>Ga0335069_10001312_pt1 | contig 40243 bp, 42 predicted proteins | sample Lox_Sample_11_FD_206714 | JGI IMG/M metagenome (GOLD analysis project Ga0335069, IMG submission 206714) | Soil microbial communities from Loxahatchee National Wildlife Refuge, Florida, United States - Lox_Sample_1.1 | ecosystem: Environmental > Terrestrial > Soil > Wetlands | place: USA...
GTTTTCTTCGAAGTTCTTGCCGAAGCCGAAGCCCGGGTCGATCATCATGCGCTCGCGCTTGACGCCAGCGAGGGTGGCGGCGTCGGTCCATTCGCGCAGTTCACGCTTGACCAGCGTAACGATGTCACCGGCGGGAGGGAGGTTGCGCCACTCCTCGGGCCGGCCACGGCTGTGCATCAGAATTGCGCCGCATTTCAGACCGGCCACGGTTTTGGCCATCTGCTTGTCCCAGCGAAAGCCGCTGACATCGTTGACGACCTCGGCGCCGGCTTCGAAAGCGGCGCGCGCAACCGAGGCCTTGTAAGTGTCGATGGAGATGGGGATGCCGGGCTTTTTGGATTTCAGCCCGCGGATCACGGGCAGCACACGCTCCAGTTCGACGCCCTCTGTCACGGGAATAGTTTTCGAGCCGGGCCGGGTGGATTCGCCGCCGATATCGATGATGTCCGCGCCTTCTTCCGCAAGCTTGAGCGCATGCTCGATGGCCTTTTCGGGGTCAAGATACTGGCCGGCATCCGAAAACGAATCGGGCGTGACGTTCACTACGGCCATGAGCAGCGTCCGCTTCCCCAAGGTGAGGACCCGCGAGCCGATATTCCACTCGAACACTGGACGCATCGCGGGAGGATTCTAAATCACAAGCGAAGCATAGAAGCGCGAAAGCACGCTCGCGCATCCTCGAATTCCGGATTCTCGCCCGCTTGGGCGGAACCAGCGAAAAAAATCACGCTGCTACACCGGGCGGCGCGCTGCCTTGCGCAATCGCTGCACTCCCAGGGCGGCGGGCCCGGTGCCGGTCGGGGGCTTGCGCATGCCGTCCAAAAGATCTTTCAGGACGGTAGCGTTGTTCTTTTCCTCATTCTTTGAGGCGTAGAGCAAGGTCAGCCGCTTGCGGCGTCCAACCAGTTCGTACAGTTCCTGCAACTGCTCGGCGGCCTGCGGTTGCGTGAGCTCCTTCAGGTAGCGTTTTCGGAAAGTCAACCACTCCGTGGGCCGCTGGTGGTACCAGGTGCGCAAATGGTCGCTGGGGGCGAGGTCCTTCAGCCAGGCATCGAGGGCGGCTGCGGCTTTGGTCAGCCCACGCGGCCACAGCCGGTCCACGAGGACACGCGTGCCGTCGGTTTTCGCGGGTTTTTCATAGACGCGTTTGAGCGAGATGGGCATGTTGCTTGCTCTATTATTGTACGTCGAGTGAAGGAGGATCCGTGACGGCATGCCAGGGCAGCTACGAGGGCGCGCGTTGAGAGGGAAAGGATCGTGGATATCGCATGGCGTTAGCGCCGCGTTGAGTGTTGCCTTGTTGTTACTGCTGGTCGGCTGCGAGAAGGACGAGCCTCGTAAGTCTGACGCTGAACTCGGGCTGTCGCCGCAACAGGCGGATGGACGAAAAATCTACGACCAGTCTTGCGGCCAGTGCCACGAGGCGTATTCTTCACGCGGGAAAAACGGGCCGAGCATGCAAGGGATCTTCAAGAGACCGTATCTTTCGATCAGCGGAATCCCGGCGAATGACGAGCGGGTCGGCGACATCATACGGAATGGACGCAGCAAGATGCCCGCGTATGGGCGAGCGCTGAACGAGCAGGATATCCAGAATTTGCTGGCATATATGCACACGTTATAAGGCTGCCCCGCATGACAGGGAGAACTGGGACACAAGCCGACCTTTTCCGCAGACTTCCCTCGGTGGATGAACTGCTCCGCGAGGGTGAGTTGCCCGGGCTTGCCGCTCGTGAAGGCCACGGCGTCGTGGTGGAGTGCGCGCGCGGCGCATTGGAGGGCCTGCGCAAAGAAGTAGCCGCCGGAACTCTTGACGAGACTGCGGTGGAGCAGCGCGTGGCAGAGCTTCCGCAAGCTGTCGCGCTCGGGGTTGCACTGGCGGTCGCCTCGTCGTTGCGGCCAGTAATCAATGCGACCGGGGTGATCCTGCACACCAACCTCGGCCGGGCACCGCTGGCGGACGCTGCGCTCGAAGCGATTCGGCGAACGGCGGGCAGTTACTCCAATCTGGAATTCGACCTCGGCACGGGCAACCGGGGCAAACGCGACGCGCACGTTGACGGGCTCTTTCGCAGCCTGCTCGGTGTGTCCGGTCAAAGAGAACTCTCGACCATCGTCGTCAACAACAATGCTGCGGCGGTCTGGCTCGCGCTCAACTCGCTGGCAGCCGGCGGTGAAGTAATCGTCTCGCGCGGCGAACTGGTGGAAATCGGCGGCTCGTTCCGCATCCCCGACGTGATGGCCCAGTCGAATGGCATTCTGCGCGAGGTAGGCACCACGAATCGCACGCGCATTGCCGACTACGAACGCGCCATTACTGACAAGACGCGGGTACTTTTGCGGGTGCACCGCTCGAACTTCGAGATCACCGGTTTCACCGAGCAGCCGAGCCTGGAGGAGTTGGTGTCTCTGGCGCGGCAGCGATCGATTCCGCTCGTGGAGGACCTCGGTAGCGGGGCCCTGCTCGATTTGAAGACTCTCGGCGTCCGCGATGAGGGCGGGGTGCTGGAGAGCCTGCGCGCGGGCGTGGATGTGGTGACCTATAGCGGCGACAAGCTTCTCGGCGGGCCGCAGGCGGGCATGCTCAGCGGCCGACGAGACCTGATTGCACGGATGCGTTCGAACTCGCTGTTCCGCGCGTTACGTGCCGACAAACTGGTCTATGCGGCGCTGCAAGCCACGCTGCTTGCCTATATTCGCGGCGACTACAACGCGATCCCTGCTTTGCAAATGATGCGGCTGGATGCGGAGACGATCCGCACGCGGGCGTCAGCCCTCGCGGCGCGATTGAGCGGGCTGTCCGGATTGCAGGCCGAAGTGGTCGCGGGCGAATCGGTGATTGGTGGAGGCGCAGCGCCTTCCTCCGTGTTGTCCACCTGGGTGGTGGCGATCCAGCCAAAGAAATTCGGCGCAGGCGAACTGCAGGCTCGCTTGCGCGCGTCCGGTTCGCCAGTCTCGATCCCAGTCGTGGCGCGGATCGAGAATGACCGGGTAGTCCTGGATGTGCGCACCGTATTCCCGCCGCAAGATCAACTCATCGTGAACGCGTTCGAAAGAATTCTTGCGTCGGATAGCAACCGCTAGGCCGGAAACACCGCAAATCTGATTGCGGGCCGCCGTCGTGTTCCAATAAAGATGTGGCGACGCTTTTCAGTATCGGCCATTCCACGCGCACCCTTGAAGAATTCCTCGGCACCTTGAAGGCGCATGGGATTCAGACACTGGCGGACATCCGAGCGTTCCCTGCGTCACGCCGCTTGCCGCATTTCGGGCGCGAGTCGTTAGAAGAGATGCTGCCCGCGGACGGCATCAGTTACATCTGGATGAAGGATTTGGGCGGGTATCGCAAAAGACTGCTCGACGATTCACCGAACATGGCGCTGCGCAATCAGAGTTTTCGCAATTACGCCGACTACATGCTTACGCCGCAGTTTGAGAAAGCGGTCGGCGAACTCGTTGATGCGGCGCAGTACACGCGAGTCGTGTACATGTGTGCGGAGCGCCACTGGTCCCAATGTCACCGCATGCTGGTCTCGGACTGGCTGGTGGCGCACGGGCACCGCGTCCTGCACATCGACGGCGCCGGAGAACCGAAACCGCATCGGCTGATGGCCGAGGCGAGGCTGGTGGATGGCCAAGTGCTCTACCAGGGTGACTTGCTTTTTTGAGAACGGAACCGTTCCGGGTCTGCGCCGGGCGTTCCCTACCACGAGCGCTCGTCTTCGTTGTGCTAACTTGCCAGCATGATCGTTGGGACCGGAATCGACATTGCCGAAGTGCCGCGCATCCGCGAGACCATTGAGCGGTTTGGGGCGCGGTTCGTAGAGCGAATCTTCACCGAAGGCGAGATCCAGTATTGCGACTCGAAAGCCAATCGTATTGAACGTTACGCGGCGCGCTTTGCCGCGAAAGAAGCCGGCATGAAGGCGCTCGGCACGGGCTGGAATTTTGGCGTGCGCTGGCGCGATATCGAAGTTGCGCGCAAACCGGGAAGCCGCCCAACGCTTGTTTTTCACGGCAAGGCGGCGGAATTTGCAGCGCGCCTTGGCGCGCAGAACGTCGCGTTATCGCTTACCCATACTGCCGAACAAGCGATGGCCTTCGTGATCCTCGAGAGCTGACGCGCTCTCTTCCAGAGAGCACGAATGTCTCTGCTAGACTGCCCTTTTCAGCACATTTCTTCATGCGCTCATCTTCTACGGTCGCCCCTGCGTCTATTCCCAGCAGAAATGCGGGCTGGACTTTTCTGGCTGCGATTGGACTCAACAGCTTCGCGGCACTCCTGCTGGAGCTGGCGCTTACGAGGCTGTTTTCGGTTGTGCTCTTCTACCATTTCGCCTTTCTCGCCATCTCCATCGCGCTGCTGGGGCTCGGGACAGGGGGCGTTTTCGCCTACTTGAGGAAAGAGCAGCTGAAGCACACGGGAACGCGCACGTTAGCGGTTCGACTTTGCGCCGCCAACGCAATTACGATCCCGCTGGTGCTCGAGATCGTTCTGCATGTGCCGGTCTCTCTCGATCTCACCTATCTGAACCTGCTGAAGCTGACGGTTCTCTATCTCACTTCGGCGGTTCCATTCTTTTTTACGGGACTTCTATTCTCATCGGTTTTCGCGCGCGAAACTCGCTCGATTACGCGGCTGTACGGCGCGGACCTGGTGGGCGGCGCGCTGGCCTGCCTCGCGATCGTTCCTTTGTTGAATCTTCTGGGCGGCCCAAACACGTTGCTGTTCGCGGCTGCCGTGATGACGATCGCCGGCATGGTGTGGGCGGAAGCGCCCGCATCGAGGCGCAACTTCGGCATGGGCCTGTTCGCCCTTGTTGCGTTGATTGGCGCCAACTTCAACGGCCGCTGGATCGACGTCATTTATGCCAAGGGAATGTTCCGCGACAAGGCCTGGGTGGAGTTTGCCCGCTGGAACGCAATTTCGCGGGTGGAGGTCGATCATCAGGGCAACAACGGCAAAGCGGTCGTGATTGACGCTGACGCTTCCACCTACATCATGAATGTCGATCCACACGCGTGGTCCGGAACGGTTTGGGAAAAGAACCTGATGGCCGCGCCCCCGGCGTTAGCCAACATCCTGCGTCCACACGGAGAATACGCCATCATCGGCCCGGGTGGCGGCGTGGACGTGCTTCGCGCTGTGGCCAACGGCAGCCCCTCCGTCACCGCGATCGAGATCAATCCCATCATCGCCAACGACATCATGCTCGGGCGCTACGCCGACTATTCCTTTCATCTTTACCAGCGGCCGGAAGTGCGCCTGCACGTGCAGGACGGCCGCTCTTTCATTCGTAATTCGGATCAACGTTTCGATGTGGTACAGATGACGCTGGTTGACACCTGGGCCTCCACCGCCGCCGGCGCATTCGCGCTCAGCGAGAACAGCCTCTACACCGTCGATGCCTTCCGCGAGTATTTTGAGCACCTGAAACCCGACGGCCTGCTGGCCATCACGCGCTGGGAATTTCGCCGGCCCCGGGAGGCGTTGCGCGTCGTCTCGGTGGCGACCGAAGCACTGCACCAGCTCGGCGTCGCGAATCCCGCCGGGAATTTCATTGTGGTCTCGCAAGGCGTTCTCAACACCGATGGCATCCCGGTCGTGGTACTCGCCAAGCGCAGCCCGTTCACGACGGAGGAAGAAGACGCCGTCCGCGCGCACCTGGGAGATGAGAACAGCCTGTCGGCACTCTACCTGCCGTCCGAACCGGGCAACAATCCCTTCTCCGCGCTGATCGCCGCCAACAACGCCCGCCAGTTTGCGGCGGCATATCCGTTCAATGTCGCACCGGTCGACGATAACGCTCCCTTCTTCTTCTTCACGCTGAAGCCGGAACAATTCTTCGGTGGGGACGATTCGAAACGCGGCATCGACTGGAAGGTCAACCTCGGGGTCGTCATTCTGGGCATCGTTTTCGTCATTTCCCTGCTGGCGGTGGTCTCCTTTCTCATCCTGCCATTGCGGCTGCGGGGCGGCCCCAATCAAGCGATTCGTCCTCTTGTTTATTTTGTAGCGGTCGGGCTGGCCTACATTCTGGTTGAGATCGCGTTCATCCAGAGGTTTGTTCTGTTCCTCGGCCACCCAACGTATGCGCTGACCGTGGTCGTCTTCCTGCTCTTGCTGATGAGCGGTGCCGGCAGTCTCGCCTCGCGTCGCTGGATCAGGCAGTCGCAGGGTGCACGCATTCCTCTGCTGTTTCTGGTCGTTGCACTGGCGGTGGGAGTGTGGGCCCTGCCGCCCACGCTCAACCGGTTGATCGGCCTGGCCGTTGCCTTGAAGCTCCTCGTGAGTGCGGGGCTGCTGGCGCCACTCGGCTTCGCGATGGGCATGCCATTCCCAACCGGGCTGCGGGCACTGGATCGCCCCGCCGCCGACATGCCCGCTGCCCAATACGGCGAGCCGTCTTCCGGAGACGATAACGCCATCGAGTGGGCCTGGGCCATGAACGCCGCGGCCAGCGTGCTCGGCTCGGTTTTAGCGATCGTGATCGCGCTGCGTTTTGGCCTGAACGCAACCCTCGCCTGTGGCGCTGCCGCCTATGCGATTGCGCTTTTGTTGCTGCCGTCGCTCCCCTCCCGTCCGCGCCTGACGTAAGCCCGACGGTTTGCTATCATGCAAGCTCAATCTCGGCGGATACAGGCGCGCACTTTCGTCCGCGCCTGCAATGAGGCGGGCATGGGGCGGCAGCGCAGATTGAGTCAGGCGGCTCTTAGCGGACGAGGCGTGCGTGCCTAGTCAGAAGCAACTGCAGTGGTCGGAGTTGCGCGTCGGCATTACGGTGCTGGTGGCCTGCGTCACGCTGGGCATCCTGATCTTCCTCATGACCGGTACCACCGGCCTGTTTACCCCCAAAATCCATGTGAAGTGCTACTTCGATGACGCCGAAGGCTTGAGGGTCGGCGCTCCCGTCCGCCTCCAAGGCGTGGATATCGGCAATGTGGTCGACGTACGGATCGTTCCCGGCCACCAGCCTACGCCGGTTGAAGTGAGCATGAAGGTCAGCACGAAATACGCCTCAGATCTGCGCAAGGACTCCTACGCTCTGCTGACCACGGCCGGAGTGCTGGGCGAGACGTACATCAATATCGACAGCGCGCAAGCCAAGGGGCCGCAGGCCGTGGACGGCGACACGCTGGCGGTGCGGGAATCGCCCGAAATCCAGGATGTGGTGCGCGCCAGCCAGGGCACGCTGCAGAACATGGACGCGCTTCTCAAGCGCCTCGACCGGATTGTGGCGTTCGTTGAAAGCGGCCAGGGCTCGATCGGCAAACTCATCTACGATCCAATGCTCTACAACCGCTTTGCGCAGACGGTCACCGATTTCCAGGGCGTGGTCGACGAAGTGCGTAACGGCAAGGGCAGCATCGGCAAGCTGGTGGCCAGCGACGAAGCGTACAACAAGCTCATGTCGTCGGTGGACAAAATCAACAATATGATCGACCAGGTCCAGCAGGGCCAGGGAACCGCCGGCAAACTTCTGAAAGACCCTTCGCTCTATAACAACGCGAACGAAACCATCGTGAACGTGCGCAAGCTGACGGAAGACATCAATGCCGGCAAAGGCAGCATTGGCAAGCTGGCGAAGGATGAGGCGCTCGCCCAGAAGCTGGATACGACGATCACCAAACTGGCGGCGTTGACCTCCGAGCTCGAAGCCGGCGAAGGCACCGCCGGCAAACTCTTCAAAGACCCATCGCTCTACAACAATGCGGACCAGATGCTGATGGAAACCCGTGAGCTGGTGAAATCGATCCGCGAAGATCCCAAGAAGTACCTCACGTTCAAAGTTCGCGTCTTCTAAATTGACCGCGCGCAGCCGGAAGGTCGGCTGCGCATTTGAACTCCCGCAGGGCCGCCCGTATACTTGAGCGCCGTCATGAAGGTCATCGTGATTATTCCGGCGGCTGGCCTCGGCACGCGCATGTCTGCGGGCGCGTCCGCGAAGAAAGCAAAGCCTGCCCGCTCCAAACAATTCACGGAAATCGGAGGGGTGCCGATCCTACTGCATACGTTGCGCAGATTCGCCGCCCATCCGCGCGTGAACGAGATCTATGTCGCCCTGCGGAAGACCGAAATCGCACCTTTCCGCCAAACACTGGAAAAGGATTCGCGCAATCTGCAGGCCCGGAAGATCGAACTGGTGGAAGGCGGCGAACACCGGCAGGAGTCGGTCACCAACGCCTTGAAGGCAGTCACGGCCGAGCCGGAAGATGTCGTCTTGGTGCACGACGCGGTGCGGCCGTTCGTTTCCGACGAGATTATTTCGGAAGTCATTCGCGGAGCCGAAAAGTACGGGGCCGCGATCGCCGGCCTGCCCGCCACCGATACGGTGAAACAGGTGGATCGGACCGCAGACGGCGCGCTCATCACGGCAACCTTGCCGCGCGAGCGGGTCGTGCTCGCGCAAACGCCGCAAGGGTTTCGTCATCACGTGATCCGCAAGGCTTTCGACGAAGCGATCGCCGACGGCTTCCTCGGGACTGATGAAGCGTCGCTGGTCGAGCGCTCGGGAAAACCGGTGGCGGTCGTGATGGGCTCGCCGCGAAACATCAAGATCACGACGCCCTCCGACATGGAGTTAGCAGAGTTTTATTCCCGGAAGTGAAAAGCAGGCCTGGGATCTGAAGTACATTCGCAAAAGGCAGTTATCCAGAGCCCGCGCGGAAATGCTTGATTGAGGTTTTCATGAAGATTGGTTTTGGCTGGGATTCACATGAATTCAAGAGCGGCATCCCGTTAAAGATCGGCGGCCTGACGATCCAGCATTCGAAAGGCCTGGGCGGTCACTCCGACGGCGATGTGTTGCTGCACGCCATCACTGACGCGCTGCTGGGAGCGATCGCCGCGCCTGACATCGGCACGCTGTTTCCGCCCAGCGACCCGCAGTGGAAGGGCGCGGAGTCGGTGGTTTTCCTCCAAGAAGCCATGAAGCGCGTCGACGCCGCCGGCTACCGCGTCGGCAACGTCGACTCCTCGTTGATTCTGCTGGCGCCAAAGATCGGGCCGCACGCCGGAGCCATTCGCTCGCATGTGGCACAGCTTATGCGCATTCCCCCGGATTGCGTGGGCCTGAAGGCGAAGACGCCGGAGGGAATCGGCACCGACAACGCGGCGATCGCGAACGTGGTCGTGCTGCTCGAAAAGAAGCCGGGCCCGTCGAAAAGCGCAGGCAAGAAATCCGCGCCCAGCCGGTCTGCGAAGAGCCCGTCTATGAAGAAATAAGAAACGATCAGCGCGCGGCGGATTGCGTCGATCGCTTTTGATGGATTGCCGCAGCTTCCTCTACGAACGCCCGGAACAGGGCACGGGAGGGCTCATCGAACTCAACTGAGCGTTCCGGATGCCATTGCACGGCCAGGACAAAGTGGCCGGGCGCAGTGCCTTCGACCGCTTCCACGATCCGGTCCTGGGTGGAATGCGAGACGATGCGCAGGCCGGTACCCGCCACATCCGCCGACTGATGATGGCTCGAGTTGACGGCGAGACGCTGCAGGTCGCCGCCCGCCCCGCTCACGATTTTTCCCAGCCGCGAGCCTTCCTCGATCGAAACATCGTGGGCGATAAGCACGTTGCGCCCGGCCTCGTGATTCACGTCTGACTCGATGTGTTGCACCAGCGTGCCGCCGCAGTGCACGTTCAGGATCTGAAGGCCGTAGCAGATTCCAAAGATGGGTTTCCTGTTCTTGTAGGCGTCGGCGAGCAGCAGAGCATCCACATCGTCGCGTTTTCCATCGGCGGCCGCGGTTTTGGGATGGGTCGGGGCGTGGTACTTCGCGGGGTCCACATCGGCTTCACTGCCTGGCAACAGCACTCCATCGCAGCTGGCGATGAGCTTCTGTGTTCCGTCTGTCGCCCCGTCGAGCGGAATCCGCACCGGCTCGCCGCCGGCATCGCTGATCGCTTTTTCGTATTGTGGCAGAGCTCGCCCGGCATACTCCTGGTTACCCGAATGAGGAATCGGAATGGCAATGCGCGGCCGCATGTACTGATTGTACTGGCTGTCTTACATAGAGGCAGCGGCGAGCGGTAGCGGCAGGGCGATGCCGCCCAATCAAAACTGCCTGGAGGCTTAATGGAAGAGACAAAAGTTGGTGGACCGGGCTAGGACTTGAACCTGCATCTGCGGTCATCCCGCCGTGTTCCGGTTACACTACCGGCCCATCCTGGTCGAACACATGTGGCTTGCCTGGAAAAGATCCCTGGAACCGCTTGCAGTATGTCGCATTTTTGCCCGCTTCAAGAGTGACTGGTATGAGGCGGAATCCAACAAGGAAACCTTAGAACCAGGCGCGGTCGTCACCGGCTGGCGCGCAGAATTCCCTGCAGCGCTTTGGTTCTGCGAAAGTGGCGAATCTCCAGCACCGTGAAGACGATCAGGAGAATGCAGCCCATCGCGATTGCGGTGGGCAAAGCGATGTGCCGGTAGGCGATCCGCAGATCGGGTGTGTAGCCGTGGATTCGTCCGGCGATCACGCTCACCAGAATTGCTCCAAACAGGCACACGGCGAATGACATCAGAGTGAGCAGAAAGGTAGGGAGCAGTATGCGGAATGGAATCGCGTACCAGCGAGGGTTTCGAAGGGATGGCATGCTGCTTCTGGTCTTAGCCTACACCCGCCGCGCCGGGAAATGCCATCGACCGGCGGGCGAAAAAGGGGGGTGCGCTACAATGAAGGTTATGTCGCAGGCCGCTCCGGCCATTACGCGCAGTCCGGCAGAAGTGGTCCGCAAGACACCCGTCTCGCAAGCGCCCAACGGCATCTGCTACGCCGTCGCGGGCGAAGTGACCATCACTGAGGCTGACCTGGAACGCATGGTAGCGGCGGTTCCCCGTACCGCGGCCGGCGCGCTCGACCGCAATGCGTATTACTTTGTACCGCTTACAGTCAGCCAGGGCGACGATACGGTTATCGCCGACCGCTACGACGTCGAGCTCAGCGACAACGCCGTCTGCCACCGCAATCTCAATCTCGGCAACTCGCAGTGCGTTTTTATCTCGACCCGGCTGATGGATGACAAGTTCTCGGTGGCCTTCGAGTTCTATATCAACGTCGGGCACGCGCTGGTAGATCGGATCGGTGTTTCGCAGGCATTTTCCGACCTGGTCTGGAAGCAGGTCGAAGGGAACGTTCGCGGCGAGACTTCTCTTGATGCCTGGGAAGCGCGCAAGCTCGCCACCGGTAACGGTCCTGACACCGAGAAGTACAAGAATGAATATCTGGTCTCGGCGTTTTCCGATGCCATTTCTATCTACTTATTGTCGTTGTATCTGGACGTTGATTACGCCGACCTGCGCGAGCGCGACTATCCGCTGCTCGCGCCCACTCCGCTCGCGGACCGCTTGAAGAAAGTCGCTGAACTTTTTCCGCCCAATCCAGGGTTTGAATTCGCGGTGTACTACCGGCGCAGAAGCTAAGCTTTCCGCAAGTTCTTGACCCGCCTGCCCTGCAGCATGCGCAGTAGCCAGTAGCCTGCCACCGCCGCCGCGATGTGCTTCAACGTATGCCCGCTGAGGACGTGACCCACCGCAAAAATTTCGCGATCAAAAGTCTCGAGCATCTTCGCGAGCACGTAGAAGCCGACCACGACCATGTAGGCTGAGCTGCGCGTGTACAGCGTCGGGAAGAATAGCAGCACTAGCATCACCAGCACTGCATAGGCTTGCACTGCGGCATAGAAGCGCAGGTCGCCTGCGCCGTGCACCTCACTCAAGTGCCACTGCCAGACGCTCGCAGCGCCAAGCAGCAACAGCAGCGGCCAGAGGCGCATGGCAAGCGAGATGCTGATGCGCTCGGCGATCATCGCCGCCACCAAAGACATGAAGACGATCGTCATGGGCAGGCGATCCCAGACGAGCCGGGCATTGTCGGGAGCGAGGTGGTAATACGACGACCCGATCGCGGTGAGAATCATGCCGAAAAAAATCACGATCCAGAGCCAGCGCTCGCGCGGGTCGCGAAAGCGGACGCGAATTTCTTGTTGCGGGAGTGACAGCAGGTAAACCAGGCCCCATGCGCCGAAGATGGCGAAGGCAAGGTTCGACGCCACGTCTCCGAAGTTCGGGATGCCGAGCCAGGAACGCTGATCGGCAAAGCTGTGGTAGGTGAGCGGCTGGGGCGTGCGCGAGAAAAAGAAGGCGAGCAGAGCGACCAAAGCCGTGAGGACGATCAAGGCGAGGGTCGCGTTGCGCCGAGACTGGGTGCGGCTGGGCATGGTCTCGCAGTATAGGAGAGCCCGCCTGATTGCGAATGAGTTGCGGCGGCTATTTACAATCATCTGGCGATGCCCATCACCGTCCGCTCATTCGCCAAGATCAACCTCGGCCTGTGCATTGGGCCGGTGCGCGAGTACCCGCAGGCAGGCGTCGCGGACAAGAGTGTCCGCGCCAGATTTCATGAATTGCGAACTGCGTATCAGACGGTCGCGCTGCATGACGTGCTGCATCTCGAGGTGACGAGAGGTTCCGGCATCGAGATTCGGTGCGCTGATCCGAGCGTGCCCTGCGATGAATCGAACACCTGCTACCAGACGCTGGCGCGAGCGGTGCAGGCGCTAAGAGCGAAGGGCAAAGTAATCCTTGAGATCGAGAAGCGCCTGCCGGTGCAGGGCGGCCTCGGCGGCGCGTCGGGCAATGCGGTGGCGGCGATCCTCGCCCTGGAGCGCGCGCTCAAAAAGCGCCTGCGTGGGGAGGAACGCTTGCGCATTGCCGCTGAAGTTGGTTCGGATCTGCCGCTTTTCCTGATCGGCGGGACGAGTCTGGGAGTGAGCCACGGGGAAGAGGTTTACCCGCTTCCCGATCTGCCTGCGACGCCATGCGTGGTGGTGACACCGGAAATCGGGGTTTCGACCCCGAAGGCGTTTGCCGACTGGGATCAATTGACGGCCTCCGGCCCCTCCGATAGAATTGAACAGTTCAGTCGCATGCTGTCGGTGTGGCTGAGCGGTGTTCCAGAAGCTCCGCAGAAGAAGGCCGTTCGCCGGTCTTCCTCCGGTGTCCCTGCTTCGGGCAGGGGCCGGGCCGAGATCCTGCTTCTCGACCTTGTCCGTACCGGGATCGAAAACGACTTTGAACGAGTCGTCTTTCCGCAACATCCCGCACTAGGAAAGGTCAAGCGTGCGCTCGAGCGGTCGGGTGCTTTCTACGCATCGTTGTCGGGTTCGGGGTCGGCTTTGTACGGCCTCTACCGGACGAGGGCGCAGGCGGAACGAGCCGCTCGCAAGTTGAACCGGGCTGGAATTCCAGCGACCGCCACGACGACGCTGATGCGATCGCAATATTGGAAAGCAATTTTCGATCCTAGATTTCAGGTTGCAGATCGATGATTTTTGATTGACCATTGAGAGAGCAGTTCCTTTCAAGCAGCGATCTGAAATCGTCAATCGCGTTTGGGCCGTCGACTAATTGGTAGATTGAGGCGCTTTGCGGGCGTGAGCTCGCAGCCGAAATTCTGAGCGATCTTTGCGAAGGATCTCAAACTCCGCAGTCGCGTGTCAGGTGTTGGGCCGTCGACTAATGGTAGGTCAAGTGCCTTTGGAGCACTTTGTCTAGGTTCGAATCCTAGCGGCCCAGCCAAGTTTGTGGTTATCCCGGTTCGCAGTGCGCAAATGGAAGCGGGCAGACAAGGCGGCGGACAGTAGCGCGCGCTTTATGCTCGAAGACAGAATGAACGTAGCTTGATTCTACGAGAGAGCCCAATGGCAACTTTAGCGACGCCCGCCGAAAAAAAAGGTCCGCAGGTGCCTGAAGAGAAGACCGAGCGCAAGCAGCGCCCGCGCGTAGATGAAAAGTTCAAGATCTTTTGTGGCACCGCGAACGAGCCGCTGACCGACGAAGTGTGCGCGTTTCTGGGCATTCATCGCGGGCAAGCGCTGGTGACCCGCTTTGCAGATGGCGAAGCGTATGTGCAACTCCAGGAGAACGTGCGCGGCGCCGACGTGTTCGTCATGCAGCCGACATGCCGACCGGTCGACGGGCACCTGATGGAGTTACTGCTGATGATCGATGCGCTGAAGCGCGCGTCGGCGCGGCGGATTACGGCGGTGATTCCGTACTATGGCTACGGGCGGCAAGATCGAAAAGACAAGCCGCGCGCCCCGATCTCGGCAAAGCTGGTGGCCGATCTGCTGACGACGGCGGGCGCGCACCGAGCCCTGCTGATCGATCCGCACGCGCCGCAGATCCAAGGATTTTTCAACATCCCGGTCGATCACCTGTTCGGGTCGCCGGTGCTGGTGGATCATTTCAAGAAGCTGAATCTGCCGAACCTGACCGTGGTTTCGCCGGACGCGGGGGGCGTGGAACGCGCGCGCTTCTTCGCGAAGAAGATGGATGCAGCACTGGCCATCGTGGACAAGCGGCGCGTCGAAATGAACGTGGCCGAGATCATGCACGTGATCGGCGATGTGCGCGGACGAACTTGCCTGATCATCGACGATCTGATCGACACCGCGGGTACGCTGGTGAAAACGGCGGCGGCGCTGGTGGAGAACGGGGCGACCGAGGTGTACGCCTGCTGCTCGCACCCGGTGCTATCGCCGCCGGCGGTTGAGAACATCACGAAGTCGGCGATTCACGAAGTGGTTGTCACCAATACCATTCCGCTCGCGCCGGACGCGGAAGCACAACGCGTCGATAAAGGCGGGAAGATTCGAGTGCTCTCGATCGCGGGGCTGATTGGCCGGGCCATTCAGTCGATTCACGAGGAGACCTCAGTCAGCAAATTGTTCTTGTAGATAGGAACTGAAAAATTATGGCTACCGCAACTGAAACCAAAGCACCCGAAACCAATGTTCTGGAGGCCCAGGCGCGAACCCCGGGCAACAAGAATGAAGCGCGGCGCGTGCGCCGCGATGGCAAGATTCCAGCCGTGCTGTATGGCGCGGGCAAAGATTCCGTCTCGGTCGCGGTCGATCCGCGGCACGTGCTGCGTATTCTGAACTCTGAGACTGGCCATAACACCATCTTCGACCTGGCGCTCGATCACGATAAGACGAAGGCCATGATCGTGGACTGGCAGTACGAGCCGATCAAGGGGAAGCTGCTGCACATCGACCTGAAGCGTATCGCCATGGACAAGGTGCTCACGGTCATGGTGCCGATCGAACTGGTGGGTGAAGCCAAGGGTGTGAAGCAGGAAGGCGGCATCCTGGAGCAGATGTTGCGCGAGGTCGAAGTCGAATGTTTGCCTTCCGATATTCCGAGCCACATCGATGTCGACGTCTCGCACCTTGGGTTTGGGGTCGTGCTGCGCGTCGCAGATCTTCCGCACAGCGAGAAGATCAAATTCCTGACCGACGAGAATCAGCCAGTCGCGCACGTCACCTCGGTGAAGGAAGAAGTAGCGGCGACGCCTGAAGCGGCGGCGGCAGAAGCGGCGGCAGCTCCGGCCGAGCCCGAAGTCATCAAGAAGGGCAAGCAGGAATTGGAAGGCGCCGAGGGCGAGAAGGCAGAGAAGTCCGAGAAGAAGGAGAAGAAGTAGCTGCGGAATTCGCGGCACGAGGAATCTCTGGCGTGAAACTCATCGTTGGCCTGGGCAATCCCGGACCGCAATACGAGCTCACGCCGCATAACTTCGGTTTTCTGACGGTGGACCGGATCGCGGCCGATCAGAGCATCGCAGTGAGGAACCGGCACTGCCGGGCGTTCACCGGGCGATGGATGGTCGGGGAAGAGACGGTCCTGCTGGCGAAGCCGGAGACGTTCATGAACCTGAGCGGCGAGGCGGTGCGTTGCCTGCTCGAGGCGCATGATCTGAAGGCCGAGAGCGATTTGATTGTGGTGTACGACGAGTTGGACTTGCCCCTGGGCACGATTCGGATCCGGGAGCGCGGCGGGTCGGCGGGGCACAACGGCATGAAGTCGATTTTCGAGTCGTTGGGCACGCAGGAGTTTTTGCGGATCCGGCTGGGTATCGCGCCGGAGAAGCAGATTCTGAAGCCATTTTCGAAGGCGCAGTTGAAAGTGGTGGACCAGGTGCTCGACCTGGCGGAAGAAGCGGTGAAGGTAATTTTGACCGAGGGCCGGGCGGCGGCGATGAACCGATTCAACCGCAAGCCTGAGGAAGACGGCGAAGAAAAGCCGGAGTGAAAGTTCAGGAGTACAGGCAGGGAGCTGCACTGCCCCACTCAAGCCAAAGAGCGGCTCAAGCGGGGTACCTGCCGCGAAGGATTGGAGAAGCTAAATGAACCGTACGTATGAACTGATGTTTATCGTTCGCCCCGACATGGTGGACGAAGAACTGGACAAGCTGATTTCCACCCTGGAGACGGCCGTCACCAACACGGGCGGCGCCGTAAAGAACGTGGAGAAGATGGGCAAGCGCCGTCTTGCTTACACCGTGCGTCGCTTCAACGATGGCATGTACGTGCTGCTGACCGTCGAGGGCGGCGGGGGATTGATTCACGAACTGGAACGCCGTCTGCGGGTGACTGAGCCGGTGATCAAGTTCATCACGGTGCGCATCGACGAGGAGCAGAAGCGCCTCGACAAGATCAAGAAGATCCGCGAAGCGCGCAAGAAGGCCGCACCGGTCACGCCCGCGCCGGCAGCACCCGCCGAAGGCAGCGAGCCCGCGCCGGCAACGGCGTAAACAGAGATTCTGCGGCCGCCGGCAACTGACAGATGGCGGCCAACGACAGATTATTAAGGAGCATCATGGCTGACGAAACGAAAGCACCCGTGGCTGAACAGGCCCCAAGCAATGAAACCTCCGCGCCTGCGGCACCTTCCAGCGGGGGCGGTAGCGGCAGCGGGCCGCATCGCTCAGGTCCGCGTGATTCGCGCGACGCGCGCGGTCCACGTCCGGGCGGCCCCGGCGCCGGACGCGAAGGCGGCCGCAAATTTTTCCGGCGCAAGAAGGTCTGCAAGTTTTGCGTCGAGAAGATTGAATCCATCAATTACAAGGACGTGCGTCTGCTAGCCCAGTTCGTGGCCGAGAGCGGAAAGATTGTTCCGCGCCGGCTGACCGGTGTCTGCACGCCGCACCAGCGCCGTTTGACGACCGCCATCAAGCAGGCGCGCAACATCGCCCTGCTGCCGTTCGCCGGGCGCCTGAACTAGAAATCGCGCCACGGATTTACGCGGAACTTCGGATCGATCGCTGGTGCATCCGCGCCGATCCGTAGCCAGACTTTAGAAAAACGGAGTCATCGCAATGGAAGTCATCCTGAAAGAAGACGTAGCCAAGCTCGGCAACCGCGGCGACGTGGTGAAGGTCGCGGAAGGATATGGCCGAAACTATCTCCTGCCTCGCAAGCTCGCCATCGAGGCGACGGTCGCGAACAAAGCGGTCATCGAGCAGATGAAGGCGGCCGCCGTGCGCCGCTCGGCGAAGGAAAAGTCCGAAGCGGAAACACTGGCCAAGCAGTTCGACGGACTTTCGGTCGCGTTCCAGCGCAAGTCGGGGGAAAACGATCAACTCTTCGGCTCGGTCACATCGAGCGATATCGCCGAGGCTCTCGAAAAGAAGAGCTTCCACATCGATCGCCGCAAGATTCAGCTGCACGAACCGCTGAAGTCGATTGGCGAGTTCGACATCCCGGTGAAGCTGCACAAGGACGTCACAACTCATCTGAAAGTGGTGATCGAAAAGGAAGTGGCGGAGCAAGCGTAAATTGTGAGTTTTGAATTGTGATCTTTGGTGTACGAGTTTTTGGCGGCGGGACTGGAAGGTGAGCCTTCTGCTTCGGCACCAAGCGGTTCCAATCGTTTTGCAAAGTGGGGGCGAGCGGAAGCTTGCCCCTTTTTTCTGCTTTGGCATCGGGCCCGGCCGGGCGCCCGGTTTCACACCCTCAACACTTTGTTTATGTTATTGATTCAGTGGGCCTTACTATCACTTCCCGGGATGCAGGAATCGTTCCAAGCTCTTATAATCACTGCTATCGAAGTTGTCGTTGATCCGTCCAAAGCTATGCAAGCCTGAGTACTTGAAACCAAATCAGGCTGACAGAGGACGACGATTTCATGCCGGCCGATACCTGGGTTGTACCAATGACGGTTGGCGAGGGCTCTTACCCGGGGGCGCACAGCCGCCGGGCGGGTCGTAGTAGCGAGAGGCGAGACCCCTCATCCCGGGGCCAGATGGCTGCGCAAGGAAGCCGCATCGACGATACGCTGCTGATTCGTGAGGCGCAGCGCGGGAACCGCGCGGCCTTCGAGGAATTGGTCCGCCAGTACGACCAGGCGGTCCTGCGGCTGGCGCTCCATCTGACCGGATCGGAAAGCGACGCACAGGATATCTTCCAGGACGCCTTTCTGAAGGCGTACAAGAACGTCGGCAGCTTCCGCTTCGAATGTTCCTTCTACACGTGGATTTACCGCATCGTCACCAACCTCTGTCTCGACCATCTCCGTAAACGCCAGGTTCGGAAAGAAGACGCGCACGTGGCGACGGATTCGTCGGGCGAGGAATATGACCTGCTGGACCGCGTGGCGGATGGGCGAGCGGGCGCGAATCCGGAGCGGGACCTGATGCGGCGCGAGCTCGGGAAACGGATCAACAGCGCGCTGGATCGGCTCACACCGCGGGAACGCATGGTGTTTGAGTTGAAGCACTACCACGGGCTGAAACTGCGCACCGTGGGCGAGATTCTGAATACGACGGAAGAGACGGCGAAGAACACGCTGTTCCGAGCGACCCAGAAATTGCGCGGGTCGTTATCGGACATGCGTTGATGGGCATGCAATGAGGCGCGAGGAAACAGTTTTTGGAGAGGCGATACCCCGAGCGGGGGTGCAACTATGAAGTGCGAATGGGTAAAAGACAACATTGTGCTGTACGTCTACCAGGAACTGGAAGACGGCGCACGCCACGAGTTGGAGCAGCACGTTTTCCGCTGCCCGGATTGCGCGTCGGAACTGAAGGCGATGCGGGCTTTCCACAGCACGGTCTCGCAGACTCCGGTGAGCGATCCGACACCGAATCTGCTGGCGTCATCGCGAATGCGGTTGCAGGAAGCCCTGGAGACGACGAGCCAGGGAGGCCTGGTCAATCGGCTGACCTTCGACCCGTTCCACTGGCTGCGCCAGATTCGATTTGCTCCGGCGCTGGCGGCCGCGATCTTCATGGTTGGCTTTGGCGGCGGCATTGGAGCTACCTATCAATTTCTGCACAATCCCGCGACCGCCGGAGTCATCAACGCCCAACCCTCCACCCCCGCCCCACAGCAAGCGTCAATCACGGGCATCCGTTCGGTGGTGCAGCAGCCCGGGTCCAACCAGGTAACGATCAAGTACGACACGGTTTCGACGCAGGAAGCGCAAGGCTCGCTGAACGACCAGCGGATCCAGCAGTTGCTGTTGTTTGCGGCGCGCAACAACATGAACTCCGGCGTGCGCATGGATTCGGTCGATGTGCTGACGCAGAATCCGGACGACGCGAAGATTCGCGAGCAATTGATCTTTTCGCTGCGCTATGACTCGAATCCCGGCGTGCGCTTAAAAGCCATTGACAGCCTCGGCCCCTTTGTCAAAGATGACGTGCACGTGCGGGATGCCATTCTGGCAGCGCTGGTGAACGATGCGAATCCAGGCGTTCGCACCGAGGCATTGCGGCTGCTTGGCCCGGTGAAGGCGGACAGCAGCGTGCGCGCGATCCTGCAGCACCTGGCCGACGCGGACCAGAACCAGTACATCCGCTCGCAGGCGCGAACGGTGATTGCGCAGTTGCCTGAGATCGACTAGTTGGAGATCGACATGTTTTGCTTCAGCAAGAATTCCGAGGCTTCGGTCTCGCCAAAAGGAAAGGAGATACGGCCCAGACTCCAAGGGAACCGCCAGCCCCACGAAGTACGCCTGAAACTCAAATGATGAACCGGATTACCAAATACGCCACGATGCTCGTTCTGGTCGCGTCGCTGGCCTCAATCGCCCTCGCCCAGCAAGGCCGGGTTTACGCCGATGGTGGCGCGTGGGTACAGGAGATCACCGGGTCGCTCTCCGGTGCGCGCAATCTCCACGTGAAAGTCGACATGGGCTCCGTTCGGGTACAAGGCAGCTCGCAGGCCGAAATTACCTACACTATCCGCAATCGTTCTTACAGCGGCAGCGAGCAGCAGTCCCGGCGCGAATTTGAAGCGTACAAGATCAGTGCCTCCGCGAAAGGCGATTCGGCGTGGATCGTGGGCAGCTGGCAAGGCGGCCACAACAAGATATGCTCCAGCGAATTCGTGATCAACGTACCCAAGGACCTGGAACTGGCCAAGCTTGAGACCTCAGGCGGCGGGGTGATGGTCAACGGCATTCAGGGCCGCGTAGAAGCGGAAAGTGGCGGCGGCCGGGTGCGGCTCGATGATATCGGCGGCTCGGTACACGCTGAGACCGGTGGCGACAGCATTGAGATCGGCACGGTGGCGGGCGATGTGCACCTGGAAACCGGCGGCGGCAAGATCACCATCAACAACGCAAAGGGTAAAGTGAGTGCCGAGACGGGCGGCGGAAACATTTTGCTGGTCTCGAGTGCGCAGGGTGCGTCTCTTCAGACGGGTGGCGGAAACATCGAAGTGCGGCAATGCGGTGGCGGGCTGAAGGTTTCGACCGGTGGCGGCAATGTCGACCTGGGCGATATCGCCGGGCCGGTGCAGATCGACACCGGGGGTGGCAGCATTCGGCTGGCGTCGGCGAAGGGCGTAGTGCGCGCCGAAACGGGAGCAGGCCGCATCGAGCTGAACGGGGTTTCGACGGCGCGTGCCGAGACCGGCGCTGGCGGCATCACCGCGCGCTTCGTACGGGCGCATGGCGAGCAGGCGGATTCCTCGCTCGAGACTTCGGCGGGCGATATCGTGGTTTATCTGACGCCGGATGTGGCGCTGTCGGTGCGGGCGAGCATTGATCTCGCCAACGGCCACGCCATCCACTCCGACTTCAGCGATATTCGTGTGACGTCGGAAGGCGGAGACTGGCCGGGCCCCAAGACCATGACCGCCGAAGGCAATCTGAACGGCGGTGGACCGATGCTGAAGGTGCGCACCGCGACCGGCAACATCCAGATTCTGCGAGCCAGCCGCTAAGGCTGGCTTTTCAATTTCCGCGGAGGTACTGCCATGCGTCTTGCCATGCCGCTTTTGGCTGCTTCGCTTATCCTTTCGGCGATCCCGTCGTTCGCCGCACAAAGCACGGTACTTGAAAATCCGCCGCGTCCGTACGGTTACGGATACGCGCTGGGCGACGAGGACAGCACCGGGGCCTATCTCGGCGTCGACATCACCGATGTCACGCCCGAAAGACTTTCGGCGCTGAAGCTCAAAGATGAGCACGGCGTGGAAGTGACGATCGTGGACCAGGATGCGCCCGCCGGCAAAGCGGGTATCAAAGAGCACGACGTAATTCTGACCATGAACGGCGCGACGGTCGACAGTGGCGCACAGCTTCGCCGCATGATTCGCGAAACGCCGCCCGGGCGGGTGGTCAGCTTCGGCATCAGCCGCGATGGTCAGCCGGTTACCGTCAAAGTGCAACTCGGCGATCGCCGCAAGACGATGACGGCGCATAGCAAGGACTTCAAGTTCGAGATGCCCGCCATGCCGGCGATGCCGGACCTGGATGTGCCGATTTCTGTAGTGGTGGTCCACTCCTCGCTGCGCAGCGGCCTGATGGTGGAAAACATCACGCCGCAGCTCGGTGACTTCTTCGGTGTGAAGAACGGCAGAGGCGTGCTGGTTCGCTCGGTCGAGAAAGGCAGTCGCGCCGACAAGGCGGGTTTCCGAGCCGGCGATATCGTGGTGAAGGTCAACGACCAGGCAGTGCAGGATACGAGCGATTTCTCGCACGCCTTGCGCTCCCGGTCCAGCGGGACGGCCGCATTTGTGGTGATTCGGGAGAAGAAAGAGCAAACCATCAGCATGCCGCTTCCCGAGCAAAAAGAATCGGGCGGCTACTTCGACCAGGAAACATTCGACGTGCCGCAGTTCGATGCGAGGAACGCGGAGTTGACCAGCGTTCGCAACGAACTCGCCAAGATGCAGCCGCAGATTCAGCTGGCGGTTGAGCAGGCGCGGCAGGAGGTCGAACGCGCGCAGCCCGAGATCGAAAAAGCGCAACGCCTCGCGGCCGAAGAGATCCAGAAACATCAGCCAGAGATCGACCGCGCGATGGCGGCCAGCCGCACCGCAATGGCTGAGATGCAGCGCCAATTCTGTGCCCAGCAGAAAGAAATGCGCCGGTCCCAGGAGCAACTCCAGAAGCAGATGAACCGGATGAACCGCCGTCAACTTGAGCGCCAGCGCCAACAAATGGAGCGCCTGCGACACGAATTCAGCGGCGAATGGCTGGATATCTAGATCAGAACAAAGTGAACGTTCGAGGAAGGTCCGACGGGAGCGGCCCTGCTAAATTCCGCTCGACTGAGCAGCCGACTTGTTGGCTGCCGGACCGAGCATCACACGGTTCCGTCCGCTTTGCTTGGCCGCATACAGGCCACCGTCAGCAGCCTTCACCAATTCGTCGCGGGTCACACCGTGTGTGGGATAATTCGCCACTCCCGCGCTGATCGTGACCGGCCTGGGCACTCCGGGGAAAGGCCAGTTCTCCACCAGCCTGCGCAACTTCTCGGCGACCCCTAAAGCGTGTTGCGGATTCGTCTGGGAAAGCAGGATAGCAAATTCCTCGCCGCCAAAGCGGCATACGACGTCAATCTTGCGCAGTTGCTGGTGAAAGATTGACGACGCCTGACGCAATACCTCGTCGCCCAACAGGTGCCCGAACTCGTCATTCAGGCGCTTAAACTGATCGATATCAACCATCACAACGGCCATGCCTGAACTGAATCGCCGGGCGCGATCAATTTCTTCCACAATGCGCAACTCGAAAAATCTGCGGTTAAAGATTCCGGTCAGGCCATCCAGATAGGCCAACTGCTTCACGCGTTCGACGTAGTGAGCATTCTGAATCGCGGTGGCGCAGATATCCGCCACGGCTTCGAGCGACTGGCTGTCTCCGGCTTCAAAGTAGCCAACCTCGGCGCTTTCCAACACCAGCACACCTTGGGTCTGCCCGAAAGAAACCAGCGGGATACTCATGCAGGAACGAGCTTCGAGCGACAGAGCGACGCTGTCGCCTTCTCCGCGGACATGATTCTCGATAATGGCGCGCGCCTCCGCGAGGCTTCGTCCCCAAAGTCCGCTGCCAGCGGGCAAACGCAGGCCTCCGGCCGCGGCATTGGGAAGGTTGCCGTGGCTGGAACGCAGGACGAGTTCATCTTCTTCCCGCAACAGCACTGAAACCTGGCCGAGTTGGAACGACTGTTGAATCAGCCCGCAAACCTTGGCCAGCAGGGCCTCCTGATCCAATACCGCCGTCGCCTGCTGGGCGATCGCATTAATCACCTCAAGTTGCTTCGCACGCTGCCGTTCGAGGGAGTACAAGCGCGCGTTTTCGAGCGCCATCGATGCCTGAGTGGAGAACAAAGTCAGCAGGTCGATCGTGTCGCGGTCAAAGAAATCGAATTCCGCACTTTGGCAGTCCAGCACGCCCACGACTTCGTCGCGCACCATGAGCGGGATGGCAAGTTCGGATCGTGTCCCGGCGCATGAGGAGATGTAGCGTTCATCCTTGGTAACGTCCGCCACGTAGACTGGCCGCTTCTGCATGGCTGCGACTCCGGTCAAGCCGCTCCCCACGGCAACACGAAGACCCTCATAGCCGCGGTCCCAGCCCGCAGTGGCGCGCGCATAGAGATCATTTTTCTCGCGGTCTTTCAACAGGATGGCGACGTTGGTAAGGTGGAAATAATCGCGGGCAATGGCCAGGATTTGCTGCAGCACTTCATCCAGCTCGAAGGTGGTGAGAACCGCCTGGCTGGCGTCGTAAAGAATCGCAATCTTGTTGGCGATCTTTTGCATGGCGCGGAAAGATTGTAGCTTTGCGCGGAGAGGTTACCGTAGTTCCGAAAGTAACCTTGCCGTTCCCCGACCTCGGTTCACGGCTCCCGCCGATGCCGCCACCACTGTGCGGTCTTGATGAGCCCATAGGCCGCGACACAGAACCAGAAGTCGATAAGAAGCCCCAGGTCGACCTTATAAAGATGATGCCGGGCGATCTGTGGAAACGAAGGACTGAGCAGAAAGTAAGCGGCATTCCCCAGCAGCACCGCGAGGAGCGATTGGACAAAGTTCCATCCCACTGAGGCTTTAGACACCGCCGCCTCCGTTTCCGGTTGACTCGTGCCAGCGCTCTTCGCCATTGCCTGTTACCATTTTTCTTCGCTCAGAACATGCCTTCTGCCCGCACGCACGATCTCTCGACGCCGGTTCAGTACGTGAAAGGCATCGGGCCCCGGCTCGCGGAAATGCTTGCCACCAAGGAAATCCGGACGGTCGACGATCTTCTTCATTATCTTCCTTTTCGATACGAGGACCGCCTGAACCCGCGCGGCATCGCTGAGCTGCGGCCGGGAGAAATGGCAACGGTGATCGCCGAAGTGCGGAACTCGGGGCTCTTCCGCACGCGCCGCATGCCCATCTTTCAGATGATCGCAGGCCAGGGTCGCGCACGCCTGAAGTGCCTGTGGTTTCACGGCGCTTATTTGCAGGGACGATTCCAGCCGGGCCAACTGGTGGCGCTTTACGGGAAGGTCGAAGAAGATCGCGGGGAGCTCCAAATCGTCCAGCCACAATTCGAAATTCTCAGCGACCCCTCGACTCAGGGCGAAGGCAGCAGCTCTGCGAGCCCTGAAGACCAGCTCGCCAGTTCCCTCGAAGTCGGCCGGATTGTTCCCATTTATGAATCGGCGGGGCAAGGGCGGCTCACGGCCCGCTGGTTTCGCCGGATTATTCGCTCGGCACTTGAAAATCTCACGGCCGACCTTCCGGAGAACATTCCGGCGGCCGTGCGGGCGCGGCTTGGCTTGATTTCCACAGGTGAGGCACTGTGGAAGGTTCACTGGCCGGATCCGGAAGAGAGTTTCGCTGCGTTGCAGGCCGCGCGCACCCCCGCCCATGTGCGGCTGATCTTCGAAGAGCTTTTCTTCCTGGAGCTCGGACTGGAATTCAAGCGCCGGCAGATGCGCGCACAGACCGGAATCGCCTTCCAGCTTGACGACCGCGCCCGCGGCGTCATTAAGAAGATCCTTCCGTTTCATCCGACCAAGGCGCAAAAGAAAGTTCTGGGCGAGATCGCGGCCGACATGGAAAAACCATACCCGATGCGGCGGCTGCTGCAGGGGGACGTGGGCAGCGGCAAGACGATCGTGGCGTTTGAGGCGGCGATCATCGCCATTGAGAACGGCTACCAGGTCGCGCTGATGGCGCCGACCGAGATTCTGGCGCAGCAACATTTTTTTTCGGCGCGCCGCATTCTTGAAAATGCCGGCTATCGCATCGTGCTGCTCACAGGGTCGCTCGAGCAAGAACGTAAGCGCGAGACTCGCCGCCATATCGCGCAGGGGAATGCTCAACTCATAATTGGTACGCACGCGCTGCTGGAGGAGAAAGTTGAGTTCGAAAGCCTGGGCCTCGTCATCGTCGACGAGCAACACCGCTTCGGAGTTATGCAGCGGCTGAAGCTCATGAAGAAGAGCGACTCAACCGAGCCAGGGAAACGCACCGCGGCAATAGCGGAACCGGACGTGCTCGTGATGACCGCGACTCCCATCCCGCGCACACTGGCTCTCACACTCTACGGTGATCTTGATCTCAGCGTGCTGGACGAGCTTCCACCAGGGCGGACGCCCATCGTCACGAAGCGTGTCTCCGATGAGCGCTCCGCCGAGGTCTGGGAGTTCGTTCGCAAGCAGATCGCCAGCGGCCATCAAGCGTATGTCGTGTACCCGGTCATCGAGGAGAACGAGGAGACGGAGATCAAGGCCGCCCTGAAGATGTACCGCGAGCTCAGCACGCACATCTTCCCAGAACTGAAAGTCGGCTTGCTTCACGGGAAACTCGACAATGACCTGAAAGAACACGTCATGCGGCTGTTTCAGCAGGGCGAAATGCAGATCCTGGTCGCAACCACAGTCATCGAGGTGGGGGTCGACGTCCCAAATGCCACGGTGATGGTCATTGAACATGCCGAGCGCTTCGGGCTTTCCCAGTTACACCAGCTTCGCGGGCGCATTGGCCGCGGAGCAGCGAAATCCTATTGCATCCTGATGACGGGTGGAAAAATCACCGAAGAAGGCGAGCGCAGACTCGATGCCATGACGCGCCACACGGATGGCTTCAGGATCGCAGAACTGGATTTGGAACTGCGCGGGCCGGGGGAGTTTTTTGGAACACGACAAGCCGGACTTCCCGGCTTCACGGTTGCGAACATTATCCGCGATCGAGATATTCTCGAGATCGCCAAACGCGAAGCTGCCGCTGTGATGGCCGGACCGAATTCTGAGATCTCGCGCGAGGAGATCGACCGCGCGGTACGCCAGATGCGGGCTCGCTGGCAGAACACCTATGGGCTCGTCGAGGTGGGATAAGGTTCTATCAGGGACTGCGCCGGGCGCCGCCGGACCGTTACTTGCTCGCCGCCTGCCGCGCCAGAATTTGATCGCGCAACCGGCGCGACAATCCGAGAGCCAGGGAGCGATAGAACCGCGATCCTAAGTGGGGGAAGAGCTCGAAAAGATCTTTCAAGCTCGTCCAGTCGATAGCGTAGGCTTCCAGGTCACCGATCGCGACCACGGAGGCGCTGGCAATGCCTCCCTCCAGAAAGGCCATCTCTCCGCAAATCTCTCCAGCGCCTAATTGGGCGATCTCTGTATTCGGTGCGGTCAGGACCCGTGCCTTGCCGGTGCAAATGAGATAGACGACCTTATTGGCCCGATTTTGTTGAATGACTGTTTCGTCTTTTTGGAAGGAGACTTTCTTCGCTCGATCGACAATCAACATCCAGTCGTTCTGCGTGAGAAACTCAAGGTGATTTTTGGCAGTCTGGAGCACGAGCAGCAATGCTTCACTGCCTGGGTCTTTCTTCTGCATGGGTGGCACGCCCGTCGCTCGACCCAGCACCGCGAACCAGTCGAGCTTTTGTAAAGGCAGGATAACAGACTCAGAGAAAGTCGGGCACGTGACCAAAGTTCCCGGCAAACGAAAGGCTACTTGGACTGATTCGAAAGATTACCGCTTCCCCGGATTCCTGGTGTTTGCGTCAGCGCGTCGAAGTTTGAGAGATTAGATAGGGCAATCCTGCGGAGCGCTTCGAATGTCGACTACGCGCGAATACAAATGCGAAATCTGTGGTCTGATGTCGGAAAATCCCATGCACTGGTTCGTCATCGAGTGCGGCGATCTGACCCTGGCGGTTCATAAATGGAGTGATGAATCGGCGGCTCGCGCCGAGGCTCGCCACTTCTGCGGCGAGCGCCACGCCCAGGTCTACATCAGCCGATGGTTCGACTCAGTTTGTGTCCCGCTCAAGAGGGCTCTCTAGAGCTACTCTTCGTGCGCGGGGTTATCGTGGTTCGTCAGGACGCGGCCAGAGCCCAGCAAGTCTCTCATTCTCCTGCATTTAGCGGTCCCATACCAGCCGTCACCCAACTTTCGAGCGATCAGGAATCGGCGCCGCCTCATGTAGAATTAATTACGTTAGAGATGGCGGATCCGCAACAACTCGTCCAGATTGAGCTGAGCCCCCCCGTGCGCCAGCCGAAGCCGCAATGGCTCCGGGCTAGAGCGCCCGTGGGAGAGAACTTCCACGAACTTAAGAAACTCGCCCGTGGCCTGGGTTTGCACACGGTCTGCGAATCGGCGCAGTGCCCGAACATCGGCGAATGCTGGAATCACAAGACGGCCACGTTTATGTTGCTGGGCGACATCTGCACCCGGCGCTGCGGATTTTGCGCAGTGCCGAAGGGGCGCCCCCTGGCAATCGATTGGGAGGAGCCGCAGCGTGTCGCAGAAGCGGTAGCGACGCTCGGCTTGAAGCACGCCGTAGTGACCAGCGTGAATCGTGACGACGACAACGTTGGAGGCGCGAAGATCTTCGCCGAGACGATTCGCCGGATTCGCGAGCTCACACCGGGTTGCTGGGTCGAGGTCCTCATTCCGGACTTTCAGGGACTCGAGAAACCTCTGCGCATCGTTCTTGAAGCAAAGCCCGACGTTCTGAATCACAACACCGAAACGGTACCGCGGCTCTATCGTGCTGTGCGGTCCGGCGCCCGGTACCAGCGCTCGCTCGACTTGCTGGCCAACGCCAAGCAATGGTCGCCGGGGATGGTCACCAAGAGCGGCCTTATGGTGGGTCTTGGCGAATCGATGGAAGAGCTGATCGATACGTTTCGCGATCTCGGCGCGCAGGGTGTCGACATTCTTACCGTTGGCCAATACCTGCGGCCTTCCAAAGATCATCTGCCGATCGCGCGCTTCTACACGCCCGATGAATTCGCCTTCATGAAGGAGCAGGCCCTTCAATTTGGCTTCCGCCACGTGGAGTCGGGCCCAATGGTCCGCTCCAGCTATCATGCCCACAAGCAAGCCGCCTCGACGAGCGCTCCTGTGCCAATCGCCTGAAGACTTTTTCTTAGGGGACAACCCAGGAATCGGTGCGGTTTCTCTGATCAGTTTTGCCGGCAGTCCATTCTGCCGGCAGATTCCCATCGCCCCACAAAAAATCCCGCCCAAGCTGCGGCTTAGACGGGAGGGAGAACGACTTTCGACCTATCGATCATTTTGACTTGTATGTTCTACACCGTTGCTGGGGCGACGAGCCCGACACTGGGCGCGGAAAGTCAGCGCTGAGCCACCAGCGCCCGCGATCGGCTTATTGATGCTCGCAGGTCACATGGTTGTTCCAGTCCACGAAAGCTCCTGACGGATTGTCGCGCCACGCCCACACGTGCAGTTCAAAAAAATCCGACAGATTGAACCGGTTGGGAGCGGCCACGAACTGGAAATCCTGGCCCTCCAGCTGAGGCGGGTTGTTATCGTGATTCTTCAGCCAAGTCGCTGCGTCAACGATGTACTCGACGCCGACCAGCCGCCGCTTGTCGCCGACTGGCTCGTAGATCAACGCTTGTGGCTGGGCGACATTAATCTCGCCGCTCGCTACCAGCGGGCCATTCACGTAGTGGATGCCCATGGCTCCATGGTCCGGTCCGGACACGCAGCCGAAGGCCGGACCATATCCTGACGCGGAAGCATTGTTGACGTCGAGAAACTGCCGCGTGGCTTGCCGAACCTCCGTGACCAGCCGCGCCGGGGTGGCGTGATTCGCGTGCGCTTCCTCCTGGGCAAACAGCGGCACGCTGACTGCTGATGTCGCCAGGAGCAAAGTCGCAGACGCTGCGATCATCGTGAAAAGCTTTCTACGTTTCATAGTTATCTCCTTTGCGCTTCTCTGATTTCGGACTTGGGCCCACTGCACAGACTGCCTAAAGGGGACTTAGAGCCGCTCAGCTGTTACCGACACAGGTACTCCGTTGGTGAGTGAATCGAACACAGGAGAGTGCTCGGTTCCGAGTTGAGCAATCTTTTCGAGCTGATCGTCAGGCACGTCAGCTTTGATCTTGAACTGCACCCGAATTCCCTGGCATCCTTGCCGGATCTTCGGGTCGAGCTTCAGAAATCCCCGAAGATCGACATCGCCGTGAAGCGTCGATTCGACTTCTTCGAGTTGAATTCCGCGCGCCGCGGCGTGATACACCATCGACGTGGTAAGGCACGAGGCCAAGGCGTGCAAGAGATATTCGACTGGGTTGGCGCTGTTGTCTTTTCCCAACAGCACCGCAGGTTCGTCGGCCTTGAGCACAAACGGCATGGGCCGTGTCATCTCCTGGCCAGCGCCGAAATATCCGTTCACGGTCGAACGGTTCTGCGAGGCATCTTCCCAGCGATTCTCGATGCGGAACTTGAACTTCGCGATTTCAGGGGAAGCTTTGATTGCGTCTACGGTTGCTGATAGTCCCTCGACATTAACGCCATTGATGAATGTGGGTAACTCCCGGACGGTTGCCATGATCTTTCTCCCGGTTTTTCTTTGAACTTTCGAACGCCCCACGCATTCGATGGCTAAAAGTAGCCTCGAATGGGGCTTGCCACAAGATGGCAGATATGCCATTGTAGATGGGTATTTGCGCCATTCTAAATTCCGGGGATTGGTAAATCAGCTTTTGCAAACTGCAGGGAGGGAGCCATGATTGACGTGACGGTCCTGTTTTTGAAGGAGACGTTTTCGTCGACGGCGGTTGGCCCGATGGAAGTGTTCCGGCACGCGGGCATTCTGTTCAACCTGCTCACCGGCAAGACGCAGAGTCCCTACTTCAATGTGACGACCGCATCAGCGGACGGCGAGATCGTCGCGTGCGATGGGCCCATCGCGATCAAGCCGATGATGGCCATCAAGCAAGTGCGCCAGACCGATCTGATTTTCATTCCCACCACCGGTCTGGAAATCGACAACGTCGTTGAGCGTAACGCGCCGATTGTTCCCTGGCTGAAGCGCTGGCATCAGCGGGGTGCCGCGATTGCAAGCGTGTGTTCCGGCGTCGGCCTGGTGGCCGCAACCGGGATGTTAGACGGCCACCGGGCCACCACACATTGGGCGTTAGCCGGACGCTTCCGCGAAAAATATCCCAAGGTGAAGTGGATGCCGGAACTGATGGTGACCGAAGATCACGGCTTTTACTGCGGCGGGGGCGTGCACGCCGCACTCGACCTGAGCTTGTATCTAGTGGAGAAATTCTGCGGGCACGAGATCGCCCTAGAAAGCGCCAAGGCACTGCTCATTGAAACGCCGCGCGCGTGGCAAGCCGGATTCGCTGTGATTCCACTCAAGACCGAGCACCACGACGATTCCATCTCCGTCGCTCAGGACTGGCTGCATGAAAACTTTCATCGCACGTTTTCTCTGGAGACGCCTGCGCGCCGCGCCGGCATGAGCCTCCGCAATTTTGTGCGCCGCTTCAAGGAAGCCACCGGCGATACCCCCATCCACTACGTACAGAAACTGCGGATCACGGCTGCCAAGCGCTTGCTGGAAAGCAATCAACGCTCCATCCAGGAAGTGAGCGATGCCGTCGGCTATCAGGATGTCGCGTTTTTCCGCTCGCTGTTTCAACGGCACGCCGGAATCTCTCCAGGAGCGTATCGGGAAAAGTTTGCGCAACCGGAAATCAGGGCAACGCGTAATTGACTTTCATTCTTGGAGGAATCATGGACATCCGATCCTTGCAAAAGCCGTTGAAGGAGCAGTACCGCCGCGATCCGAAGAGTTCGCGGATTACACTGACCGCGAAAGGCGGGCAGGCCGGAACCCCGCTGTCGTGCTCGGTCGATATCGGCCGCGCCCTCTACCAGGCGGAGGCGCACACGGGGGTCGGAGGCAGTGGCACGGCGGCCTGCTCTGGCGACCTGTTACTCGGCGCCTTGGCCGCTTGTGCCCAACTTACCTGTCAGTTAGTTGCGACTGCGATGGGAGTACCCACGCGCCAAATCGAGGTTACGGTGAAGGGGGACATGGATCTGCAGGGCACTTTAGGTTTGTCCAAAGACGTACCAGTGGGATTTGAGGCGATTCGCACCGAATTCAACATCGAAGCCCCTGAGGCGACGAAGGAGCAACTCAAGGCGCTGCGCGAGAAGACGGAGCAATATTGCGTGGTCCTGCAAACCCTGTTGCATCCGCCGAAAATCGAATCAAGCTGGCCGGCAGATCGCTGAAGTTGCTTCTCTACGCCGGCGGATCCGCCAGAATCGGCTGCTGCTTTTTCTCGGGCCCGTTGGGTGCACCGGTCGCAGCAATACCCGGAGCGGGAACGCCCGCCGACGATTGAGTCGGCGACGGCGCGGCGCTGCGCGGACCCTGGGAGCGCTCATCCCACTTCCCGAAAATCATCTTGCCGGCGGTGGTCTGCAGCACCGATGTGACCTGGATGTCGATGGTCTTGCTTATCATTTTGCGTGCATTATCGACCACGACCATGGTTCCGTCGTCCAGGTAGGCCACCCCCTGGTTGTATTCCTTGCCTTCTTTCAGGATGAACACGCGCATCGTCTCGCCCGGGAGCACAATAGGCTTCAGCGAATTCGCCAGTTCATTGATGTTCAAGACTTCCACGCCCTGCAGTTGGGCGACCTTATTCAAGTTGAAATCATTGGTGATGATCTTTCCCTCATAAAGCTTGGCCAGCTCGATCAACTTGAGGTCGACCTCGCGGACTGCTGGAAAGTCATCTTCGACGATCTGGATGTTCAGGGAAGCGACCTTTTGCAGCCGCTGCAGGATATCCAGACCGCGGCGCCCGCGATTTCTTTTGAGCGAGTCGGCCGAATCCGCGACCAACTGTAACTCCCGAAGAACAAACTGGGGGATCACGATGATGCCGTCGAGGAAGCCGGTTTCCGCGATATCGGCGATGCGCCCGTCGATGATGACGGAAGTATCCAGGATCTTGTAGGACTTCTTGCCCTGCTTTTCGCCGCCGAAAATTCCGCCCAGGGCCGCGAGGTTGAGCAGGTCGCCCTTGTTGGCCCCAACGATAAGGCCGACATAGGCCATGAGCAGCATCACCATAAGCTCAAGAAAGCGTTGGGTGGGTCCCTCCACCACGACGGCTCGAATAACCAGGGCGAATAGGTAAGCACCGACGATCCCGAGGATGCTGCCGATGGCCGCGCCGATGAGCCGCTTAAGACTGACCAGCCGGAGCCGCCATTCGAACAGAATCACCCCGAGGCCGATCAGGACACCGATCCCACCGTCAATCGGTTGGGCCAAGCCAAAAGGCTGGATCAGGTAGCAGGCAACTGCAACGATTAGGACAAATAAAACACGTACGAGCACTAAGTCCACAGCTATGGACCTCCCCCGGGCGACGAGCCGCCGGGGAACCGTGGCTGCAATCGGCCCGCGCTGTCCCCTTCCAAGAAACCATGCCAAGGAACAGCGACTGGTAACGCGGAGCAGATGAATGAGATGAGCAGGCGCTCCGCCACCGGCGGCGTTGAACTCCGCCGGCTAACTCCTATCAAGAACAGACGAAGTATATACCGAAGATGAACCGGCTGACAGGGGCCCCCGAGGCCGGAGAGTGGCCGTGCGATCAACCCGGCAAGGCTGCTACACTGCTGCGCATGAAGGCTATTGTCATCACGCGCTTGGGCGGTCCGGAAGTGCTGGCTTTACAGTCGGTTCCGGAACCGAAGCTGGAATCGGGGCAGGTACTGGTTAACGTCGAAGCGGTGGGGTTGAACTTTGCCGACATCATGACCGCTCACGGCGGTTATCCGGGCACGCCGCAACCGCCGTTTGTTGCCGGCCGGGAGTTCGCGGGCGTCGAGGAAGCTACCGGCCGCCGCGTCATGGGCTATGCGCAATGGGCAGCCTTCGGCGAGAAAACTGCCGCTCGACCTGATCTTCTTTGGACGATCCCCGACGGATGGACCTTCGAACAGGCGGCTGCTTTCCCGGTGAATTACTTCACCGCCTTTTTCGCCTACTGGGAGGCTGGATTTTGGGGCGCCGGCGCCGGCGAACTCGGCGCGACCGGGCTTCCACGAATGCATAAACCGAGCCGTGTTTTGATTCATGCCGTGGCGGGCGGCGTTGGCACTGCCGCCGTACAGATTGGCAAGATTCTCAGCGTCGAAATGTATGGCACCTCTTCCTCGGATGACAAACTCGCGCGGGTGAAAGAACTCGGCTTGCAGCATGCGATCAACTACAAACAGGTCGATTATGAACAAGCGATTAAAGAACTCACGCAAGGCGAGGGCGTCGACGCGGTATTTGAGATGCTAGGCGGCGAGCACACTGCCAAGAGCATCCGTTGCTTGCGGGATCTCGGCAAAGTAATTCAGTATGGAACGGCTACCGGGAAGGGGCCGCAGCTGGATGTGCGCGCACTGTACGCTAAGGCAGCGATGGTGCAGGGTCTCTGGCTGACATATCTCTCTGGCAAACGCGCTTTGATGGATCATGCCTGGAAGGAGCTTTCGGCCTGGATCTCCCAGGGCAAGCTGAAACCCGTGGTGGGCGCTGTCATGCGTGCGGAACAAGCGACCGGAGCTTACAAATTGCTCCTCGAACGGAAAAACTTCGGCAAAGTTGTACTGAAGTTCTAATCTCCCCCTAGAGCTGGTAATTGGGCGTTGGCGACGATAGTGTCTCCAGGATAAACTTCGCTCGCTCTACTGGCGGTAGTTTGGGCAATTCGATCAATTCGTAGTTACAATCCTTATAAGTCTGAACTAAGCCGTCATAAGTGCGCACTGCTTCACGAAAGTCTTGTTTTCTCTCAGCATCCGTCTGATAGATCTCAGCCCAGGGCGGAGCAATAAACACCTGATCGCCATAGCGGAAGCGGGCACACGCGCGAGCAATCTTTCCCTGGAGCGGGAGACGAATCAACCGGGCGTAAGCCAGCGTATCGGGAATTCCACGATCGGCGAACGTAAGTTGGGTGTTGCGTGCGTGCATTCGATATGTCTGCACCGAGCGCTCGTGCATTAACTCCGTATATTGCGCACGATTTCGCCAAGGGAGTGCCATCCCTTCCGCGCGCACTTGCTCTTGAATAATCTGCCGAGCGACCTCCGGGATATAAGCAAAGCCCATCTTGTGGAGCTCGAGGAGGGTGGCGGTTTTTCCAGCACCCGGGCCGCCCGTGATGATGTACAGGTTTCGATTCCAACGCATTGGAACTCTCCCTCCCTTTGCTTTCTTCACTGATGCCGCAACCCAACAACAACAAGTTGTGAAGTTATGGCCCAATGACTAGGCGGCTAATCTTGCTAACCGTGCGAAATGCCCTTCGTCCAAAGCTGTGATCGCGAAATAAAAGCCGATGGAACTTTTGATCGCGGGCAAACGTAGAAACTCAAGACGCTGGGATAACGAAAAAGACCGGCGGAGATAAACGGGGTGGGGAAGGTTTCGACTCGGTTTGGCGGCCCAGGAGAAACGATCCCCGGAGACAGATGTGAAGGTCCAGCGGCCTGGCCCTTTTGCTGCAACCCCGCGCTGCGATTGTAGTCCAACTGAGGAAAAGCGCAAGCTTGCCGCAGGATGGAAGTCAGCCAGGCCGCTCACAATCACCCGCCGCAGGCGGAAAGGGAGACGGATATGAAGTTGTCGAAAAGTCTACTACTGGGAGTGGCGTTAACCCTGGCAACCAGCGCATTTGCAGCCAACAAAGCCACCATGCAGATCACCGAAACGACACAGATCGCCGGCACCAAGCTTGCGCCGGGCGACTACAAGATCGAGTGGGATGGCAATGGGCCGGGCGTCGACGTAAGTATTCTCAAGGGAAAATCAGTAGTCGCGAAGGTGCCCGCACAGATGGTCAACTTGGATTCGCCATCGCCGGCTAACGCCACCGTCGTGAAGAAGAATGATGACGGCACGCGCACACTCTCACAGATTCGCCTGAGTGGAAAGAAATATGCTCTGGCGGTCGGCGAAGATGCCGCCAAAGCTGAAGCCACCAAGTGAGAGCTGTGCAAAGCAAAGCGAAAGGGAGCCTGGCGGGCTCCCTTTGCTTTTTCGTTGGTTCAGCGTCGCCCGGCGCTAATTACGATCGCTCCAAGCTTCTCCTCGCCGGCCAATAAGCCGTCGCCCAAAGACCAGGCGGTTGCTATTCCCGCGCGCTGGACAGTCTTCTTCCCGTCGATTTCCCTACTTCGCATCCAAGTGAATTACATTTCCTTCCAGCGCGGCTGATGATAAAGATATCTCGCCGGTAGCGCTCTGAATCATCGGACTTCAATTCGTCCGGAGCGATGCCGTTTCGCAGGAGAACCGCGCGCTTATGACGATCCTCTCGCGCTTGGAACGTTGGAGGGAACAGGGCGCAATAACGGCTGGGCAATACGCGCAGTTAAGCAGCCGCTATCGCAGAGAGCCGTTCTCGCTCTTTCTGGAGTTGAATGTTCTGCTCTACGCCGGCGTGCTGGCGTTCGTCACCGGCCTGGGCTGGACTGTTACCACTTGGTCGAAGCAACTCGGCGACCTCCTTGTGCTGGCGGTTCTGACCGCGATGCTCGCCGGATGCTTCTGGTATGTCTTTTCGCGGCCGGCCGCCTGGTCTCCAACTGAGGCACCTGCGCCGTCACCGATCTTCGACTACGCGCTTTATCTCGGAAGCCTCGTCTGGTGCGTGGAACTCGCGTATCTGGAAAATCGCTTTCACGTGCTTTCGGGGCAGTGGGATTTCTACTTGCTGGCGACGGCAGCTCTGTTTTTCTTTCTAGCCTACCGCTTTGATAACCGCTTCGTACTGACGCTCGCGTTGTCGTCACTGGGAGGCTGGTTCGGGCTTACTATCTCGCGTTGGCCCTCCTATCAGAACTCGACCTACCGTCAATTGGCTCTGGTCTATAGTCTGCTGGTCGGCGTGGGTGCGGCCGTTCTTCAGCAACTTGGCCTGAAGACGCATTTCTTCAATACCTATCTGAACATCGTGGCGAACATTCTATTTTGGGCGACGCTTTCTGGAGTTTTCGAACGGCAAGGTTACGGAGTTTGGGTTCTTGGGCTGCTCCTTACCTCAGCCGCATCGCTCGCGTGGGGCCTAACCCGTGGGCAGTTTGCGTTTGTTGCCTACGCCATGGTGTACGCGTACGTGGGCGTGAGCTCGGTGCTGATTCGCGGAATTAACGACGACAAATCGATTTTCGCGTACTTTGTGATTACCGCGTTGGCAATGCTGGCAGCGCTCATTCACATCGCCCGCCCCTTTGGAAGATCCGCGTGAGAATCTACAGCGCCTCGAGCGAAGAAGCTTTTCGCACCCGCGAACTCCTGGCAGAGTGGGCCGGCGACGGCCTTCTTTCGGAAACCCAACACCAGCAACTCGAAAAGCATGTGGCATCCGAACTGCACACCACAAATATATTTCTGCGGCTGATTCTGTTTTTCTTCACGCTGGTTGGCGTGGGTGCAACCGTCGCGTTGTTCTTCGCAGTTTTTCGTTTGTGGTCGCCGGAGAAGACATCTGGCTTTTTCTTACTAATCTTCGCCGGCCTCTGCTACTTCTCTGCCGAATGGGCAGTTTCCCGATTTCACTTGTATCGCTATGGGATTGAGGAGGCGCTCGCCACGTGCTCGTGTGGCTTTTTGTGCGCGGGGATGTGGTCCGTTCTTTTCAGCGGCAGACCGTATTTTCCTCAGCCCGATGCATTTCAATCCCTTGTACCCGCCTCCGGTGCAGTGTTCTCGCTCTGGCTCTGGCGTCGCTTCGGGTTCTGTTACGCATTTCCGGCAGCAATGATTTTTGCGTTATTTCTGCCGGACTATTGGACATCGTCTCACTCCGCCCAGCACGTAGTCGTGGTGCTGTTTTATGGAACCGGGCTGATTTGCATCGCGCTGCTGCGCGCTCGTCACTCCGACTTCGCCCAAGAGGATCTGTCGATTGCGGAAGCGTTCCTCTGGCTCGGCACTTACTTGGCTCTCAACCTCCAACTTTCGACGCTTAGCCTCCGCGCACAATGGGGGGGAAGCAACCTCAGGAATGCCTCTGAATTCTCACCACCCTTCTACTGGATGACCTGGGTTGTGATCTGGCTTTTGCCGGCGTTTGTTCTTGTGCGAGGAATTCGAAAAAAGGACAGATTAGTCATGGCGGTGGGAGCGATCACCGCGGTCTTGACCTTCATCTCGAACAAACCGTACCTCGGCTGGCCGCGGCATACGTGGGATCCGATGCTCCAAGGCATACTTTTAGCTGGCGTCGCCCTGTTCATTCGCCGCTGGCTTGAGGCTGGTCCAGGTGGAATTCGCGGCGGATTCACGGCGGCACGCCTCTCGGCCAGAGATAAGCAGTGGATCGACGCAGGCTCGGTGGTTGTGGGCATCGCAACTGCGCAGTCGGTAACACCGGCTGCTCAAACGAGGCCAACCGATTTCCACTTCGGCGGCGGGAGCACTGGAGGTGGAGGCGCCGGCGGGGATTTTTAGGCGAGGGTTGTACTCAGATTCCTCAACTGCAAGCTCGTGTTCAGATCTCCAGGTTAGCCACAAACGCCGCTAACCTGGAGATCTTCCGCGTATCAAAACTCTTAAATTTAGAAACTCCTCAATCAGTACTTCGGCATCTTCGGATCGATGCGGTCGGCCCAAGCGAGAATGCCTCCCGCCAGGTTATGCACTTTCTTGAAACCCGCCTGCTGCAAGAACTCGACGGCTTTGCCGCTGCGCACGCCCGAGCGGCAATGCGCCACGATCTCGCGGCTGGAATCGAGCTCGCTCACGCGCTTGGGCAGATCGCCGAGCGGGATGAGATAGCCATTGATGTTGCAGATTTGATATTCGTGGGGCTCGCGCACATCGAGCACAAAAAGGTCGTCGCCCTTATCGAGGCGGCGCTTGAGTTCTTCGACCTGCATGGTCGGGATACCGGTATTCGACACGGGTGCTTCTTCTCCTCGGATTCCGCAGAACTCATTGTAGTCGATCAGCGTGGTGATCGTCCGGTTGCTCCCGCAGGCGGGGCAGTCGGGATTTTTCCTGAGTTTGAGCTCGCGGAACTTCATGCCGAGCGCATCGATCAAGAGCAACCGGCCGATGAGCGGATCGCCCACCCCGAGAATCAGCTTGATGGCCTCCGTAGCCTGCATCACTCCGACCAGGCCGGGAAGAATGCCCAGCACTCCCCCTTCAGCGCACGACGGAACGAGCCCGGGCGGTGGCGGCTCCGGATATAGACAGCGGTAGCAGGGCCCATCCTCGGTCGCGAAGACGCTGGCTTGGCCTTCGAAGCGGAAGATCGATCCGTAGACATTCGGCTTGCCGGTGAGCACGCAAGCGTCGTTGACGAGATAACGCGTCGGAAAGTTATCAGTTCCGTCGGCGACGATATCGAATTCGCGAAACAGCTCGAGGGCGTTTTCGCTGGAGAGCCGCGTCTCAAAGGTCCGCAAGTTGACGTACGGATTGATGGCTTTGAGCTTTTCGGCGGCCGATTCGAGCTTCTTGCGGCCCACGTCCGCGGTCGAGTGGATGACCTGGCGCTGAAGGTTGGTGAAGTCCACGACATCGAAATCGACGATGCCCAACGTGCCCACACCGGCGGCCGTCAGATAAAGCGCGAGCGGCGACCCGAGACCGCCAGCACCGATACAAAGCACCTTGGCGGCTTTCAGCTTCTGCTGACCCTCCATGCCCACCTCGGGCATGATCAGGTGGCGCGAATAGCGCAGGATTTCATCGTTGCTGAGGGTTGCGGCTGCGGGTTTGGAGTCAAGAACTGTGGTCATCGGGACCTCGTTTTAGTTGTGGCGGTAGAATCGCTGGCGGAGTGGCTAGCGACAACAACAAGACGGACAACAACAGCAACAGGCGCTGTGGCGGGAAATTCGGGTTGTCGGTCTGTACACCATATTTCCTGGATCTACCGGCCCCCGGCGATTGAGGGCACTATCGAGATGGTATCACTCTCGTTGACGGTCGTGGCCTCTTTCTGCAGGTAGCGGATGTCCTCATCGTTCAAGTAGACGTTGACGAAGGCCCGCAGCTTGCCCTCTTCGGTGTAGAGGTGACGACGAAGTTCGGGGTGCTGGGCGACAAGGTCGGCAAGTGCATCCGAGACCGACGTGGCTTTTACGTCAACCGCAGCCTGTTTGCCGGCATACTGGCGAAGTGGAGTTGGGATATGTACCTTGGGCATGCATAGATGATGCCATAGAGGCGGGAGGGGATTCAGCGTGACAGATTTTGCGCTCTCCAGGCTTCCCATTCTTTGCGAAGGCGAGGGAGGAGGTGTTCGAGATTCCTCCGAGCATTTTCGCGGCTCGTCATCGGGTGCGGAAGTGAGACATCCCACACCCCCCAGCGGTTCGGTTCCGGCGCCAGAACCTCTCGAAAATGGCTGGTCGCTGAAACCGTCCACACCAATCCGGCTCGACTATGGTCAGGAGCAACGACAAAGGCGTCGCCCTCAGAATCGGGCTCCGCTTCGAAGTCTGTGATTTTCCCCAAGCGAAAGCCCTCTACACAAACGTCATCGAGGATGGGGAATCCGTAATAGGGTGGCGAACCTTTGGGAGGCGAGACGAAAGCCGGATCGGTGGGCCGCGCAGAGATGGCGTCTGGATCAAGCGCCAGAGGTTTCCCGCGTGGACTTTTTGCTTTTTCTGTCAATTTGGACTTCCAAGTCTTCGAAAGCGGACTGCAGAAACCTGCTGCCTCTGCAGTCCCTTGCGCTTTCGCAGTTCACTTTGCGCAGCCTGAGCCGTTCGTGATGCTGGTCAGGATGTTGGCCACTGCAGTCGTGTTGCGGCTGTAACAATAGCCCGACGAGTTCTTTGAGAGATATTCCTGTGAACTCGACTGGCCGGTGTTGCCTACGAGGTTCCCGCTGGAATCGAACTCCA
>Ga0335069_10001313_pt1 | contig 40242 bp, 64 predicted proteins | sample Lox_Sample_11_FD_206714 | JGI IMG/M metagenome (GOLD analysis project Ga0335069, IMG submission 206714) | Soil microbial communities from Loxahatchee National Wildlife Refuge, Florida, United States - Lox_Sample_1.1 | ecosystem: Environmental > Terrestrial > Soil > Wetlands | place: USA...
TCTCAGCTTTGATCGTAATGCGGCTGGCCGCGATCTTCGAATCTTCGCCGTGGCGTGCGATCTCGCCAGACAGTTCAACTGAGCAAAAGCGCGAGTCGGTGAGATCGTAATACGAAAACATATCGAGCGGATTCTCGACGGCGTGGAAGCCGGATTCGCACGCTTTGACTTTGCCTTCGTGCTTGTATGACTTGCTGATTTCATACTGGAAATCGCGACAGGTCAGATCCTTATTGAAGGCCTTGTACGCGACGATCACTTTTTGTTCTTCAGACATCAGGTTCTCCAGAGGTTTTTAGCAGCCCATCACGCCTGCGACCCAATCGCAGAAGGGCTGCCCGATGGTTATCGTTAAAAGCGACGCTGCGAGGAACGCCCAGAATAGGACGACGACGGCGACGCGCAAGACGGTTTTCATTGCAGGCACACGTCACGCATGAGGTCGACGGTGCCCAAGTACACATGACGCCCTTTCCACGGCACGTAGACATAGGAGAGGTACGCGTTGCTCAGGATCACGATGGAATAGCTCAGGTGGTTCATGGTTACTTCTCCAACACGGCGATCGTGTGATCGCCGATAGCAGCTTCGAGGGTCGCACGAGCGATCAGGCATTCGGTCTGCGCTTTCGTGCGCGGCAGGAACCCGTCCTGCGTCAGAACCAGCTCGGCGTTCCGAAGCGCCTTGATCGCGTCAACGATGTACTCAAGCTTTATCTGCATGGCAGGCTCCAGTGGCTTTGGCGATGACGAACTCGTAGTCGCTCAGGTCCATCATCGGTTCGCACGAGTTGTCGCTACAGCAGATGTTCTTGATGCAATCCATGGCATCGATCAGCGCTTCGAGCAGTTCGGGCGCAGCGGCGATCAGGGCACGGTCAGCATCACTGATGGTCATATCTACGCAACCTCCGTAACAGAACGATCCGCAGCTCACTTCGGTGTGAATGATGTCTCGCCATTCACCACCGTCCTGCTCAAGTTCCCGCCCTGACCATTTCCACGGCCCCGGAGTAAAACTAGACATGGCATTCTCCTTCTTCGTTGCATTTCAGGCATTCGCGATAGCCGAACTGGTCGTAGCGGTAAGGCACGCGCTTGCGGCAGTCTGAGCACCACATGCGCGGCGCCGTGTCGATGTCGGGCTCGCCGAAGTAATCGGGCTTTCCAATTTCATCCCAAAGAATTGGCATCACGCCACCTTCACGAATTGGCCGAGGGAGAAAACCTCGCTCGTGATGCTGTAGAGCTCGCGGCACATGTCGTTATGCAGGCGGCAGTCGGAGTCGGTACGCGACTTCGCGAGCCTTGCGCCGTTCGCGACAATTCGCGCCTTGAGTTCTGAGATGAAGCCTAGGGTGATCTGGCTGTTGCTTTCCATGTTTGCCTCGCCGTTCGTTGATTCGATGGATGAACTATAGTCGCAGCCATGAGACCCGTCAACAACTTTTTGTTGAAAAATTGAGATTGCGCTTTTTTCTTTCGTGAGATAGAGTACACTGCATTACACGCGGAGAGCACAATGAAGACACCGAAAGACCTGATCCTCGAGATCGTCGCAGCTGGGTTCACTCAGACCCAGATCTCAAAAGAGACTGGGATCCACAAAGCGACCATTTCGAGACTTTCCCAAGGCATCAGCCAAGAAATCTCGTTTGTTCGTATGAATGCGCTGATCGAGTGCCACCGGAAGCTGATGATGAAGGCGCGCCGGGCCGCATCGCGTCGCGCACGCATCGAGGAAACGGAGACCGCATGATCCCCTTTTTTCTCGGCATGGCCTGCGGCGCCGGTATCGTCGGCGTATTCTTCTCTGCTTACGTGCAGGACTATCGGGGACGGAAATGATCGATAGTGGGATGGAAAACTACCAAGATTTTATCGAGCGCAAACGCATGTCTGATCCTGCGTCTGGATTGATCGAAGTACCGTCTTTGAATGACGCGCTCAAGCCGCACCAGCGCGACATCGTGACGTGGGCGCTTCGCCGTGGCCGTGCCGCCGTGTTCGCTGGCACGGGACTCGGAAAGACCTTCATGCAGCTTGAGTGGGCTCGTTGTGTCTCAGAGTCGATCGACATGCCAGTCCTGATCCTCGCGCCTTTAGCTGTGGCGGCGCAGACGGAACGAGAAGGCGCGAAGTTCGGGATTGACGTCAAGCATTGCCGCGACCAGTCAGAAGTCGGCGACGCGCAAATCGTCGTGACGAACTATGACCGCCTGCAGAAATTCGACCTTGAGCACTTCGCGGGCGTGGTTCTGGATGAGTCGAGCATCCTGAAGGCATCAGACGGCAAGACGCGCACGGCGATTATCGAGGCGTTCAAGGATTATCGCTTCCGTCTGGCCTGCACCGCCACGCCGGCGCCGAACGATTACATGGAGCTCGGCAACCACGCAGAATTCCTGGGCGTGATGACGCAAGAGGAAATGCTGGCGATGTTCTTCATCCACGACGGCGGCGAGACGCAGAAATGGCGACTCAAAGGCCATGCCAACAGCGAGTTCTGGAAATGGATGTGCTCCTGGGCGGTGATGCTGCGCAAACCATCCGATCTTGGCTATCCGAATGACGGATACGATCTGCCACCGCTGAAGATCGAACAGGTGACAGTTGCAGTCGATCATTGCCGCGCGCAAGACACGCTGTTCGTGATGCAGGCAGCGACCCTGCAGGATCGCATCAAGGAACGTCGCGAGACTGTTGAGGAACGCTGCAAGGCGGCGGATGCAATCATTGCCCGCAAGCCGGATGTGCCATGGCTGATCTGGTGCAACCTGAACAGCGAGGCCGAATTAATGGCGAAGCTTGTTCCGGGTACGGTCGAGGTTCGAGGCTCCGATAAGGCCGAAGACAAGGAAAGCAAGATTCTCGCGTTCCTGAATGGCGACGTTCTGAACATGGACAGCAAGCCTTCGATCATGGGCTTCGGACTCAATTTCCAGCACTGCGCCGACATGGTTTTCGTCGGCCTGAATGACTCGTACGAGCAGCTGTTTCAGGCAATCCGCCGTTGCTGGCGATTCGGCCAGACCAAGACCGTCAATGTGCATCTGATCGCCGCTGAAACCGAAGGCGCGGTAGTGGCGAATCTTCAGCGCAAAGAGGAAGACGCCGAGCGCATGGCTGAGCAGATGGTCGCACACATGCAAGACATTACCGTCGCAGCGATTCGCGGCACGCAACGAACCAAGACCGAATACAACCCGACCGTCGAGATGACGATTCCTGCATTCCTGGAGGCAGCGTGAAAGTTTTGAACGAAAAGATCGGCAACGACTACGCCATGTACCACGCGGATTGCGTGGAAGGCGTCTCTGGCCTCCCAGATGAATCTGTGGGCTTCTCGGTATTCAGTCCGCCTTTCGCCAGCCTGTACACGTATAGCAATAGCGATCGTGACATGGGCAATTCGAAGGATGACGGCGCATTCGACATTCACTTCCAGTTCCTCATCAAGGAACTGTATCGCGTTCTCAAGGCCGGCCGACTGGTGTCTTTCCATTGTATGAATCTGCCGACCAGCAAGGCGCATCACGGCTTCATCGGCATTCGCGATTTCCGCGGCGACCTGATCCGCATGTTCGAGAAGGAAGGTTTTATTTTCCATAGCGAAGTGTGCATCTGGAAAGATCCTGTGACCGCGATGCAACGCACCAAGGCTCTTGGTCTGTTGCACAAGACCATCCGCAACGATTCGAGCATGAGCCGCCAAGGAATTCCCGATTACTTGGTGACAATGCGCAAGCCCGGAAAGAACCCGGAGCCGATCGCGCACACGCATGAGGATTTCCCGGTCGAGCTCTGGCAGCAATACGCGTCGCCCGTGTGGATGGATATCAATCCGACCGATACGCTGGCATTCCGCGAGGCACGAGATGAAGAAGACGAGCGGCATATCTGCCCTCTCCAGCTGCAGGTGATAGAGCGTGCTCTGAAGCTCTGGAGCAATCCGGGCGATGTGGTGCTATCCCCCTTCGGCGGCATCGGATCGGAGGGCTACGTATCGCTGCAGATGGGCCGAAAGTTCATCGGGTTCGAACTCAAGGAATCGTACTGGAAGGTTGCCTGCAAGAACCTTGAAGCCGCCAGGACGAGCATGGGCGATCTTTTCGATGTTGCGGCGTGAGATAAGACGTTGCGCGAGGTAATCTGGCGCGCGTGAAAGGGGATGTTCAATGGAACTGTTCATCGATTTCTGTATGCTCGGCGTGCTGTGCTTCGCGTTCGGCTGCCCGGTTTGGCTTGTGCGCCTGTGAGGTGGCTGTGAATTATTACGAGCACCACATTGGCGATTACGACGAGGCGACCTCGCACCTCACAGCGTGCGAGGACGGCATCTATTGCCGGCTGATTCGGAAGTACATGGCGAAGGAACAGCCATTGCCGGATGATCTGCCAGCGCTACAACGACTCGTTCGCGCGCGCACACGTGAAGAAAAAAACGCGGTCGCTTCGATACTGACCGAATTTTTTTATTTGAGGGACGGATTCTGGCATCAAAAAACGTGTGATGAGGTCATCGAGAAATTTCACGCTGGAAAACCGGAGCGCGAGGTCAAAAAAGCGAACGAGGACAACCGTCTAAAAAAACATCGAGAAGAGCGCTCAGCCTTATTCCGCGCGCTTACTGAGGTGGGAGAGCATGCACCATGGAATACCCCGATGGGGGAGTTACGGGAGATGGTGAAACGCGTTACTGCAACGGCACCAGAAACACTATCTCAGCCGTTACCTGCAACGGCACCTGCAACGCCTGCAACGGCTACCCAAACACCAATACCCAATACCCAATACCCAGATATAAAACCCCTAGGTGGTGGAACGGACGTAGGTGGTATACCTCGCGCGACCGTCCGCCCCGCCGAACTCTCTGCGGCGATGCGTCGACATTCGATCGAAGCGCAGCCCGGAGACCCCCGAATCATCGCTGCCGCTGCCGCTGGCATAACGCCGGAGACGGTCGAGGCCGCATGCGCCGAGGCGAAATCTTCCGATCCGACTGGTCGCGTCAAGCCCGGCTTCGTGCTTTCGATTGCTGAGCGCTGGACACGCGAGGCGCGAAGTCCGCGCGCCACCGGCAAGCCGGCTGCGGTCCCACGCAGCTACCACGACGAGCGCGCCGACGTGATCGCGCAGCTCACCGGCCGCAAGGCCGCCCACCAAAACGAAGATGACGGAGTGATCGATGTCCACGCCCACGCAGTCCCACGACTCGGCAGCTGATCCCGGCTGGCCCGTAACCGCCATTCCCCAGCGCTGGGTCGAAGCCCTGTTTGCAACGATGTCGTCGACCTACGGCGCACGCTTCGCGGATCTTTGGCGAGGAACCGAAATCGCGCAGGTCAAACGGCAATGGGGTATCGAGCTCGCGAAGCTCACCTCTGCGCAGATGAAGGCGGGCCGCGAAAACCTGATGCAGCTCGTGAAGGCGCCGACATGTCCCGAGTTCATCGCGCACTGCAGGCAGTCGCGCATGGAGGCCGCGGCGAGCACCGCATTTCAGATCGAGAACACGCCAAAAACGACGGTCGAAGAGGCATCCCGGAATCTCGGCGCCGTGCGCAATGCGATCAACAAGCTGAGCTCATCGGAGCCGACGGCCGAATGGGCCTACAAGCTCCTGATGCGCGGAAAGTCCGAATCGGGTGGCGAGTTGACCTACGAGATTGTGCGCTGCGCTTCGGACGCGATATCCTCAAGCGCCGGCCGCAAGGCCATTCAGGACTGCACTGATCCCGTGCTGCGTGAGGAGTACCGCATGATCCGCGATTCGATTGTCGAAGGATACCAGGCAGCAGGCCAGCCACTGTGGGGGACTCGGTGATGACGATCTTTCCAGCAAAAAAGGCTCGGACCGCGAAAAAGGCTCTAGGCGGCTTTGCCGAGTTTACCCTATGGTGTGGTAGCCACACGTTCCAACCAAGCCAAATGGAACCGGTATCCACAAGCCACAGAGGCATCGAAACATGACTGATATCCAAGCAATCCCTCCCGGCCTCTCGCAGCACATCCGCCTGCCGCTGCCGCCTTCGGTCAATTGCTATTGGCGGAAGAGCCCGCGTGGGATGTTCATCACGAAACAGGGGAAAGACTTTCGTAGAGAAGTCGCCGAGATCGTGGCCGAGCGGCAATGCCTAAAATTTGGTGCTGCACGCCTTTTCATGGCCGTGCGGCTGTGCATGAGGGACCGGAGGAAATCAGACCTTGACAACCGTCTCAAAGCCTTGGCCGATGCTCTGGAGCATGCCGGCGTATTCGACAACGACGAGCAGATCGACGAACTGCTGATCCTGCGCGGGCCGATCGTAAAGGGCGGCGAGTGCTACGTGATGCTGTCGGTGCGAGAGACTGCCGCAGAACCGCCGCAAGGCGCATTGGAGGCCGTATGATCGAGATCTTATGCTTTTGCTTGTGGCTCTGGCTGACCGTTATCGGCGCCTTCATCGGCCTCGCTGGCGAAATCCTCATGCTGCCCGGCCGCGCCATCGCGTGGCTTGGAGAAGTGATCGTCGAGTTCGCGGAGCAATTCGAATGAGTCACGCCCCAGAACCGATCCAGCGTCTCGTCGCGCGCGGAATTCGTCCGGACACGATCCCCGATCATTGGCGCTGCGGCATCTGTGATAGCCAGGAACCGCATGTCCACGTCGAAGGTAAGCCGGGACGGCAGCGCTGGAGGGATTATGGCTACGATGTGAGAAACGAACAGAAACCACACGAGGAAAATTGACATGAAACTTTGGATTCTCGCCAAGCGCGATGACTTATTACCCGGTCATGACCCATGGTCGCCTTGGTATGACAAGATGTTTGGCCTTGTCGTCCGGGCTGAAACCGAGCAGAAAGCTCGTGAAGTTGCCAACGAAAAGTCTGGCGACGAAACGTGGGAATTTAAGGATGCGTGGCTGAATCCGTCCTACAGCACGTGTGACGAGTTGCATTTGGATGGTGAGGAAGGGGCGATCATCATCGATTTCCGTCAAGCGTAGGGAAGGACTGAGATGAAATCCGACACCGACACGCCAGAACAAAAGCTCGCGCGCAGCAACGAAGGCGGCGAGAAAAACAAACGCTCATGCACCATCGACGAGATATGGAATGAGATTCAAGCGATGAACAGGGCCGCCGGGCCATGGGGGATGCTGCATCCGCCCTCGGCGGCGTTTTTCGATCTGCCGCATGATTGGCGCAAGGATGCCGAGCGAGCAGTACAAACGATTTCACCACGGAGCAAACCATGACCGACACGACGAACGACCCCATCGCCGCAGCCGCGGCCAATCTCCACGACGCTGCGCCATGCAGCACCGAGTCGAGCGTGATCCAGGAGATCCGCGAGGACATCAGCGAGCTTGAGGAGAAGATTCATCACCTGATCCATTCGGAGGCGGCCAGCGAGTCGCAGAGTGCGGCGGGGGAGCCTGGGCCAGCGCAATCGCAGACGCCGTTACTGGACCAATCCTCGTCTTCTGCGGCCCAGCCCTCGGAGTCGGTACCGGAGCAATCGGCTTCCTCGCCTACCTCGTCGGCCGAGCCGTCGGCTTCTGGTGACCTCCCAAACGCCGCTGCGTCGCCTGCGGAAAGCCCTGCCGTCGACGCCTCGGCATCGTCTGCGCAGAGTGCGTCGCCCGTCGCCGACACGCCGGCTCCCAAACCTTCCGGCGCCATCCGTGAGCACTTGCAGGCGATCCGCGCGCATCTGAGCCTCAAGGGATTCGAGGCGGAAACCGTGGCAGCGATTCACGATTCGCTTGCGGAAATTGAGAAGCTTCTGTGAGCCACTTGACGCGCACGAACGTTTGATGTATTTGGGCAGTTGTGCTAATCTCGCGGCAATCCCTCAGGAGCCAATCATGTCGAAATCCGGTCTGAAAGACGAAAGCAACTTCGCCGGCGCCGCCTCGTGCGCCGAGCGCATGCGTATGGCTCCGGCCGGCAGCTACCCGGGTGGCATGCCCCCGAGCGGCCCGAAGCCCGAACCGGTTCGCGTCAACAATGTTCCAATGGTCGGCAGCAAGAGCGGCGGCTTGAACAGCGGGCGCTCGAAGTAAGCGAGCAACGGCCGCTTCGGCGGCCATTTTCATTTCGCGAGGCCATCATGGCGAAGCTGACAACCAAAGCGCGTAAGGCGCTCCCGAAGTCCGAATTCGCCGGGCCCGACCGGAGCTATCCCGTTCCCGATAAGGCCCACGCGCGGAACGCGAAAGCCAGAGCAAGTCAGGCGGTCAACGCCGGCCGCATGTCAAAGGCACAGGAAGCGAAGATCGACCGCAAGGCTGACAAAGTGCTCGGCAAGAGCAAGAAGAAGTAGCCATGCCGCTCGACAAATCCGGCTCCAAGGCCAGCGTAGGAAAGAACATAGCGAAAGAGCGGGCTGCGGGAAAACCGCAAAAGCAGGCGGTCGCCATCGCCCTGAACGTCCAGCGCGAAGCGAAGAAGCCGACGCGCGGCTCGAGGACAGCGACTCACAAGGCGAAGAAATGAAAAAGATGACGCTCAAGAGGGCCGAAGCCAAATACGAGCGCTCGGCCAAGGACAAGCGGGAAGACAAGCGCGGCGCTGAGAAGATCATGCGCGAAGCCAGCAGCAAGAAACCGGCAAAGGCCAAGCGATGAGCAACCAGATTGCGATTCCCAATCCCGTAGTCATCACTGATCCGTCTGGGCGTGTGGCGCAGAGCGTCGGACAGTTCATCGCGCCGATGTATGCGGCGGTGACGCTCAATGCCGCATCCGGGACGACGCCGCAGACGGTCGTCACCGCGCCGGCTGGCCAATACATCTACGTTCTCGGCATCCAGATTACGCTTGATGCCACGTGTACTCTGGGTTCGGCCGGAATGATCAATACCACGCTCGTGGACTCTTCCGGTCCGACTGTGGCGATTCTGCGTAGCTGGCTGCCGGCGAGCTTCACGGCGCCCACCGGCCCGACTGTGTTGCGTCAGACGAGCGCGCCCGGTGCGTTCTATGGGTCCCCCGGTCCCGGCAGCACGCTGAGCTGCTCCAACTCGGTTGCGCTGACGGCCGGCTCGATCCGCGTCTCCTTCAATTACGGTTTCAGCGCCGTGCCGTTCATCATGGGGCCGTGATGAGCTACGAATCCCGAATCCGCCGCCGCGGCGAGCTCGCCCGATTCCTCGACAACGAGTGGGACGGCAAGATCCTGCAAGGTCTCTTAGACAAAGAGCGCAAGCAGCAGGTCGCGCAGATGGCATGCCGCGCGATCGGCTATCACGTCGCTCGCGCAGTGCAGCACGCAGGATGGGTGCGTCATGGCGCCCTAGCGGACTGAGGTGTGAAATGGCCGCTCGAATGCGTAAAACACATCAAGAAGATGTGCGCGCCAAAATTCAGGCGAGTCAGCTCATAAATGTCTTGCAGGATCATGCACTTGGGATCACTGAGGAACTGCCTGCAAGCAGACTGAAAGCAATAGAGATTCTGCTCAAGAAAAGCTTGCCAGATTTGAGCCAGTTACAGGCAGAGGTCACAGGTGCAAATGGCTCGCCGCTTGTCGTTCAAGTGATTCGATATGCCGACGATCCAACTCCCGAATAACTGGAGGCCGCGCCCCTACCAGCGCGCCGCGTGGGACTATCTAGAGCGCGGTGGCAAGCACGCAGAGCTTGTATGGTGCCGGCGGGCCGGGAAAGACGAAGTAGCGCTGCACAGAACTGCCGTGGCGGCGTTTGAGCGCGTCGGCGGCTACTGGCACATGCTTCCGATGGCGGCGCAGGCGCGCAAGGCGATCTGGAACGCCGTGAACCCGAAGACGGGCAAGAAGCGCATCGACGAGGCCTTCCCGGAGGCCATCCGGCGCAAGAAGAACGATCAGGAGATGTACATCGAGTTCGTGAACGGCTCGACGTGGCAGGTTCTCGGATCTGATAACTACAATGCTATGGTCGGTTCGCCACCAGTAGGCATCGTCTACTCGGAATGGGCGCTCTCGAATCCCGCAGCGAAGGCGTATCTTCGACCGATCATCGCGGAGAACAACGGCTGGCAGATCTTCATCACTACGCCGCGCGGCAAGAATCACGCGCACACGACGTACCAGGGCGCGAAGAACGATCCCGAAGCGTTCGCGCAGCTCCTGACGGCCGTCCAGACCGGGCAATACGCCGATGGCCAGCTCGACAAGCTACGCGCGGAGTATGTGCGCGACTTCGGCGAAGCGATGGGCAATGCGCTGTTCGATCAGGAGTTCATGTGCAGCTTCGAGGCGCCAGTGCTGGGCGCTGTGTACGCGAGCGAGTTGCGGGCCGCGCAGGAGCGCATCAGACGCGTGCCGTATGACCACACGAAGCCGGTGCACATCTATTGGGACTTGGGCCGCGCCGACAAGACGACGATCTGGTTTGTGCAGCTCGCGCCGTTTGAATACCGGGTCATCGATTACCTCGAAGGCACCGGGAAACACATCAGTGAGTACATAGTTGAACTGCAGCAAAAACGATACGTCTATGGCACATGCGGCCTCCCTCATGATGCTAATAACGAGCTTCTGGCTTCGGCGCGCACCGTCGCGCAGCAGCTAAGGGACGCGGGATTCAAGACGAAGACGGTCACGAAGACATCGGTCGATACGCGGATCGAGGCGGCGCGCGGCGTGCTACCGCTCTGCTACTTCGACGAAGAGAAGTGCGCCGTCGGTTTGGATGCGCTGATGAATTATCGTTATGCTGTAGACGACGAAACGAAGCATTTCAGCAAGGAACCGCTGCACGACTGGGCGTCGCACGCCGCCGACGCGTTCGGATATATGGCGATCGACCTGAAAGAGCCGAAAGAAAAGATGAAAAACCTGCCGACGAGGCCGAAACGCACATTGCCGGGTCGAGCCCGCATTGATGACTGGATGGCATCATGAAAATTGACGATCTGAGAAAAATTTTCTCGTACGATCCAGAATCGGGATGTATTACATACGTCGAAGACTCGAAATATCACCGCAAAGGAGATGTTGCCGGATTTCTCTCTGATGGGTATGTTCGATTGTCCTTCAAAGGAAGGCATTTGAAAGGGCATCGTGTCGCATGGGCTCTTTTCTACGGCACATGGCCGAAACATGAAATTGATCATAAAAATCGCGTCCGCCATGACAATCGTCTGGAAAATCTGAGAGAAGCGAGTGATTTGGAGAACACGCTGAATCGTGTGCTTCCAAACAGGCATGGAATTGCTGGCGTGAATTTTGATTCACGCAGCAAGAAGAACCCCTACACCGCGCGCATTTCCTACTTCGACATTCGTTCCGGGAAAATGAAAAGAAAACATCTCGGGTGTTTCTCGACGGCACAAGAGGCCCATGAGGTCTATGATTTGGCCGCTCGGATGGCTTACGGAGAGTTCTATCATGGCGCAACGTGATTCAACCATCATTCGTCGAGCGCACGAGCGCTTCAAGAACTGCGTTCAGTGGGAGGGCCCATTCCGCCAGCGCTTCAAGGAAGACATCCGCTTCCTCTACGCCGACTCGGACAACTCCGAGCAATGGAACGCCGCGGTGCGCGCGCAGCGTCAGATCAGCGGCCAGGTAATGGTCACGATCAACAAGACGCACACGCACTGGCTGCACGTGGTCAATCAGAACAAGGAAAACAAGCCGGAGATTCAGGTTAGCCCGACCGGCAATCAGGCGAGCTACGAGAGCGCGCAGATCTTCGAGCAGATCATCAAGCGCATCGAGTACATCAGCGACGCGCAGACCGCCTATGACATCGCCAGCGGGTTTCAGGTGGGCGGCGGGATTGGATACTGGCGAATCGTGGCCGAATATCTCGACGAGAACAGCTTCGATCAGGAACTTTTCATCCGTCAGATCGCTGATCCGCTGTCTGTGTATATCGATCCGATGATCAAGAATCAGGACGGCTCCGACGCGCGCTTCGCGTTCATCTTCGACGACATGCCGCGCAAGGATGCCGAGAAGAAGTACGGAAAGATCGTCGTCCAAAACCAGAATTTCGGCGATTTGGCTGAGAATTGGATGCGCACTGACTCGATCCGCGTGGCCGAATACTACGAACGGAACGAGGAAAAGGAATGGATGTACGCCATCCCGACGCAGGATGACGACATCATGGTCGTGCGCGAGTCGGACATGCCGCCGGAGGGAAGGGAATTGCTCGAAGCAGCGCGCGAGCGGGGCGAAGATGTGCAGCGTCGGCGCGTCTCCAAGTGGCGCATCGACTGGTACAAGATCGTCGGTGATCAGATCGCCGAGAAATCGGTCTGGCTCGGAAAGTACATTCCGATCGTGCGCGTGCCTGGCGAGGAAATCACGATCGAGAACCGGTTGGATCGCAAGGGCCTAGTCCGCTACCTGAAAGACGCGCAGCGGGCCTACAACTACAACGCATCGGCGGCGCTTGAGTTCGGCGCGCTCCAATCCCGCTCTCCCTACACAGCGCCGGTTGAGGCGATCGAAGGCCTGGAGGATTATTGGTCGACAGCGAACAGCCAGAATCACGCCTATCTGCCCTACAATCATCGCGCCGAGGATGGGACCGAGATCCCGATGCCGCAGCGCCAGCAGCCGCCAGCATCCGCGCCTCAGTTCATCGAAGGCATGCAGACGGCCGAGCACGAGATGATGATGGCATCGGGCCAGTATGAGGCGACATTCAGCGCGCAGGGCAACGAAATTAGCGGCATCTCCATCGAGCAGCGCCAGAAACAGGGCGAGCGCGTCACATTCCACTATCAGGACAATCTGGCCAAGGCGATCCGCTTTACCGGAAAGATCCTGATCGATGCCATCCCGAAGTATTACGACACGCGGCGCATCGTCCGGATCATGGACGAATCCGGCGAGGAGCACGCTATCCGGATCGATCCGCAGGCGAAACAGGCGCTACAGAAGCAGGAAGACGAGTCCGAAGCGCAGATTGCGGCGATCTTCAACCCTAACGTTGGCAATTACGATGTCATCGCGAAGTGCGGCCCGAACTTCGACACGCGCCGCGAGAAGGCATTCGATGCAATGACTCAATTGCTGGCGGCCCAGCCGGCCATGGCCAATGTCATCGGCGATCTGTACATGGGCACCGCAGATTTCCCGTCTGCCGACAAGCTACAGGAGCGCATGCGCAACTGGATTGCTGCGACGAACCCGGGCGCGCTCGGCGAGGGCCCAGATCCGCAGGTTCAGGCGCTCCAAGGCCAGCTAAACGAAGCCATGAAGCACGTCGTGCAGCTCCAGAACCAGCTTCAGGACAAGACGGTCAAGGAAACGATCGAGAAGCAGCGCGCGGACATGGATGCGCTCAATCATCTCGCGTTGCGCATGGAAAACGAGCGGCAGGACATGGTCAATGCGTTCAAGGCCGAAAGCGATCGCCTGAAAGTCATTGCGCCGGCGCTCGACGCTACGCAACTCGATGCGATAATCCGCAAGGCAGTCGGGGAGATGCTGACAGCGACCGATCCCGGGCAAGATCTGGATCCGGCGCGCATCGACCCGGCCAATGCCTACGCGGCAGGGATCAGTAACGCGCTCGCGCCGATTCCAGCGTTGCAGCAGTCGAATCAGCAGGACGTAAAAGACGCAGCCATCCATCAGATGACCGGAACACCGCAGCAGCCGCCACAATAACCGAGAGGAAAAACCATGAGCGAAATCCAAGCCACGCCGACAGAACCCGTTGAACCCGCTGCGACGCCCGCGCCCGCGGCGAATGAACCCGCACCGGCGCCGGACCATAGCTGGGTTCCGAAGCGCATCAGCGAGATTACCGCGGCGCGCCGGGCAGCAGAAGCGCGCGCGGCCGAACTTGAAGCGGAAAACGCACGTCTTCGCGCTGCTCAAACCGCGGCACCAGCCGATCCAACGAGCGCGGCCGCGCCGGTACCCGCCAATCAATCCGTCGAGCAGCTCGCGCGCGCCTATGCGGAGAAGATGGTCCGCGATCAGGCCGAAGCCAGCACGGTCAATCAGCGCATCCAGGCGATCAACGAGGCCGGCGCCAAGGAATTCGGCGATCAGTTCGAGAAGTCGGTCCAGAACCTCCAGATGGCCGGCATCGGCGGCGCGGACTTCCTGCGTGTGCTGACGAATGTCCCGAAGGCTGAGGCCGTGGTTACGTGGCTCGGCAAATCGGAGAACCTGAACGAGGCCATGCGCATGGCGACGCTCGACCCGGTGCAGATGGGTATCGAACTGACGAAGCTTTCTAGCAAGGCCGTCAAGGATCTCAAGCCGCAGATCAGCAAAGCGCCGCCGCCGATTGAGACCGTGGGCGGTAGCGGCAACGGCGGAGACGACACGATGCCCGATCCGAAGGATTCGAAGGCATGGATGGCTTGGCGCGCCAAAACGCGGAAGTCGAGGCGCTGATGTATCGGCCGTTTATTGTTAGAATTTAGTTTTCTAACGATGAGTTGCCGCAATGAAAAAATGCACAACTTGCAAGGCAGAGAAGGATTTCTCTGCCTTTTCTCGTAATAGCAGGGCCAAAGATGGATACGGTACAGTTTGCAAAGATTGCCACCGCATCTATCAAAAGGCATGGCAAGAAAAGAATAGGGAAAAGTGCAAGTCGTATAGCGCAAAGCATCGAGAAAAGATAGGCAACGACAAGGTTCTAGAGATGGCTCGGTTGTATCGAGAAGCCAATCGCCAGAAAACGCGTGATGCTGCGCTCAGGTGGCAAAGAGACAATCCCGGTAAGGTGAATGCTGCCAATGCGGCGAGATACGCAGCGAAATTGCGCGCGACTCCGGGATGGGCGGATCTTGAAAAGATAGCGAAAATCTATGAGGAAGCGGAAAGACTTGCGAAAGTACATGGCATTGACTACCATGTCGACCATGTGGTACCGCTCAGGAGCAAAATAGTCTGCGGCTTGCACTGCGAAGCAAATCTCCAAATCCTTCCGGCTTTTGAGAATCGCAGTAAAGGCAATCGACGTTGGCCTGACATGCCATAGTTTCTAGGCCATCTGAAGCCGTCAATTCAGATCTGTGATCGCCAGTCAGCGAGGGTTCGGGGTTAAGGGCGTCAGCCCGCTTGTTTACCCGGCAAGCGTGTTCGTTTTTTGAACTCTTAACCCAAGAGAGGAACCCAAAATTTCCAGTAATCTGCTGACAATCTCGATGATCACGAACGAAGCTGTTCGACTGTTCACTCAGTCGAATGCCTTCCTTCGTACCGTCAACCGTCAATACGACGACCAATTCGCGCGCACCGGTGCCAAGATCGGCAACACGCTGCGCATCCGTCTGCCGAACGATTACGTGGTCAACCAAGGCCCCGCAATCACGCCGCAAGGCACCAACGAACAGAACACCACGCTCGCCGTCGCGACTCAGGCCAACGTGCCGGTTGAGTTCGGCACCGCCGTTCGCACGATGTCGCTCGACGACTACAGCGAACGCATTCTGGCGCCGGCCGTCAACCGTCTCGCAGCCTACGTCGCGAACGACCTGATGAACGTGGCGACGACCTCGGCCAACATCGCGCCGAACTTCAGCTCGGGCACCACGCTGATTTCGCCGTCGGCTTCGACCTGGCTCCAGGCAGGCGCGAACCTCACGAACAATCTCGCGCCGGGCATGGATCGCAAGATCATCATGGACGCTCTGACGCAAGCTCGCACGGTGTCGAGCCTCGCCGGCCTGTTCAATCCGCAGCGCAAGATCGGCGAGCAGTACGAGACGGGCATGCTGACGACCGATACACTCGGCTTCGACTGGATGTACGATCAGACGACGCAAGTGCACACGGTCGGTACGTTCTCGGCTGGTACGGTCTCGGGCGGCGGCCAGACGGGCAACACGCTCGTCACCTCGGCGATCACCGGTACGCTGAACAAGGGCGACATCATCACGCTGCAAGGCGTCAACGCGATCAACCGCCTCACGGGCGCAGATCAAGGCGTGCTGCGCCAGTTCGTCGTGACGGCAAATGTATCGAGCGGCGCGACCTCGATTCCGATCTACCCCGCCATCGTCCCGGCACCGGCCGCGTTCAACACGGTCACGGCTTCGCCCGCCGGCGGCGCGACGATCTCGCTGGTGATGGCCGCGGGCAGCTCGTATCGCCAGAACTTCGCCTACTACCCCGAAGCATTCACGCTCGCGACCGCCGACCTCGAAATGCCGACGAGCGGTGTCGTCGAGGCTGCGCGGGCTGAGTTTGATGGCGTGGCCATGCGCATGATCACGGCGTACGACGTGATGAGCGACAACTTGATAACCAGGCTCGATTGCCTATACGGCTATGCCGCGATCCGTCCGGAATGGTCCTGTATCGTTCCCGACGTGCTGTAAGGCTGACTTTTCATAGCCTGTTCTCCTCGGTGAAGTGAGTTAGGCCCGGGGTCGGCTGTCCTCGGGCCTTTTTTTGGAGATTCGCATGGGTATCCAGGCGAAGTTTGAGATGAGCAACGTGAACATGCGGAATTTCACGGCGCCGTATGTCTATCGCGAGTTCCCGAAGTGGGTGACGCTGGCCGATGGCTCGCAGATCATCGTGAACAACGAAGAGGAAGAATTCGCCGCGATCGGTGAGAAGGAAGTTGCTCCGGCGGTCAATTCGACCGAGCGGGACGCTCTCCTGACGCGCGCCAAGGAGCTCGGCATCAAGACGCATCACCGCATGAGCAACGAGACGCTGCAGCGTCTTATCAGTGATCCCCAATCCTAGCTAGGAGCGTTTCCCGTGAAGAAGATCCTTCTGTCCCTGTGCGTCCTGTTCGGCATTTTCAGCTCGATGCAGGCTCACGCGCAGTTCAACCCGTCCTCGGGCTTTCAGACCATCACCAACCAGTGCGGCACGTTCTTCCTGCAAGGGACGACGTATTACAACTATCAGGGCACTTCGATCGGTTCGAGCCTGCCGACGTGTATCCCGCCGATAAGCGTTCAGAACAGCTCGTCTGCGCTGATCATTCCGGCGAAGTACACGAACGCGACGCTGCCCACGTGCAACGCTTCGACGGCCGGCCTCATCGCGATCGAGACGGACGGCGCGGCGAGTCCTACGTATGCCGGTGCGGCGACCGGAAGCGGCACGCTATACGTGCAGGTTCTTTGCACGAACTCGAACGGTACATACAGCTGGACCAATCATTAGGAGTCTTCTGTGAGCGTACCTGTACCCACCACGCCGTCCGATATCCTGACGCTTGTCCTCAAGCAGGCGAACGTTGTCGGGGTGGGTCAGGTCGCCTCTGCGGAGGACATGAACGATTGTTTCAACCTGCTGAACATGATGCTGGCGCAGCTCCAACGGCGCCGGTATTTCGTCTATCAGCTCGTGACGACGGGCTACGTCGCGACCGGCGCACAGTCCTATACGGTCGGCCCGGGCGGCAACTTCAACATCCCGCGCCCCTCGAAGATCGAATCGGCATTCTTCCGGCAGCAGTTCGGCAATCCGCAGCCGGTCGATTACCCGCTTGAGATCCTGCGCTCGACCGAAGATTACAACCGGATATCACTCAAGTCCCTGAATGCGTTCCCGCGGTACGCGTTCTATGACATGGCATATCCGATTGGGAATCTTTTCATCTGGCCGCTTCCGAGCAACCAGTATGAAATTTTCATCACGACGATGCTGCAGTTGCAGCAGTTCAACACGATCAACGACACGATCGCGCTGCCGGCTGAGTACAAGCTGGCACTGCTCGATATCATGGTGCCGCGCGTGTGCCGGTTCTATGGGCTGCCGGTCGATCCGAGCGATATCGCACGTGCGAATGGCTCGCTGAACGTGATCAAGGAAGCGAATGCGGCGATTCCGCAGTTGCAGATGCCGCCGGCGCTCAAGAATAACCGTGGAAGTACGTACAATATATACGGGGACTTTTTCATTGGGAGTTCGCCATAAATGGCAAAACTCCCTCTCACCACTGGTGCATACGAGTCAAAAGCACTCGTAGCGGAGGCTCAGCGCTGCGTCAACCTGTACATGGAGCGAAATCCCCCGGATTCGCCCTTCCCGTACACGTGCTATCCCACGCCCGGCCTTACGCTGCTCACCACCGCTACGCCGACGACCGGCACTGGTTGGCGCGGCCTGTATTTCGCCTCGAACGAGAAGCTTTACGGCGTCTGCGGATCGTCCGTCTACGCGATCAGCTCGACATGGGCACTGACGCTGCTTGGCAACATCACTTCCGATTCTGGCCAAGTCCAGATGATCGATAATGGCACGTATCTGGTGATCATCGACGGATCGTCTAGCGGCTGGACAGTGAAGCTTTCGGACAATACGTTCGCGCCTCTCATTTCGAGCGGCTTCGTGGGCGGAAATACGATCCAGTTCGTTGATGGGTTTCTCGTCCTGAACAGCCCCGGGACGAATGAGTGGTATATCTCGACCGGCAACGAGATCGTCTTCGATCCGACGATGTTCGCTTCAAAGTCGGGGTTCTCCGACAATCTGGTGGGCCTCCAGATCACAAAGCGTTACGTCTACCTGCTCGGCACCGCGACGACGGAAGTCTGGTTCGATGCCGGCGACACGCCGTTCCCCTTCGATCGTCTGCCGGGCGTCTTCATGCAATACGGCTGCACGTCGGTGAATTCGATTGCGCAGATGGATGGCGATATCTACTGGCTTGCGCAGTCGCCACAAGGGGACGCGATCATCTGCCGCACGTCGCAGTTCAACGCCGCGCAGATCTCGACGTTCGCGCTCGACAACGAGATGCAGGGATACACGGATCTCGATCAGGCGATCGCCTTCACGTACCAGTTCGAAGGTCACTTTTTCTACCTGATCACGTTCCCGGTATCCGATGTGACGTGGCAGTATGACCTGAGCACGCAACAGTGGAATCAGCTTTCGTGGATCGATAATAACGGCGTTCTCCATCGTCACCGGGCGAACTGCTATGCGCTCGCGTATGGCTCGCCGGTGGTCGGAGATTGGGAGAACGGTCAGCTTTATCTGTGGGACGTGAACAACTTCACGGACAACGGGCAACCGATCGCGCGTATTCGTGCCTTCCCGCACGGTGTAGACGACAGTTCGAACCGGATCCACTATCAGGAATTCATCGCCAACTTTGAAGTTGGCAATGGAGCCGGCAACGTGCCCGTTCCGGTGTTTCTGCGCTGGAGCGACACGCGCGGGCTCTCGTGGGGTAACGCGGTACAGCGTTCGCTCGGCAAGGAGGGTGAATATCTGACCTCGGTCCAATGGCGCCGCCTCGGTATGGCGCGCGATCGTGTGTTCGAGCTTTCGTGGTCTGCGCCGTGCAAGACTGCTCTTTTGGGGGCCTGGGTAGATGCCCAGTCGAACAACCAATGAGCAACCTTCAGGCAAATGTCCCGCTGGTCAACACGAAGTTCGTGGATGCGAGTGGCAACATCACGGAATCGTGGTTCATTTTCCTGATCCAGCTTTGGCGGCGCACAGGTGGCACGACACCGCCGACGACCAGCATCACGATCGACGACGTATTGGCGCTTGAGCAGACTTTCGGCATCACTGCGCCCTCGTCGTTTGATGTGCAGAGTCTGGCGGCGGCAAACGAAATGACGTTTGCGCCGGCTGTTGTGCCCCCATCGGATATCGTGGACATGATCTTTCCGCCGGCGGTCCCGCAGATCGTTGATGAAACCTTCGTCGGCGGCGTGGATTATACGGCCGGCACGACGACGGTTCTGACGTTGAAGGAATCGTTCGCTTCGAGCGATCGCCTTTGGGTGTTCTTCGATGCCGCATTCCAGGGCGATGATCAGTATTCGCTTTCTGGAACATCGCTGACGTTCACCAGCGCGATTCCGGTGGGCACGCAGAAGGTTTATATCAAGGGGTTGAGATGAGTAAGCGTCTTCCAGTCGCGATACCAGCGACGGCCCTCGGCACGTCGGCCAGCACGCTCTACACGGCGCCGACCGCCACTGTCAGCACGATCGGCAATTTTTCGTTCTCGAACACGTCGGCGTCGCCGGTGGCATTCACCGTCTACAACGTGCCGAACGCAGGCACAGCGGGGACCGGAAACATCGTCGTTCCTTCCTTCACTCTTTCGGCGGGACAGTCGTATGTGCCGCCTCAGTTGATCGGTCTGAGCATCGCCGCGGGCTCGACCATTCAGGCGCTGGCGGGCACGGCGTCTGTGATCAATGCCCAAGGCGGCGTCTACGAATTCTCAGGGAGCTAAATCATGATGACGAACACCACTCCGCAGACCTATTACGGCGTTTCCAGCGATGTCGTCACGCCGCGCGTGATTTCCATGCAGGGCCCGGGTTCGAGCACGATCTCGGCGATGTATGTGCTGTCGGCCGCGCTGACGCCTGCATCGGTCGGGGCAAACACGACAGCAGTCCAGACCTTCACCGTGAACGGTTTGGCCGTTGGCGACAGCATCGACATCAACAAGCCTTCGCATCAGGTCGGTCTGTCGATCGGGAACGTCTACGTCAGCGCCGCGAACACGCTGCAGATCCAGTACGTGAACACGACGGCTAGCCCGATCACGCCGACGAGCGAAACGTACATCATCGGTGGGACACGTCCGTAATGCGAAATTTTCTGCGCATCGCCGAGGGGATGAACGTCAAACCCCTTCTGAACGCCCTCTACAGGAAGCCTGAGCTGTGGAAGGCGGACGACTTTTTGCGCAAATTTCCGCAAGGGCCGTTCGGCGAAACCGACACGATCTATCTGCGGTTTCAGGAACATGTGCCAGTCGAGACGGACGAGGAACTGCAGCTCTATCAGCAGAACAAGCTAGCCGGCCACGATCTCCACGAATGCCCGTGGCGCCCGGAAGTGAATGAACTTCCCGAGGCGCGCACGCATATCATGGGGCTTGTGACGGCGCTCGGCGCGACGCGCCTTGGGCGCTGCATGATCAATCGCGTTGTGCCCGGCGGGCGCATCTTTCCGCACGCAGATTCGCCTTGGCATGCCTCATATTGGGATCGCTATCACCTCGTGCTTCAGTCGCGGCCGGGCAACACCTTCCGGTGCGAAGACGAAACGATCTGGATGCGCGAGGGTGAGATCTGGTGGTTCCAGAATGCGCTAGAGCACGAAGTGATTAACAACAGCGACGCGGACCGCATTCACCTCGTCATGGATTTGAGGTTTTCATGATCACTTTCGCGATCGAGAACTTCTCCGATGTCTACGGCGAGTTGTTTCCATTGCTCGAGAAACACTACGCCGAGATTTCGACGCACAAGGATCATGGCGTGCTGCTCGATCCGATCGTGGCGGCATATCGCGCGCGCGAGGCAGACGGATCGCTTCTCATGGTGATCGGTCGTCAGGCCGGCGAGATCGTCGCATACTTCGTCTGCTTCATCGCGCCAGGACTGCACTATGCATCGTGCCTCACGTGCTCGCCTGACATTTTCTTTGTGCGCGCCGATCTGCGCGTGGGGCGCACCGGCATCCGCATGTTCCGTTTCGTCGAGGACGAATTGCGCCGCCGCGGCGTGAAGCGCTGGGCGGTAGGCAGCAAGGTCGAGCACGACGCATCTGCGCTCTTTCGTTATCTCGACTTCCAGCCCGTCGAGACGACATACGAAAAGTGGCTATAGGGGAAAATCATGGTAGCAGCTGCAGTTGCAGGGGCGGCCGTTGCAGGTGTTGCCGGTTCCGCCATTTCTTCTTCGATTTCGGGGAACGCAGCTCAGAGCGCGGCCAATACGCAGGCGCAAGCCGCACAGAATGCGCAACAGCTCCAATGGCAGCAGTTCCAGCAGCTCCAGCAGAATTTGCAGCCGTACATGCAGTTGGGGCCGCAAAATATTCCCGGGCTTCAGTCTCAGCTTGGTCGACTTCAAGGAATGCAGTTTTCCTTCAATCCGACCATGCAGCAGCTCGAGCAGACGCCGGGATATCAGTTCACGCTCAATCAAGGGCTGAACACGGTCAATAATCAGCTCGCCGCGAAGGGGCTGAATTTGTCGGGTGCGCAGGCGCGAGGAATCGCCAACTATACGACCGGCTTGGCGAGCAATACGTACCAGCAGCAATACCAGAATGCCTTGCAGAACTTCATGACGAACTATGGGGTTCAGAGCGATACGTACAACCGTCTTTCTGGCTTGGTAGGTCTTGGTGAGAATGCCGCGGCCGGCGTCGGCAATGCCGGTCTGCAAACTGCTACGAACGCAGGAAACCTGATTACCCAAGGTGCAAATGCGCAAGCGGCTGGCACGATTGGCGCCGCCAACGCGCTAAGCAGCGGCATCACCGGAGCTACGTCGTCGCTTGGCAGCAATGCGCTGCTGTATTCGCTCATGAATCCGACGAATGCGGGAGGCAACATCTACGGAAACGCGTATTCCGGCTTCGACGTTCCTTCGAACTATGGCTAATCGATATGCGCCCATTTTTTCCTCGACTTGATCAAATGCACCATCGCTTGCGATATGCCGTACTTTTCGGCTATTGCACGCTGGCTTTCGCGGCTCTGGCGGATGGCTTTAACGTCGGATTCGGTGAGCTTAGCGCACCCGTTTTTTTCGCCTCTTTGATCACCGAAAACTTGGCGACCCTTTTCCCACATGTCCTTAATATTTTCGGAAATGGATCCAAGCCACAAATGCTCAGGATTCACGCATTTTCTGTTATCGCATGTATGACAGACCAGTTTTCCATCAGGTATTTCACCTTTATGGATGAGGTAGGAAAAGCGATGCGCATATCCTTTCTTCCTAGACCAGAAGAACTCTCCATAACCGAGAGACTTATTGACGTAGCCGGTCCATTCCCAGCATCCGGATTCGGCTCGTACGTACTTGGCATGGAATCTCTGTTTGTCTTTTTCGGTGAACATTTCCGGGCTCCTATGTTGAGCTCTAATTATACCGTAACGGCAGGGTGATCACTATGCCGCTCGATCCAAGCATCCCCCTGGGAATCCAGCCGACGCAGGTTCCGAATCCGTTCCAGCAGATCCAGCAGCCGATCCAGACGGCGGCCGGATTGCTTCAGCTCAAGCAGAATCAACTTCAGTTGGGCGCGAATCAGGCCATCTCGCAGGCGTATGCACAGTCCGTCGATCCTTCAACCGGGCAAGTCGACTTCGGCAAGCTGCAATCGCTCGCTGCGCAGTCTGGCGCCGGCGCATTTCTGCCTCAGTTCATGGGCCAACTTTCCGCACAGCGCAATCAGCAACAGCAATACCAGCAAGGTCAGCTTGATATGGCGCTGAAACAGCAACAGAACATTCGCGGCATGATCGGCTCTCTCGCGCTTGATCCTGATCTGGGCAAAGCCGATATGTCGCAGAAGATCGCATCGCAGATCTCCAGCGCTGTGCAGGCTGGCACGCTTCCGCTCGATCAAGGCGTGAGGGAAATTCAGAGCATTCCAAGCGATCCGAGCGCGCAGGCCGGCTGGATTCAGAATCACCTCATCAACTCACTTTCTGGCGAGGCGAAGATTCAGGCGCTGATGCCGCAGAACGTCCAAGTGCAGACCGGCGCGGGAACGGCGCTGCTCAATCGAAATCCACTCACCGGCCAGACGACGCCCGGCACGTTCGTGCAAAGCACGCTCTCGCCTGCCGAGCTCGCCGCGCCGAAGACGATCATCGGCCCGAATGGCGAACAGCGGGAAATCACGACCGCTCAATGGCTCCAATTGCAGGGCGGTGGTGGTGTACCGGGTCAAGCTGGCGGAGCCGCCGCGCCGGGAGGCTATACCGGACGCTATAACGCGCCCGCGGCAGGCAGCGAGGCGCCCGGTATCCAGACGTCGCTCGGGCCGGCACAGCAGGCCGGTTTGACGGCTGCAGGCACGTCATCGAGCGCCGCAGCGCAAAACCTCCACAATGCAGCCGCCGACGCGCCGATGCGAATCAACCTGCTCCAGAACGCGCGCGATGCGCTGTCGGTGGGCGTCGACGCCAACGGGAATCCGATCACGACGGGTCCGGGCACCGACTGGCGCAACACGGCGGCCTCGTTCGTCAACTCGCTGGCGCCGGGTGTCGCGAAGTCGCTCGGCATCACCGGTCAGGTGCAGAGCTATGACGAGTTCAAGAAGATCCTCACGAACTATGCCTCGAGCGTCTCAGGTTCGCTCGGCACCGGCACGGATGCGCGTCTGAACGCCGCAGTGACTGGCAACGCCAATCCGAACATTTCAAATCTGGCGAACGAGGACATTCTGGCCAAGACGATCGCCGCGGAGAAGATGCGCGCCGCGCAGGACTACGCCTTCCAGAACTCAGGCCTCACGCCTGACAAGTTCAATCAATGGCAATCGCAATGGAACAAGGCAGTGGACCCGCAGGCGTTCGTTTTCGCCTCGATGAACCCCGCGCAGCAGCAGGCATTCATCAAACGCCAGTCGCCGGCTGAGCTCGCGCAGTTCAAGGCCAACCTAGGCAATCTGGTGCGCGCGGGAGCGATTCAGTTGCCGACGCCGCCGCAACCGGTCGCGACTGCTCCGGCCGCCACGCTCCCGCCGTCGGGTGTCCCGCGATGAGCCAATATGACGACATCATCCAGCAGGCGGCTCAACAGTACAACGTTGATCCCGCGCTGATCCGCGGCGTCATCGCCACGGAATCTTCGGGGAACCCTAAGGCGACCTCGAAGACGGGTGCTGTCGGCTTGATGCAGATCGAACCGTCGAATTACAAGGCGCTCGGTATCACCGATCCCACCGACCCGAAGCAGAACATCTTCGGCGGCGCGCAGCTGCTCTCGCAACTGCTCGATCGATTCGGCGATGTGCCGACGGCGCTAACTCATTACATCGGCGGCGACGATCCGAAGAATTGGGGCCCGCAGACGGCCGCGTATCCGCAGAAGGTTCTCACTGCCGCAGGCATAGGAGCACCGCAAGTGGCTCAAAAATCTCAGACGCTGCCGGGCATTCCGACTGCAGCGCAACCTGGCGGCAATCAGAGCGACGATGCGATCTTTTCGGCGTTCGCTGGTGGTGCACAACCTCAAGGCGCTGCGCAGCAGGGACCGCAATCCGACGATGCGATTTTCCAGTCGTTTGTCGGATCGGGCGCAGCGCGCGCGCCGGCATCCTTGGCACCGCAACCACAGGCGCCGCAAGCGTCCCAAGGCGAACAACCGGGGATCTTGGCATCCATCGGAGCCGGCTTGGGCCGTGGCGTGCAGGAGACCGCTCTAGGCGGTCAGCAGCTCGTCGGCCATCTTCTTCAGTCGCTAGGGTTCAATAACGCCGGTCAGTGGCTTGTGAATGACGTGAACCAAGGTTTGCAGGCTGGCGCGCAGCAGATTGCACCGTATCAGGCCGCGCATCCGCTGGCTACCGGCATCGGCCAAGTTGGCGGCTCGATCGCCGCGACTGCACCACTCGGCGCGGTAATGCCGGCCGCGGCTTCGCTTGGCGGCATGGCTGTGCAAGGTGCAGGACTTGGCGCGCTCACTGGCGCACTCTCGCCGGTCAATCCGAACGAGCAGAATTATGGCGCGGCTAAGGCGCAGCAGGTTGGCTTAGGCGCCCTGACGGGTGGCGTGCTGTCGCCTGTTGCTGGTGCAGTCGGACGCGTCATCTCGCCGAACGTCTCTCCCGATGTTCAAGCGCTGATACAGCGCGGCGTGACGCCGACGCCTGGGCAGATTGCGGGCGGCGCTCTGGCGCGTACCGAGGCAAAACTGACGAGCGCCCCGGGTATCGGAGATGCGATCGTTGCCGGTCAGCGTCGCGCAGTCGATCAATTTAACCGAGCGACATATCAGGACGCTCTCGCACAGGTCGGTCAGCACTTGCCAAACAACGTCGCTACCGGCTCAGAAGGTGTCGACTATGTTCGCACCCAACTAGGCCACCTATATGATTCGATTGCGAATCGGGCATCGCTCACCGCAGACCAGAACCTTTCCAACGATCTGAATGCTATCCGAAACGATCTGGCCCAGACTGCTCCCGGAGCACTGAACCAGTTCGACCATATCATCAATAATCAACTTACGGCAAAGGTAACTGGCGGGGCGATTCCGCAGGGCGGCAATCTTCCGATTGGCGGAACGATGACGGGCAATCAGTGGAATGATAGCCGGTCAATGATAGCGAATTTGTCGCGCCGTCAGATCACCGGCAACGCGAATGCCGACAACTGGGCATTGCATGATGCTCTGGATGATCTGACTACGGCCCTGAATAACGCAGTTGGCCGCAGCAGCGCGCCAGATGTTCTGGCTGATCTCCAGCGCGCGAATGCAGGATGGGCGCGCTATAAGCAGATCGAGAAAGCGGCCGGGTCTATTGGGGCTTCGAACAACGGAAATATCTTCACACCGGCTCAATACACGTCTTCGATTCGTTCTGGCTCAACGGCTGCTCAGAAAGGTACAAATAGCGGGCTGAACGCAGATTTCGCAAACGCTGCTCAGAACGTGCTCGGGTCGAAATATCCGGACTCGGGCACGGCGGGGCGCGGTCTCATGAATCTGCTCGGAAGCGGCATCTTAACAGGCGGCCTGATTACAAATCCGACCGCGACGCTCGCTGGTCTCGGTGGCGTGGCGCTTGGATCTATCCCTTACACCCAACTCGGTCAGCGCGCGGCGGCGTCACTGCTTACAGCGCGCCCACAGTTTGCCCAGCCGGTAGGGCAGGCTGTTACGGGTCTCGGCCGCTTGGTCGTACCCGGGAGCCTCCCGGCGCTTCTTTCTGGCAGCCAATGAGCAACGGAGGCCATAAATGATCGATGTTCCAGCCGACGTGCCGATGACGCGAATGATCTCGATGCTAGTCACTGCCCTTCTCCTTGCGTTTTGCGGCGAAATAATCGATTGCCTCTTGGCGAGTGCAGCCTGTAGCTCGCATCATGTAGAGCGCTCGCATTTTTCCGATTCCAAGTTTTCTCATGGCCTCGGCTGTCGTAATGACTTCCCCATCAAGCGTCACAAGCTTGGAATTTCTCTTGTTGGCATGCTGCTCTCTGTCGGTTGCCCATCGGCAATTTCCGGGCTCATAATTTCCGTTGTTATCAATTCGATCAATGGATTTTCCTGCTGGTCTCTCTCCCATATCGGAGAAAAACTTTTCAAAAATCAACCATTGATCGCAAACAGATATCCCTCGTCCGCCATAGGAGTGGTACGAAGAATTTTTCGGATTAGTGCATCTCTGAACCATCGATGCCCATATGTGATATTCGCTAGTACGCCTTTTCCCATGTGTACGGCGCACGTCTCCAATGTTGAATTTTTCAGATCTGACGCATCCGCAGGATTTCGTGTTACCGCTTTTAAGAGACGATTCAAGCGTGACAATAATTTTTCCGCAATCACACTTGGCTTTGACTCGGTAAAGTTTTCCGCCTATAGGATTTGGGATCGGGTCCGCCTGTGCCATCACAACCAATCGGTCAAATCGTGTCCCGTCTGGAATAGCTCTTCGTTCCGGCATCTTAGCCACCATCGATTCGTATAGAGGGAATTATATGTCGGGGACTCTTCTTCCGCCAGCAGAACAACAGTGGTGCGACAGCAACGGCAAGCCGCTCGCTGGAGGCACAATCTATCTTTACGTGCCCAACACGACGACCTATAAGGCGAGTTGGCAGGACGTCAATTTGACTACGCTCAACCCTCAGCCCATCGTCCTCGACAGCTCGGGTCGCGCGATCATCTGGGGAACGGGGGCATATCGGCAGCAGGTGTTCGATCAGTTCAACAACTTGATTTACGATCAGGTTACAACTGACACCTCGGGCGGACTCCTCGGTAACATGACAGACAACACGTATCTGTCGGGGACCGGCTTCACGCCTGGCACAACGACGCAACTCACGTTGTCGACTGGCCCTGGCTCTGCCGCAAACATGTGGGTATTTTTTGACGCCGCCTTCCAAACGCCGGATACCTGGAGTCTGAATGTAGCCACAAATGTTGTGACGTTCAACTCGCCGATTCCTGTCGGCGTGCAGGAAGTCAACATCAAGGTTGGATCAACGATTGCTGTCGGTACGCCTGGCTCGGGGACTGTAACCGATGCTTCTGTTGCGGCCAACGCGGGTATCCAGTCGAGCAAACTCTCATACAACGAGGGCGGCGCTGGAGCCGTCACACGTACGGTCCAATCGCGCCTGCGCGACATCGTATCGATCAAGGATTTCGGCGCAAAAGGCGACGGCACGACCGACGATACGGCAGCAATTCAGGCTGCCATGAACAGTCTGTCCAGCGGCGGAGAACTATACGTTCCGGTTGGTACCTACATCGTAAATCCTTCCGGATCGTCGGTTCTTACGTGGTCCATGTCGGAACCACTTCGGGTAACAGGTGCCGGCGCCGGCGCTTCTATCTTGCAGACGAATTCGACAGCGAACGCATCGATTTTGAATGCCACGGCAGGCACGATTGAGCTTTCCGATATCGGTCTTTATGGTCCGGTTACTGCGGCGTCGGCGGGCACGTTGCTGACGACGGCTGTCGATCACAAGTTCACTCGTGTCGATTTCTGTCGATATTTTCATGGATTTTCTGGAACGGCAAACGTCGGTTTGCTAGATGGATGTCATTTCGGGACGGAGTTCATCAATGGACCGATCTCGACGAGCTCAGTTGGCGCAGTTGTAAATGGATACGCAGGCGGAATTAATTTCACCAACTGCATCGCGTATGTTCCTTCTGCACCGGTAATCACGCCAGCAGCTGGTATCAACGTCATCAGCTGCGGTGCCTGCCAGATCTCGAATAGCAATATCATTCGGCAGGGGGCGAATGTCCTTGTCAATCCGCAAAGTGGGCAGACCGTTTCTTCGCTTCAGATAAGCAACACCTATCTCGATTCTGCGCAGACGTATAATCTTTGGATCGCGCCTGGTACCGGAGGATCTGTCGTCCGTACATTCCTCGATCAGGTCGAATGCAGCAGTTCTGCGCAGGACGGTATCAATATCAACGGTAACAACGGAACCGTTGATGGAGTCGAAATCACTGCTTTACAGACAAATTTCTGCGCTGGAAACGGTATTACTGTCGTCGGTGCAAATGCGAAAAATATTGATGTTAATGGTGGCGAGGCTGTAGGTAATGTTGGCTCTGGTATTTCTGTAAACAGCGGTGCGTCCGTTCGCGGGAAAGGCGTCTTCTCAGGTTCAGGGTATGGGGGAGGAGGTAATGCAGACGGGTTCTTCTGCGACGGCTCATCTACTATCGTTTTGAAGAACTGCACGGCCTCTGGAAACGCTGTGAATTATTCGGTGCCTGCATCCGCCATCGTCCAAAACTGCGACGGATTTGTGAGCGCTAATACAGGCTCATCGGCGATCCCAAACACGGGGACATCAGTCGTCGTCTCTCACGGCCTGAGCGGCACGCCTGGTGCAGCGCAAATCCAGCTCACGCCGAACGTGTCTATGGGTTCGAACCCTGTCTATGTTGATACAACTTCGATTACGGCTACGACGTTCACCGCACGATGCGCAAGCGCTGCGAGCGGTTCATTGAATTTCTCGTGGCGCGCGACCTGTAACGGACAGCAATAATCTTAATGGGATAAGCGTATATCATGAAAAAAATTGCTTTTGGGCTATTGCTCACATTATTTTCCACCATCGCATGCTCTGCAACGTTTCTTCCGGTTCAACTGCTCAATCCAACGGGCTCTAACTCGGGTCAGGCAATCGTCTCGACAGGCGCCTCCAGCGCGCCGGCTTGGGGCGGCATTGGTGTCAACGGCATCTCAGCAATCGCGGCCAATACGGTTCTCGCGAATGCCACTGGCTCGTCTGCTTCGCCCACAGCGTTCGCCATGCCAAGTTGCTCGACATCGACAAACATCCTTCAGTACACGACCAGCACTGGCTTCACTTGCAACACATCGGCATGGACCGCTGGTAACGCTGCGTCCTTCAGTACGCTCACGGCAACCGGACAAACGAGTTTGGGGGGGGCGGCCGGCGCTGAAGCGTTCCGCGCAGTCACGACTGCGAGCGCGGTGAACTGGATTCAGGCCAGTGGGGCTACGACTGGCAGCGGCCCATCGATCTCTGCGCAGGGAAGTGATGCCAATATTTCTCTCGGTATCACTGCGAAGGGAAGCGCTAACATCTTTTTTAATACGGGTGGTGGTAGTCAGGTATTAGTCACACATACCGCTTCTTCTACTCGACAACTCACGTTGACTGGATCGAATGGTGGAAACCCGACGATTGGCACGACGGCCGGTAACGTTTCCTTCAGTTCTGCTATTGCGCCATCGACAACGGCCGGCATTATCGGCACTACTCTGGCGGATAACGCGAATGCCGGGAGTGTCGGTGAATATGTGACTTCAAGCGTGACCTCTGTTGGGATGACATCCGCCTCAATCGTCAATCTCACCAGCATCAGCCTGACAGCCGGTGATTGGGACGTGGGCGGAAACGTCATTTGCACGGGTGCATCCTCGGCCACCATCAGTAGCTTGACGACAGCAATCAACACCACCAGCGCGACGTTTCCAGCATCTCCGTTCTTCTCAGTCTTCAATGGATTGTCCTACGCGGCAAACTCATCCGTATCGCAGCAACCTGCTGTACAGCGCGAGTCGCTTTCGTCGACTACCACTGTCTATCTGGTGACGCAACTAGTCTGGACCACGGGCACGGCATCATGCAGCGGTTTCATCCGCGCGCGCCGCGTGCGATAAAACTATGCTCTAACGGGGAATATATGGATTACGACATGGCCATCGCCGAACTGAGAACGCGCCAGAGCGCGGAAGCTATTGCTATCGTCAAGCTCGATGAACGTGTTTCGAAGCACGACGAAATCATCAAGGTTCTCACGGAGTCTCTGGCGACGAAAGACGACATCGCGGATCTTCGCAGCGACATTCGGGAGCGCCTGGATCGTGATGAGCTTCTCGACGAGCGGCTCGATCATCAGCGCCAGCGCATCGCTGAACTCGAAGCCGAGCGCAAGGAAAAAAAATCGGCAGATGAGCATTCGTTTAACCGGAGGATGAGCTGGGCGATGCTCGCCATGTTTCTGTGGGAATGCGTTCTCACCTGGGTAGGTATGCATCATGGAAAGTGAAGGCCCATTTCTCAAGCGACTGTACCTTCGGTTCAGAAGTCCGAAGGTGTTTGTCGTTGCCTTGTGCACATTCGTCGTGACGATGTTCGCGCTGCATTTCGGCTTCGGTTATGACGCAGATTGGGGCGGCACGAACCTGACGCTCTCTATCGAGGCATCGGTCGCGAGCGCAGTGATTACCGCCGCGTTCCCTGAAATGATCCGCTTGTTGCGTTTCATCATCGATCGCCTCGAGGACTTGCATACGGTCGCCGTCGAAACCCGGCGCATCGCTGCGGACGTGCAGGAACACGGCCAGATGATCGAGAAGACGCTAAAGGGCGTCCTGCTCATTGCGGAGTCCCAGCGCGACATGCTGCTGGATCATAGGGCGCTCCTGCAGGCGCTCAACGATGGCGACGCGCGGATTTTGAAAGCGCTCACCGAAGAGGATGAATCGTGACGCCAGATCAACTATCGGCGGCGCTAGGCATTCCGATGGCGCGCGCGCAGATGTGGGCCGATCCTCTGACGGCGGCGGCCGAACTCTATGCGATCGATACGCCAGCGCGCCAGGCTACGTTTCTCGCGCAGATCGGACATGAGTCAGGACGCCTCGTCTTCCTCACCGAACTGTGGGGACCGACAGAGGAACAGAAGGGCTACGAGGGCCGCGCAGACCTCGGCAACACACATCCCGGCGACGGCTTTACGTACCGCGGGCGCGGCCTCATCCAGATCACCGGGCGCGCGAACTATCAGCGCGCGGGCGACGAGCTGGCACTACCCCTGATCGACCATCCCGAGCTTCTCGCGCAACCGGACAATGCTGCGCTCTCCGCCGCGTGGTTCTGGAATTCGCGTGGCTTGAGCGTGCTCGCAGATGCTGGCGACTTCGAAACCATCACGCGCCGGATCAATGGCGGGCTCAACGGGCTTGAGGATCGAGAAGCCCTCTGGAAGACGGCGAAAGCCGCATTGGGAGTTACATCATGAGCGCGTGGGATTCCGCACTGAACGTCGTTAAGGCGCTTGCCCCCACATTGGCCACTGCATTAGGCGGACCATTAGCCGGGGGGGCCGTGATGGCCCTAGAAAGCGTCTTCGGCATCACGCCAAAGCCAGATGCATCAACCGATGACCGGCAGGCGACACTTGCTGCGGCGATCAGTGGTGCGACGCCCGAGCAACTCGCGGCAATGAGGGCCAAGGATCAAGATTATGCGCTCGCGATGGCACAAGCAGGATTTAAGAATACTGAGACGCTCGCGAGTTTGAACGTCCAAGATCGCGTTAGCGCACGGACGATGGAAACTTCGACGCGATCCATCATGCCCCCTTTGATGGGTTCTGCGATCATTCTAGGGAGTCTTGGTGCGACGGCAGCTATTCTATCTGGCCATGTATCGATGGCGGATACGACGACAGCAACGATGGTTGGAACCGTATTAGGCTATCTCTTCAGTGAAGCCAAGGCTGTTCTCTCGTTCTATTTCGGCTCTACAAGCGATACCGCGCAGGTCAATGACCTCCTAGCCAAATCGACGCCGCCGGAGGCGAAATGAGCAAGGTCGGCCGCTACCTTCTGAACTGGCTCATCTGGCTCGACGAAGGCGCGAATGTGGCGCGCGGAGGCGATCCGCACGAAACGATATCGAGCGTCGCAGGCAAGGCGCAGATCAAGGGCGAGCGCTGGGCGTGCGTGCTTTGCCGTGCGCTCGACTGGATACAGAAAGACCATTGCAAGAACTCGATCATGCCCGGCATCGGCGCGGAGGCGGTTGCGCCAGATGCCATCGCTCCGAATAATGCCGAGGGCGGCGCTTAGCCTGCCGCTGAACTACCCTGATATTCTCCGAAAAGTGCTTCGACGAGCGGATCGCGGAACGGCTTGAACGTCTCGATCCATGGCTTCGGCGAGGGATCCTCCGGCTTCGCATGCGTCTTGCGCCATACCTGATCGCCGACGGCTTTGCGCGTGGCCGGCCGCTCGACGCTCTTTCCGGGCTTCAACACCCATAGCGCTGCGGGCTTGCCCTGACGGTTGAGCGGCCAGCCGATGATGTGAGCTTTGCCATCACGTTCTAGGTGGCGCATCGCGGAAGAGGCGGCGGTGTCTCGGAGCTCAAGCGCGTCCGCAATCTCGCGCGCTGTGCGCGGTTTCTTGTCGCTCATTAACTCACGCACTCGCTGATACGCTTTCGTTCCCGGGTTCTTCGTTATGGCGCGTTCAGTCATCATCCCTCCTTTCCCTGAGCCAAGGCGGCGTCGATAGCGGCATCAAAAGATTCGCCACGAAGCGCCCAGTCGATTTCCCAATTGGGATTTCCGCTCGCGTAGTTCTTGACCGCTACGGCTTGGCGGCGCAACCAGCGATATCGAGCTGCGTCACGCTCAAGCCCCGATGCCCGCGCAGCCTCTTCAATAGCGATCCTGACCTGAGCCTCGATATCCGAACGCAGGGCGGCGAGGTCTTTGGCTTGCTGCTCGATCAACCTATCCTTCGCGCGAATGGAGTCTGCGTAGGCGTCTAGTTGGTCGTACAGGGCATCAAGGTCGTCCATTGCTCTCTCCTTCAGACTTTGCGAGGGCGCGTATCTCATCCCGAATCTCGCGCAAGCTCGCCATTGTCATTTCGCATGCGATCTCACCGGCTGCGCTGTTACCGACGCTTACCTGGTATGTTTCGAGGATGGTGATAGCCTCTTCAAGCGCCGCGGCGCGCGATGCTTGCCATGCGGCGAACAAGTCCCGATCAGTCGAGTCGCGTTCCGTCAGGTCGCACCACTTCTCAAACTTTTCACGCGTCGCCATGCTCACCCCCATCACACTCGATCTCGTCTTCACATGCAGCGACAGCAGATTGGAATGCCTCGCGCTTCACCCTGATAACGAACACAACGTTTTCCCACTGGCCGGTAGCGATGTCGCGCATGGAAACGCAATCCGTTCCAAACGACACCTCGACGTATCCGTGCCGTTGCTTTGCGCTAGTGATCGACTCCGAGAGAATCTGGACGCCAACGTTATCGACGCCCACATGCTGGATCAATTCGTCGAGTTTCATTGAGCACCTCCTTCGCCGCGCTCGATCTCGGCTTTGCGGGCGGTGACTTCACCGCGAAGCGCATATGCCAGTTGTTCCGCGTTGTAGTCCCATTGCGTCGCAGGTTGGGGCGGCGAATCGAAGCCGTCTTGTTCGTAAGTGACCGCCTCCGCGATGCAATTCGCCGCTTCTTCGATCAACTTGAGCATCCCATCGCTCATGCGATCGGCAGAAAGCGTGGAGCGGGCTGCGATGTGTTCGATCAGCGAAATTTGATCGCGTCGCCAGTCTTTCTCGTCGTGGACGTAATCAAAGCGCTCGCAAAGCAGCCGGTGAAAGTTCTTGAAGCGGTGTGAGTCATCGCTCGTGCGCTCGGTTGGCGCTTGGGTGAGAAGGGCGTCAAGCTGCTCCGCGAGGAGGTGCGGGCAATGTGACTTGTCTGGAAGCGGTATTGTGTTGCAGCGAATCATATGCGCTGCTCGTTGAATTGTTTGCTTCTGCTCCCCGCTCAGCGCTGCTCGTGGGGCTGCTGCGCGGATTGAGAAACGTTCTCGGATTTGTGCATCTCTATCTGCGATGTCGTAAGCATCGATCTCAAACATTTTTGCGAGGCGGTGCCCATGTTCGGCAATGAATTTTTCATCAGATTCCTCGCCGGATTGCGGTGCTGCCTCTTCGTCATCATCCCAATGAATCTTACGGGGCTTGAGCTTGGGTATTTCCCCCTTCGCTGCTTGCGGTGCTGTCGCGCGGGCTTCGTCTCGCTCCTGAACGACGCGTTTTACAGCAAGCGGCAGGCCTTCGATGGTTGCTGAGGTCTCCGGGCCGATATGCGCCGCACATTGTTGAATGCAAAGTGCCTGCCGATGCGTGCTCATGATTGCCGCGTCGCGTTCCGCAATAAGTGCTGCCAGTTCCTCCCACCCCGCGGATTGCGGGGAGGCGGCGCGGGCCACCGACCCTTCCGCACACTCGCCGCAGCGTAGGTCGTACCATGCGGCGCATTCAACCAAGGCGCTCGCCAGCGTCGGGTATGCTGCCGTATCCCAGCATTCCGGGTAATGGATCTTTGCTGCGAGCTTCTCCAACGCCGCGTGATCATCGACTAGGCGCTTCACGGCGCGCGGCAGGCCCTCGATGGTTGACGAAGTGTCAGGGCCGATATGCGCCGCACACTGCTGAATGCAAAGCGCCTGCCGATGCGTGCTCATGATTGCAGCGTCGCGCTCGGCTATCAGTGCCGCGCTCTCATCAGGCTGCGCCGGGCATGCATATCCGCTTGCTTCTGCCCCGCAGTCGCCCTCACAAACGCCGCAGGGCTGTGCTGCCGCATCTGCGGCGACGGTAGGCGTAGGGGCGACGTCCCACTTCGGCAATTCCTGCCAGCCTACGATCTCATCGCCTTCGCTAAGGCCGATCGGCTCAAAGACCTCGTTGTATTCGCCGCTCATGTCGAGTCCACACACGTACCAACCATCTGCGATGAACTCGTCGCCAGATCGATCGGAAAGGCAACCGTCATCGGTGAACTTGTTGGCAAAGTTCGCCGAAAACACGGCGACCTTACCGGGCGGATTCGATTGCGCGCGGCGCACAGCGATAATGAATTCCCAGCACTTGCCTTCGGGGACCGGAGGCGTACCCATCTGCCACGCTACCGCCCCTCCCGCCGTATCTAAAGCGAGAGCGGCGACATCGGCCCGCACATACGCGACTTCTTCGATCATGTCGTCACCCACTGAATCTTCGCACCATGTGTGCGAGCCAAGTTCTCCCTGCTCGCGCTGGAGGTAGATGCGCTCAGGCGCCCAGTTTTTCGTCGTATCCATCGTTTCCTCTGTCTCGGGTTAGGCGAACAGATCGAGCTGCGCGGCGGCTTCGTCGGTCTTCATCGCCCGAAGGCGTCGCGACGCCGCCCACCGCAGAAGAGTCGCGTGCCAGCCGTGGTGGTGGCCTTGAAGCCGCACGACCATCGCCTGATGCAGATAGGTCCGCGCCATGTGGATGTGCAGCTCGCGGTCGGTCATGGTTTCACGCTACCGGTCTTCACCCAGCGCGCAATGCCAAGTTCGCAGGCCGTCGTCAGGCAGATTCCGTTGGCCATGCCAGCATGTGTGCGTGGGTTGCCGCAACCGCACCAGCAGGTCTTGCGTCGCCCAGGTCGCTTCGGTAGTGGCTCGCTATAGCGAACGTGGTCAAGCGAGGATCCATGCTGGCCCCAGCCATCTGTGCCGCCGCGCATCGCCGCCGAAAGTGCCCGGCGACTAAGTTTGTTCAAGTCGGTCATGGTCTATGCCGGTTACGGGTGGGGAGTTAGGCGGCGCTGGCCGCCGCCGCAGTTAAACGTTCTTTGCTTCGACGCGCTGATTAGCTGATATCGTGCGCCATACTTCGATCTTTGCTTGAACTGCGATCATCATCCACCGAAATTCTTCCTCTCTCTTCACGGCGTCACATAGAGCTTCCAAATGATCCATGTAGCCTTTATCGGCATACGCTTCGCGCTCTTGTGCACTTACCGCGTTATGACCCGCGCGCTCGGCTTCCTTCATCAAGAGAGCTTTCTTACTCTTGCGAAACTCTTCCATATAGACGCGGTTAGCTCTAGCCTGAGCATATTCTAGTGCGTTGTCTCGAATGAAATCGAGGCACTTGAAAATGTTGATGTCGGAAATGTCGCTCATGCTGCTTTCCTCCGAAGCGCCGACTCGTACTCGTCGACGAACCGTGCGAATTCCATGAGATCGACTTCCATCGCTTCGATAAAATCATCGTCGCGCGGCGCTTCGATCATCGTGAATTGCTTCCCTGCGGCCGAAAGAGCAGGGCAGTAGAGCCCAACGTGCCACCATTGACGGCCACCAATCCACATGCAGCCTTGCGCCTGGTCGCGCACCTCAGTGATGTCGCCTTCGAGCAGGATCGGGCGCAGGCGTGCGGGATCGATGAAGCACTTGTACTCGCTTCCGCCGTTGGGATCGATCAGGCCGTCCGCGCTCGCGCCGAATACGCCGTCATCGGTCGTGATGAACCCGGCAGACTCAACGAGAAGGCCAGTCATCGCCTCGTGCTCCATGCGCGCCTCGTGCTCCAGCTCGTGACCGCGTTTCATGGCCCATGTTTCGAATCCTTCGTCGAGCGGCTGCCCGCTGATGCGTTCGATGGCGAGGCGGAACGCATAGTCCTTCGCTACGTCGGACCAGTCGCCGATCTTCTCGCCGGCGAGCGCGCGCGTGATTATGTCGGACTTCGGGACGGCCTTATACCCGGCCTGCTCGGCGGCTTCTTTCGCTGGCATACCGCCGCGGTGCAGATCGACAAATTGCGCTTGACGTTCATCGAGGCAACCGACCTTCTTCCGGATTGTGGAGAACATACTCGCGGTAATGACACCGCTTCTGGCCTTCTTCCAAAGATCAGACCCTTGTAAGCATTCGATGATTTTCATTGCGCGGCCGCCTTGAAATCTGCAATTTTTGATTCGACGACGCTCTTGACCTGCTTGAACGCTTCCGTGTCCTTCGTAGCACGCAACTCGGGTGCAGCCTGAGCCCAGATTCCACGAACCTCTTTCTCCGTCTTCGAGCCGTTGACGTTGTTTAGCCACTTCTCCACAATCGCCTGCACGTCGTCCGAACGCTCCGCGCCGCGACCATCGTCATCAGGGGTATCGCGTGTCGCGAGGCCTACGGCAGCCAGCAGCGAATGGCGCTCGAGGTACGATTTCGTCGAGATCATTGCCTGAATGTTGTTCTTCCCGCCCGACTGATCGAGCCCGGCTTCAAGCGTCGTTTCTTCGCTATGGCCCGCCTTGTGCGTGATGACACATGTGATGGAGATCATCCCGCCTTCACCACGGTTGGGTACCCAGCGATGGCTGAAGCCGTGCTCGGCCAGCGCCGATACGACCTTTTCGACCACGTTTCCGATCGTCGCGTGGTCGTAGGCGGTCACGCCCTTGTCCGTGCGGAACTCGACGTGCTTGTCCTTGTAGATGGTCGGTGGATTCTTTTTGAACTCGGCCATCGCATCAGTGAACGCCTTTCGTGCCTGGTTAGCCTCCCACTTCAGTTGCATGTCCATCAGGCGCTCAAGGCGGTCCAGATCGACATCGCTGCGTTCCATCGCGTAGCGCACGAGGTCGGCCGGCGTCGGAGTGACGCTGACAATCGGTTGTTGCGGCGCGCGCACGATGGCGCCGGGTTTCAATTCATCGACATCGAAGTCAGTTATTTCCTGCTGTGCGGTCATATTCATTGCGATTTCCTCAAAGGATTGAAGGGCGTCGGCGGCTAGAGCCTCAATCTCAGTTCCCATTGCAGGCGCTGTAGGCGATGAGGAATCCGAGCGAGATCGCCGCACCCCAAGACGCAACCACGGCCAGAACCTTGTGCAACTGCTCGGTGCGCTTGAGATACGAGAGGATCTCGCTGCTGCCATATGCTTGGCGCAGGCCATCGTCCGATAGCGTCACGACCACGTGTTCATCCTGATAGCGTTTCATGGCTATTCCTTGACGCGCGCGAGCTTGCCGTCACGCACGCGATATTCGAAATCGGCTTCGATTCCGTCTTCGCCCACATAACCCACCGCGACACGGAATCGTTCGGCGCTCGAATCCCACCATGCGAGTGCAATGCATCCGTCTTCGCCGACCTTCGCGGTGCATCCCGCTGCAGCAGCCATGACGATGGATTTTTTGCCACTGGCCGCGAGCTGGCTGGAGTCGCCACTGGCCGCGAGCTTGCTGTAGTAGCCACTGGCCGCGAGCTGGCTGTAGTTGCCACTGGCCGCGAGCTTGCTGGAGTTGCCGCTGGCCGCGAGCTTGCTGTAGTCGCCACTGGCCGCGAGCTGGCTGTAGTGGCCACTGGCCGCGAGCTGGCTGTAGTGGCCACTGGCCGCGAGCTGGCTGGAGTCGCCACTGGCCGCGAGCTGGCTGTAGTGGCCACTGGCCGCGAGCTGGCTGTAGTTGCCACTGGCCGCGAGCTTGCTGGAGTTGCCGCTGGCCGCGAGCTGGCTGGAGTCGCCACTGGCCGCGAGCTTGCTGTAGTGGCCACTGGCCGCGAGCTGGCTGTAGTGGCCACTGGCCGCGAGCTGGCTGGAGTCGCCACTGGCCGCGAGCTTGCTGGAGTTGCCGCTGGCCGCGAGCTTGCTGGAGTTGCCGCTGGCCGCGAGCTGGCTGGAGTTGCCACTGGCCGACTGAACGGATTCGTCGTTGGTTTTCACGTCCTTGCACAAATCCATGATCCAGCGCACAGCGTCGGTGATGATCTGCGGCAAACCGATCTCAACCTTGATCGCGATGCGGCCGGCGGCGATCTTCGAATCTTCGCCGTGACGTGCAATCTCGCCCGACATTTCCACCGAGCAAAAGCGCGAATCGGTGAGGTCGTAATATGAGAACATGTCGAGCGGGTTCTCTACCGCATGGAAGCCGGATTCGCACGCTTTGACTTTGCCTTCATGCTCATACGACTTGCCGATTTCGTACTGGAAATTGCGGCACGTCAGGTCTTTGTTGAAGGCCTTGTACGCGACGATCACTTTTTGTTCATCAGACATTCATTTCTCCAGAGGTTTTCAGCAGCCCAGCATACCTGAGACCCAATCGCAAAAGGGCTGGCCGATGGTTATCGTTAAAAGCGACGCCGCGAGGAACGCCCAGAAGAGGACGACGACGGCGACGCGCAAGAAGGCTTTCACAACAGGCACACAGAATCGAAGTCCACGGTCCGACGAATGACCCAATGGCGTTGCATCACCGGCAGTTCCGGATCGACGCATACCATTTCCATGTAGCAGTTCGAAAGAATCACGAGCACCGTGTGAAGGCGCGACTGGAAGCGGGGCATGTCATTTCTCCAAAACGGTCAGCGTGTGATCGCCGATAGCAGCTTCGAGGGTCGCGCGGGCCATCAGGCATTCGGTGACGGCTTTGCTACGCGGCAGGAATTCGTCCTGCGTCAGAACCAGCTCGGCGTTCCGAAGCGCCTTTATCGCGGTGACGATGTGTTCCAGGCGGATGTCCATGTCAGGCCTCCAATGCTTGCGGCGCGGTTTCGTCGGCGTTGCACTCGCGGCACAGCGGAATGCCGTCCATGTCCCGATCGAACAACGTTCGCCGTCGGCATTCACAACACCAACGGCGCGGCGCCGTGTCGATGTCGGGCTCGCCGAAGTAATCGGGCTTTCCAATTTCATCCCAAAGAATTGGCATCACGCCACCTTCACGAATTGGCCGAGGGAGAAAACCTCGCTCGTGATGCTGTAGA
>Ga0335069_10001314_pt1 | contig 40237 bp, 39 predicted proteins | sample Lox_Sample_11_FD_206714 | JGI IMG/M metagenome (GOLD analysis project Ga0335069, IMG submission 206714) | Soil microbial communities from Loxahatchee National Wildlife Refuge, Florida, United States - Lox_Sample_1.1 | ecosystem: Environmental > Terrestrial > Soil > Wetlands | place: USA...
TTCCTCTGGTCGGGTTCCTGCCGCCCAGTGACCCACGTGTTCGCCGCACAGTGGAAGCCATTGAGAAGCACCTCATGTCCGACGGCTTTGTGCTCCGCTACCGCACCGAAAGCGGCCGCGACGGCCTGCCCGGCGGTGAAGGAGCCTTCCTCGCTTGCAGCTTTTGGATGGTCAGTGCGCTGCAGATGCTCGGGCGCACTGAGGACGCAAGGCGTCTCTTCGAACGTTTGCTTTCCATTCGCAACGATCTGGGCCTGCTCGCCGAGGAATATTCTCCGCAAGCGCAACGCCAGGTCGGCAATTTCCCGCAGGCGCTTTCCCATATCGCCCTCGTAAATTCGGCTTTTGAACTCACCCGGGCAACCAGCCCCGGCAAGCAGCGCGCCGGTTGTTGTCCCGTCGAGCCCAACGGCGCCTCCCAACCCCGCAATCCGGGCAAAAAGGAAGCTTCCTTCCCGGCGTGATCACCCCATCCCCTGCGCGGATTTTGCGTCTCCCGTTGCTTCCGTGATTTCTCCGCCGCTTGGATCTTTGATAGGCTCATCAGCTAGGGACGGGCAGCTCCATTCTTCCCTGCGAAGCGGAGGGAATGGGGCTCTCGTTATCTCGCCGTGTCCGGAAATTCCCCCTTTAGCGTCCTGTTCGGAAGGACATCCATTTCGCCGGTCTCTTCGTCCGACCGTGTGCTAGCATCTGCCCATGAATTTTGACCAGGTGCGGGCCTTTGTCCGCAAGCACTGCTGGAGGATGTTGTTCATCTCTGCGCTGATTCTGGTCCCATGTTTCTGGCACAAGCGCATCGAAGCGGGTGACCTTCCAAGCCATACGTACAATGCCTGGCTCGCGGAACTCATCCAGCGCGGCGAAGCTCCTGGTTTGTACATTGAGCCCCGATGGAACAACATCGTCGTCGATCTCGCTCTGGAAAAACTTGGTGCGGTCCTTGGCTTCTTCGTGGCGGAGCGGATCCTTGTTGTGGCCTGCGTCTTGCTTTTCTTCTGGGGAGTCTTTGCACTACTGAGCGCTGCCAATATGCGCCCTCCGTGGCACCTCGTGCCCGGCATTGCACTGATCACTTACGGATGGACCTTCTATGCCGGTTTCCTGAATTTCTACTTGTCTATCGCGCTGGGGTTCTTTGCAGTAGCCCTGATTTGGCGGGGAGGCAGCAGGCAATGGCTTTTTGCCTCACTACTTCTCGCGCTGGCGTTTCTGGCCCACCCGATGGGGTTTATCTGCGCGTTGGGGCTGGCTATCTATTTTCGCCTGGCCGGGGAGTTCCAAGGCCGGAAGCGCTGGGCCCTCTTTGGCTCTGCGTTTCTGGCCGTCCTGATCGTTCACTTTTGCTTGAAGGAATTTCGCACGGCTTACTGGCACAAAAATGACTTTTATCTCATGAGCGGACCGGACCAGCTGGTCTTGTTCCATGCGCACTACGCGAAGCTGGCCGTCGTCGTATTCTGTTTTGCGGTTTTTTGCTTCGCCTACGGCCTTTACCGGGAATGGAAGGAGATCCGGTCCGTGGGCGCTTACCGCGCTCCACTGGAACTGTGGCTTGTTTTGGTCTTCGCCGCGGCGATGATTCCTGAGGTGATCTGGTTCTCGGACAATCCGATGCCCTTTGCCCTGGCTATCTCCAGATTGACCCTGGTTACTGCGGTGCTCGGGCTTTGCGTCGTCGCATCCGCGAAGCCCAGGCCGTGGCACTTGGCGGGATTTGCCTTGTGCGCCCTCGTTTTCTTCATTTGGACGTATCGGGACACCGGCATCCTGAACGACATGGAGCGCCAGGCGGAGGGCCTGGTGAGTACCCTGCCGTTCGGCCGCCGGGTCATAGAAACAATTAATCCCAGCGATGATTCCCGGTTGTGGTTCATCAACCATATTGTCGATCGCGCTTGTATAGGCAAATGTTTCGCCTATTCCAATTATGAGCCGGCAACCAGGCAGTTTCGCATCCGTGCCCGTCCGGGAAGTCCCGTGGTCACGGACTCTGTGGAGGACAACCTCGGCATGGAGACCGGCTTTTACTTGGTGCGTGAGAAAGACCTGCCCATGAACCAGATTTATCAATGCGACGAAAAGGACTTATCGAAACTCTGCATTCGCGAACTATCGGCGGGAGAAGAGAATGGCCGCGTCGGCTACCGTCCCACACCGAAATTCTGAATCTTTTGCCTGGTCCGGAGCTGACTCCTCGGCGAAAACTTTCGTGGAGTGGTTCTCGCTTCCGTTCGGCCTTCTTCGTTTATGCAACTCGTTGTAAAATCCCGTCACCTCAGGGTAGGGAAAATCCAGGTCCAAGGAAGAAATTCTCGGCGGAGATCATTCTCAATCTCAAGAGGTGACTTGCATGTCAGAGCCTTCCGATAAGGACACGCTGTCCCGTAGAGGTTTTCTGGGAGTGAGTTCCGGCGCGCTGGCCGCGGCGGGCATTCTTCCTTCGGATCTGCAACAGCAGCAACCGGAGCAATACAGTGAGCGGGCGCGCAGCACGCCAGGCCCTACGAACGTCGCGCTCGACGCGGCGAATCCCGATTCCGTATTTCCTCCATCCACCGACGCCGGAGGTGTGCCGCCGTTCAAATATCCGTTTGCTTTCGGCCACAAGCGCCTGCACAGCGGCGGTTGGTCCCGCGAAGTCACGGTGCGTGAACTTCCCATCTCGAAAACGCTCGCCGGCGTGGACATGCGCCTCACCGCCGGCGGCATCCGCGAGCTCCACTGGCACACCGCTGCCGAGTGGGCCATCATGCTCTACGGCACCGCGCGCATCACCTGCATCGATTCCGAAGGCCGCAGCTTTGTCACCGACGTGAAGGAGCACGAGCTCTGGTATTTTCCTCCGGGTATTCCTCATTCGATCCAGGGCCTGGCTCCCGATGGCTGCGAGTTCCTTCTTGTCTTCGACGACGGCAATTTCTCCGAATTCGAAACCGTGCTTCTCTCCGATTGGATGGCTCATACCCCGCCGGAGATCGTCGCGAAGAATTTCGGCGTGAGTGAACAAGCCATCGCAAAAATGCCCAAGAAAGAGCTCTTCATCTTTCAATCGGAGACTCCCGGCCCACTCGAAGAGGATCGCCGCCGCGCCGCAGGCGCTCTCGGCCCTTCACCAATCGACTTCGCTTTCCGCACCCTGAACATGCCTCCCACGAAGCGCAATAAAAGCGGCGAGGTCCGTATCGTTGATTCCACGAATTTCAAAATTGCCACGACCATTGCCGCCGCCATCGTCACCGTGAAACCCGGCGGCGTGCGCGAACTTCACTGGCATCCCAACGCCGACGAATGGCAATACTATTTCGGCGGCAAAGGCCGCATGACCGTCTTTGCCACCGGCGGTCGCGCCCGCACCATGGACTTCGAAGTTGGCGACGTCGGCTACGTCCAGAAGACCCTGCCGCATTACATCGAAAACACCGGCACCACCGACCTGAAATTCCTGGAAATGTTCAAGACCGACAAATACCAGGATCTGGCGCTCTCCGAATGGCTCGCCCACACGCCGCCCGAGCTGGTCGCGGCCCACCTGAATCTCGACAAAGCCACCATCGATGCGCTTCCCAAGGAAAAGCCCGTCCTCATGCCGGAATAGGTTTTCTCATGGCTTGAAGCCATCTGGCCATCTCATAAATAGCACCAGGGGTCGAAGCTTTACCTCCGACATTCAAGCGGTCGAAAAGATAGGACTTTAGCCCCTGGGGAATTGACTTGTTCCAGCTGAAGCCCTTTACGAGATGAGTTCCAGTCACCGTTCACCAGTCACTTGCCTTCTTCCTTTCTCCGCTGCTCGCCTCGCTGATAGACTCTTCTGTACGGACAAGGGCATGGCCAGGGGAATCTTCGGAGAACGCCTAAAACGAGAACGCGAGCTGCGCGAAGTACCGCTGGAGGAAATCACCTTCGCGACGCGCATCGGCACCCGCTTTCTGGAAGCCCTGGAAAATGAGGATTGGGACAAACTTCCCGGCGGCGTCTTCAACCGTGGCTTTGTCCGCTCCATCGCCCGCTACCTCGGACTCGACGAAGAGGCGTTCCTCGCCGAATACGACCTGGCGCATAACGCGCACGCGCAACTTGTGGAACAAAAGCATGCCGCCCAAAAACTGGAGAACCGCATCCCGCAAACCCCGCTCTGGATTCCCATCACGATGGTTTTTGGGGTTCTGGTTCTGCTCGGCGGTCTCGTCTTTGGCGGTGTCTACGCTTGGCGGAAATATGCCAAGCATCCCGCTTCCGTAATAACGCAGACTCCCTTTCCCGCTCCTTCCGCCTCTGTTCCAGCCACGCCTCCCTCTTCGGGCACAAGCTCGCCGACTGACAACACTGTCTCGCAAACCGCGCCGGTCATTGCCCCTCTGGATCTTTCCGTCTCCACCAGCTCCGCAACCCATGTCACCATCCAGGCCGATGGCGCCACCATCTTCGACGGCGACCTCCGCCCCAACGAAAACCGGCATTTCTCCGCCAACACCGAATTTGTGGTCATCGCCGCCGACTCCAGCGCGGTATTGCTGGAATTGAACGGCGAGGCCATGCCGCCCCTCGGTTCCCCCGGTGCTTCCGGTACAATGACTTTGTCGAGAAAGAACCTGAGGCAAACGACCGGTGGAAACACTCAGCCCTGAAGTCCTGGATGATTTGCGCCACGGCCGCGCGCCGCGCGAACGGAAAATCGCCGTCTGCACCACGGGTGCGCATCTTCCCGCTGCCGACCGCGCCGAAATTCTCTGCGTCCTGGCCGAAGATCCCGACGAAGTGATTGCCACCCGCGCCCAGGAAGCGCTTCTTGCCATCTCTCCCGAGGTATTCGTCGAGGCCGCCAAGCGCGAGAACGCTGCACCGGCTTTTTTCTCCTACGCTTCCAAGCAACTCCAGCGCACCTCTGGCCTCGCGGAAGCCATGGCCCGGAATAAAACCTGCCCGCCCGAATTCCTGGTTCCCATGGTTCCCTACTTCTCTCCCTCCATCGTGCAGCACCTGCTCGAAGAACTCGACCGCGTCACCGCCCATCCGCAATTAGCTCTGCTTCTGGAAAATTCCGCCTTCGTCACTCCGGAGCAGAAAAAAACTCTCGAGGATTTCCGCAGCACGGCCATTGACGAAGGCCATCTGGCCGACGCTGCTGCCGAAGCCGAACCCGACGCGCACAAGCGCCAAACCCTCCTCCAGCAGATCAGCCGCATGACCGTTGCCCAGCGCGTCCAGTACGCCATGAAAGGCAGCAGCGAAGTCCGCCGCACCCTGATCCGCGACACCAACAAGGTGGTCCAGCGCTCCGTGCTGCAATCCCCGCGCCTCACCGATCAGGAAGTCGAGGCCTTCGCTTCCATGGCCAACCTCACCGACGAAATTCTCCGGCTCATCGCCAACAACCGGAATTTCCGAAAGAACTACGTCGTCGTCCGCAATCTCATCAACAATGCCAAAACCCCACTCGACGTTACGCTCCACATGCTGCCGATCCTGAATCCCGTGGATCTGAAAAAATTGACGATGAACAAAAACGTTCCGGAGACCCTTCGTACTACCGCGCTGAAGCTCCAGCGCACTCGCGCTTCGCAGCAAAAGTAACCGTCCCCCACGCATCCTTCAGGAGGAAATTCCCATGAAGTTTCTCTCTCAACTTCTGTTGCTGGTTTTGGCCGCGGTCCTGCTTTCCGCTTGCAATTCCACACACAACAACGCGGCGAATCCCCCCGCGTCCAGCCCGCCCGCCTCCCTGGTCGGCACCGAATGGGTCTTGCGCGATTTGGCCGGCACTCCGGCGCTGGCCACTCCGCAGGCCACGCTCCAATTCCTCGAAGGCGGGCATGTCGCCGGCAACGGCTCCTGCAATCGCTTCACCGGCAGCGTCGAAATCTCCGGTGCTTCCCTGAAATTCGGCCCTCTGGCTTCTACGCGCATGGCTTGCATGGATAACGGCGTCAGCGATCAGGAAGACCGCTACCTGAAAGTCCTCGGCACCGCCACCCGCTACGCTCTGGATAACGGCGATCTGCTGATCTATAGTGATTCGGTCGCAAAGCCTCTTCGCTTTGCGCGGGTTGCAGCGCCCCAATCCTAGTCCGCCAGACCGGCAACCTTCTTGTTCTCGCTTCACAAATTCCCCACGAGGAGTGGACCTCCATGAAGTCCCCAGTGATCTTGTCCCTAGCGTTGCCCGTCTTTTTGACGCTGTTGCTTGCCACCATGGCCCTGCCGTCTCCGGCCGCGCAGACGCGCATGAGCGATAAGGATGTCGAGCAACTCATGAAAAACATGGATCAGGACTCGAAGAAATTCCAATCGCTCTTCAACTCGGCCGTATCGAAAAGCGTCATTCGCAAGACCTCGCAGGAAAAGGACGCCAGGAAACTCGTGGACACCTTCCAGAAGGGCACCAAAACCCTCTACGACCACTTTAAGAAAACCAAAAAGAGCGATCCTTACCTGCAAAACTCTCTGGACTCCGCTGCGCAGATCGACAAATTCCTGCACACCACCCAACTTGATGCGGACACCAATGCTCAGTGGGCCAAAGTCCGTAAAGAGCTGAATGATCTGGCGGCAGCCTTTAACATGCCGGGGCACTAAGCGTTCATTCTGAATTTCTGGAACCCGGTGTGCTCTATATTCCGGCCGGCCTCTTTTTGGTGTGACCCGCAACCCAAACGTCTCATCAATTCGCGCTAAAATAGCCGGTGTCTATCCAAAATGGGAGGCTAACCAGATGATTCGCTCGAAGAAAGTCCGTGCGTTCGAGATTTTTTCCCTTTTTGCCGCGGCGGGCATCCTTCTTCTTGCTGCATCGTTCTCGATCCACGCCAATACTGATCCATGGGCGCCAAACCAGACCGTCCAGCCCTCTGTTCTCGCCAAGGAACTCGAAAATCCCAAAACCGCTCCGACGGTCCTGTTCGTTGGTTTTGGCCGTCTTTATAGTGCCGGTCACATCAAGGGCGCGCAATATCATGGCACCACCAGCAAAGAAGACGGCCTCAAGGAATTCACCACCTGGGCCGCCACGCTTCCCCGCAGCGCCAACATCGTCATCTATTGCGGCTGCTGCCCCATGGAGCGCTGTCCGAACGTCCGTCCCGCCTTCAAAGCCCTGCAATACCTCGGCTTCAAACAGGTTCGCGTCCTGATCCTGCCCAACGATTTCGCCACAGATTGGGCGGAAAAAGGCCTTCCCTACGACAAAGGAAATTAAGATTGCCTGCGCCGCGCCATCGTTCCTTCTGGCTGCAGGAAGTTTCCGGCGACGCGCCCGACGCGCCGGCCTTGGTTGGCTCCCTTCGCGCTGATGTTTGCATTATCGGTGGTGGATTTGTCGGCCTCTGGACTGCACTGCGCCTGAAGGAACTTTCTCCCTCCGGCGAAGTTGTTATCCTCGAGCAGGACATCTGCGGCGGCGGCGCCTCCGGCCGCAACGGTGGCTTCGTCCTTTCCTGGATGCCCAAACTCTCTTCCCTAGAAAAGCTGTTTGGGATCGCCGAAGCTTTGCGCGTCGCGCAAGCGTCCGAATCGGCCATCGATGAAATTGGCGCGTTCTGTGCCGCAAACAAGATCGATGCCGACTTCCGAAAAGGTGGCTGGCTCTGGACTGCAACTACCGCCGCCCAGCATGCCGCTTGGGAAGGCGTCGTCCGCCACTGCGAACGCAACGGCATTTCCGCGTTCCAGCGCCTGAGCCCCGAAGAGGCCGCGCAGCGTGCCGGCTCCCCTGCTCACCGCGAAGGCGTGTTCATCGCGAATGCCGCCGTGGTTCAACCGGCGGCTCTTGCGCGCGGCCTCCGCCGCGTCGCTCTCGAGCGTGGCGTAAAAATCTTTGAAAACACCAAAGTCCGCAATTTCACGCGCTCCCGCCCCGTGACCATCCACACCGATCAAGGCTCGGTGATCAGCGAAAAGCTCGTCATTGCCGCCAACGCCTGGTCCGCCAGGATTCCCGAACTCTCCCGTGCCATCGCTGTCATTTCCAGCGATATCATCGCCACCGCTCCTGCACCCGATCTCCTCGAAAAGATCGGCTGGCACAAGGATCTTTCCATCACCGATTCGCAAACCATGGTGGACTACTACCGCATCACCCGCGACGGCCGCGTCGCCTTCGGCAAGGGCGGCTGGACCATCGCTTATGGTGGCAACATCGGTTCAAATTTCGATCGCCATGCCGCCCGCGCAGCCGAAGTCACCGCTGACTTCCGCCGCTACTACCCGCAACTCGCCTCCGTGCCCATCATGCACGACTGGTCCGGCCCGATTGATCGCACGCCAGACAGCCTGCCGCGTCTCGGCTACCTCGGCCCGCATAAAAACATTTCCTTCGGCATCGGCTGGAGCGGCAACGGCGTGGGCCCCAGCGTCATCGGCGGCCGCATCCTGGCCAGCCTCGCCCTGGAAAGCGAGGACGAATGGAGCCGCCATCCACTGGTCGGGGGCGGCCTCAGCAATTTCCCGCCCGAGCCTATTCGTTTTCTGGGCGCGCATCTGGTGCGCAGTGCAGTCGCCGCCAAGGAGCGCGCGGAAATGTGCGAACAAAAACCCTCGCCATGGGCCATGGCTTTGGCGAAGCTCGCCCCTGCCGGACTCGAAGACAAATCCTGATCATCCCTGCACAGCTTTCGAAATTCTGTTTACTGTTTGGCCTGTCTGGCTCCATCGGCTCTCAAACTAATTCCCGCTCGCGTTACCATCAACTCCTGTATCTTCCCTCTCCCGGAGGCCCTTCCATGCGTAGATGGCATCTTGTCGTTGTGTTGGCGATTGCTTGCGGTTGTGTCGCTTTCGCCCAGGAAAAAGCACAGTTGAGCGAGGACGAAGGCAAAATCCTAGCGCTCGAAAATCTCTGGAACCGCGCCGAACAAAGCAAGGACGTCACCGCCCTCTCGCACATCTTCGCCCCGACCATGGTTTACGTGGACTACGACGGCTCGCTGAAAACCCGCGATCAATTCCTCAACTATGTAAAGAACGATATTTCTTCCCCGGACCAGCTCGTCAGCGAAGATGTGACCGTGCATTCCTACGGAAACTTCGCCGTCGTCACCGGCATCTTTCGCGGCAGGTGGAACAAAGGCGGCAAGGTCACGCAGCTTCGCGGCCGCTACGTGGACACCTGGGCCAAAATCAACGACACTTGGCAATGCGTTTCCGCCCAGGCCACCCTCATTCAATCCCACTAGAAGCTATCAAGCTATTTCATAAGTGGGGTAATGGGGGTCGGAGCTTTAGCTCCGGCATTCAAACACCCCGAAAAGATGGGCTTAGCCCCGAGGAATTGACTTGCTCCGCCCGCAGTCATTTATAAGACAGGGCTTCTAATCTTCCCAGCAGCCAGTCGTCCCCCTCCGGTAATGGCCTGTTTGCGGGCGGCAACACGGATTTAAGCCAGTACCCCCCTCCCCCTCGCGTGACTCCGCGTGCGTTTCCTTGGTATTCTCGTTGCGCTCCAAATCGCTCCTGGGGTGAACCCTGTGAAAAAGCTTCTGCTTGTTGGTCTGCTTTCCGTCCTGGCTGTTTCCGTCTTCGCACAACAAAACACCGCTTCCCATTTCGATGGGCAATCCTGGTGGGCCGACGTCAAGTTCCTCGCCGATGATTCGCTCGAAGGCCGCGACACGGGCAGCGAAGGCCTGAAAAAAGCACAAGCCTACGCCGTCGAGCAATTCAAGAAAGCGGGCCTCGAGCCTGCCGGCACCGACGGCTTCTACCAGCCGGTTTCCTTTAAGCAGTATGAACTCGACGAAGACAAGTCCTCCCTCGCCCTGCTCAACGGCAACGAATCCAAATCACTCTCCTTCGCCGACGACGCTTTCTTCAGCTCTCGTTCCACACACGATTCCGTGAAACTCACTGCCCCACTGGTTTTTGTCGGCTATGGACTCACCATTCCCGAGAAAAACCTCAATGAACTCGCCGGCCTGGATCTGAAGGGTAAAATCGTCGTCTACCTGGCTGGTTCGCCGTCCGATATCCCGACCGCCTTGGCTTCGCACTATCAGACCGCGGGTGAACGTTGGAAATCCCTGCGCGCTGCGGGGGTAATTGGCATCGTCGCGATTCTGAATCCAGCTTCAATGGACATTCCCTGGTCGCGCATCGCCGTCAATCGCAACCATCCCTCCATGGATCTCGCTGATGATGAATTCGACGAAACCCCCGGCCTGCGAGTCGGGGTAATTTTTAATCCCGCCTCGGCTGAGAGCTTGTTCGCCGGTTCCGGCCACACCTTCGCGGAAATTGCCGGCCTCGGAAAAGACCGCAAGCCTCTGCCCCATTTCCCGCTTGCGGCCTCTCTTAAAGCCGAAGCCACCGTTCGCACCGCCAAAGTCGAATCCGCCAATCTGGTCGGCAAACTACCCGGCTCTGACCCGGTCCTGAAGAACGAATACGTCGTCCTCTCCGCGCACATCGATCATGTCGGCATCGGCGCGCCCATCAATGGCGACAAGATCTACAACGGTGCGATGGACGACGGCTCCGGCTCCGCCGCCGTCATGGACATCGCCGCCAGCCTGAAAGCGCATCCCGAAGCGCTGAAGCGCTCCGTGTTGTTTCTCTTGGTCACTGCGGAGGAAAAAGGCCTGCTCGGGTCCAAATATTTCGCCGCTCATCCTACAGTTCCGCGAAAATCCATCGTCGCGGACATCAACATGGATATGTTCCTGCCCATCGTACCCCTGAAGGAACTCAAAATCCTGGGCCTCGATGAATCGGACCTCGGCACAGAAGCCGCCAAAATCGCCGATGGCATGGGCATCAAGCCGATCCCCGATCCCGAGCCCCTCCGCAACGCCTTCATTCGCAGCGACCAATATAGCTTCATTAAACAAGGCATCCCCGCGGTGAAAGTGGACGTGGGATTCGAACTCGGCTCGCCGGAACAGAAGGTTTTCAAGGATTGGCTCACGAACCGTTATCACGCGCCTTCCGACGACGTAAATCAGCCCGTAGACCTGCAATCCGCCGCCACCTATGAAGAATTCACGCGCAGGCTGCTCATCGCCACCGCCAATGCCGCGTCAAGGCCACAATGGAAGTCCGACTCCTTCTTCCGCCGCTACGCCGCCGACTAATGCACCTGTGGCACAGCCATTCCTGGCTGTGCTCTTGGTGGCTCGGACCTTCCTCAACTCGATCCGCTCACCAGGCCACAACGCCTCGCAGCGTGGGTTCCCTGCCAATTTCTATTTTCACTTTTCTATTTTCGCTTTTTCTGTCTCGCCACTCGCCACTTCTTCATTTCACCGGCGCTACCACCCAAACGTACTCCATCACCTCGCCGCCGGTATTCGTCACGTTATGCCGCGTCCCTGGCGGAATGTATGCCATCATTTTCTCGTGCAGCGGTACTTCTGCTGCTCCCTCAATTTTCGCCACGCCGCTGCCGTGCAGAATCACCAGCGCTTCTTCATTCTGATTCGTCGAGTGCCAGCCAACGCTCTCTCCCGGCTTCAACTTCACTGACCCACCCCGCATTCCGCTCGTCTGCGGCGCTCCCTTCAATAATGGGCAATCGCCTCCGGGACACTCCAGCGCAAATGTCATCGCCCCCTTCGGCGCAACACTCTGGCGAGCCCTCACTCCCCATACGGAAAAAACCACCGCGCCGGCCAAAAGAAACATCATCCCTTTTCTCATCCATCCCCCTGTGAACTCCCGAAAGACTATGTCACCACTGCGCCGGTTTCATCGACCGACATCTGAGTGTACACTTACGCCTTGGATTTCCGCCCTGCCGCGCACTCCTGCGCGTTGCCAATTCCCCGGAGGCGCAATGCACATCGACCAACTCCGCAAGCTCTGCCTCTCCTTCCCCGGCGTCACCGAGCATATCCAATGGGGCAATGATCTCCTCTTCAAGGTCGGCGGCAAAATGTTCGCGCTCACGGCCCTGGAACCCTCCAGGGTCTGGCTCTGCCTGAAAGCCACCCCGGAAAATTTTGTGGAGCTAACCGAGCGCCCGGGCGTTATCCCCGCTCCCTATCTGGCCCGGGCCAAATGGATCGCCCTCGAGACGCGAGAAGCTATTACCATCCCCGAACTCGAGCAACTTCTGCGCAGCTCCTATGAAATGGTGCGCAACAAACTTCCTCGCAAGCTGCAAGAACGCCTGACGAAACCCGTCGCGCCGCGAACTGCCCCAAAGCGAAAAGTAAGCCCAGAGAAAACGCGACCCCGCAAGCCCAAACGAGCTAAGAAGCGAAAAACCTGACGCTCCTGCTTACCGCTTCGCACTGTGCATTCGAAAAATAACGGCTCCGGAGAATATTGCTCATGAGCCTGTTTTATCAGCGAACCCTGCCATTGCACACACGAACAGCGCGTTTCGGAATAGACGAAATTAGTTTTCTTGGGGAAATTCCAGCTTCAGGCCATCGCCTTCGAACCCAGCGGACGCCGCAACGGCCTCGCTCCCGGCGCGGGGAACGTCATCTTCCAGAAATTCGAATCTGAGTTGACAAACTCCACGCCCACGTAATAGTGCCCGTCACGTTCTTTCTTGGAGTACACCACGCGGCCTTCAATGGAACGGCTCGTATTCTCGTTGACCAGCAACAGGTCCTGGCCGGTAATCACCGGCTCGTCCATTACGAGTTGCCCGCCCTGCTGGTTGATGGAACGCGTCGAGCAGCGCACGCAAAACTTCTCGCCCTGTTCGTTGGCCCCGTGAACAATCACGGGCAGAGTCATCGTCACGCGCAATGTGCGTCTGCGTTCGCGGTACCGAAAATGTAAAATGCCCATGGGGACCTTCCTGCTGCGCTATTGATTCGGTCCGCCCTGGCCACGTCCTTGAGCCATTTCGAGTGAGACCTGCACGCCGCCTTGGTAAGAAGGGGTGCGCATTGCTTCCAGGAAATAACTCAGCCGCGGCTGATTCTGCGGATAATCTTGCCCTGTATTACGCTTCCAGGACAATAGCTGGGCCGTACTAAAATACATCCATACCCTACAGTACGCCAGTACTTCTTCTTCGGATTCACAAAAAAATTCGCCTCCCAACCTGGAAGGTTCAGTACTTGTCCTAAAAAAGTCGCCGGGGGCTGGAGAAGGACTCCCCAGCCCCCGGCGTCGCTGACTGGCTTCAGGGAAGCTCGCTTATTTGCTGGCTGCCGCCACTGGGATCAGGTGCCAGAACCAGACCACCAGGATGCCGTAATACACGGCCACGACGCCAAAGCTAACCGCAAATGTACTCAATGACTTGCCAAGGCCCGAATACTCCCGCTGCCAGTGCCGGCCGCAGGCTGCAATCATCAGTAGGCTCAGCACAGCGGTGACCGCTGCAATGATACTCACCAGATTCGACATGGCGGCTCCCTCGCCGATGTGTATCACTTGGCGAATCGCACCGCCCAGCAGACCCGTTGCAAACGCCATCACCAGCCATGCTGCTGGCGCCAGAATACCGATCATGTACGCCCAACGGTCTTCCATGTAGAACAACAGAATCAGCAATGCCATGTAAATAATCGTCTGGTAGAAATGGAGCAGGAAAAAGTCCGGCTCCAGGTGACTTAAAAGCAGGAAACAAATCACTTGCGCACCCGCTAAGGTGGCGATATCTCGATAGGGTCTCATAGATTCCCCCGTTGGCCGGAGACTGCAAAACCGTTCGAGCGAAGTCGCAACACTCCCTTTGCCGCTTACGTCCGGCCAAAACCTAACTAGTGCAAGCCGAGCGCCACGCCATTCTCGAGGCATTTCTTTTTATTTGTGTAGCTTACGGAGAGACGAACACATCCTTCATGAGTCAACTGCGCCAAATCCCGCTTTTCGGTCGGCCCGTCACACAGCCTTCGGCCGCGCGCCCTCAGTGTCAGCTAGGAAGGCAGTAAGGGGAGAATTTCCGCGCGCAGCGGTTTCTGAGCTAGCTCAAGAATCGCCAGCGTTACCGGCAAATGAAAACGCCTCGGGCCCGCGCTGCCGGGATTCAGATACAGAACTCCGTTCCGTTCGTACTGTTTCGGCTCGTGCGTGTGCCCGCTGATCACTGCGCGGAACCCCGAAGCCTCCGGCTTCAGATCGAGATGCTGCAGATTGTGCAGCACGTAAAGAGTCACTCCCTCTGCTTCTACCACAGCAGTCTCAGGAAGCTCCTGTGCCCACGCCTGCGTGTCTACATTACCTCTGACCGCAAACACCGGCGCCATCGATTTGAGCTTCGTGAGGATCTCTGGGTCGCCGACGTCGCCTGCGTGCACAATCAGGTTCACTCCGTCAAGTGCCTTCACCGCTTCCGGGCGCAACAATCCATGTGTGTCGGAGATGATTCCCAATCGCATCGTCGCCGCGAACGCTGCTATTCCCGTTCGCGATACTCCTCCGGCACATCGTCTTGGGGAACTTCGTGCGTGACTACCTCGGACTCATCCGGATCCGGCGCGTTTTCTACTCCGGCGATCGCCTCGGCTTCAAATGTCTGCCCTTCTTCCAGCAATTCTTCAACGCTCTCGGAGTCCGCGCGAAGCGCTCCCGATATTCCCTGGATGTCGCCGGACTGCCCCCCGGTGAACGCTCCGAGTCCTCGGGGTTGGTAACCCACCAACTCGGCTGGACCTGCTGAGCCGCGCGGCCGCCTCAGGCCCGGTTTCGCCGCAACCTTCTTCTTTGCGGGTGCCTTGGGGCGTGCGTTCGCTTTTTTGCCCTTGGGCTTGGTTTTGCTCGCGGGCGCTGCTCTCTTTTTTGTTTTCTTGACCTGTTTTTTCTTAGCCATGTTCGTGCGCTCCCCTCTTGAGTCTACCACCGTGCCTCTCGAAGGGCGATTCCATGCGCTGCCGTGAAAATTGGCCGGCCACCGCATATAATGCGGAAGGAAAATCGGATTTGAACGCCGCACGAAAGCCGCAAACGGAGAGCGGGCCGGCCATGAGCAAAGAGAAGTTGCGAGCCAAGGTAGAAGAAGTCGGCATCGTTCCAGTCATTCGCACCTCCTCTGCCGACGATGCCCGCTTCGCCGTCGAGGAAGTCGCCCACGGCGGAATCCCTATTGTCGAAGTGACCATGACCGTCCCCGGCGCGATCTCCGTGATTCGCGAACTGGTCAAGAACCTCCCCGATGTAATCGTCGGCGCGGGTACGGTTGTCGATGCCCAGACAGCCAGGCAATGCCTCGACGCCGGCGCGCATTTCATCAGTAATCCCGTGCTCGACCCGCCTACCGTCGAACTCGTACAAAAAAATCCCGGCGTAATTATGATGTCCGGCGGCCTGACTCCAACGGAGATGGTCAACGCTTGGAAAGCGGGCGCCGATTTCGTGAAGATTTTCCCTTGTTCCCTCGTAGGTTCCGACAATTACATCCGCACGCTGAAGCGTCCATTTCCCCAGATCCCGGTCATTGCTGCCGGGGGCGTGAATCAGCAGAACGCCGCCCACTACATCCTGGCCGGCGCCGCCGCCCTCAGCGTCGGAAAAGAGTTGATCCCCGCCGAGTCCATGCTCCTCCACAAACCCGACCGCATCCGCGAACTCGTCAAGCGCTTCGCCACCATCGTCCGTACCACCCGTGCACGCATGGCCGAGGCACAAGCGCAAGCCGCCAATCCCCGCTGACGTCAGTCGGCCAGCAGGGAATGTAAAGAATTCGACGCCTAAAATTCCAAATGAAAACGCAGGCCGGTAACAAACACGGGCCCGCGATCCCTGTTGTAGCCAGGGTGGTCCACATACTGCAAATCCAACGCCGGGAAGAAGCCCCGCCACGCATGCAGCGTGTAATAGCTCTCAAGAATATTCTCTCGCCCGTAGTTCAGTTTGCCGTCGCCCAACAGAAACCCGTAACCCCCGTAAGCCAGGTATAGCGCGTGGTCATGACTGATACCGTTGCTGACAAATACAATTCCGGCGCGGTCATTCCTGCGTTTCCAGCGGCCCCCGTTGGCGCCCAAACCCACCTGCCACGTTTGATCCACTTCTGTATACGCGTAGGACTCGTGCTGCCCTTCGCTCCATCCCCATCGCCCAAACAAGCCCATCCACTCAGTCAATGGTTGCTCGAAGTTCATTCCAAACCCGTATTTCACCGTGGTCTGCAACGGGTGATCCGTGATGCTCGGAACGCAAGTGGTCGGATCGGGGCCGAACCGGCAGGCATTCACCGCGTCAATATAAGTCCCCATGTTCGCGTGGTTCACGTAGGACAGAAATCGCACGACTCCTTCGCGCTGCTGTCGGAACACCTTCCCGTGCAATTCGAGCTCTATGTTCTCCGAGCGCGCCCGGCTCATGTCCGCATCCAGGTGAATCCCGTTCGCCACCTTGGGCATTAGCCCTTCCGCAAAGCGCACCACATAGTTTTTGTCGTGATATTCCAGCATCGCTGCGAACGTAAACCCGCGCGTATCAGCCGCGTAATCATAAGCACCGTTGTTGTCCACGGCCCAGTTCATGAACTGAAAATTCGTATCCGTGCCGTAAGTATTCAGGTCAAAAAAATCCGCAAGGCTCATTTTTCCAAAACGCAGTTCCAGGCGTCGTGTGGGCACTTCACGAAATAAGGAATAGGGGCTTGGCTCGGAGGCGGTCTTGCTCCCACCCAGCGGGATGATCTGGTGCCACATCAGGCGCGCTACATACGGCGCTTTACTTAACGTGGGGTTTCGCACCACGTCCAGATTGAAGAAGCCCGCGACGCCCAACGCCTCGCCCAGACCGTGGCCGCCGGTTTCCTGCACATCGCACAGAAACTCCGTCGTCTTCGTTAGCCGCAATCCCGTATATAGAGTAAGTACCCGAGACGTGGCGTCCTGCGCCCCTGGCGTCAGGCTGTTTTTTCCCTGGTACGGCGAATGAAACGCCGGGTGCCATTGCGAAATGAAATTCGCCTGCCCCGAAAGCCAAATCCGGTCCCATTCCCGGTGCGGAAACATGACCTCCGGTGAATCATCGCTTGGTGCAGGAGAGGCTTCCGGGGCAGCGTCTTTCGGTGCCGGGGCCGCATCCGGTTGCTGCGCCCTCACTCCATCGGCTGCGAAAAGCCACAAGCTTCCAAGCAGCAAACACTGCAGAAGGTGCATGCGGCGATTCCGGCTGCTATTAACCATAGTTAATGAATGCTATACACTATACTTAACTGTCCCCGCCGTCAACCGATTCATCGGCGCGCACTAGGAGGAACCACGGGGTGCTGCCCGCGGTGAACGCCGGCTCGTCAGCACTATGGCTTGGTCAGGCCGCAAGGCATTCGCCGTGCCGCCTTGGTTCATACCCTATCGGGTAGTCAAGGTTGCGCAACGAATCGGCAATTGGATGGGAACATATTTCGCGCGTCTCATGGCTGCCGCTGCACGATCTGCAGCGCATTCACTCGTGCGTGATCAATCGTTAATCCCCAGTGCAGGTGCGGCCCGGTCACGCGGCCCGTCGCCCCTACCTTGCCGATCTCCGCCGATGGATTCACGGTATCGCCCGCCTGGACCTCGATCTCGGAAAGGTGCGCATACAACGTGTAAATCCCGAACCCATGATCAATCACCACCGTGTTCCCGGAATAGTAAAGGTTCTCCGCCAAGGCGACTTTCCCCGCCTGAGCCGCATATACCGGCGTTCCGGTCGCCGCAGGGAAATCTATGCCGGTATGCGGCGATCGCGCCTCACCGTTGAGCACACGACGCCTTCCAAAATTCTTCCCTGTGGTCACGCCTTTCAGGGGTAGCGCAAATTTCCCCTGCCATAAAACTCCAGGCGTCACCGTATCGTAAATCGCTTTCATCTTTTTCTGATCTTCTTCCGCGCGCTTTTCCTGCTCCGGATCGGGATGCACGAACTGGTTCTCCACGGTCAGCCGCTCGGTGGGAAATCTTCCCGTCCGCACGGTGATAGACTGGCTGCACACCACGGGGTTCCCGTCGGCCCCGGTCCACGACAACTTCCAATCGTACTTCCCCGCTGGTTTCTCCAGATCCACGCCAAGCATCGAACGCAGCGTCGCGGACGTGGGCGTTTCCCGCCACAGCGGCATCGCGCGGCCATCCCATTCCGCGCTGATTGGTTGGCTGCCCTTTACGCCCGAAACCTCCACCAGTAAGAGACCTCCCTGCGTAACAATGCCGGAACTGAGTTTGAGAACAATCCCGCCGTCGCATGCTTTCTTGATCGGCGCCGGGGTAGAAGGCGGCGCAGCCGCCGCTGCCGCCACGATAAAAGCTATCATCACAAACAGGCCCAAGGATCTCAACGCGTCCGCTCCTCTCACCGCTCTTGCCTTCGAAGGAAGCCTTGAATCAAGGCTCTTTAATATTTTGTGCCCATGTGACGCTAGTCACAGCAAGAAATATGTGCAGGGCGCAGACTGGTCATTGCGATGGCCAGCAGACGATCAATTGGAGTGGTCCTGATCGTCGCGCTGCTCGCCTGGTCCGTCAACCAGCGAGTGCTAGCGTGTTCTGGTCACCAATCTCGAGCAGCAGTTGTGGTGCCGGCAGGAGCTTCACCTGCCCCCAAACCTGAACCTTCCCCTTCGCGCCACAACTGCTGCCCTATCGAGAGATCACATCCCCAGTTGCCCCAGCCCTCATCCCATCCCGATTGTCCATTGCACGCAAAGCTCGTTGTGAATTGCTGTTCGATCGCCGCCAATCCCGCCTTGCGCATGCCCTTCCAGAAATCCCCCACGGTCGAGCTGAAGATGGCAATCGCCGCGGACGCGCTTCTCCAGACCCACCTTGCAGCACCGTCAGCCACACCCTTGCAACTCGCTTCGTGGCTTTCTTCGGATAGTCCCGGCAATGCGCACGCCGTATTACGCCTCTGAGACGCACTCCTTCCCTTATCGTTGCAACGGCAGTCCGCACGGGACGCGTCTCCCGGAACATTGTTCCAACTCCACAATTTTGAGGTGAATGCACATGAAAGCCCCTAGGTTTGCAGTACTCTCCATCCTTTCGCTGGCCGTGTGGCTGCCCTTGCAGGCGCAGCAGGCCGCGACTCCCTCCGCTCCCCCGCAGCAGTCCTCAGCGCCGGCGGCCGCGGACAGCTCCTCCAAAACCGCCAAGCAGGATTGTTGCTGCGCGGCAAAGACCGAACCCCAGCAGGGCGCGGCTGCTCACGACCATTCGGCAATGGCTTGCTGCCACGGCAAAGCAGCCGCAGATGGCAAGGCCTCCTGCTGCGCCGGAAAGGATGCCAAGCAAATGCCCTGCTGCACTCAGAAGGCGGAAGACGGCAAATCTACCGCGAGCTGCTGCCAGGGAATGAAGGACGGTCAGTGCGCCATGAAGGACGCCAAGTCCTGCTGCGAAAAAATGAACGCGAGCAACCAAAAAGGTTGCTGCGCGGGAATGCACGATCAGTGTCCCATGCACGCCAAGGGAAAGTAGCAGCAACCATCAAACGAGAACCGGCTCCGCGAGGTCACGGAGCCGGTTCCTTGGAACATCCACCACAGAGCAGCTTTTCAGATCTTCAGGCCCAGCACGCGCACGAGCTTTTCTTCCAATCGCTTGATCTCCAGTTCGCGGGCGTGCTCTTCGCGTGTCCGGTCGCTCAAAGCCTCTTTGAGTAGCCGCAAATTCTGCCGCAATTCCATTTGTCCCAGCGCCAGCCGGCCCAACGCCCACAGCGCTTCCTTCTGCTCGGAGTCCAGCTCTCGCGGCTGCCGGTCAATCACACACAAGGTCCCCAGTGCAAATCCGTCTTCATTGATAATTGGCGCCCCGGTATAAAAGCGAATGTGCGGCTCTCCCACCACCATCGGATTTTCCTTAAACCGCGGATCCTTCAGTGTGTCCGGCACGATGAACAGGTCCTCTTGCTGGATGGCATGCGCGCAAAATGACGTTTCCTTGGGAGTCTCGCGGATCTGCACGCCCACGCGCGACTTGAACCACTGCCGGTGGTCGTCCACCAGCGACAGCATGGCAATCGGGGTCTTGCAGATGTAGGCCGCCAGTGTCACCACGTCATCAAATGTCTGTTCGGGTTCCGTATCGAGAATGGCATAGCGGTCCAGCGCCGCCACGCGTGCCGCTTCCTGGCGTGCGGCTTCCTGAGAGGGAGCAGATGCATCCATGGCTACCTCCGAAGACCTGCGGGGCAAACGCAGGTGGCGAAGGGGCATCATACTCCACCCATCCACCATCAGGAAGTGCTCCCGGCCTCACCTACGCGTGACCAGGAACTCTCAGGTATTCCCTCGTTCTTTTCCCATGGCCGCGTGAAAACCAAGGGCCTCATTTACACTAGTGCCATGCTTCACTTATTGGGGATAAGGGGAACTGCCATGGGCAAGTGGATGCGGAATACGGGGCTGCTGGGAATTCTGATCGTTCTGACCGGCCTGCTCGGTTGGGGCCAGAAGGGTGCCATTTCCACCGCGCAGCCTGAGCGGGAACGTCACAGCTTCGCCCAGAATTTCGCACGTGCTCTCAACGCCGCCGAGGCCGACTACTTCAAGCAGCATCAGGTCTATGCCAACTGGGACACCTTGATGGGCTTAGGCTACTTCTCGCAATCGGGCACCAAGTGGAGCTCTTCTGATTTCCCCACCGTGGCCCACGCTCTTTACGGCAGCGGCTCCGAAGTCGTCCCGGGCTGGCGTCTGCGTCTGCATCTTTCCAATAAAGACAAGTCCTACGACGTCTCCGTCGAAGACGCAAACGACCCCAGGTGCGGCTATGCCGTGACGACCGATGAACGTGGCATGATACGTCAGGGCCAATCTGTGGATTGCCAATAATTCAGAGTTCAGTCGCCGGTAGGGACTTCGACCTCATCTTCCTGCGCCGAATGCAACGGCAGGATCGAAAAGTATTTATAGCGGCAGGGGTCGCAGCGGAAGGCGGGGATACGTAATAGCCGCCACAAAAAGGCGCTCATCGAGTTCACGTATTCCGGCGAAATGCGCTTCAGATCGAGATTCCCGCAGACCGGGCAGTGCGCGTAGAAAGAATGGCTCAGCGGCATCAGCCGCGCATGATAGCGAACGTGGCAGTTCTGGCATCGCCACGGATAGACACCCATTCCGCTAAGAAGGAAATCCGCGAGGTTTTGCCGGCGCGATCGACGCGCTCCGTCATGCTTACAGACTGGGCAATTCATCCGAGTGGCTAGGTCACTCCCTGATGTGGCCTCAGCTTAGGACAAACCAGGAAGCATGGCAAGTGCCGGGAGTACCGAAAACTCCGGGTACAATGGTGCTAGAGGGTACTATGCCAAACTACACCGACGAACATGCCAGGGCGGGCATTGACGCCAAACTCCCGGCGTTGGAGACCTGGGACAATCAATATCCAGGCTATGTCATCACCACGCGTTTTCCGGAGTATTCCTCCGTCTGTCCTAAGACCGGATTGCCTGATTACGGCACCATCACTATCCAGTATAAGCCGCGCAAGGCTTGCATTGAGCTTAAGTCACTCAAAATGTACCTGCTCGCCTATCGCAACCTCGGCATCTTCTACGAAAACGCCGTCAACAAGATGCTTCACGACATCGTCGAAGCCACGGATCCCGAATGGTGCGTCGTCCGCGGTGATTTCACCCCCCGCGGCGGTTTAAACACTTCCATCTTCGCTCGCTGGCCGGACCGAAAAGCCGCTTCCCGGGGGAAACGCTCTCGCAAGTCCCGTTGACAGGCAATAGACTTCGCTGGCGACTCGTTGGATAATTCTCAAGTTGGCATCTCACTCAAATTGTCCTTATCCGAGGAGGGAGAATGAGCATTTCTCCAAATGTTCCAAGTCCCCAGGAGTCCTATCACTACGATAGTGGGGCAGGAACTCCGCGTTGGATCACGATACTTTTTGCCATTCTAGTCGCGGCGATTGGGGCGTTGGCGTACGCGGGCCATTCCGTTCAGTCACGGCTTGAACAGGAAGTTTCCAAGGCCGAGGAGCAGAACAAGATCCTGACGGCGCAACTGGAGCAAGCCAATACCCGCCTGGCCGATCTGAAGGGCCAGATGGACGTCACCTCCCAGAAGATCGGCATGACTCAGGCGGAACTCGCCGATGCCCGCAGCCGCGCCGAATCCATCCGCAAGCAGCAGGCCGCCAGCGACGCGAAACTCACGGCGCAAATTGCGCAGAACGAGAAAGAGAGTGAGGAAAAGATCGGCGCCGTCGCTACCGACGTCACCGGCGCCAAGAAAGACATCGAAGCCACGCGCACCGACCTCGAAGCCACCAAGTCCAAGCTCGAGCGCGCCACTGGCGACATGGGCGTGATGAGCGGTCTGATCGCCCGCAACCACGACGACCTGGAAGAACTCAAGCGCCGCGGCGACCGCAACTACTACGAATTTACGCTTAACAAGGGCAAAACCCCCCAGCGTGTTGGCCCCGTGCAAGTCAAGCTGGATAAGACCGACCAGAAAAAGTCCAAGTACACCATGACCGTTCTGGTAGACGACAAGTCCATCGAAAAAAAGGACAAGACCGCCGGCGAACCGGTGCAGTTCTACGTCAAAGGCAGCTCCCGCCTGGCGCCGTACGAAATCGTGGTCTTCGACGTCAACAAGAATCAGATCAACGGCTACCTCGCCACTCCCAAGGATGCCAGCAGCCCCAGTGGCGCCAGCGCCCCTCCGGCAAAGCAATAGCCGGCGAGTAAGTTCGGCGCCGGAAGCAAAGTAGGATCACATCCAAAAGCCTCGCCGCCCGGAGAACGCAATTCTGGAAACTCTGGCGCTGCGGGGCTTTGGTGTTTCTCGTCGGGACGCTACGATTTTGTATAGCCATCATCCTGGTTCCGGAGGACCCTCGTCCCCATGCGCCTTCGCTTAGTTTTTACCCGCATCTCTTTTCTCGTCGCACTGATTGCACCCTCGGCTGGTTCGGTCTTCGCTCAGGCGCCTTTGGAACCCACCCAGCTCCCGAGCCGTACGATTTTTTATTTGCTCTGGTGCGGCACGCCCACGGGCGAAGTTCGCAAAACCAATTCCTTGATGAGCCTTTGGGACGACCCCGATTTCGCGCCTGTGCGCACCGCATTGGCCAATGCCATGATGAGCGACGCAAAGAGTCAAAAGGAAAAGTCCAGCCTGTCTCGGGAAGAGCTCGCCAACTTCGCCACCTTGCTGGATAACCCCTTCACCATCGGCTATATCCCGCGCGAGGGCGCAGCGCCAAAACCCGCGACCCCGAATGCGAAGCCCCCCGCATGGAACGGAATGTTCCTCGTCTACGATCGCTCCGGCAAGGAAGAACTCCTCTCCAAAGCCGTCCTTCGCATGCGGGCCGGCGGCGAGGACATTCCCACCCTGACAGACATAACCGTCGCCGGCGTAAAGGCTCTGAAGGTGGAGCGGAAATCGGGTACCAACTACTGGGCCGAAACCGGGAAATACGCCGTCTCCGCCACCGAACCGGCCGTTTTTGAAGAAGTCCTGAAACGCGTGACCGGCAAAGCCACAGGTAGCTCCTTGGCGGAATTAGCCGTCTATCGCGAGGCGAAACCCCTCCTGTCGGGTGGCCTGGTCGAGTTCTTCCTCCGCGTGCCCCAAATCAAGGACATCGCCGGAGATGCCGATTCCACATCGCCGTATCTGAAGATGCTCTGGAGCAGTATTCACCTCGAAGCCCTGCACGTTTTCGCCGGGCACATTTCTCTCGACGGCACTCGCACCCGCCTGCTAGGCGCTGTGCTTGGCGACACCACGGAGGGCACGTTATTCGATATCTGGTCCGCAGGCCAAAAGCAGCCGCAATCCTTCGTCTACGTGACACCCGCTACCATTTATTACAACGAATCGCAGTTCGACTTGCAGGGAATCTATAACACGCTCAAACGCGCCCTGGCGCAACCCGGTTCCAACACCGCCACACTGGTCACTTCTGTGGAAAATTCCGTGGAGACCCGCATCGGCATGACCTTGCCGGACGCGTTTGCGCTGACCAGCGGCGAATTTGGCACACTCCAGTCCAGCCCCGCACTGCAGAATGACAAGAAGGTTTACTTCCTCGGGATCCGCAATAAGCCTGACGCCCTGAAACTCATGCGCACTATCTTCAGCGACAAATTGACCTCAGAGCACAACGAAGGCGATATCACTTATCTGAAGATCTCCCTGAAGGGCAACCAGGACGCCAAGGGCGTGGCTCAATGGAATTTCTATCACCTCGCGATGACTCCGAACCTCCTGCTCGGCGCCAGCAAAACGGAAACCCTGCAGACGGCTATTGCCCAGGCCACCTCCTCTGGCGCCGCCTCTCTTCCCAAAAGTCTCCAGGTAGCCCGTAGTCAGTTTCCGGACATGCTCAATGGCTTTTCCTACTTCGATCTTCAAAAGGTGGACTGGCCCGCCCTGCAACAGCAATGGGCCGCTCAAGCCGCCAAGGCCGCGACCTCTGCGAAAAGTAACGACGACGAGCGGAAGGCTAAGCAGTGGAAAGAATTGCTCCTGAATGTAAATCCTGCGGTCTTCCCCCGCCATCTGCACTCCATTACCGGCGCTTCCTGGAAGGACGCTACCGGAGTCCATTTTGACGAGTGGGTCGACTGAAAGCCGGCCTAGGGCAGCCTCGCTCCTCGTCCGACCGGGGGTGGCCGTCAGAATGACTGCGGAGAGGCGCACCCTAAAGAACCTTCCGGGGTGGCCTACCCTTTACGGTTTTCAAAGGGTGGGCCACTCTTTCTCTCTAATTGGCAGGGTCAAGGTATGCGCGGATTTTCTCATCCACCTCTTCCGCTCACCGAATCGACTGCGACCCGTACCACTGTGCGCGGCATTTTCGCTCTTATTCGTGGCAATTGCCGCCGCGCAGGACGCGCCGCTTCCCACGAACCAGACCATTCAAGTCAAAGTTTCCCGCGTCAATGTCGGTGTCGTAGTCACCGACGCAAAAGGCAAGTTCGTCGAGGGACTGCAGCGCGGATCCTTCCACGTCTTCGATAATGGCGCCGAGCAGCCCATCACCGACTTCGCTACCATTGAAGCCCCGGGCCAAGTACTGCTGCTCATCGAAGCCGGGCCGGCTGCTTATTTTCTCCAGAATGCCAATCTCTTCGCCGCCACCACCATGCTGAACGGCCTCTCCGCGGGGGATCGTGTATCCGTCGTCCGATACATCGATGCGCCTCTTGCTCTTTTGGATTTCACCCCAGACAAAGGCGTAGCCCAAACGGCCCTCGACGGCATTCAGTTCAACTTGGGCTTCGGCGATCTGAATCTCGCCAGCAGTCTCTACACCGTGCTCGATTGGCTCGCGCAAGTCCCCGGCAAGAAAACCATCGTATTGATTTCCAGTGGCGTGGATACTTCTCCCCCAGCTGCCGTCACGGCGCTGCAAACCCGCTTGCAAACGGGCGACGTTCAGGTCCTGTGCATTTCCACTAGCGGTCCGCTACGCAACGGCAAGCTCGGCGGCAAAGCAAAAGTCCTGCAGACGCAGGAAGAGTTCGCCGCAGCCGATCAGCGCCTGCAATGGATTGCCGACGCCACTGGTGGCCGCGCGTTTTTTCCCTTAAGCGGCAAAGCCTTTGAGGAAACCTACCGGCAGGTGGCGCAAATCGTCCGGCACGAATACAGCCTCGCGTTCGCCCCGCCCGCAGCCGACGGCGCCATTCATCAAATTGAAGTGGAAGTGGATCCGGCCGACAAGCCGGCAAAAAGAAAGATGCCAGGCCTTCGCGTGGATCACCGCAAAGCCTATCAAGCGCCAAAAGACTAAAAGCTGTCTGGCTCTGTTCACATCCGGATCGTTGAGCACCGTTCCCTAAGGTGTCATCCCGAATAGGAGGCGGGAGCTTTAGCCCCATCAGAGGGCTCTTTCCCTTCTGATGATATTTACGGGATAGCCTCTAGTCGAAATCCTTCATCATCTTCGCCATCTGGCTCAACCGGCGGTCCACCTTGCCAAACACGGTGTTTTCTCCAAAGCTGCCGTCGCCGTTGCGATGTCCCGCGGGCATTCCCGTAAGCAGCTCAATTCCCTGTTCGATCCGCGCCACCGGCCAGATGTGAAACTTTCCGCTGCTCACCGCGTCCAGCACATCCTCGCGCAGCATCAGGTCCTCAACATTCGCCGCAGGAATCAACACCCCCTGGTTTCCGGTCAAACCGAGAATCCGGCAGGTATCGAAAAATCCCTCGATTTTCTCGTTCACACCACCGATCGCCTGGATATCCCCTTTCTGGTTCAGCGATCCGGTCACGGCGACGTCTTGCCGCAACGGAAGTTCCGACAACGCCGAAAGCAGCGCATACACCTCTGTCGAACTCGCGCTGTCACCGTCCACTCCGGAGTAGGACTGCTCGAAACAAATGCTCGCCGCCAACGAAAGCGGCTTGTCCTTCGCGAAGCAACTCCGCAGGTACCCGGCGATGATCTGCACCCCTTTGTCGTGGAACCTGCCGCTCAAATTCGCTTCCCGCTCGATATTGATCAGCCCGGCCTTGCCCAGCGCGGCGCTCGCCGTGATCCGCACGGGCTTCCCAAATGAATACCCGCCGATTTCCAGCACGCTCAGCCCATTCACCTGACCGACGCTCTGTCCGGCCACATCCACCAGCAGCGTCTTTTCCTCGATCATTTCGCGGATGCGTGTCTCCACCAGGTTGTGCCGCTCCATCTTCGAAGCAATCGCCGATCGCACGTGCGCTGCCCGCACCACATTTTCGCCCGCAGCAACGGCTGCATAATGCGCCTCGCGCGCCAGGTCCGCAATGTCCACGAATCGCGCCGTCACCTTGTTGCGCCGCCCGGCCTTCCGCACTCCGTATTCCAGAATGGCCGCAAAAGCGCCCCGGTCAAACGGGAAAAGGCTCTCTTTCTCGCTCAACCCCCGCAGCCGCCCGGCATATTCTTCGATCACGCCGTCGGACATGGGCATCTCTTCATCAAATTCCACGCGCACCTTGAAGATCTTCCGGAAGTCCTCTTCGTAGTCGTACAGCACTTCGTACAAATCGCGGTCCCCAATCAGAATCACTTTGACGTTGATCTCCACGGGCTCCGGCTTCAGCACTGTCGTCGAAAACGGATAAAATACCTCGAGCGGTTGAATTTCCAAACGGCTGTGGTTCATCGTTCGTTTCAGCGCGCGCCACACGCCCGGCTCGGAAAGCGCCTCGATCGCGTACATGATCAAAAAGCCGCCATCGGCGCGCAGCAGCGAACCCCCGCGCAGATCCATAAAGTCACTGTTCCACCCGCCACGCGCGTCATACGCCCGCTGAATCGTTCCAAACAAATTCGCGTAGCTCGGCGTGGTCTCGAAGATCACCGGTGATTTGTCTTCATGATTGTGCGCAAGCAAAACGTTGACGCCATAAACGCGGAAGGGGTCGCGCTCCTGCGTTCCCGGTGCTTTTTGCTGCACTTCCGGCGCATCCGGCGCCTGCTCCTCTTCCCCCTCGCGCTCTTTGAACGGCCCCAGATTGTCCAGAATGTGGTGCCGCACCTCTTCCAGGTACTCGCTCATCCCGGTCCCCGGATATTTCTCCTTCAGCTCTTCGATGACGCCGTCCACCAGCACCGAAGCCGCTTCCTGCTCCAGATAGCTGAGTTCGCTGGCGAGTTCTCGCGAAAGTGTGAGCGTCTTCCGGTACACCACCGTAAATTCCTGCCGGAACTGCTCGTATTTCCGTTCGATGTCCTCGGCAACGGAACTTTCCAGCTTCCCTTCGTGCACCATCTTCGAAATATCCTCGATGGGTACCATCTGACCTTCCAGCACCGGAAAAATTTCCGGCAGCGCTACCGCCCCCACCTGCATATGACCCAGGGCAAACTGGTCCCGCGCGATGCGCCGCGTGAAATCGTCCATCAATTCCTTTTCGCGTACCGAAAAGCGTTCCACGATGCGGCTTTTTTGCCGCTGGAACGGCTCCCCTTCAAACACCTGTGGAATCCGCCGCCGCAGAAAATCGATCCCCGCCTGCATGTCCTTCTTGAACGTTTCCGCCGAACCCCGCGGGAGCACCAGCAAACGGGGTCGGTCGGGAATCTTGAAATTGTTGACGTAGCAGCGGTCCATGGAGGGTTTCGTCGCCGGATGCAGCTCCTCGATCATCTGCGCGATCGTTCCCCCGCGGCTGGTCCCCGCCAACCCGCACACAAACACGTTGTAGCCCGGCGCGGATAGTTCCACGCCCATCTTCAGCGCCCGCAGCGCTCGTTCCTGGCCGACAAAGCCTTCACGCTTCTGCGCCTGTGCCGTGGTTTCAAAAGGAATTCGCGAAAGGTCGCACCGCCACCGGAGTTTTTCCAGCCCGAGTTCGTTCGTCTTGCTCATGTTTGTTTCTACAATCCGCCCATTCGAGCGCGTACTCTAGCACACCGTTGTGTCACGCGCGTTGATTTTAGCCACTGTTGTTTCGCAAGAAGTTACGATTTCGCGGTTTCCATCTCGTCCATGCGTTCCGTGTAGACGCGGAAAACTCCCAGTCCGGCTGCCACGATAATGGGCCCCACCACCAGACCCAGCAGCCCAAAAACATGCAAGCCGCCCAGAATACTCAAAAACAACAATAAGTCATTCAGGCGCGTGCGATTTCGCAGCAACAACGGACGCACGAAATTGTCCGCAAGTCCCGCGATGCCCCCGCAAATCGCCACGATCAAAATGGCTTTCCACCAACTGCCATTGAAGGCCCACCACGCCGCGGCAGGTATCCAGATCAGCGACGACCCCACCACCGGAATAATCGAACAAAACCCGGTCAGGACACCCAGAAAGATCGGCGCGGACAATCCCGTGATCGCGAACGCCACCCCGCCCAGAAATCCCTGAATCGCCGCAATCAAAAGCGCCACGGCCACGCTGGCAAAGATCAGGTCGTGCGATTCCTTGACCATTTCATCCTGCAAGGCTTTTTCAAACGGAATCAGATAGCGAATCGAGCGGAGCATGCGGTCGCCGTCGCGGAAAACGAAAAACAATGCAAACAGTACGATGAACAGGTTCACGAAAAGAGCCACCAGGTTCCTCAACATTCCCGCAACGCTGCCAGCCATGTAGGAGGCCACGCGCTCGGCTGCCTGCTGCAGCGGACCCATGAAATCCATATCCTGCATGGAGTGTGGCAGGTGCCGGCGAATCAAGTCCTCGAAAGCAGCCTGCGCGGCAACGCCTCCGCCGGTGACCGTCGCGCGGAGTCGCGCGGTGGTGTCCACGGCTTCCCGCGCCGCATAGAGCGCAAGAAACAGCACCGGCACAATCAGAACGCAAGTGACTCCCACCGTACAGGCCGCCGCGGCCAGATTTGGAGATAGCCGCCGGCGCACCCGCCGATAGACCGGATAAAAGAAAATCGCCAGCACCGCCGACCATGCCAGCGGGACCAGAAAAGGCTGCGCGATTCGAAAAACCAGATAGCACAGCAGCAGGAGTGCCCCGTAGGACAAAACCGTGGTCAGCCGGTCACTTGTGGTGCTCTTTCGGTTGGCTTCACTCATTCGCGTTATATAATCCTTCGAGTCCTGACGACATGGGTTGGTGCTGCCCCATGGCCCGTCATTTTGGTGCCCAGGGGAAGCCAAAAGCCAATGCCCTCGCGCAAACTTCCGTTCAGCTACGAGCAGGCGCGCCTCCTTGCTGTACTTGCTTTAGTCAATTTTGTCAACTTTGCCGACCGCCAGGTGCTTAATCCGCTGGTTCCCCTGCTGCGCCAGCACTTTGGAGTTACGGACTCCCAGCTGGGTTCGTTGCAAACGGTGCTACTGGTTGTCTTGGCGGCCCTCAGCATTCCGTCCGGTTATTTGGCGGACAGGTTGAGTCAGCACATTATCATCGCGGCCGGCGTGCTGTTCTGGAGTCTGGCGGCAATTTGCAGCGGATTGGCGCCCACTTTCGCGGTCTTATTCGTTTGCCGGGCCATGGTAGGCGTTGGCGAGGCTGCTTATGCCCCCGCGGCACAAGCTATGATCTCGGATTCCTTTCCCATAGAGCGACGCGCCATAACCCAGGCCATATTCGCTTCCGGGATGTTATTGGGGGGGGCCATTGGCCTAGCGATCGGCGGAATCATGGGTGAGCGACACGGGTGGCAATACGCATTCGTGATTTTTGGCATCCTCGGGCTGCTTCCGGGACTTTCGGCGTTTTCCCTGAAAGAACCTCCCAAAAGGCCAAAGTCAGAGTTAGTGGGATTTTGGCGATTGCTCGGGCAGTTGGCAGGTGTGCCGGCCTTTATGGCAATGACTTTGGCCGGAGTGTGCATTACGTTTTCCACGGTGTCTTTTGTTACCTGGGGCGTGGATTACGCAAAAGGTTACAAGGATTTCAGCCTCAAAGAGGCGGCCCTGTCGCTATCCCTGATCGCGCTGCTTTCCTTGGTGGCCGGAGCGCTCGCTGGGGGATATTTTGCTGATCGGTTGCAGAAACGCTTCCCCCACGGCCGGATTCTGGTAATTGCGGCGGCATTTCTTGCAGCGGCGCCGTTCTTGCTGCTGGCCATCCAGTCGGAAGAAAAGTGGGTGGTATTGGCCGGTTTCTTCGTGGCAAGCTTTTTCATGTCCTGGTATCACGGGCCGACGACGGCGGTCATTCACGATCTGACGCCGCAGCGCACACATGCCACCGCGATTGGATTGTATATGTTTGTGACGCAACTGTTGGGGGCTTCGGGACCGTTGTTGATCGGAAAAATCTCCGACGCCAGCGATCTACAGGTAGGATTGCAGGCAGCAACGGCGGTGATGGTCTTTGGTGCGTTGCTGATGCTGGTGGCGATTTATTTTGTGCGGCGAGATGGACTGCATCACCCGAGATTGGCTGCTTTCCGAGCGGAGGATGAGGCTTACCGCGCCGGCCATTCGAGCGCCACGCCGAATGAGGTTGAGGCCTAGGTTGGAGTTCTTATTACTCATATCGGCCGCCTGAAGGTGGCCGCTACGTAGTGCCGCGCCCGCGGATCGCGCCCGTTGCAATTCCTGTTGGCTACTTAATTCCAATCGCCGCGATCAACCGCAACACTTCCTCATGCGGCACATCATAAAGCGGCCGCTCGTCCTCTTCTTCCAATCGCTCTTTCAGATATTCAGCGGCAATGAAACTTCCCTCGCGGTCGGTCAGGTCGCGCCCGCTCTTCTCGCGAAACACCACAAACGCCGTATGCGCCAGGCCCACGATGCGTCCAACTCCGTCCACAACGAACTTCGCATCAATCGTGTCGCTATGCCGCGTGGCGATGGCATTCCAGATATGCGAGAAACTGCACTGATACACGTGGCCGGTGAGCTTCGAAGTCACTTCAAAGGCGCCGATGAACTGGTTCATCGCGCCGCTATTTGCTAAAACTGGTAAAGAAGGCACTGGAATCCTCGTTTCCCTCTGAGCATTTCAAAATTATCCGGAAATCCTTTGAATTCCCGACAGATAGTGTCCGATTCCACAGGCGGCATGTCAATCCCGCGGCAACTTTCCAGATGGCGCGCAAAACCAGTTTCCCCAAATTCGCGGCCGCGCTACGATAGCGCCAATCTTTTCCAATCCAGCTTCTATGGGGCGCTGACTTTGCCGAAAGATTCCTCCAAGTCTGGAAACATCTTGCTCGCCGCCGGACTGCTCCTGTTCTTTGCCGCCGCGCTGCTTCCGCTGGCATTTCCATCTCACATGATCTTTTCCGCCGTTCGCTGGCTCGCGCTGTTGATCCTCGCCTACGTTGGCATCCGCGGCCGCTCGCTCACCTACTGGATTTTCCTCGCCATGATGGCGGGCTTTGAAATGGGCATCGACCACCCACAGTTCGCCGTGCACTTGCGTGTTCTCGGCGATATCTTTCTCCGGCTAATCAAAGTCATCGTCGCGCCCCTCATTTTGGGCACGCTCGTGACCGGCGTCGCCGCCCACGGCGACCTGAAAAAAGTGGGCCGCATCGGACTGAAAAGCCTGATCTATTTTGAAGTGATTACCACGATTGCTTTGTTCCTCGGCATCGCGGCCATCAATCTCACGCAAGCGGGCGCGGGCGTGGTGCTGCCCGCGGCTTCCGGCGAGGAGACGGCTGCTCCCGCCACGGCCATCAAGTGGGACGATTTCCTCCTTCACGTTTTCCCCGAAAACATCGCCAAGGCTGTGGCTGATAACCAGATTCTTCAAGTCGCCGTCTTCGCAATACTTTTCGCTATTGCCCTCACGCTCGTCCCGGAAAAAAGCCGCCAGCCGATGTTAAGTCTCGCCGAGTCCCTCACGCAGACCATGTTCAAGTTCACCAACATCGTGATGTATTACGCGCCAATCGGCGTTGGCGCAGCGATGGCCTACACCGTGGGCCACATGGGCGTGAGCGTCTTGCTACCCTTGGGCAAACTCGTGCTCACGGCCTATGGGGCGCTGATCGCATTTCTTGTGCTGGTGCTCCTGCCAGTGGCTGTCCTGGCTCGTCTCCCGATCCGCCGCTTCCTGAAATATGTAGCCGAACCGGCCACCATCGCCTTCGCCACCAGCACTTCCGAAGCGGCTCTGCCTCGCGCGATGGAATGCATGGAGGAATTCGGTGTGCCGCGCGAAATCGTGGCCTTCGTGATTCCCACGGGCTACAGCTTCAATCTGGACGGCTCAACACTCTATCTCGCCCTGGCTTCGGTCTTCGTTGCGCAGACCGCCGGAATGCACATGACTTTGCCAGAGCAACTCTTGATGGTGTTTACGCTGATGCTGACGAGCAAGGGAGTCGCGGGCGTTCCGCGCGCGGTGACCGTGGTCCTGCTCGCCACCGCCGCCACCTTTCATCTTCCCACCGAGCCGATCTTCCTGATCCTCGGCGTCGACGCCCTAATTGACATGGCCCGCACTGCCGTTAACGTCACCGGTAACTGCCTCGCCAGTGCCGTCATCGCTCGCTCGGAAGGCGAACTCAACATTGAAGCGACCCCGACTTAGCGCGCGGCCAGCGCCGGTGTTTCCGCTTTCCTGTAGCTCGCGTTCGCCGCGCCAACGCCCGCTCCCGGCGACACGCGATGCCCGTTGTCCAGCAGCGCCTTTTCCATCGCCGCCAGCAGTTGCAGCACAAATGGCTTCTGGCTGCAGTATCCCATCAGCCCCAACCGCCAGATCTGCCCCTTCAATGCGCCGATGCCGCCGGCGATTTCGATGTTGAATTCCTCAAGCAACTGGTTGCGGAATTTCGCATCATCCACACCCGCCGGAATCATCACCGCCGTCACCGTCACCAAGCGATCCTTGGGATTTTCCACCAGCAACTTCAATCCCATCGCCTCCACACCGGCGATCAGCGCCTGCTGGTTCAGCATATGCCTTGCCCACCGCGCTTCCAGACCCTCTTCCAGCACGATGCGCATCGCTTCGCGCAGCGCGTAGATCAGCGAGATCGGCGGCGTGTGGTGATACAGCCGGTCCTTGCCCCAGTAATTCATCGCCGTCGTCAGGTCGAAATACCAGCTCTGCACCTTCGTTTTGCGGTTGCGGAACACCTCTTCCGCGTGCGGGCTCACCGTAATTGGCGACATGCCCGGCGGCGCGCTGATCGCCTTCTGCGATCCACTGAAGCAAATGTCAATCCGCTGTTTGTCCACGTTCAGTGGCACGGCCGCAAGCGACGCGACCGTATCCACCACCAACAACGCCCCGCATTCATCCGCTACCTTGCGGAAAGCATCCAGATCCGTCACCACGCCCGTGGAAGTCTCACCCTGCGCCAGGCCGATCATCTTGATCTTCCGACCCTTCGCCGCCTTGCGCACGTCCTCCGGGTCCACCGGCTTACCATTCGGAGCTTCCACCTTGTGAATCGTCGCTGGCGTGTGTTGCGCGATCACATACATGCGCTCGGAAAACGTTCCGTTGACGCAGCAAATCATCTCGTCGCCGGCTTCCACCGAATTCACCACCGACGCTTCAATGCCTCCCGAACCCGACGCTGACAAGGGAAACGTAATCCGGTTCTCCGTCTGGAAAATCCGCCGCATGAGGATCTGCGTTTCCTCCATGCAGTCGCGAAACCACGGGTCCAGGTGTCCCACAATCGGGCTCGCCAGTGCGCGGTACACCCGCGGATCAATCGAGCACGGCCCCGGAGTCATCATCAGCCGCACGGGAGGATTCATTTCACCCATTGGATTGGTCATGGCGTAACCTCTTCAGTGAATCGCTTGCTTGGCCCAGCCAAGGCAGCCCGCGGAGCAGCAGGGGACGCACTCGCAGCAGACCGCGGAAGTACCAGTGTCCCGCAGGCGACGCCGCGCACGCAACCGACAATTTGGCTTCCAATGGCCCTCGGCCAAGCAGGTTTCGCATTGATTTCCTTGAGGCCCTTTTCGAAGACAAATTTTTTGTATCGAAATCTCGCACCCGGAGTCCAATGGCAAGTCGTTATTTTACGGAGGAGCCCATGTCCCACCATCTCGATTCACCGATCGCTCGACAGGATATCCGCCTCGACATCACCGACCTCTACGTGTTTCGCGGCCAAACGGGGACGGTCTTTGTGATCAACGTTTGCCACTCCATTTTCGGCCCGATTCCCGTGCCTGGTTACCACCCGGAAGGAATGTACGAATTCAAGGTGGACGCGAACTACGACGCCATCGAAGAGATCACTTACAGGTTCACATTCGACGACCGCGATATGAATGGGAACCAAAGATTTGTCGTGCGCTGCATCACAGGCAAGGATGCCGTTGACCCGCATGCACCCGGCATCGTCGTGGCCGAGGGAACGACAGGCAAAGCTACCGTCACGCCGGCTGGCCTGCGTGTCTGGGCAGACAAGGCCGGGGACCCGTTCTGGATCGAGCCCGATGTGCTCCACGCCGTGGGTCACGCTTTTCAGGATGGCACCACGGTCAATCTATCCGGCTGGGATCCTGCTCGCGCGAAAAACCTATTCGCCGGCCATACGGTGTATTCGATCGTCTTGGAAGTACCCGATCAGGAGTTGTTCGCACTCACCGGGGGCAACCACCGCGTCGGAATCTGGGCTCTCTCAACGCTGGCTACTGACGCCGGCGGATGGCGCTCGATCAACCGCATAGGTCTGCCGATGATCCATCCTCTATTCACCCAATACAACGAAGACCTGGGCAACCGTCTGAATGCGGGATGCCCCCTCGACGACTTTGCGACTTACGGAGAAACGGTCATAAAAGCGATCGCCGGGGCGGTTGCCGCGAATGGAACTGCGGAGGATCCGCGTGGATACGCGGAAAAAGTGGCTCACCGCTTTTTCCCTAACATGCTTCCCTACGAGATTGGAACACAAGCCGTCTTTGGCCTTGCCAATTGGAATGGCCGCTCGCTTACCGATAACGCACCGGACGTGATGTTCTCCCTGGCCGCGAACACCCCGATTCATCTCGGGATCGGCAAGGAATCGGTCACGTCGAAGCCATCGAACACATTTCCCTACGTTCCAGCCATGCTTGCGCGGACTGCCGCGGTGTAAAGCTGCAGCATTGCCGCCAGATTGAAAACTGGCAAGTGGACGGCAACGCTCAGACTGCTCCACGACCAACTTCATCGGTAATGTGTGTACCGGAACTTCGTGAATCGAAAACACTGGGCGGCGGTGACGCGACTCACTGCCGTCCCCCTTCCGCCGTTTTATCTTCAGCCTTGATTTGTTGTTCTCCGAGTGATTCGATGGGCCTCCTCGAATGGCTTTGGCTCAAACCGCAATGAGCCAAGATCCTGTCAGAGGGGTTGCATTCCTGTTACGGAGTCGTGTCTCCCATGTTTCGCCAGTTCATCCGATCCGCCGGCGCCCGCACCTCTCGATGGGCGCCCACCTTTGCACTGTCCTTTCTCTCCTTCGCAATTCTCTCCGGCTCCATCGGGCTCGGGGGCTGCGGAAATTCCTGTTACGCGGGATTTTCCATCAACGGCAATGGCGGAGTCATCGTCAAAGCGGGCGATCCGCCCTCAACCTGTTCGCTTTCACCCGCTCCGGCCACGCTGCGCGTTAACGCGCTCAAATCGCCGGTTTGTGAAACATGCGCTGGCGCGTCGCGTGCCGGGCATGTTTATGTGGTCCTCAAAGGCATTCAACTCCGGACGGAGTCAACAAACACCGCAAATTCTTCGAGCTGGCTTGAACTCGCGCCTGACCTTGCAACCGCACCGCGCCAAATCGATTTGATGGGTGATTCCAACCCCGAAGCTCTGGTTTCTGGCAAAGTCGTTCCTGCGGGAAATTACCGTGAGCTTCGACTGCAATTTTATGCCGGAGCCTCTCCCGAACCCGTGATATTGCCAAAAGAAAACCATTGCGGAGAGGGAGGATGGAACTGCCTGGTCACCGACGACGACCACGTCGAGTCTCTCGCGTTACCCGGCAACCCACCGGAACTTCGCATTCCTCTTTCCGATAGCACGAGTGATGCGCTGTTCCTCTTGCCGGAAAGCACCGTAGAACTTCGACTTAGCTTGCTGCCGCAACCGGTGTTCTCTGCTTCTGGCACGGAAGGTTGGAAACTCCAGATGGGACTCGTGGGGCGCGCCGCTGCCGTTCGCGAGTGGTCCTCTGCGGTGCAGGGCACTTCTTCCCATTGACGCGCACACGCTACGAGGCACGTAATCGATCCAGTTTCTGGCGAATCCGCCGCGTTTATCCGCGGCTGGCGGGCGGCACGATGCCGTTCATCCGCAGATACACAGCCATCTGCCCGTAGTGGTCGAAGCAATGGCTTACCACAATCGCGGCCATTCCCACCCGCGTGCCCATTTCTTTCCCCCAGGGCATCTTGATGGGAGCCAACTGATTGCCCTCGTTGATGGTGGCAATGGCTTTGTGGACGTAGGCGAACGAGTCTTTGAGGAACTTCAAGATGTCCGCTTTCGTCTTGATCGAAGCCGGTCCGCTCTCCTCGCCCAGCTCCACCGGCGGCTTTTCCTGAAGGATTGCCGCTCCCAGCATGTAGTTTACGGCGGCAACGTGTTTCACCTGCTCGCCGAAGGTGCGCACGCCTTTGAATTCGCCGCTTGTGGGCGCAAACGAATATTTGTCCTCGGGCATCGCCTCGGCTGCGGGAACAAACTCCTTTTCCACGCCGGTCACGCTGCGGTCCAGAACTTGAGTGATCGAGACCTTTTCATCCGGCTTGGCGCTCTGGCCCAGGGCAATGCCGCTACATGCCAGCAGAAACAAGAATGCAAAAAGGGCTTTGGTCTTCATCATGAGAGATTCTCCTTGAGCAACGGCTCGCCATTCTAACGCAGAATCCCCTCACAGCTGCAAAGAACAGCATTCACCTCTGAAAATCGAGAAACTTGGCGTAGTTAGGATTTTGGGTTTTCGTTGCTTGTGTGCCGGGCTGTCCAGTAATACCGCACCTGGATGAAGAGATAGAAGGAAAGAGCGGACCAGATGACGGCAAGACAAGCCCAGTCCAGGAGGCCCGGAGCCTGAGGGGAAGGATGCATGACCCCATCCTAGCCGCGCGAGGCGCGGACGGACGCAATTGGAGGAAGCCGGTGTCGTTAGTGCAACTGACCCGAAGGGCCAGCCTCGGAGAAGTGCCCGCCATTTGCGCGCGGAAAAGGTTAGGGGACAGGCGCGCTCGCGCTGACTTGGTTCTGGCTTTCGAGTTGCGCCAGCTCATCGCGCAGGCGTGCAGCTTCGTTGCGATCCTTCTGTGCCTGGAGGCTAGGGCTGACAGAGACGGCACCGCCAAGCGCACCTAGAACCTTGCTAATGCCGTCCTTGTTCCCCTTGCCCATGTGCTCAAGATCGTTGACTTCGCTGTCTTGCTTCTCGGCGTCGGCCTCCAGCCCGTCAATGCGGCCGCGAAGATATTGGATGCGCACGCGGCGGCGGGCCTGTTCGATGGCGGCATCGTCAATAGGCGCATCGGGGGATTCGCAAAGGTCTTCATCTTCGATCTCCAGTTCGGCACAGAACTCTTTAAGATTGTTCTTGCCGTGCACGTTGCCCTGGTCGGCAGCCAAGCTGTACCAGGCCACCGCCCTGGCATTATCCTGCTGCACGCCTTGCCCGTACTGATACATCCATCCGAGTTGGTTCTCCGCGTCGCCGTTCCCTTGCGCAGCGGCTTTGTAATACCAAGACACGGCTTGGGCATAATCGATCGCCACGCCAGTCCCGTGCTGGTACATGTACCCAATGTTTTCTTGAGCCGTATCGTTGCCGTGTTCCGCGGCCTTGGAGTACCACAAAAGGGCCTGCGCATAGTCTTGCGGCTCGCCCCATCCCTCCTCCGCGAAATAGCCCAGTTGGTTTTCGGCCATGGCGCTGCCGTGTTCGGCGGAGCGCCGATACCACCCAAGAGCCTGGGCAAAGTCGCGCTTGACCCCAAACCCGCATTGGTAAAAGTAAGCGACCTCACGTTCGGCGTCCGCCCAATTCTGATCTGCGGCCTTGCGATACCAGGCAAAGGCTTGTTTGTAATCGCGCTTTACACCGTAGTTGCCGCTCTCGTATAGAACGCCGAGGTTAAACTCCGCGGGCGCGAACCCCCCGTCCGCTGCCTTGCGGTAGTAGGCCAGTGACAGTTTGAAATTCCGCAAGACGCCGAAACCGTGCTGATATATGGTGCCAAGCTGATTCTGGGCCGGGGCGTAACCCTGATCGGCGGATCTGCGATACCAAACCAAAGCTGGCTCATAGTCCAGCGTCGCGTGGCGCGTACCAAAATAATAATTGGCCAGGTCGAATTGCGCCTGGGCATCGCCTTTGGCGGCACGTTGACCAAGAGAGGACAAGTCAACGGGCTGAGAGGGAAGCGCCCCCTGCGCTCCTGCCCGCCCCGTGGCAACCAGAGAGAAAACAAATAAGGCCGTCAGTTTGACCCAAGCCCGAAAGGGCATACACACATCCTTCGCCTATCGGAAATCTTGAAAAAATGACGGCATGAGACGCGGCTGGGAGCCGCCATATCCCGCAACTGGACCTGCCGTCTTTTGCCACAACATCCAAGACTTCCGACGGCCATTCTCCGTCTAGAGTGGCAGCGAAAAGCTCCTGTGGCGATAGGCAGCGAGTACTAAGGCGAGGAAATGTGACCAATCTTGCATTTACAGGGCGCCAGCCCAAATGAACGGGGCCGATCCATCTGTCCGACAACCCGTCTATGGCAAACCGGGCGGGCCAGCAAAGAACCGGCGAAGCAATTTGGTTCTACGCGGCGGAGGCGGCGTCGAGCGCCTGGCCTTCGGCCAGGATGCGTTCGGGAACGCGGCGCAGTTCCCGAACGATGCGGAACCACGACAAAATTTTCAGCGTGTAATACGTCAGGTCAATCTCCCACCAATAGAAGCCCTGGCGCGCCGAGGCCATGTAGTAGTGATGATTGTTGTGCCAGCCTTCGCCCAACGTCACCAGCGCCAGCAGCCAGTTGTTCTTGCTGGTATCGGTGGTCGGGAAGCGCCGCTTGCCGAAAATGTGCGAAAGCGAATTGATGGTAAACGTGCCGTGCCACAAACACACGGTGCTCACACAGAATCCCCACACGAGCAATCCCCATCCGCCGATGACCCACAGCACAATTCCGAGCACGGCGGGTGGCACCAGGTGGTACTTGTTCAGCCAGCGCAGTTCCGGGTACTTCGCGAAGTCGCCGATGTAATCAAAGCGCGTGTCGTTGTACTTGTCCGAAAGAATCCAGCCGATGTGCGACCACCAGAAGCCGAACAGCGTCGGGGAATGCAGATCGTCTTCCTGATCCGAATACCGGTGATGGTGCCGGTGATGCGCCGCCCACCACAGCACGCCTTTCTGTGAAGAGGACATAGCCATCCACGCAATCACAAACTGGAACCAGCGGCTGGTCTTGAACGAGCGGTGCGAAAAATAGCGGTGATACCCCGCGGTCACAAAAAACATGCGTACTTCATAGAGCACGAACGCGGTGATCAGATAAGACCACTGGAACGGGAGGAAGAAGATTCCCAGGGCCGCGATGTGAATCAGCACGAACGGAATCGAGGAAATCAGTTGAATCCGTGCGCCATTTGGCAAAGGGATAGACAGCGGTCTTGCAATTGAGGCCATTCGGCTCTTCTCCTGCGCGAACTCCGCGCGTGTTTAGTGGTGCGCGCAAGAGTCGAGCGATCTCAGCGCAAAACACAACTACAATAATTTTACGGGCGCCTTAAAGCACGGTCAAGGCCAGTTGAAGTACAGGTGTTCCGTGAATTGTGACGTCGCGTCACAAAGTTTCCGCAAGCCGGCCGCTCCACATCTCCGTGAGAGTCAGGGATGAATTTTGTCGTTCAGATCCTTCGGGCCCTTCCGATGACTGAATGGCGTTGCATCGACCGTTTGAGCTGGTACGAACCGGCAGGGATAATCGGAAACTACCAGGCAGCCGGCTGCCGCCCGGTAGGTACACACGCAACGGATGTGCTATCGTGCCAATGGAAACTTCACCGAGGAGCGCTCACC
>Ga0335069_10001315_pt1 | contig 40235 bp, 44 predicted proteins | sample Lox_Sample_11_FD_206714 | JGI IMG/M metagenome (GOLD analysis project Ga0335069, IMG submission 206714) | Soil microbial communities from Loxahatchee National Wildlife Refuge, Florida, United States - Lox_Sample_1.1 | ecosystem: Environmental > Terrestrial > Soil > Wetlands | place: USA...
TTCATGTAAAATAATGTTTTTTTCACTCGCCTTACGTCTCGTACTGCCTTTAAAAAAATACAATAAAACGCCCCTTCCCACAGCCTTCGCGGAGCTTGCGCACGGTGTAATTTTTTTTCGCACGAAACTTAAAAAATTACGCCAGCACACGGCAAAGCTATTTCCCCTCACTTCGTTCGGTAACATAATACCCTTTATCTTCCGAAAATTTTTGGTGTCTTCTGACATTAAGGCGTTTTTGCTCTGTTAAGATTTATCCAGATTTTTTCTTTGTTTATGTAGTTGTTTCTTTTATGGGAGAAAAAATATGGATAAATCTTAACGCAAAAACAAATTTTGAAAGATAAAGAGGATTTTATGTTAAATAGCTGCACAAGGCTTGTTCACGGTAGCTGGTTTTTTGTTTTTTTAGCCTGCGCTTCTATTATGCTCCTACGATTTGTGCCCCGTACTTTTAATTTTTGAGATTTGTAAAACAAGAAAGTTTTGTTTACCTATACTTTGTCATTTTCATGGTTTGATTTAAAGCTACATTATATTTATATGTAGCTTAGGTTAAATGAAATTTATCATTCACTCGCCATACGTTATTAATGCCTATGTTTTCATATTGGCATTTTTTACCATTATCTTCTGGCTAATTATAAGGCCAAAAAAGAAAAAGAAGAATCATAGACATTAAAAACTTGATGCTGAAAAACTATTCCTCGGATTGCAGTTTATTGCGCAGCTCATTTAGCAACATGCTGATGCTGTCGCTCGCTTGTTGTTTTAACTGATGGTTACGTTCGCGGGTATATTGCAGAAAAAGCTCGTGTTGTTTCATCAGTTCCTGATGAAGCTCTTCTATCGTCATTGTATTATAATTTTCTTCATTGCCCATTCAGGTACACATTAATTTAACTGGTTAACCTGTATATCCCTCCTGTTAACATGGAATTATTTAAAATAACAAAGGCAGTAGTTGGCTACTGCCTGTTTATAGAGATAAGGCATCATTTCAAACTAAAAATGAATAACACTTACATTATTTATTAAAAATATATTTTGTATAAACACAAAAGCATGATTTACGTCATGTGAATAACAATCATGTAAAATGATACCGGACAAAATATATAAAAAGCATACTTCATATTTTTTAGGCCTGAATACGTTTTCAACATGGAATGTTTATCAACATGCGTAAAAGTCCTCAATTTTTCTATTAACGAATTCCATCAGCTTTTTTTATTTCAAATTATTTTAAATTGCTACAATAGCCGAAAGCCAACATGTTAAGCCTGATAGTACTTATGAACGGCTGCGAGTATCAATTGCCGGATGCGTCAGCCGAAAAGGATAATCCCATTTTACATACCCTGAAAAAGGGTTTATTGCACATTTTTAAAAATGTACAATCTGAATATCCTGACAAACACATTCAGGTGGTCTGGGATGAGGATTGTCATAACCTGCACTATTTCTGCGATTCGTTATCGAGGGACCAAATTGCCGCTTCCCTTAAAAAACATAATGGCGGACTCACTTTATAGCTGGCGGAAACATGTGTCAAAAAAATATTATTTACTGATGCAATCCTTTGCCGCATTTTTTGCGTATATGATGGTATTCAGATTGTGTCAGAGAGAATGTCCGCATACCCCCGCTAATTCATTGGCGGGGTTTTTAATAACACTTTTCCTTTCAGGAGTATAAAAAAAGAAACCCCGGCATTTCTGTTCCGGGGTTTCTTTATAATGCAATGACACCTGTTATCAATGTACTTTATCTACGTCATTGAATTTTTTAGTATATTCTTCAGCTTTATCTTTTACGTTCTTCTGCTCATAAATGGTAATCACCAGATCGTAGGCATCTTTAAGTGTCCTTTTTTCTTCCTGCTTCAGTTTTCCCTGTGGGCCAAGTATCTGGTCAACTTTTTCGAGATAAGGCAATGCTTCATCAAATTTCTTGTTAGCAGCCACTCTGATATCGGCTCTTTTTTTCACATCTTCAGGTTTCTGCCCTTTGATGTTTTTAGTGGTGGCTTTCAGGTCAACGGCATCGTTATAGGTAATTTGGCCAAGCAACAGATAAGCCTGTGAATAATCTGATTTTACTTGCAGTGTTTTATTCAATTCTTCTTTTGATTTAGCGATCAGCGCTTCTGAATTTGCCGGCCGCTTTCCTGAACTGGTATCGATGGCATAATTGTACAGTTCCACGCCATAATTGTACATGAATACATAGCTATTTGGTAATTTACTGATCACATGTTCATATTGTGCAAAAAGAGAATCTTTATTGCCGCTTTTCCTGTAACGCTCAATCTCGCTGTCATAAATACCCAGCTCTATTTCATCCCAAGATTTATCGTTGGGATAAACTTCTTTGCCCAATTTCAGATACTTCATGGCATTGGCCTCATCATTTTTGTCTTCGGAATAATAGTTTACAAGCCATTTATAAATTTCAGTGTATTTAGAATCTGATAATTTCAGGTCGGCGAGTTTGGAATAATAGGTAGCAGCCTGGTCCCTGTCTTTAGCCTTTTCTGCGGCTATGCCGGTATATAAAGTAGTGAGTGTATCAAACTGCTGGGTAATCCATCCTTTACTAAACATAAACTCTCTTGCAACAAGCGCACCTTTAAAATCCGCAAGTGCATCTGTGTATTTACCCACATTGTAATTGGTGGCACCATCCTGGAAATAACCCGCATAAATTGAGTTAATAGGTGCATAGCCATCCAACTTCAGGGCAATAGCTTGTTTTTCTTTGTCCTTATTTGCAGCTTCATCTTTTTCAAGATAGGTTTTCAAAGCACCCAATGATTGAGTATAAGCATCAGGCACCTGCGATTTAACGGAAGTATCGCCACCAATAGCCGCATAAATCTTACATTTATAATACCAGGCTTCGATAGCTTTTTGACCTTTATCCGTAGCAAGAAACTTGTCGATTTCGTTTTTAGCATCCAACAGTTTTTTTGACTTCAGGTAATCTTTTGCTTTATCAAGGCTTTGTGCCGAAAGGCCTAATCCTGCAAAGGCAAACAATAAGGCCAGAAGGGTTGATTTCATGATATACATTTTATTAAAATAAAAAAGTTCAAATAATTACTGCGAATATCCAAAATTATTTTATTCTGCAGATGCCGGGGAATCATTTTCCCTATTACCATTTTCTTCCGAAGGCTTTTCCGTCTCATCAGTTTGATGGTTGTGCCCATTACCGTTTTCCTCATGCTCATCCAGTTTAGTGATGGCGGCAATCCCGTCACCTTCATCAAGCCTGATCAGTTTTACCCCTTGCGTTGCACGCCCCTGCTCGCTGATGCCACTTACCTTCATCCGGATGGTAACTCCGCTTTTACAGGTAATCATCAGGTCCTCTCTTTCGGTCACATCAAGTATCCCCACCAGTTTTCCTGTTTTATCTGTAACATTAATTGTCTTTACCCCTTTACCGCCTCGATTAGTAACACGATATTCTTCAATCTGTGTCCTTTTCCCAAAACCTTTTTCACTAACCACGAGTATAGTTCTTGATTTATCCTCCTTATTTACACAAACCATCCCAATTACCCCATCATCATCATTATCCACTTCAATACCGGCCACACCTATGGCGCCTCTTCCGGTAGGGCGTACTTTATCTTCTTCAAAGCGGATAGACCTGCCGCTTTTTACAGCCATCATAATCTCGGAATTACCATCAGTAAGTTTCGCTTCAATAAGATGGTCTCCTTCCAAAATAGTAACTGCATTCACCCCCGTTTGCCTGGGCCTGCTGAATTCCTCCAGGGAAGTTTTTTTAATAATACCTTGCCTGGTACACAAAACAATATGATGCGTTTTCACAAAGTCTTCATCTTTCAAATCCTTCACATCAATAATTGCCCTGATTTTATCATCCGGGGTAATCTGAATAAGGTTCTGTATGGCACGCCCACGGCTGGTTTTATCTCCTTCCGGAATTTCATAAATATTAAGCCAGTAACACCTTCCTTTTTCAGTAAAGAAAAGCATGGTATGATGGGTGGAAGCAACGAAAAGATGTTCAATATAATCTTCGTCCCTGGTTTTTCCGCCGATAGCCCCGCGACCTCCCCTTCTTTGCTGCCGGTATTCGGTAGCTGATGTTCTTTTGATATAACCAAGATGGGAGATGGTAATCACTACATCTTCTTCCTTAATGAGATCTTTAATGCGGACCTCATTATCGAGATAGGTAATTTCAGTTTTTCTTACATCTCCGAATTTGTCTTTCACTTCCAGCAATTCGTTACGGATCACTTCAAAACGTTTGCCTTCATCTGCAAGCAGTTCTTTTAAATGGCTAATCAACTTCATCAATTCATCATACTCTTCCTTAATCTTGTTGCGTTCCATGCCGGTTAACCGCTGCAGGCGAAGTTCAAGAATTGCCTTTGCCTGTATTTCATCAAGCCCCCACCCTGCATTCACCAATGCATCTTTTGCAATTTCAGGAGTTGCGGAAGCACGTATCAGCGCTATCACTTCGTCCAGATGATCCAGTGCTATCAGGTAACCCTGAAGTATATGCGCTTTTTTCTCCGCTTCTTTCAGTTCAAATTGAGTGCGCCGCACAACCACTTCATGGCGGAATTCGACAAACTCGCTGATCATATCGCGTATGCTCAGTGTTTTCGGCCTTCCTTTTACTATTGCCACATTATTGATGCCGTATGAAGTCTGAAGTTCAGTGTGTTTATACAATTGATTGATGACGACGTTGGCAATGGCATCGCGTTTAAGATCGATTACAATACGCGTACCTTCTTTTTCTGTAGATTCATTATTTACATGCGCAATGCCTTCAATAATTTTTTCATTTACCAACTGGCCGATTTTTTCAGCAAGCATATCACGGCTTACCTGGTAAGGAACTTCAGTAATGATAATCTGTTCACGCCCGCTCGATTTGGTATCTACATGCAACTTTCCCCGCAACACTACCCTGCCCCTTCCAAAATGCATCGCCGCTTTCACCCCTTCCATCCCATAAATAATTCCTCCTGTCGGGAAATCAGGTGCTTTTATATATTGCATCAGTTCTTCAACAGTAATATCACGTTTATCAATATACGCTATACATCCGTCAATTACTTCTGAAAGGTTATGCGGGAGTATATTGGTAGCCATCCCTACAGCAATACCGCTTGAACCGTTTACAATAAGCTGTGGTACGCGTGCCGGTAACACAGTAGGCTCTTCGAGCGTATCATCAAAATTGAGCTGAAAATCGACGGTTTCTTTTTCAATATCCTGCATCAGGTAATCAGAAATGCGATGAAGCCTTGCTTCGGTATACCGCATGGCCGCCGGGCCGTCCCCATCCTGTGTTCCAAAATTACCTTGTTTATCAATAAGCGGGTAACGCATGTTCCATTCCTGTCCCATTCTTACCAATGCGTCATATACGGAGCTATCGCCATGAGGATGGTATTTCCCTAATACTTCACCAACAATACGTGCACACTTTTTGGTGGGCCTGTTGTAGATAATTCCCATGTCGTTCATGGCATATAAAATGCGACGATGAACCGGTTTCAGTCCGTCGCGCACATCAGGCAATGCCCGGCCAACGATTACCGACATAGAATAATCTATGTAGGCGGTTTTCATCTGCTCTTCAATATTGATAGGAACAATTCTGTTGTTGTCTTGTGTTTCCTGGGGAGTGAAATTATTTTCTTCCATAGCGAATTTTAGATACGAAAAATCAAGCCTTTCCGGTGGTTAAAACAAAGTTGGCAAAGCTACCATTTTTAGCCTTCAAAACCTGAATGAAAATCGTTTTTTTATCACATTTTGCTGTGGATAAAACAGCCCCTGTTTTTATTCAAGCCATGCCCCTTTTACTTCTTCTCCGGCTACTTCAACATAAATATGTTCCTGCAGGGTGGTGGCTACTGAAAGGCCTATATAATCCGGTTTTACAGGGAAGATTTTATGGGTTCTGTCTACTAGTACGAGCGTCTGGATTTTTTTGGGATGTGCGGAGAGAAACGGTTTTAATGCATACAGAAGCGTACGGCCGGTATTACTTACATCATCAATAAAAACAATAGTCCTGTTATCGAAAGGGATAACTTTACTCAATGTCACCTCTGCCGGATATTTCTTATCAAGTGTAATAGTGATAATATCTGTTTTTATTTTTGAAATGGTATGAAGCAGGTGCTGAATATTTCTTGCCACCACGCTCCCGCTTTCACGGATACCGGCCAGCAATATTTCATCTTCATCAAAATTATTTTCGAGGATCTCGTAAGCCATGCGCAGCATTTTTCGTTGCGCCACTTCCCCGCTGAGTATATAATTTTTTTCCATTGTACAAATTAAGCATGAAAAAGAAAAAGCAAAAAATTTAGTTCTGTTAACGGGGTATAGTCTTATTTTTAATATAGGAATTTTATTAATTGAGCATTATGCATATCGTCCAACAGTTTTTATTCGCCGCGATTGCCGGGTTTGCTGTATTTCTTTTCGGCAAAAAAATAATGTATATCCGGAAGAATATTTTACTTGGCAGGGATGAAGATTATAGCGATAACCCTTCGCTTCGCTGGAAGAATGTCTTCTTATTGGCATTCGGACAAAAAAAAATGTTCCGGAACCCGCTGGTTGCCCTGATGCATTTGATCATTTATGCCGGCTTTATTATTATCAATATTGAAGTGCTGGAGATTTTTTTAGATGGCTTATTGGGTACTCACCGGCTTTTTGCGGCACCACTTGGCGGGTTTTATGTTTTTTTGATAAATGCTTTTGAAGTTTTAGCTGTTGCTGTACTCTCTGTATGTATTATTTTCCTGTGCAGAAGAAACATAATAAAACTGAAACGCTTTGTGAGCAAAGACCTTGATGGGTGGCCGAGGAGTGATGCGAACTACATACTTATTACGGAAATTATTTTAATGATGCTGTTCCTGACAATGAATGCATCAGACACTTTGTTGCAAACAAGAGGATACGGCCATTATGCAGGGCATAACACAGGCCATTTCCTGTTTTCGCAAATCCTCCATCCTTTACTGAGGAGCATGAGTAATCAGTACCTTGCTCTTCTCGAAAGAACATGCTGGTGGCTACATATTGTCGGCATTTTTGCATTTCTGAATTATCTGCCCTATTCAAAGCACCTGCATATTTTACTTGCATTTCCCAATGCCTATTACGCAAGGCTTTGGCCTGAAGGCAAAATGCGTAACATGCCATCAGTTCAAAAAGAAGTATTGTATGCCATGCAACCTGAGCTTGCTCCGGCAGATGCAGCAGCCCCTTCAAAGTTTGGTGCAAAAGATATTTTTGACCTGAGCTGGAGAAATTTACTGGATGCATACAGTTGTACCGAATGCGGAAGATGTACTGGTGCCTGCCCGGCAAACATTACAGGCAAATTGCTATCACCAAGAAAAATTATGATGAGCGTTCGCGACCGGGCCGAAGAAGCAGGAAAAAACATTCAAAAAAACGGATCCTTCCGCAATGATGGGAAAAACCTGTTGAGTTATATCTCCGCGGAAGAGCTTCGTGCCTGTACAAGTTGCAATGCATGCGTGGAAGAATGCCCTGTGAGCATTAGCCCGCTTGAAATTATTTTGGAAATGCGCAGGGCATTGGTCATGGAAGACAGTAACGCACCACAGGAATGGAATGCCATGTTCAGTAACACCGAAAATAATTTTGCACCTTGGAAATTTGCCCCTGACGAAAGAGATGCATGGGCGCACGATTAAAGCGTTAAGCTCCCTGTTCAGACCTCTATTTCTTATTATTTATTAGTTATATTTTAGCCATCGCATTTTTATTCTTTAATATTTTCCAAAGCATGATAATGGCTGTGATGGCAAATATTCCGCCAATAACCCAGTTTAACGTTCTCTGGTTATTATTCAATTTATCAACAACAAACCTGCCACCAAAAATAAATACGGCATTTCCAATAAATGTTCCGGTTCCGATCCCTGCTATATAAAAATTATAATTGCTGTTTACCGGCATCAGAATTTTTTTAGTAAATAGCACCGTGCTCCATCCAAACCAAAATGGAATTTGAACAGGGTTCAAAGCGCTCATGGTAATACCTAATAAAAATTTCGGAAGCGTACTGCTAAGAATAACATTTTTCCCTCCTAACGGTTTTGATGCCGCGATAAAACTTGTAACAGCGAGGGCGCAAACAATCAATACCGAAAGCCACTCAAGTAACCGAAATAAATTTTTCCGCTTCCGCACCCAATCCATTGCTACCAGTGAAATGCGTACATACAGCATTTCGATCAATAAAGTTCCAGTTGAAAAGTATATAGCCTGTGTAATACCATCGCTAACAGAAATTTGCATGGCCGCAACATTAAGGGTTCCTAAGGGCAGAGTACCCAGGAAACTGATCATCATTCCCACAAAAAAAATACGGAGCAACTGCATAGTCCTGGCAATATAAATGAATTGTTGTGAAACACTAATAAACATTGTTTGAAGGGTCAGTATTCAGCTGTACTATATCAGGCGGCTTTACATAAGTATTGTTATACCGGAATTGTAAATTCACTGTCGTGATTAATTTAAACGAATTATTCTGCGGAACATTCCTGGGAAAATAAGCCATTCTCACTTCTATTGTTCCAAATACGAGGTTCTCGTTGCGTGTGCGGAACCCGCAACCTATGCCATAAAAGGCATCAGACTTTTCAAAGCCTTGTTGTTTAGGCGTTAAAAAAGCAGCATCAGCAAAAAAGAACGGAGCGAATTTGAAACCTAATAATTTATATTTAAGAAACATAAAAGTTTCTTCATGTACACTGATGCGCTGCTGCCCTATTGTTGAATCAGAACTGAAATAACGAAGCCCAAAAGGATTATCAATGCGCAAAGCATCAATAGCAATGTTGTTGAAAACCCTTGTATAGCTGATATTACCGTATTGCCTCATTTTAACATTTCCCAGGAAAAAGAGTCTGCTAAAAATACTGGCTCCGGCAAGCATACTGGCATCCTGCAATTGGTTTCTGTAAACAAAACCTCCCGTTCGTATGAAATATTGAAAAAAATCGCTTTGGCTCGTGGCAATGTATTTGTTTATCTCAATACCAAGATACATCCTTGACAAGGCAACCTGCCTGTACCAACCAGTAGTGAAAGCAACATTATACCCATGAGGAACATCTTCGGTTGTTCCAAAACCGTAAATATAATTTGTCTTCAAAAAGTCTTGTTTAAACAAAGTAAGCTGTGCCAGTACAGCTTCTCTGTAGTTAAATTTAAAATTGAATTTATCCCCGATTTGGTAGGGTATCTCAGAAAAATTATTTTGAAAATACCTTAGGCTCAAAAATTTTCTATGACGAAGCGGATTCTTAAATGAATACCTGTTTGCTCCTATTGCATAGCCCAACCAGGCATCGAATGTATTGTAGCGGTATTTATAAAAAAGGCTATCAGGCAATGCATACACATTGTAGCTTGCATTAGTTCCAATGGTTAATCCGCCAGCCATATGCATATATTCCGACACCAGCGGCCGGTTTAATTGCAGGAACCAAGCTTTTTCATCAGGTAAACCGGATGCCAGGTTAGGATTAATTGTGGTATAGATGACAGAGGCATTTATAAAAGAGCCTGCAATACTGCTTTTGCTATACATTAACTCATATCCAAACTGTGGGGAGCGGGTGGTTTGAAATAAGGCTGTCCCTTCTATCTTTTGGGCCATACCTAAAAAATTACTTTCACTTGCCTGCACCTTAAAATTATTATTACTCGCACCATCAAGTTGACCGGAAATACTGAATAGGTCTTTGGTAATAACAACAAGGTCTATAGAATCTGGTTTACCCGGAATTTGATAAACCTCAATCCTGGCATCCTGCATAAAGCCAAGTGAACGTAAAAAACGTTCATTGTCGGCCACTTTGTAGGCATCCAGTGGCGTACCTTCTTTAATAAACAAATGGTTCCTGATCACCCAATCTCTCGAATCTCTATGCAGGTGGTTTAACAGATACACCCCTAAATAATCAAGTTTTTTTGAGGTATCGGCAAATACTTTTTCAAAGCCGAACCGCCTGACAAAAATATACCTGATGCCTTTTCCCTGGTAAGGAAGAAACTGTTGTTCACTTTTAACAGCTTTAACTACGGTATCTGCCTGTCCGCGTGTAACCGCATTCATCAGCAATCTGAAAATATTATTATTCGTAAGCGAGCGACGGGAAGATGAATCTTTTGCCTGGCCAAATGAATTGGTAGTAATAGTGACTAAGAACAGGGCAAACGAGAGCAAAGTAATCCTTATCTGTATGGCTTGCTTCAAAATATTATTAAGATAAGCTATGCTTAAAAAATTAAGAAAACCAGTGCATTAAAGACACTAATTTAATAAAAGAAGTAAGCTTAATTGTATGAAGCGGCAGGAATTATTTTAATTTGATTAGCAGCCTCTCTCTTCATTACGGAGTCGGCTTTTTTCTGCTCTTTTAAAACCGGCACATCCGGAAGAAATTTTGCTTCAGTTCTATCTGAAGAATATTTTTTTGTTGCGTGTGCCAAAGTCACGAAGCATATCAACAACAATAAATATTTTAAATCTTTCATTTTGTTTTTTTGGGAAGGATACTATTTCTCATTTTCAGGTTTATGCTTAAACAGAAATCACACCGCAAATATTACATTACGATTAAATGCGAAGCTGAATAAAGTTTTCAACAAAAAATTAAAAATGAGGATAAACTAATCCACATTTTTTCCATCTTTTCAAATATTGGCTTTTTGAAGAATAACTTTTCTCTTATAAATGCCCTAAAAAAATTAAGCGGAGAAATAGCCGATTTCATCAGCCAGGTGCAGAAAGGGGTATCGGGCCTTTAGTTCAAGTGTTTTTTCCAGATTGCTTTTCAGGAAATTTTTATGCGCTGATGTAGATGGATGAGCTGCTTTATGCTTTTTAGCAATGATGATTTTTCGTAATTCATCTAAAATATTCCGGGATTCTTCATCAATAAAATACCTCGTAAAATTTTGAAGCACGAATTCAGTGGCCTGATAATTCGGGTGAACCATATCCTTATCATAAAAACGATAGTCTCGTAATACGTCTATTACCAATTCATAGGCAGGGAAATAATAAAGTCTGCTGAATTTATTGATAAGATGGTGCACAACTTCTATAAGCCGGGCTTTACTACGGTTATTCTCGGTTACTCCATCGCGTATATGTCTTACCGGGCTAACCGTCAATACAATCCTGATTTCAGGATTGAACTGAAATAGCTGGTGTATACAGTTATCCAGTATGGCATTGATTTCCTCAATGTTCATAAAGTGTTTATGAAACCATTGGGCCGGCGCCCGATGACAATTGGCAACCGGCAGATTATTTTCAAATAACCTGTAAGAAAAAGAAGAGCCTAGCGTGACAATTAACCATTTTGTTTTTGCCAGGAACGAATGTGCTTTTTTTTGTGAGTCATTAATTGCCTCAATGCATTCTCGTTTATCGGTTTTGGAAAAAATACTGTGATGTTGCCAGCTTTGCCAAAGCTCATTCAAATAAATTAAATCATTTTCTTCATATTGTTTGGCCTGTATATAGGATATAATACTTGATGCCACACTTTGCGGATCGAATAGTATCCCGTTTGGGTTTTGAAACACATCAAATTTCAATTCACTCATGTAATTACCGATATGTTCGGTAAAACATGAGCCGATTAATAAAATTTTATCCCGGTAATTGATTTTTACATCAGGTGCATTTATCGGAATGTCCAGCATAAACTCCATAGCCTGTTCAAGGTTTTAAATTATAAATCAATTTCATTGACTGCCCGGCCGGCAACATCTTCCATTGATTAATTAATTGAAGAATGTAATTCCTTACCGCATCGATTTGATGTTGCTGAAGCAGCGGAGGATCTGTTTTTCCATTCATCTGCTTAAAGGATTCCCTAACTGTTTCATTAAAGTCATTAAACCTGCCCTGGAAAATTTCTATCAGAAAAAGGTTAGCCATATTCTCTGCAAAAACAGCTTCCCCGGTAACGATCAGCTGCTTTCTTTTTTCACGGTCTTCAAACTCTTTAATATCCATTCCCGAATTTATCATACCCATAAATGCAGTGGTATAATGCAGGGTTTTTTCAAGCGCAAAATGGCTGAGATCGTGATGCACAAAAAAATCATCAGCTTTCATCCATGTTTCGGAACCATTATCTCTTTTGTAAAGAATAATATGCGGTTTTCCTGTATTCTTTGCAATATTCAGTTCCATTTCTATGATTCAAAAATAGTATTGGCGATACGGATACTTTCAGCAAGCGCCTCATGATTAATGCCTGTAAGCAGATTATGTTCTTCAAAATAATCTATCATTATCTCCATATCCATGTTGCCAACCAGATCGTCGTTCGCCATCGGGCAACCACCGATACCCTTTAATGCCCCATCAAACCTTTTGCAACCCGCTTTCCATGCTGCTTCTATTTTCCTTTTCCTGTTTGCAGAAGAAGAATGAAGATGTACCCCGATTTGATGTGCCGGTAACATTTTAATAAGATATTCCGTTATTGTGTAAACCTGCCCCGGTGTTGCCAGACCGACAGTATCAGCCAGCGAAATAATTTCAACACCTAATGAGGCTATTTTATTCACCCATTCAAACACAATTTCTTCCGAATAGGCATCTCCGTAGGGGTTACCAAAACCCATTGATATGTAAATGACAAGTTCTTTATTTTTTTTCAGGCAAATGTTTTGTATGTCAATTACTCTTTTCAGCGATTCTTCAATCGTACTGTTAGTATTCTTTAACTGGAATGTTTCTGAAACAGAAAAAGGAAACCCGAGATATGTAATCTGGTCGTACTCCGTGGCTTCTTCAGCTCCGCGGCTATTAGCAATAATAGCGAGCAATTTCGTTTTCTGGCCATCTGTTTTCAAAGCTTTTAATACCTCCTTAGTATCAGCCATCTGAGGTATGGTTTTCGATGAAACAAAGCTTCCGAAATCAATGGTATGAAATCCCACTTTGAGCAATGAATTTATATATTCAATTTTTTTCCGTGTGGGTATAACAGTTTTCCAGCCTTGCATCGCATCGCGGGGGCATTCTACGAGTTGCATAGTTGAATTATTTTTTTGCTCACTCATTATGCGAAGCTAAATAATAATGGGCGTTTCAGTCAAACAGCGCTTTTTAATGCAGATTTCCTTCTGTCCACTTTTTCCCGGAGGGAATTAAAAAAGCGGCTCCTGGCCTTCTCCCCCACTTTACTGATCTGGGTGGATTTTTGGATAATATTCAGCGTTCTTTCGTAAATATAATTGTTGAACCGCTCGTCGCTCGTGCCGATAATATTCATAATACTGTGATTGAGAAAACACAATTTTGAATTGTTGATCTCCGCAAGTACCGTGTTACTCCCTAACGAAAGTTCATCAATGTATAAATTATAATCGGCAGACGATAAATTTGGGGTTTCCCCATTAGTCCATTTTTTTCCAGCCTCCGCCTGCATTTCAATGAAGGTGATTAGCTCTTCCAGTTTTGTATACAATACAAAAACATCATTTTTTGATTGAAAGAAGTTTGCTTCTTTATAGAATTCAATTTGCCTGATGGTTGAATTAATACATTCATAATTCCATATTTCGGTAGTGGGGATTTTATTATAGGCCTGTATGATTTTTTTTCCTGTTGCTTCATAGGTTTCGTATTGATCAGCGATTGAGAATTTTTTATTCCGCAGGTCTTCGTAACGCAGAAAAGTGCGCATCCACAGAAAAAATTTAAACCTGGCAAGTTCCGGCACCTGGAAAAAACTTTGAAAAGGCAAGTCTTTGGAAATAAAATAAAGATGCTTTTTTTCAAAGCTGCAGATGTAAGAATATTTCTGAAGTACATCTTTCATCCATTCATCAAAAAAATTGCTGGTATTATCTGATAATTTTCCGGAGAAAATAAAAGAATCGCTTTGCAAATGAAAGAGCTGATCAAGAGATATTTTGAAATGCAGGCAAAGGATTCTCAGTTCATCGAATGCAACAGGCTTTTCTCCCCTTATTCTGCGATATGCACTGTCGTTACTGATATTCAATAATTCTGCAATTTCATCTACCAATGATAAATGCTGTGGCAGACTGCTTTTAATGTGCTGAAAAAATAATTGTTGAACGCCAGGAGTGTTTTCCATGATCGATAGTTTAGTAATTATCGCAAATGGCTGAGGCTACTTTTTGCAGAATTCGAGGAATGCCGATAAAGCTAAATTGAATTCTGCAAAAAACAAAGGCATATGTACCTGAAAATTATATATACAAAGCAAATTCTGCACTTTCCGGACAACGAAATTAAAAAATCAATTAGGATAAGGGGTGCCTCTGAAACTATTTTTAACTCATCGAATTTTTAACAACAAAATTAACCGGTCATGAAACCTCTACTTTCCGCTTTTGCTTGTTTCCTGTTAATAGCCCATCATATTTCAGCGCAAGATAGTCTTCCTGAAAAAAAAGGGTTTTTCAAAACAAAGGTATTAACGCTAAATGCCATATCTCATTCAGGATATTTATACGGAATAGGAGATTCCATACTCTTTCTTTCAGATGGCAAACAGCCATTATGCTTTTACGGCTCTTTTAAAAACAGCAATCTGAAACTCGATTACAGCGATATTGAAAGCTTAAGGCTTTATAGGAAAGGAAAAATATGGCGTTCCACTGTTATTGGGGCTGCTACCGGAATAATTATAGGTGCGGTGATAGGTTTTGCAGGAGGCGACGATCCTCAAGGTTCTTTGTTTCACACCACTGCAGAAGAGAAAGCATTGGCTGGAGGAACTGCAGTTGGATTACTTGGCGGCATAACGGGATTAATAATTGGTTTAGTATCACACAAAACATTTGTGCTTCACGGGAAAAAAGAAAAATATAATAAAATGCGAAATACCATGATGACAAAACTCGGTTTATAAGTTACCGGTTCGCTTATCAAAAATTATTAATAATTAAAACATGAGTATGAAAAAAAATATTCTTTTAGCATTCATTATGCTGCTGACCGTTCAACTATTGGTTGCACAGGATACCCTGAAAATAGAAATACCCGCGCAATCCAGGGCAATGAAGATGCATGATTTTTACCTGCAAAAAAGTAAAACTCTTATTCCTGTGGGTGCAGTGCTGTTAGGTGCAGGCATAGGCGCTGTCATTGGCGGAGTTGTAGGTACATATCAGCATTACGACTTTTTTTCAGGAGAAGGATCCGGTTATATTGCCCTGTGGATAACAGGAATAGCATGTACAGCCACTGGAATACCATTACTCATTAAAGGACTTGTTTACAGAAGTAAAGCTAACCTTATTTTAAAAGACGAGAGTTTTTACCACGGCTATCATTTACCAATCAAAGGAAGTGTATTATCAATTGGGGTGGCAATAAGACTGTAAAACGGTTTATTATTAAACAGGACATGCCGAAAACCTGCAAAAAAGAGTAGGCTCAACTCCTAAAATTGATTTATTATGAAAAAAGCTATGACTTTTTTATTCGTCAGCAGTTTTATAACCTGTTCTGTTTTTTCACAAACAACCAAAGGCTTCTGGCTTACGGGCGGCAATATCAGCTTTTCTACTACGAAAGAACACGACAATTCAGCAGGTGCGTCTGATTTAAAAACATCGGCGTTTACATTTGCCCCTGATTTCGGATATTTTTTTATCAATAATTTCGCCGCCGGAATTAACCTGAGTTACATCACTATTCATACCAGTGAAGGAGATAACAGTTCTTCTGCAAATAGTTTTTCCGCAGGCCCTTTCGCACGCTATTATTTTGGTATTGGCAACAACTCTAAAATTTTTGTACAGGGAAATCTGGCATGGGGTTCCCAAGGATATGGAGGCAGCCAATCCGGCGAATCAATCAGCACCTACGGATTCAAAGCCGGCCCTGCTTTTTTCCTGAATCCTCACGTAGCACTCGAATTGGCTGTAGGATATCAATCGATGAAGACCAAGAACGACTATTACAATTATACCACTTCGGACTTCAGCATAAGTGCAGGTTTCCAGATTCACCTGGGAAAGCCAAAAAAATAATTTTCAGATCAACAATAACACCAAACTGACATGAAAGAGCTGTTATTAAAGATATTTATAGTAGCCATGGTTTACCATGCATTTGAAAACCGGGTTTGTGCGCAACCATATATCGATTTAATAAACATCCGCAATGTAAAAAGCCCTGATGTCGGTTTCTTTCGGCACAACAAAAATGAAACCGAGCTCAGCTATGTCAATATTTCCTCAACACTTCCGCTACTCTTCAATAATAAAAAAGACGGAATCATTATTAGCCCTTTTTATGAACAATGGTCTTCTGCGATTTCTGGTATTGATAGCTTCCGGAAAACCCATTTCGGAATAGCGCTTCCTCTTTCCTTGCTTGAAACCATCAATTCTAAATGGAGCCTATTGGTTACTTCAATAGTACGTATAAATGACACTTCTTTAAGTAGGGGCAGTAAATGGCAGTTTGGAGGGGCTATACTGGCAGCACATAAAAATGCAAACGGAAAATTTACTTACAAATTCGGGGCCTACATAAACGGTGATTTATTTGGGTTATTTGTTATGCCACTGCTTGGCATCGATTGGAACATCAGTCCGGCTACAAATTTATTTGGTATCCTGCCTGGTAATTTAACACTCGAACACAGGCTTACAAAAATTCTTTTTTGCGGTGCCACGTTCAGAGCAATTACCAATTCCTATACAGATTTCAATAATCATTACTGGAGGATAGATGAAAACCAACTCGGCCTGTTTGCTGATTGTTACCTTACCAAAAACATTGTATTGAATATGGAAGCAGGGCATTCTTTTTTCAGGAAAATAAGAACCGGCATGAGAAAAGGAACACGCACTGACTGGATGGCTAACGATAATATGTACCTGAAATTGGCATTAGCTTACAGATTAAGACTGAAATAAAACATTACTAATTTCTAAAACAATTCATTATGAAAGTGATTGACAAACCGTTGCTCTTAACGTTATCAACAGCAATATGGATAACTCTTTTCTCCTGCAAAAAAAATCCTGAACCGGTTGTTGACAACACAGGTCTTCTGCAAAATAAAAATTGGAAAATAACAAAACTAACGATTAGTCCCGCTTATTTTGGTATTACTGATGTATTGGATGGCCTATTCGCAGATTGCGAGAAAGATAATTTATATGAATTTGAAAGCGGGGGCATTTTCATATATGATGAAGGTGTTATTAAATGCGACAGTATTTCCACTCAACAATCAAGCGGAACCTGGAGTTTTAACAACAGCTCAAAAAAATTGCATTTCGAATCTTTTAACGCAGGCATTAACCAGGACATCAGCGTTTCAAATATAAGCGAGGCAAATTTCAGTGGAACATCACAGGATACTTTATCGGACGGTACACACACAATTTCATGGACTTTTTCAAAACAATAATAAACCGCTCAAAAAACTGGCTATGAAAAAAAATATCCTCCTGTTACTTTTTTTACTGCTGCATTTTACTGCTGCCCAGTCACAGGATAGCCCGGAAGCCCTGAAAAAGATTAAATTGAATTTCAAAACAGAGATAAGGACCGATACTGGAGTTATACATGGTTATTTTTGGAAATCAGATGACTCATCAATTTATATTTCAAAGAAAAAAAAGTTTCTTGGGATGCAAGATGCTTCAAACTATTATGTTGTTCCTTCGGAAACGATTAGCTTCATAAACATTAAAAGAAAGCGCTTTCCTTTGGCAGAAATAGCTGGGGGCGCCATTCTGGGATTTGTGGTTACTGCGGGCCTGTGGGAAAACGAAGATGTAAATGCTGATGGCCATTTAAGTTTTTGGGAATTATTATGGGGTGCTGTTGATGGCGTTTCGGCACAAGGCAAAGCAAGACGGCGAACAGCAATCTGGGTGGGCGTTGGCGGCGCTGCACTTGGATTCATTATCGGGCTTTCTTCGGGGCCCCGGCTTATTATCTCATTGCCTACTGATCATAAAAAGTACCGATATATTTTGCATAAAAAAACTGTAGAAATCTTGATGCCATAATATCAGCAGGTATTACATTCGTTGTTTCATGGCTTCATACAGTATGATACCGGCAGCTACTGAAACATTAAGCGAATCAAAATTAACGGACATAGGTATTTTAAAATGCTGATCGGCTGCTTTGCTGATATATTGCTGCACACCTTTTTCTTCACTGCCCATAACAATGCAACAGGGTTCAGTAAAATCCAGTTCAAAAACATTTTTTTCAACGTTCATTTCACTTGTAAAAACCCTGATGCCGTTCAGATGCAGGCTATCAATAGCTTTTAATAAACTCCCCACCCTGCAGACATTGATCTTTTCCAACGCCCCGGCAGATGATTTCAAGGCCTCTTCATTCAAGGCAGCAATGCCTTTGTCGGGAATGATAAGCGCCTGCGCCCCACAACACAACGCACTTCTTGCTATCGCGCCAATATTGCGGACATCGGTAACGCCATCAAGCATGATAAATAAAGGCACCCGGCCTTCCCCCAATATAAAATCAATTACCTGTTGCAGGTTCATATATGGTATTAAGGCAGCCAAAGCGATAACGCCCTGGTGGTTTGCCCTGGTCATACTGAAAAATTTTTCAGGGGGAACCTGCTGGATGGGAATATTATTTTCCTTCGCTAATCGCCTGATCTCCCCAATGGATTCGCCACTTGTATTCCTTTGAAATAAAATCTTATCAATAGCACGGCCTGAACGAATGGCTTCGATCAATGGTTGCCTGCCGATAATGAGCGAATCTTTTTTCATAAGCTAAATATAGGGGGAAAGTCCGGAAGAGAAAAAGACCTTAAGGAGTGGAAGAAAAAGGTTTTAATTTTACCTTTGATGATTCATTTCAATTAAAGTCAATTTCATTTTCTGAATAGCAGCAACAGACATAGCATCTGTAATTTCTCCTTTCGTCACCATATTATAAGCTTCTTCAAACGGAATCTTTTTTACTGTCAACTGTTCCGTTTCTTCAGGTATGGGTGAGCGTTGTTCAAGTCTTTTAGCCACAAAAATTATGGCAAGTTCATCGCTTACCGAATTCGAAAGGTGCAACCGCAACAACTCTTTCCATTCATTGGCAATAAGCCCGGTTTCTTCCAGCAACTCCCTTTTTGCCGAATCAATAGGAGAAACATCAAATTCTCCTCCCCCTTCCGGAATCTCCCAACTGTATTCTTTCAAAGGAAACCGGTATTGCCCCACCAGGTAAGTATTCATGTTTTCATCCAAAACCAAAACACCTATTGCCAGGTTTTTAAAATGCACCTTTCCGTATATGCCTTTGCCTCCACCCGGGTTAATTACACTAAATTCGGTGACACTGATCCATCGGTTATCATATATCTTTTTTTCCGTAAGAATTTGCCATGGATTTTTTTCCTCGTTGTGCATAAAATATTGGTTCAATGTAAAATGGCCCAACTACTCCATGTTAAAGTTTTCATTGAGCAATTGAGCCATTCGGCAATTATTAAATTATTTATTTCAATCCAAATGCTTTTTTTACTTTTAGAACATAATCCAGTTTCTCCCAGGTAAATAATTCCACTTTCTTTTTAACTGCTTTACCATCGGGCGACACGAAAGTTTTTTCAACAACCTGCGGTTTACGGCCCATGTGACCATAAGCTGCAGTTTCACTGTAAATCGGATTGCGCAATTTTAATCTTGTCTCAATGAAATAGGGGCGCATATCAAATATTTCAGCCACTTTTTTTCCTATTTCCCCGTCAGTTAAATTAATTTTTGCTGTTCCAAATGTATTTACATTAATGGAAGTAGGTTGTGCAACACCGATAGCATATGAAACCTGAACCAGCACTTCATCAGCTACACCTGCAGCTACCAGATTTTTTGCAATATGCCTGGTAGCATATGCTGCCGAGCGATCAACTTTGGAAGGATCTTTGCCACTGAAAGCTCCACCGCCATGTGCACCTTTACCACCATAAGTGTCAACAATAATTTTTCTTCCCGTCAAACCGGTATCGCCATGCGGGCCGCCAATCACAAATTTTCCGGTAGGGTTAATATGATATTTTATTTTATCGTTGAAAAGATGAGCATATTTCTTATACTTTAATTTTACTCTTGGTATAAGGATGCTGATGATATCCCTTTTTATTTTTGCCTGCATTTTGTTTTCCGTATCGAAATCATCATGCTGTGTTGAAACCACTATTGCATCAATTCTTACAGGTTTATTGCTATCATCATATTCCAAAGTAACCTGGCTTTTCGCATCAGGCCTCAGGTATTTTATTTGTTTGTTTTCTCTTCTGAGAGCTGCTAGTTCAATTAATATTTTATGAGCAAGATCCAATGCTAAAGGCATGTAATCATCCGTTTCATTACTGGCATAGCCAAACATCATTCCCTGGTCACCTGCCCCCTGTTCTTCTCTTTTCTTTTTATCGACACCCTGGTTTATATCGGATGATTGTTCGTGAATGGCAGAAAAAATACCACAGGAATTCGCTTCAAACATGTATTCACTTTTCGTGTAACCTATTTTGCGGATCACCCCGCGGGTAATTTCCTGTACATCAAGATATGCCTTTGATTTTACTTCTCCGGCAAGCACAACCTGACCGGTAGTAACCAGCGTTTCGCAGGCAACTTTTGAGTTGGGGTCAAAGGCAAGGAAATTATCAATGAGTGCATCTGAAATCTGATCTGCAATCTTGTCGGGATGCCCTTCGGAAACACTTTCTGAAGTAAACAAATAAGGCATGTTAATTGATGATTTTAGTAATTGTTGTTATTAATAGAAAAGTATTTCATGATTCAATGAATACATCCATTGAATTTCAGGCGCAAAGATAATATGTGAAATGGATTTAAAAACATGGGGCGATATCATTCCGCTAAAAACTATTTGGCAAGATCATTGTATAATTGAAGGTACTCAGAAAGATCAGACTCGGCGTTAAATTGAATTACCTGCTTACCTCTTACTTTATGGAACTCTTCAGCTAATTTCTTGTCCGTTTTTTCTGCACCAAACGTGATTGCGTCTGCATATGTAGCGCCTCCGCGGAACAAAGCAGCATTATTTGCTTCTTTAAAAGGTAACAGATCCTTATCCTTTATATTCACATGTACATTGGCGATTTTTAAGAAATCGTTACCCAATTTTTCTTTGAAAGTATTTTGACCGATAGTAAAAACCGTTTTTGCATGGGCAAATACAGGTTCTTTTTTATAAACAGTTTTAATATAAAGCGGGATAAGGCCTGTCATCCAGCCGCTGCAATGGATAATATCTGGGGGCCATCCGAATTTTTTAACAGTTTCTAAAGCTCCTTTACAAAAAAATACGGTCCTTAACCCATTATCTTCAAACCATTTTTCATTTTCATCATGAAAAATATGTTTGCGTTTAAACAAATCTTCATTATCCAGAAAATAAACCTGTAGCCTGGCATTGGGAAGCGAAGCCACTTTTATCTGCAAAGGAAAATCATCATTACCAACCGAAACATTTATACCTGATAATCGGACAACTTCATGGAGCCGGTGCCTTCTTTCATTTACCACACCAAACCGAGGCATTATACAGCGCACCTCAAAACCATTGTCATTAGACTTTATTGCCAATTTATTCACCGTTTCCGCAAACTCTGTAAGTTCAAGATAAGGGGACATTTCATTAGCAATAAATAAAATTCTTTTCTTTGTCAGCATTATTGAATGGAATTAATGAAAAAATGCCTTGTTAAAATAGTTTGCAAAGGTAAGATATTTATTGTAAAATAAGCGCCATCGCAGCTTTTCAGCGCATCAAATAAAGATTAATGATAATTATTAAAACAATTAACGACCTTCAGCATTGCCTTCAACAACAAGTAAAAAAGGGCCTTAATATTGGTTTTGTTCCCACTATGGGCGCTTTGCATAAAGGGCATTTATCTTTAATAAATGCATCAAAATCCGTGTGCGGCTATACCGTTTGCAGCATTTTTGTAAACCCGGTCCAGTTTAACGATCCTACCGACTTTAATAAATATCCCTCAACCCTGGAACAAGATATTTTGATTCTTGAAAAAAATAAAACGGATATCCTATTTCTACCCTCTATTGACACCATTTATCCAAACGGCACAAAAAACCTGGAACATTATGACCTCGGATACCTCGAAACAATACTGGAAGGAAAATACCGCCCGGGTCATTTTCAGGGTGTTTGCCAGGTAATGAACCGTTTGCTGAATATTGTGCAGCCGCAGCATCTGTTTATGGGGCAAAAAGATTACCAGCAATGTATGGTAGTTAAGAAATTAATTAAAATGTCAGGCCTTGATATAAATTTCCATACATGTCCTACTGAACGGGAAGCCGATGGCCTTGCCATGAGCAGCAGAAACCTGAGATTAAATGAAGCTGAAAGGAAAAATGCAGTTGCCATCTACCATTCGTTGACCTATCTTAAAGAGCATATTGCAGCATTACACTTCGATGAGCTTAAAAAATACGTATCAAACATCCTTCTTAAAAATAATTTCAAAGTTGACTATGTTGAAATAGCTGATGCTGATACTTTAGAGTGCAAACAATCATACAAGAAGAAAGATAACCTCGTTGCCCTGATTGCAGCCTATCAAAATGAAATCAGGCTTATTGACAATATGGTTTTGAAGGGCGAACAGATCTTAAATTAGATTGTTACTTTTGCAGCTATTTTTTATTTAGGGATCAACACAGATTGCTTTTAAAGTAAATCAAACCAATTTGTGAAAATCAGATACCCTTTATCCATTCACGAAAGATGTTAAGAAACGCACAGTATGGAAATTGAAATTCTGAAGTCAAAAATACACCGGGCTGTTATTACTGAAGCAAACTTAAATTATGTAGGCAGCCTTACCCTGGATGAAGGTCTGATGGAAGCGGCTAATTTAATTGAGAATGAAAAGGTGCAGATTGTAAATGTAAATAACGGCTCAAGAATTGAAACCTACCTTATTAAAGGCAAGAGGGGTTCGGGAGTTTGCTGTTTAAATGGTCCGGCAGCAAGGCAAGGTGCTGTTGGCGATATTGTAATCATTATTTCGTATGCAACCATGGATTTTGAAGTAGCAAAAAAATTCAAACCCTGGATTGTTTTCCCAAAAGAAGGGAATAAAATATAATAATGAACAATCGCATTGGTTTGTCCGGCCTTTTATTTGTTATTAAATTGCCCTGAACTTATGAACAAAAGATTGATCACCGTATTTCAATATTTTTTTTTCGCTTTACTTGCTGCATTTTTTGTATGGCTCAGTTTACGCAATCTTGATAAAAGCAGATGGGCCCAGCTTAAAGATGCATTATCAAGAGCGCATTACTGGCTGCTTATACCTGTACTTATCCTTCTGTTGCTGAGCAACTGGCTCCGCGCTTTAAGATGGAAGCAGTTAATAGAACCAATGGGATATTCCCCCTCAATGCTGAATACATTTTTTGGGGTTCTGATCGGATATTTTGTTAACCTTGGGGCGCCAAGGTTAGGCGAAGTGATGAAATGTACAATTCTGGCCCGTTATGAAAAAGTTCCTGCCGAAAAATTAGTTGGTACCATTGTAGCAGAAAGGGCATTTGATGTAATTTGTTTGGCCTCTGTTTTTGGCCTGGCTTTCATTTTCCAGTTTGATGTATTGCAATCACTTGCTTCCGCTTATATTTATCCTGCATTTCAAAACAAAGCGGGTGCAGTTTCTGTTCAAAAAATAATTTTCATTGTGGCCGGAACTGTCGTTTTTTTGTTATTGATCAGGTTTTTGTTGAACAGGTTTGGCCATATCAATATTGTTCAGAAAGTAAAAAATATACTAATAGGTATTCTGCATGGTTTAACCAGCGTGAGGAATGTAAAAAACAAACCGCTTTTTTTTGTGTATACTGTGTTGATATGGGTGCTTTACCTTCTTAGCACATGGTGTGGTTTTTTTGCCATTAACGAAACCAGGAGCCTTACACTAATCGATGCCCTATCTGTACTTGCAATGGGAAGTGTTGGCATGATCGTATCTCCGGGTGGCATTGGTGCATACGCACTGCTGGTGCAGGAAACTGTTGCATTTTATCATGTTCCGAAAGAACCTTTTGGCCAGGCCTTAGGTTGGTTATTATGGTTTGGGCAACTTATGAATTTTATCATTTTCGGTGTAGCAAGTTTTATTCTATTACCCCGTTTCAATAAAAAAAGATATGAGGAACTCTCAAATAATACAGCAAAAAATTCTTAATCTCCCACAACTGCAAAAACAAATTAACCGCTGGAGGTTCCAGAAAAAGACTATTGCATTTACCAACGGGTGTTTTGATATACTTCACCAGGGGCATATCGCATCACTTTCCCAGGCTGCTGCAGAAGCAGATTACCTCGTAGTGGGTTTAAATGCTGATGAATCAGTAGCCAGATTAAAAGGCAAAAACAGGCCTGTAAATGATCAGCAGTCAAGAGCCATTTTACTTGCTTCATTAATTATGGTAGATATTGTGGTCATTTTTGAAGAAGACACCCCCCTCGAACTTATTCATTTTATTTTACCTGATGTACTTGTAAAAGGTGGTGATTACAAAATAGAAGAAATTGTAGGAGCAAAAGAAGTAATTGCCAATGGAGGAAGAGTAGTCATCAATCCGATCGTTCCTGGTTTTTCAACAAGTATGTTAATCGAAAAAATTCACAAATTATAGAGGCAGTTTTGTTCTGATTGGTTATTACCTATTCTTTACCCCCTGTACATCCGTTCTATTTCCTGGACAAAGTATTCAATCTGTTTGTCATCACCATTGGCATCGTAAGGTTGTTTCAGGCTGCTGCCGAAAAAGAATGCAATAGTTTGCCAGAATCGTGCGGTAAATCCGCCTTTGTATTCTTTAATAATATCGTAGCAGTTATTACCGGTTTGCCTGTTAATCAGTTTCATCAAAATTTTCCCCTGATAAATAGAAAGGTTGGTGATCGGGTCGGCAAATTCTTTTTTTAATTCTTTTTCTCTCGATTTAATATAAGCTTTCTTATCACTTTCATTGGTCATTGTTGCCAATTTGCGGTTCATCTCATTCATAATAGCCCCGGCTTTCTTTGCATAAGGATACGTAACATATACAGCATTACGAAGTCTCGTCCATTCTTCCAGGCGTTTTCTCATGGCAACAGGCATTGCAGCATTTACCCAAACAATATTCAATGTCCTTGCCGGAAGCGTGTCTCCATTATATACAATTACAGGAACAATTAGGGTGTCGTATTTACCATATTTCGGATAATGATTTGAAGAATCCTGCGAAGGTGCCGGTTGTGCAAAAGAAAATTGAAATGCTATTGAAAAAAGCACCAACAAAATAAGAACATGAGGTTTTTTGTTATTTAACAGCAGCATACCTAAGGCTAAAATAGATAAAATACCTAACTATTCATACTAACAGACAAGATTAGTAACCCAAACGCTCGCCTGCTTTCCGGCATTTTAACCCTGCTTTAGGAATTAGCTAATTACCTAAATTTTAAATTGAGAGAGATAACATCTGCTGCAAGGTTGGTGGTTTGGCTATAATGGGCATAACGCAACTCAAGCACACTAAGGCTTTTCATCAAAACACCGTTAGGTGGGGCAAGCCTTATTCCCAGGCCAAAGGAATGGCTTGAAAATGCCGCAAGTGCATAGTTACTGGTATAATATTGCTCGTTGGCTGTGTGGGCTTCGTAAGGGGCAAAATATTTTACAGCTGTTTGCACATAATACCTGTAAAAAGGAGATAGTGAAAAGAAAGGGGTAATCTTAACCGGTACTTCAAGGCTTGCCGTATGCGATTTCAGGCCCCAGTTATCGATATAAAAGCGGTAATAACCCCTAAGAATTATATTATCTCCTAAAAAATAATTCAACCTGAAGCCAATCGGCAATTTAAATCTTTGTGAAGGCAAATTCTCGACAGTATCTTTTCCGTCGTTAAAGTATACCCGGTGAAAAGGTAAACCAAGGTAACCGCTTTGATATACAATATCCATGACTATGCTTGCCTGCATACGAGTGTTAATTACCTGGTCAAAAGAGAATTCTGCTGTATAAGTATCTCTTGGTTTGGAAGGCAATCCTGTTCTTGATTTACTGACTACCTGCCCGTTCTGATAAATAATTGCTGTTGTTCTTCCGCTTGCTGTAGTAACATATACCACACTATCGGTAGGTGTTGAATTGGTAGTGGAAGAATCGACAGTAGAAAATTCAGAAGGCTTGATCATTTTAATATTATCAAAATAGCCAATGAGCTTCATGCCGAATTCACCATTGCTTTTCGTTTTTTTCGAAAAAGAAGTATTCAAACCCAATGAATGGTAATAATTGTGTTCTGCCGAATAATATAACCCTAAACCGAATTCTGTTCCTTTTTTTGTATTCACGATTGACCAGTCGAAAGTCGGGTAAATCCTCATTCCGTTATTTCTTGCTTTCCCGTTTGTATCTATATATGCCTGTGAAGCAGCCGTATGATAATCGATACCCAACCCGGCAGAGAAAGCGTTTTTTCTTTGCTTTTTATCCCAACTCACGAATTTAATATCAATCCCGTTTGCGAGGTCGGTAACATTGCCAATACCTTTGCTATCCGTACGTCCTCCCATAACTGCAGATTTATCGGCAGTCTGATTATAATAACTCGAAACAATATTCACTTCATCTAATTTCAGTTTTTGGGGTTTATACAAAGAACTATCATTAGCTGATGTTTGGGAATAGGCGTTGATCATCATTAAATATATACCGACTACTGTAAGGCAAATCTTTCTCATGTAGGTTAATAAGTTACTTAATTATGGTTGGTGGAATTTTTCAAAAGGTAATACATGTTCATTGTATCATTGCATACATGAACATTATCGCTCCACATTAATTACATCCGCAGCCACCGCCGGTTTTGCCGCCATTGGCGCCTGATGCTCCTTCACGATATGACTGTGCACTCATTTCTGTCTTCTCTACTTTCCGGTTGGCCAGCACCATTTCCGAATCATTAATCCTGCTTTTCTGATATTCCTTAACCTGTGCGCAGGAAACAACTGATGTGCCTGTCAGTAACATCAAACAAAATCTCAGCATTTTTTTTCGTTTCATCATCTTTTAGGTTTTAAATATAAACAACCACAGACGGTATAAATTTATTTTCGAACTTAGCCGTAATAACTGTTTTACATGAGTTAATTAAACCGGATATTTTTTGAGGTATAAATGATATCATCATCATCAATAATTATTGCTTCTATATCTTTCATCTGGTTTATCATATTCAACCCAGCATCAATTCCCATAATCATAACCGGTGTGGCCATAGCATCGGCGATCTCTGCATTGGTACTGATAATGGTTACACTTTTTATGCCGGTTACAGGTAACCCTGTACGTGGATTAATAGTATGTGAATATTTTTTTCCGTTAATGATTACAAATTTTTCATAGTTGCCCGACGTTGCAATGGCCATGTTCGTCACGTTCATATATGAAAAAATCTGTCCTGCTGCATTTGGGTTCACAATTCCGATCGTCCATGGATCACCGTTGGGTTGGTAACCCCAAACCGTGAGGTCACCTGAAGCATTAACAATACCACTCTCCGCTCCCATTTTCTGCATAACATATTTTGCTTTTTCAGCGGCATAGCCTTTACCTATTCCGCCAAAACCAATCCGCATTCCTTTTTCTTTTAAAAAAACCGTTGTATTTTCTTTATCAAGAATAATGTTCCGGTAGTTCACCAGCCTCACCATTTTTTTTGCTGTTTCTCTGTCAGGCAATGAGGTCATGTGTGTGTCAAAATTCCATAACCGCTTATCCACTGATCCATAAGTAATATCAAATGCCCCCTGTGTAACACCGGAAATTCTAACAGATCGCTCAATGATGTCAAATATTTCCCGGCTCACTTTAACCGGGCGAACACCTGCGTTCCTGTTAATAAGAGCAGTCTCACTTTCTTCGCTGAATGTTGTAAGCAGTTTTTCAATTCTCCTGATTTCATCAATCGCGGCTTGTATACAACCATCTGCCCATGCCTGGTTTTCGGTAAGCACGCTGATCTGGAAACGGTTGCCCATCAGTTTCAGGCTTTTGCTCACAACAGTTTTGTGCTCAACTATATTATCTGTCTCCGTAAATGCCATTTCTTACATCTATAGTGAAAGCCTCGGGTGTTTCATCAGGAAAGCCATCCCATTCCTTTAACACTTTACCCTCGGCATTTAGTAATAAAGTCAATGGAAACTTCCCCTGAGGATTATATTTATCTGCCATTACATCGTTCAGCTTTTGCTGATCTTTTGACAACTGATCTTTCTTCTTACGGGGAAAATCTGCATTAACCATTATGAGTTCGGTATCGGCCATTTGCCTGAAAGTTTCATTTTCAAAAATTTCTTTGTGCATGCGAATGCACGGCCCGCACCAGTCCGATCCCGAAAAATTCAGCAGGATATGTTTATGTTCTTTTTTTGCAATCTCCCTGGCTTCGTCTAAATTATTATGCCAGACAATTGCACCTGCCAAAAGAAAAGGTATTATTAAGAGATGCTTGATCATATTTCCAACCCTTTATTGTTTAAACAACAAATTATAAAAAACTATACGGTCTGTTTTTCAAAAAGGTTGTCAGTCGGAGAAAGATAAAATGTTAAAGATCATGAATTACCCGGAAATCAGTTGGTAGGTGTTACAGGCTTAAGATGGCAACCCTTTCCGGTTTACCCGATGAACAATACTCATTACAAAACCGATAATCATAATAACCGTGCCCATCCATAAAATATTAATCTGGGGAAATTCATACACTTTAAGAGATACAAAAGGAACGAGTGATGAAGATTCTTTAATTCCGATTTCCGGCTTATCGTTCAGCACCCCTTTTAAAACAACAATCAGGTTTTGTGCAAAAACAGTGTCCGGGATACTCCTCAATTCATTGTTCCTGATATATAAAACCGGTGATGCAGTATAATGCATACTATCCCTGCTTACAATGTTAATATCAGCCATCATTGCTGTATCTGCAGGATTAAAATGATATTTCTGATTATTGGGATTTTTCACCGTTTTGTTCAGCGTCATATAGCCATTAGAATAAAAAACAGTGTCTTTGGCAGATATAGGGGAAAATTTGAATTTTGATGTATCATTTCCCTTTTCCAGATTGCTGGCATAGTTTATATAAGAAAATATATCCCGGTCCCAGTAATGGTGTTTGTCAGGGTTCTGAGATACCCCTTCCATTCCTTTTGTGTTTTTTACCAGGTCAGGATAAAGATCAAAATGACGGTTTGTTTTCTTCTCCGTTAAAACAATGTGATAATAACTGATATTTCCCACGGCGTTTGTAGAATCGTCTCCGGTATAAGTAGCCCAATATTTACCCATATCAGTTTTTACATTCTTCAACAGGGTAATATTTTCAAGAGGGTTTTTGTCTTTATCTTTTGGATCGAACGGAAGGTTTATTCCGGTTGTGTTAAACGAAAGTAATTCTTTTTTTGAAGTGGATAATAGTATCCCTACCAGCATTAATCCGAAACCTACATGTGCGACAGAAGCTCCGGCATACTTTATTTTTCCTTTCATTTCTGCCCATATATAGAGCGTATTGGCCACAACTGCATATGTGCCGCCAAATAATGCGAGATGAATGGCTGTGAGAAAACCTGCGCCATACCTGGTATAATTAATGTTCCCGAATATGCTGACAAGCAGGGAAATTGCAGCTGCAATAATTGTAGGTACCGCTATTTTTTTCAGGAACACTTTTCGGTGGGTGTCTTTATATTTCAGGTATTGGGTGAAAGCAGTAAGCAGGCCTAATATAATTGCAATAAAAACTTCCACTCGGTTATAGGCAAAGGTATTATCCTCGCCAACCGACCAGTTTGTTTTAAATATTTTATTAATAACAGGAAGTGAGGTAGCCGTAATTATAAAAACTGAAGAAAGGAACAAAACAAGCGAACCGATAAACATCCAGAATTCCCTAGAGTATGCCGATTCTTCTTTTTCTATGTGAGGAATTTTTTTATAGTTGTTGATGAACAAATAAAATGCAGGCGCCAGAAACACTACTATAAACAATACTAACTGGAGGTTCATTCCTGAATCAACAAATGCATGTACAGAGGAGTCGCCCAGTATGCCGCTCCTTGTTAAGAATGTCGCATAAAGAACGAGTACAAAACTCATGATCAGGAAAAAATAAGTTGCCCGGAGTGAATGCCCGGTGGAATTATAAATTACCTGTGTGTGTAAGCCTGCCACCAATACCAACCACGGAACTAATGAAGCATTTTCTACAGGATCCCAAGCCCAAAATCCACCAAAGCTCAAAGCTTCATAGGCCCATGCTGCACCCATCATCACACCGGTACCCAGTACGCAGGCAGCAAATAAAGTCCAGGGTAATGCCGGCTTTGACCAGGAGCCAAAATCCTTTTTCCACAGCCCGGCAAATGCATAGGCAAAAGGAACAATCGTAGCTGCAAAGCCCAGGAATAAAACAGGAGGATGAATAACTACCCAATAATTTTGCAGCAAAGCATTAAATCCTTGACCATCCTGCATTTGAGGAATGCTCATATAATCAGGCCTGTTAAAAATCGGGGCATCCCCGAACCCTGGCATTTGCCTCACCAGTAAAAAAGGATTGATCCCTATTTTAGCGTTTGATATATAAATCCCCAATATCATAGTAGCCAGGCAAAGCTGACCGAAGCTTATTATCGTCATTACCGGGGCTTCCCATTTTTTTGCTTTGAATAGTAAGATCAACCCAAGCACGCATTGCCATATCGTCCATAACAAAAAACTGCCTTCCCAGATACAGGCTAATAAATACTGGCCGGGAAGCGTTCTGTTCGAATGCTCCCAGGCATAATTATATTCAAAATAATGGTGGGAAATAATGTAGTAAACAACGGCAAAAATGCTAAACACCGAAAAACAATCAACAACAAACGCCGCCCTCGCTAATTTTTTCCAGCTGCTTTCTTCTTCAATATTTTTTGCTGAAGCAGATTTGTAATAGGCAACGGTGGCAACAAATGATGCAGCAAAAGAGAGTGTTACAAAAAAATGCCCGATTTTTCCGGGTAGCAAGTGCTCGCCAAAATAGTCCATGCTCGTTTATTAATTCTGGCTCAGGTTTTTCTTCGCCATGTTTGGATCATCTTTATATTTAGATGGGCATTTCAAAAGTATCCCATCTCTTCCCGAAATCTGAAAAACGTCCCCTTCCATTTTTCCTTTTAAGGTTATCGCTTCGGCTTTTTCAAAATCATAAGGCTTTTCAAAATTACAAACAACCTTGGTCTTATTGCCGAGAGTATCGGACACATGAAAAGCAAAGTAATTGGGATCCTTTGCAGGATCGTACTCAACACTCTGGCTATGGTCCACATTTACATAAAGTGTCACTGTTTTGCCGGCTTTTTGCCTGGCTGAAGCAATAGTTTCATAAGTAGACAGGCTGCCCATAAAACTGACCAGCGTGGCAATAGCAATGGCAATAAAAACAAGGATAACAATATGGATTTTCTTCATGTCGAAAAATTAAAAAGCAAATTTAGTTTAAAATGATGACAGGTCATAATGATTAATATCAACCAGGCACATTTTATACATCATAACCCTGTTGCTACCCAAAAGTTTCTGATAAAAATATTCTTAAACATTTATTTGCTCCTTTTGTTTACTGTATTAACTTGCAACCCGTTTTTAAATGAGCGTAGCTCACATATATCATGACTGATCTTTCACATTTTGATCCCAATGGGCCAAGTAATCCGAGGAATAATATTTTTGGTTTGCCTTTTCACGAAGATGATGCCCGTGTAATAATCATTCCTGTTCCATGGGAGGTTACTGTTAGTTATGGCTCCGGCACATCCCGTTGTGCCGAACATGTTTTCAACGCCAGTATGCAGGTAGATATTTTCGACCCGGAATATAACGATTCCTGGAAACAAGGATATTATATGCGCCCTGTTGACAGGAAAATTTTAATGAAAAGCGATTATCTGCGAAAAGAGGCCGAATTATATATCGACTATACATCGAAGGGAGAAGCGCTGGAGAAAAATGCTTTTATGTGCAAATCATTAAAAGAAATAAATGAAGGCAGCGCCAACCTGAATAAATATGTGTATGAACAAACACTTGATTTACTAAACAGGGGAAAACTGGTGGCCTTGCTGGGCGGAGATCATAGCGTCCCTCTGGGCTACATGAAATCAATTGCTGAAAAACACGGTGAATTCGGGATACTGCAGATTGATGCGCATTGCGACCTGCGCAAGGCTTATGAAGGCTTTCAATACAGCCATGGCAGCGTTATGCTAAACGTACTGGAAGAAATAGGGCAGGTAAAAAAACTGGTTCAGATCGGTGTACGGGATTACTGCCAGGAAGAATGGGATTATATATGTAATAACAGGGCAAGAATAACCACAATTTTTGATAAAGACATCAAAGAAAGAGCATACGACGGGCAAAACTGGAAACAGATTACAGATGAGATTGTTTCCCTGCTTCCTGAAAAAGTCTATATCAGTTTTGATATTGATGGCCTTGATCCGAAATTCTGCCCGAATACTGGCACGCCGGTTCCAGGCGGTTTTGATGCACAACAGATATTTTATCTTGTGAAAAAAATTATTCAAAGCGGCAGAAAGTTTATCGGCTTTGACCTGGACGAAATCGGTACTGGCGAAACAGACTGGGATGCAAATGTAGGAGCAAGAATATTATGGAAGCTCTGCAACTCGCTTGTTGCTTCAAATAGTTAATTTCGCCAAAATATTTTTTTGAATGAAGTATGATTACGTGGTGGTATTAAAAAAGCGCAGCGACAGGCAGATTGATTTCATCAGTATTTTTTTATGTGTATTATCAATAGCAGCTTTTATATTTAACCAGGTTATTTCGGCACGTTTTAATTTTTTTTTCACTTTAGTTTCAATAATTATTACTGCAGGCGTTTTATATAATTTGTTTTTTTTAAGAGACAAATCACCACGATTCAAATACCTGCTTTTCCTGGCAGGCATTTCCTGGATCATAATGCCCTACCTGCAATGGGTTTCTGTTGCGCTTTTTTTTCTGGCATTCCTCGAATACCAGGCTAAACATCCGCTTGAAGTCGGTTTCTCCAATGATGAAATCTTAATCAACACTTTTATTAAAAGAAGATTTACCTGGAACGATTTCCATAATATTATTTTAAAAGACGGGCTGCTTACTTTAGATTTTAAAAACAATATGCTGTTTCAGAAAGAAACCATGGATGACGACGAACCGGATGCAGAGGAAGATGAGTTTAATAGTTACTGTAAAATACAATTGATAAAGGCAAAACAACAGCCCACAGTGTCAAACACGCATGAACAAATGACAGAAAATGGATAACAAATAGATGTTAATACAATCACCATATATACTTTATTCAAACGGCAAGGGAAATATCTTTGAGGATACTTCTTTGTTTGCCGTCGGCCGCAGCGGCTGGGATGCTTTGCCGGTGCCTGGTGAGAACTGGATAGAACTGCCGGATGGAGGCTCCTTGTATGAATTACCTGGCAGGTTTGGGATAGGCATGGACGTTATTACGGGGGAAATGAGGCTCTGTAAAAAAGGTTTTGCTGTTGCGGCTTTTATACCTCCTGCCCATACAGGGCTATATCTTGCCGCTTACGAAACGGAAAAAGATGCTCCGACCCTTCCGTTGTTTTGTTATACAGCAGTTGGGTGGTCAGATAATAAATTTTATGTTCCTGCGGTAAGAATTGAGCAGGATATACGACAGGAATGTGCAGGTTATGACGATGTCAAAATAAAAACAGGAGCTAAAAATTTATTAGAAGCTTATCCGCATAACCGGCTGGTAAAACATTTAATGGAAAATTGCTGTATGACGTACAATTGCCCGGCTGCCAGAAATTTTGCCCTAAGCAGGTGGGAATGCCCGGTACCTTCATCACCAGCATGTAATGCGAATTGCATCGGTTGTATTTCTTTTCAACCGCAGGAAGAAACAATCCCTTCCACACAAGACAGGCTGACATTCAAACCAACCTCGGAAGAAATCGTGGAATTTACTGTCCCGCATTTGCAAACCGCTCCGTTTCCTATAATAAGTTTTGGCCAGGGTTGCGAAGGTGAGCCGTTGTTAATGTGGGAGACGATTCGTGCATCAATTCTGGAAATACGAAAACATACCAACCGTGGCAGCATCAATATTAATACTAACGGATCAAAGCCTGATGCGGTAAAAGCTTTGTGTGAAGCCGGTCTGAACAGCATTCGGGTAAGCACTAATTCAGCAAGGAAACATATTTATGAAGCCTACTATCGCCCCAACAATTATCGTTTCGAAGACATTGTTGAAAGTCTCCGGGTAGTAAGATCTTTCGGAGGGTGGGCATCTGTCAATTATTTCGTCTTCCCGGGAATGACAGACAGCGTAGATGAATATGAAGCATTAAGAAAACTAATACAGGAAACAGATCTAACGATGATACAATGGCGCAATTTTAATATTGATCCAGATTGGTATCTTGGAAGAATCAACACAACTGATACTGGAGAATTTTTAGGCGTTAAACAATTAATGGAACTCATTCAGGAAGAATTTCCCCAAGTGAAATTCGGATATTTTAATCCTTCGATGGAGCGTATTACAGGAAATTATGAAACCGATTTTGCGCATTAATACCATTTATGAAGAACAATGAGACCAGGAAGAATGATGTTAATACAAATACTTTACAATTCAGCAGATTAGTTGTCTAATATCGCTATCTTCCGCGCATGAACACTAAACCAAGCAGGGAAATTTATATCGGAATCTCATTAGCTGTTCTTACTACATTAATATGGTCAGGCAATTTTGTGGTAGCAAGGGCGGCTTATAAACAAATACCGCCGGTTAGCCTGGCCTTTTATCGTTGGTTCACTGCGTCAATAATTATATTGCCCTTCAGTTTCAAAAAAATACTTTCTGAAAAAAAAATATTAAAAAAAAATGCAGGCTATTTGTTTTGGACAGCCTTAACCGGAGTCAGCCTGTTCAATACATGCATTTATGTTGCCGGTCATTATTCGCCAGCCATTAACCTGGCATTAATTGGAACTACCTCATCACCAATCATGGCGGTAATCTTAGCAAGAATTTTTTTAAAAGAACACATCAGCTGGTTGCGCATTTCTGGGCTCGTTATTTGTATTTCAGGTATTTTATTATTGATGGGAAAAGGCAGTTTTAAACAAATTTTTATGCTCCGTTTTTCAATCGGCGATATCTGGATTTTACTCAGCGCATTTTTCTTTGCCATATATAATATATTAGTTCGCAAAAAACCATCTTCAATTAATCCGGTTGTTTTCATGGGGGTTGTTTTCAGCCTTGGCACTTTAATCATTTTTCCCTTTTATTTATTCGAAAAATTTAATTCACCTGCAGCTGACTGGAATATAAACCTGTTGCTTATAATCATTTACCTGGGCCTTGGAAATTCTGTTATATCCTATTTCTGCTGGAATGCCGCCATTGCCAAACTGGGGGCTGCAAGAACTGCTTTATTCGGAAACCTTATACCGATTTTCAGCAGTATAGAAGCCCTCTTTTTCCTGGGAGAGAAAATAACGGTGATACATATCCTAAGTGCAGCGATGGTAATAACCGGATTGGTAATCGCTAATTTTAAAACAGGAAATTCTAAAATCGCCATAACCCGTGAAAATATGACAATAACAAATTGATTAACTAACCCACTGACACCAACAAGTAAATACACGTATTTTTCAGCCTGTCATCATTTTCATTTCGATTTATTTGACTTCCTGCACACAAATTCTTTAATTTTATATTAGTTCACCTTATTCAGTGAAAGTATTGATCAATGGACAAGAAGCTTCCGACTATTAAAGAAATTGCCAAACGCCTGAACATTTCCATATCCACTGTTTCCAGGGCCTTGCATGATCATCACAGTATCGGGCTCAGAACAAAAATGCGTGTCCGCCAGCTTGCAGAAGAACTCAATTATGAGCCCAATAAAACTGCTATTAATTTCAAACAAGGGAAAACTTTTATTATCGGCGTAATACTTCCCAATCTTTCCGAATCTTTTTTTTCATCAGCTATAAGTGGTATTGAAGACTTCGCCAATACGCAAAATTATAATGTGGTTTTGGGGCAATCACATGATGATAAAGAAAGAGAAATCAGTATTGTTAAAGCTATGAAAAACCAGCGTGTTGACGGCATGCTTGTTTCAGTTGCAAAAAACACCACCAGTTATGAGCATTTTGCCATGCTCCGAAAATATAATATCCCACTGGTATTTTTTGACAGAATACCAGACATGGCCAATATCAATTATGTGGCATGTAAATTAGAAAATGGCATGCAACAAGCCATTCAATATCTGGTGAGGAAAAAGCATAAACATATTGCATTAATTAATGGTCCGGAAACACTCGTTGCTACCAGGGAAAGGTTAGACTGTTACATAGCAGCATTGAAAAATAGCAATATAGAAACGGATGAAAAATATATTGTATCAACCGACCTGACCGCCGAGAAAACGCATGAAGCCATGAAGAAACTAATCGCATTAGAACAAAAACCTACGGCAATAATTGCATTCAATGATTATGTGGCACTGGATGCCATACAGCTTGCCAAAAAAGAAAAAATAAAAATCAACAAAGAGATAAGCTTTGTGAGTTTTGCCAACCTGCCCATCTGTAATTATATGGAAAACCCTCCGTTGGCTTCAGTTGAACAATTTCCTTACCAGCAAGGGCAAAAAGCTGCAGAAATGCTTCTAAAAATGGTCGGTACAAGAAACAGCGTATCTGCACAAGAAACAGTAGCAATGAACTATACCATCGATTCCAAATTAGAAACACACTAAAACATCTGTATTAGTATAAATTTCAAACCCCACGTTTGTGGGGTTTGAAATTTTACGAAAGAGATTATTTTGCTTTCTTTTGCATTTGCTCTCTGAGTTTCTGAAGCTGCTCAGGAGTAATACTTCCGGCAGATCGTTGAGGATGGGCAGCCGTATCGCTTATGTCAACCACTTCAACATCGAATACCAAATTTTCGAAAGGCTCAATTGCCGGAGGTGAACCTTGTGGCCCATAACCAAGCATAGAAGGAATATACATTTTACCCTTATCTCCTTTCTTAAATTCTGTAATAGCTTCCACCATTCCGGGTATTGCTCCGGAAACACCTGCCCTGAACTGAAAAGCTTCAAGAGGATGATGTTGCAATTGTTTAGCGCTGTCCTGATTCGAGTCAAAAGGCTTTCCGTTGAAATCGTAACCGGTATATTTAACGGAAACGTATTTGCCTGAATCAACTTTTGGGCCGTTGCCAGGCGATGTAATCTGATAGAAAACACCGTTACTTGTTGATTTTACATCTTTAATATTGTTTTTTGCAAGAAAATCCTGAATCACTTTTACCTCTTTATCTTTTTCAGCATCAAACATTTTTTTTCTGTCTTCCAATGCCGCATCCTGCGATGCCAGAATATCAAGCACTTTAAATGTGAGTATAATTTTATCATTCTTTTTGAAGAATGGGGGCAGCTGACCTCCGAATTTTTTCTTAATAGTATCTACCAGCATAACAACAACAAGACTGTCTCCTTTGCGTAACAATGGAAATACTTCTGCAGGATCGTAAATATTGCCAACACTATCTACAGGGCTGTAAGCCGGAAAATTGTTATATGACGTTCTCAATACAGAATCACGAACCTTTTGCATCCAGTTAAATTTCAAAAATTCACCCTTCTTAACCACAGGCCCTTTACCATCTGATATGATTTTATACAGCAGGCCGCTTTTGGTCCTCTTCAACCCTTGTGTGCATGATAAAGCAAATATCATTGGCAGCAGAATAAATAAATACGATGAGCGCTTTTTCATTTTATATTATTATTGTAGTTGTGACGAATTTTCTTTCATAGCCATAATAAACCGCTGTACCGTAGCTTCAAGTGTTTCCCTGCTTCTTCCACCGGCTGCATTAAAATGCCCGCCTCCTTCAAAATATTTCCTGGCAAAACTATTTACATCGAAATCTCCTTTACTGCGGAATGAACACCTGATTTCTTCATCACGGTCTATGATAAGGGCTGCGAGTTTAATTCCTTTTATAGATAAAGGATAGTTTACCAATCCTTCCGTATCCCCGGTCTTTATATCAAACTTTACCAGGTCTTTCCAGGGAACAGCTATCAGGGCTGTGTTGTATTCATAATAAATATCCATCCTGTTTTGAAGAACATGTCCGATAAATCGCAGTCGGTTCTCCAGAAAATTATCAAAAAGGTTTTCATGGATGAGCGAATGATTAAAACCGGTATTCTTCAAATCAGCAACCATCCTGTGTACATCAGATGTAGCCGATAAAAAACGAAATGAACCTGTATCAGTCATTACGCCTGCATATAAGCATTCTGCTATTTCTGCATTAATTTTATTTCTGTGTCCAGAGGAATTGATGAAATCATAAACCATCTCGCTGGTTGAACTTTTTGATGTATCGCTTATGCCATAATCAAACACTTCAATCATCGGTTCCCGGTGATGATCAATCAATACTTTGACGCAGTTCAGGTTTTTCAATTTATACTCCATCTTTCTTGTCCGTGAAAGCGTATTGAAATCAAGACAAAAAAGATATTGTGCATTATTAAGAGCAGCGTTTGCCTTTTCCATATTCAGTTCGAAATCGATTACGCCTTCACAGCCCGGCATCCACTTCAGCCAATCAGCCCAGTTAGTGGGAGAGATCACTGTAATCGTATGCCCGAATTGTTTCAAAAAATGATAAAGACCTAACGAAGATCCCATCGCATCTGCATCAGGCTTTTGGTGCATAGTAATAACAACATTTGCACAATCTAAAAACAGTTCAGGTATTTCTCCGATTCCTTTCATTATAAACGGCTGCAAAGGTGCGGAAATAAAGACCAATTGCCAAATCAGGTTCAGTGTTGCCGGTTGTTTGGGTTATTCAAAATTTATTCATCCATTACAATGGCACTTTAACAACTCAATACTTTTACACTCTTGTGCCATAAAACGAAAACATTTACCTTTGCGCCCTAAATAAAAAATATGAGCAACAAAACTTTTACTATGATTAAGCCCGATGCATTCGGGAAGGGTCATTCCGGTGCAATTCTTGACATGATCATTAAGACAGGTTTCCGCATTGTTGCCATGAAGCTTACAAAATTGTCGGCTGAAAAAGCCGGTGAGTTTTATGCTGTTCATAAAGCAAGACCCTTTTATGGCGAACTGGTAGAGTTTATGAGCAGCGGCCCGATTATAGCTGCAGTTCTTGAAAAAGAAAATGCAGTTGCTGATTTCCGCAAACTAATCGGGGCCACCGATCCTGCAAAAGCTGATGCAGGTACAATCAGAAAATTATATGCAGCATCTGTCGGGGAAAATGCCATCCATGGAAGTGACAGCGATGAAAATGCAGAAATTGAAAGCAATTTCTTTTTCAGCAAACTGGAAAGTTTTTAGAATACCTACAATAAATGGTCAATGACATCCATGTTGACCATTTATTCTTTATAACATAAGCCCCTCGCCCATAACTGGAGTTACTGTATACCCTGCCTTTTTGAGCAAATTCAGCAAACCCTGCTCTCCCGGCAAGTGCCCGGCGCCCACAGCAATCAATAATGATTTTTCAGGCATTAATTTTTTTAGCTGTTCTACCCAGTTTCTGTTGCGACGGTACAATAATATATCCAGGTAATTGGAAGATCCAGGATCCTCCTTTGTTGACAGCAGTTCGATTTTATTCAGGTCCTGGTTTTTATAAGCAAGAACAAGTGTGTCGGTTATACTTCTATACCCTTCACTGCTGTCAATATATTTTATAAGGTCATCAGCCTGGTCTTTATACGGAATACTGTCAAAAAGGGAAGCCTGGAATTCTACAGTTTCCAAACCGTTTATCTTTTTATTCACTTCATGTGCCTGTTTCATAATCACGAACTCCATTCCGTTTGAAGACTTGCATGGAAGGTCATTTTCTTCCATCAGGCTTCCAATAAGCATGGGCTTAAAA
>Ga0335069_10001316_pt1 | contig 40227 bp, 44 predicted proteins | sample Lox_Sample_11_FD_206714 | JGI IMG/M metagenome (GOLD analysis project Ga0335069, IMG submission 206714) | Soil microbial communities from Loxahatchee National Wildlife Refuge, Florida, United States - Lox_Sample_1.1 | ecosystem: Environmental > Terrestrial > Soil > Wetlands | place: USA...
CTTAAGTCAGGAGTGACCTTCACCGTCAAAGGCGTGCGTCACTGAGAAACCAGGCGAACGGCGACCGCGGAGGAGCCGTTCCCGATGACAGGAGTTCCCATGGTTGCTCCGCTTCCAGGGTTCCCGCATCCAATCAGGTTGACGACGGTAGTTTTGATGTGGCCAGCGGTCGGCCCACTTGCGGGGGTGCCGATGCCATTCGAATTCAAGAAAAGCTGTACGAAACCCACCAGGTTGACCGTGCCGCTGTGAGCGCCCCCGCTGCTGTCATAGACGGGAACAGTGACGAGCGAATCACTGACCTCAATGTTCTGCCCGCTCGCCCCGGGGATCGGGTTGCTGGTTCCGGCGACGAACTGAAACGGCTGTCCTGGATTTATATAAGGAGTGACGGACACAGAATCGCCATTACCGAACGCGGACGGCGACGAATGAGTCAAGCAATTCACGGCTGTTGCTGTCTCAGAATTACGGCCTAAATGACTCGAAACGTCTAAATCAACAGAGTCGGTACAAGAGATCGTTTTTTGCACGCAGCCGGCAACGCTCTTCTGATAATCGTTGAAGGGGGCACCACCAAGACAAGAAGGCAGAGCAGAGGTTGGCGCCGGGAAGCTCGCTAAAGTGCCGGGGAAATATTCCCACTTCACCGCCGTCTGGGAACCATTGCAGGCAAAGCCGCATCTCGCAAAGAAGGTTGGGTTTGGGTCTGTCCATCCAACCAGCGAAGGGTTCTTGATGTTCCCATTCGCGTCAAAAATTGTGTCGACTGGGGTCGAGCCTGTGGGATCAAGATTGGGCAGCACCCACGGCTTGACGCACGCGGTCGCAACCGGCGGCGAAGAGGTCAGGGCGAGGCCAGACAGCCCCGACGGGTTGTAGGCTTCCGCAGTGGCAGTTGCGCTCAGACTCTGTTGGGTCCATCCCCAGATTCGTGCAAAAAACGTGGGGAGATCAATTCGCCGGACTTGAACCGTAACGCGAGGATTGTTTTGAAACCCCGGTGCACCTGCATTCGGGAAAGAGACAGTAACTTCGGCTGCGGCGAGCGACCGTCCTCCAACGGAGTTAGTCTGTGCCACCTGTTTAGCCATGGCGGTGGCCATCGCTTGCGCGTTGGTGGCCAAGGTTGCATCTGCTAGTGACGTCATTCCAGAGTTGGCCAGCACTCGCGCAGCGGCCAGCGCCGCTCCGTCGGCGGCCAGTTGCGCTTCGCTGCGCGCCGTGTAAAGAGTAACAACGTCAATCGACAGAGCCGCCATCGCGCCCACCACAAACAGCAGAAACACCGCTACCAAAATGATGATGACGCCTTCTTCACGGCGCGGCGATGGGCGGGTTTTGCGCGGGAGAATCATCTCTAGGTTTGATTGTGAACGGTTGCCGATTCCGTCAGATCGGTAACCGCGCTATAACTGGCGCCCGGAATCAGCAACTGGATCACGCTGTTGAACCGCCAGTGATAGGGATACGTTACGGTCACAATAGACCCCACGGCGGCCGGTGAGTTCGAGGTGTCCACCCATCCGCGGTTCACCGTAATGACCAACGTGTCTCCGACCGACACTCCGGAGCATCCCAGGAATGTGTAGGCCCACTCCAGCTTGCCGCTAGTCTGCACACCAGCCGGAGGTGGCAGCTTGCAGGCCCCAGACCCCGCGAGCGGGATCACGCCGCTTTCATCGAGAGAATTGAATACCGCGGAGACTACCGGTCTAAGGGAATCGGGATTCGCATTTGTAACCGTGATGTCATTGGTCGGCTGAGCCGCGGCCACAATCGCGCCCTCCTGCGCCGCCTGCTCGATCTTTTGCTTCTGGTTGAAAGCGCCGCTGAAATCGAAAATCCCCACCACGAAAACCACCAGCAGCGGCAGAGTGAGCGCAAATTCCAGAAGGGCGGAGCCCTCGGAGCGCCAAAGCATCTCCTGCAAGCGATGGATCGCACGTCTCGGGGCAAGAACGAGGTTCATCTCAGTTCTCCATCCGGGACTGCGCCTGCGCTGACATCGTGATCCGAGTCAGATTGAGGGAAGTGAAAGGCAAATAAAATTGGAAGGGGAACTGAAAGCTGACCAGTGTGCCGCAAATGGAAGGGTCGCCGCTGGCTGCTGGGGCGTTGAGCTGCACTTGCCGGCAAATTACGACGTTGCTGGACGTGACACAAGGGTCGACGGGTGGATCGAGGCACGAAACTGGAGTCGGCGGATCGGAGCTAACAGGAATCTGCGCGGGATCAAGGCTGGAAGCGCGCATCACGCCGAAGACTGCATTCGTAACCGTGGCATCGACAGGGAACGCGTTTCCGCAGGTGGCGCACGAAGCCCGGGCTGCCACGACGGCGCCCTGTTGTGCCGCCTGCGTGATGGTGGAGTAAATATTGAAGGCCCGCCCGAACCAGACAATGCCCAGCAAGAAGAGAAACACTACGGGCATGACGAGTGCAGCCTCGGCGATTTCGGCGCCGTCGGTTCGTTTCAGATTGCGCAAGAGCATCGTCATTGCTAGATTGCTGTTCTGACGCGAAGCACTACATAAAATAACGCCGCCGCGCCCAGTGCGACCCCGAACGGAATCTTCGTCGACTCGGGATTGTCGAGCGACACTTCCTGTCCCGGCATGCGCAGGCTGAACATCGCCGCAACCATGCGCACGATATTCAAGAGCGTCTGCTTCAGACGGCCTTTCAAAATCACAACCGCCAGCGCCATCACACCCGCGACGATGACCGCGATCATCAGTACGTCGCCAAGCGCGCCCGACCCCAAGCAGGCTCCCAACGCCCCGGCCATCTTCCAATCCCCAGCGCCCAGGCTGCGGATCAGTACGAAGGGTAGCAGGAGGGCAAGGCCCAGCGCCATACCCAACAGAGCAGTTTTCAACCCGGGCCAGCGGAAAACCGCCGTGTTGACCGCCACCCCAAAAACCGTGCCGGACACGGTGAGCCAGTTCGGGATGCGGCGGGATCGCCAGTCCCAGGCGCCCGCGAGGAGAGCTACAACCGCGGCTAGAATCAATGGGGCAAGGTGGGACATTCCGGTGCGGCAGAAGCTCCTTTGTGAAAGTTGTTAAGAGAGTACTTTATGGGTTCCAGAACGGGGACCCAAGAAAGTTGTTGATTTGTCTCGTTTTGTCATCCGACTTCCCTTTGCTCTTGTCATTCCGACCGGAGGGAGGAATCTGTTCGGCTGCGCCCGTCATCGCTGCCTACGACAGCAGATTCCTCACCGGCTGTCGCCGGTGCGGAATGACAATAGGAAGGTTCTGAAAAAATGATGGTTGGAAAGGCAAGGGGCTGCGCGGAGGCGGCCGATCGAAACCCGATTTATCGGCGTCATGCCCGCATTACCGCTGTACCGGGCTGCCGGCGCTGCGTTCGGCGATCACCTTCCGCGCGTTATCGGCGAGCGCGCGCGCCTGCGGCATCAACTCCAGAGCCTTGATGATGTCGGGGTCGGTCTCGGCGCGCACTTTCAAGCCCTCTTCCTGCCCGAACGCGTCAATGAAGATTTCGCTCTTGATGCTGGAGCGTACCCAGTCGTTGTTCTCAATCAGTTCGCCTTCGGTGAACGGGATTTTTTCGCTGTCCAGGAACTTGCGGAAATCCTGCAGGATCACGTCATCGACTTCGAAAGACGTCGCGATCTTGTGGGAGTTGGCGTAGCGCTTGGCGAAGTTAAAAAGGGCGTAATGCTGAAGCAGCGTTTCCTGAAACTTGTTGGACTTCAACGGCGCGATCTTGACGTCGGGCGTAATGCCGCCGCCGCCGTAAACAGTACGGCCGCCGTCGGTCAGCTTGACTTCTTTATTCGCGTTGTTATCTTCGCTTTCGCGGTTGTAGTAGTAGTCGTACAGCGAAAGATTGCTATAGTCACGCTGAATCAGCCGTCCGCTCGGCGTATAGTACTTAGCCGTGGTAAGCGCAAGGCCGGTATTTTCGCCCAGTGGATACACGGTTTGCACCAGGCCTTTGCCGAACGTAGTTTCGCCCACAATCAGCCCCCGGTCGTGATCCTGAATCGCCCCGGCGACAATTTCAGCGGCTGAAGCGGTTCCGCGATTCACCAGCACCACCAGCGGATAATCCTTGCCGCCATTACCGCGGGCCGCGACGTAGCGCTTTTCAGCCGAAGACCGCCCATGATGCGAGACGATGAGCTGACCTTTCTTCAGAAACTTGTCCGCCACGCCCACACCCTCACTCAACAGGCCGCCAGGATTCTGCCGAAGATCCAGCACAAGACCTTTGATATCGCCGAGCCGCTCCAGCGCCTCGCTCACTTCGTGTTCGGTCGTCTCCTGGAAACCAGAGATGTGCATATAGCCGATGCCTGGCTTGATCATGAAGTGCAGATCGACGCTGTACCGTGGAATCTCGTCGCGCACCACGCTGAATTCGAGCGGATGATCGGAACCTTCGCGCAGCATCGTAATGCGCACAGTGGTTCCCTTGGGCCCTTTGAGCAGGTCGGCCACGTCGGTGGTGGTCATGTTGTCGGTGGACTTGCCATCGATGGCGGCGATGATGTCGCCGGGACGAATGCCGGCGCGATAAGCGGGCGTGCCGACAAACGGCGCAATGACAATGACCTTATTGTTGCGTGGTCCGACGCTCATGCCAACGCCGTAGTACTTGCCGCGCTGTTCCTCACGAAGCGTCGAGTAAGACTTCGGATCGAAAAAGTTGGAGTGGGGATCGAGCTGGTGGAGCATGCTCGGAATGGCGCCGTCATAAATGGCCTTATCGGGATTGACGGGGTCAGCGTAGTTGTCTTCGACGGTCTGGTAGACCTCGGTGAACTCGCGGAAGCTGTCGCGCACGTCGGAGTCGCTGGAGGGCGTCCCCGGCGGGTTGAGTTTCTGCGCGAAAAGCATGCCCAGCAGACCGAACAGTGCGAGAACGAACACAACAAGGAAGAGAGAACGACGCGAACTACCAGCCATTTTTGAAAATCCTCAGGGCAGGCACGTGGAGGGATCCACCCACCGCTTATTTGCGCAGTATAGCACGCAGATATGCCTGTTTACTTAGACGCGAACGGCGGCCAGAGGTTACTCCGGAGCGACGGCTTTTGATTGAAAAGAAAGGGGGTAGGGCGTACTAAGGCCTAATCTCAAATAGGGCGCCGGAGCCGGCTTTGCCGCCGATTTCCGTGGTGCCAAAGACGTTGCCAGCGCTGTCGACAAGAACCCCAGCCTCCGGAGTGCCAGCGTCAACTCTGCGGGAGCCGAAATAATGGAGAACCGTCTCCTGCCACTGGCCTGCAGCGGGGGTTAGTTCGAAGGCTGTGCCGCAAACCGAGCACGGGCCGCTGCCTCCTTCAAACGTGGTGCCGTAGAGGTTCCCGGCCAAGTCAAAGACCGGTGTGGCAAGGGTTTCGATTCCGTCGGTGCCTTGGAAGGCAAAGATGGTTGTCTTCGTCCAATGGCCGCCACCGGGGATCAACTGAAAAACGGTTCCGCAGCCGGAGTTAGGGCAGTTGCCGGATTCGTTTCCGCCAGCGTAAGTCGTGCCGTAAAGCGATCCCCCATTGAAAACCAGGCTGGCGGCAGGGAAGGCGCCATCGCTTCCACCGGCGAATTCGTAAATCACCTTTTCTTTCCAACTGCCATTGCGGGTCGGAGTGATCTCGAACACAGTGCCCGAGTCGGCGCTGCCGCCATTCGGGGTCGCTCCATAAAGGTTGCCAGAGCCGTCGAAGATGACCCCGTTGAGAAAGGGAAGGGCTCCATCCTCTCCCCCGGCGAAGGCGTGAAGCACCTTCTGCGTCCAGTGACCGCTTTGATCCGGTGTCAGCTCGAAGACAACTCCGCAGCCGGAAGGAGGATCGCACGCAGTGTTGCCGCCATACTGCGTCGTGCCATAGACGTTTCCCGCAGAATCCACTGTGAGGGGCGAACTGGGTATCGCACCATCCGCGCCTCCCGTGAAGGAGTAAAGAACCTGCTCGGTCCAGTGACCCTTGCCGTCAGGCTTGAGCATATACACAGTTCCGCAGCCGGTATTGCATCCCGTGCCGCCGCCTTCGGCTGTGACTCCGTAGAGATTGCCAGCCGGATCGGAAGTGACGCCGCTGACCGGCAAGCTTCCGTCCGAGTCACCGGCAAAGTTATAGAGAACACTCTCCTTCCAGCCGCCGTTCGGGGAAGGCTTCAACTCAAACACGAGACCGTTCTGACTCGCGCCACCGCTGGATGCGACACCATAGAGATTGCCAGCTGCGTCAGGCAGCAGCATCCCGCTGGGATTACCTCCGTGTTTGCCGCCGGTGAAACTGTGGATGATTTTTTCCTTCGGTTTGGCGTAGGTGTTGATTGTCGCCAGGAAAACGGGCAGTAAGAACGCCGCAACACGGAAAGCAGAACGATAGAGCCGTTGCATGGAAGGCACTCCCCAGATTGCTAGGGATGATACCTCAGAACAGGCGCGTGACGCCTTCTTCCAGCACGATGACTTTGTCCTTCACTCCGGCCGCGCGGGCTTCCTTGTCCAGCAACTGCAGAGGTTCGTCAACCGGTTCGTGCGACAAGCGGAAAGTTCCGTAGTGCATGGGGACCATCCAGCGCGATTTCAAATCGAGGAATGCGCGAGTGGCGTCAGCCGGACTGGTGTGAACGTTGCGGAACGTCGGCGGGTCGTAGGCGCCGATGGGCAGGAGGGCGACTTCGGGAGACAGTCGCTGTCCGATCTCGCGGAAGCCATCAAAGTAGGCCGTGTCTCCGGCATGATAGACAGAGTGCTTGCCGGCGCGGATGACGAAGCCGCCGTAGCCGCGGTGAGAGTCTTTCAGAATGCGCGCTCCCCAGTGACGCGAAGGCACGTGGGTGACTTCGACCTTGCCTTGATGATGCTCGTTCCACCATTCCAGTTCGACGACGTGCTTGAAGCCGAGGTCGGAGACGAGATCGAAGACGTGGTGAGGCACGATGAGGGTAGGCGCAGTGCCCGTCTGGCGCCGCGTCTGTCGCGCGATGGTCCGCAGCGATTGGCGATGCAAGTGATCGAAATGCGCGTGCGTAACCAGCACGAGATCCATCGGCGGAAGATCGCGCAGCCGAAGTCCCGGCTGACGCAGACGTTTCAGCACAAAAAGCCAGCGCGCAAAATTCGGATCGACGGCGATATTCAGGCCGCCCATCTGCAGGAAGAAGCTGGAGTGACCGATGAACGTGACACCCATCTCACCGTTCGTGACAAGTTGCGGCTTGTGAGTTCGTCCGGTGCGCGGCGTCACCGCCGAGTGCCGCACCAGCTTGGTAAATTGCCCGGCGCGCCGCCGGAGTGCTGCACTTCTTATGGAGGATTTCAGCATTTCCTAAACTGCTTAGCCCCTATCTTATGAAGACGAACGAACGGCGGCCAATATCGTTTTAGCCGCCCTTTCATCTAGATGCACTGTCGGCCCGTCGCGAACCAGAGGAAACCGTCGAGCGTCCAAGAGTCTTGTGAATTCTCTCATCAGTGTATGACATCCCGGTTTTTCTTGACCGTTACTTTGGTGGTCATATCTAATCAAAATTCGACCCTGGGAAAAATCTCTTGGAGGATGGAAGCTCAATGCGGGTGGCATTTCTTGGACTAGGAATCATGGGGCGGGCCATGGCGGCTAATCTGGTAAAAGCCGGACACGAGATCGCAGTATGGAATCGCACCGCTGGGAAGACCGTAGAAGGCGCGCGGACAGCGTCGAGCCCGGCGGATGCGGCACAGGGTGCGGAGGTCGTCTGGATGTGCGTCTCCGACACCAAAGCCGTCGAGAGCGTACTGTTCGGCGAAGGCGGCGCGGAAGCGGTCCTCGCTCCCGGCGTGATCATCGTGGATTCGAGCACGATTTCTCCATCAGCCACGGTGCGCTTTGCCGAACGGGTAAAAGCCCGTGGCGTGGACTACGTAGACTCTCCCGTTACCGGCTCGAAAATTGCTGCCGAGTCAGGGACGATTATTTTTATGGCTGGCGGAGACGAGGCCGTGCTTGCACGCGTGCAACCGCTCTTCCAGGCCATGGGCAAGCAGGTGTTCCACATGGGCGAGACCGGCAAGGGCCAGGCGACAAAGCTGGTCATGAACCTGCAGATCGCCCTCATCTACGAAGGCTTTGCCGAGGCGCTGACGCTGGGGACGAAGCTGGGCGTGGGTGTGGAGAAACTGCTGCCGCTGGTGCAAGCTTCCATGGTGCGCTCAGGCGTTGTGGATTACAAATCTCCCTTTATTTTGAAGCGCGATTTCTCCCCAAATTTCCCGCTGCGCCTCATGCTGAAAGATATTCACCTAGCCCTCGACGCCGCAAAAGAGTCGCGTGTGCGCCTGCCGGGTCTGGAAGCGGTTGAAGAAGTCTACGACCTCGCCGCCGAAGAAGGGCACAAGGACTTGGACTACGCCGCGACGCTGACGCTGCTGGAAAAGTGGGCGGGGGTGGAAGTGAAAGGGGAAGCGTAGCCGACTGCCGAAAAACTCGGGAATCGGACGAACGGGAAGGGAACAGGTTGAAGAGCCTGCGGAACAACTCCCATTGTCGGTGCCACCGTCGAAGAGCGGCGCTTTAGCGGCGCGTAACTCGCCTTCCCTGACTCTAGGCTTTAGCCCCCGTGGTCGTTTTTGCTACTTCCGCGCCCTCTTCCGTTATGCGAAATATGCGGGCACCGCGGAGGTTAAAGAACATTCCCGCTTTTTACCAGATGGTGTCCGACATCAAGCTTTCCCCACCCAAAAACTGAAAATCTGAATGGTGCAACTTCCTCTCAGCGCGCCACGCTCTTTTCCATCTGCATCGCGCGCGGAAACAGCACATTGTTTTCCAGATGAATGTGCTGATGCAGGTCTTTCTCGAAGTCCGCCAAAGCCGTATACAGCGCCTGGAAACTGGTGCACGCATCCGCCGGGGGAGTGAAGTTGTTTGTGTTCCCCCGCAGCGAACGTAAAGCGATCCCGGCATTATCGTGCTCGCGCTCCATCATCCGCACAGGATTCGCGACCGTCCCGAACGGCGGCGGCAAAACCGGCTCATGAGCAACCACTGAATCCTCCGTTCGCTCTATAAAGGGAAACAGAATGTTCTCTTCCTTCAGCAGGTGCGTCATCAACTCTTCGCCAAGGGCATGAAACACCGCTCGGACCTGCCCCAGTTCCGGATGATTCGCCCCGTGCTTTTCGTATACCTTGTCCGTCAATTTCCCAATCTCCGGAATCCGCGTCCGCAGAAACACGTGGTGCGTGCGTACGATGTGCGCAATCAATTCGCTGAGCGATCCCGAGAGCAGTTCCTTCTCCGCGAGACGCGCGGGGGTTACGGTAGCGGCCTCGATCTGGGCCAGAACCTGATCCAGATTCAGCTTTGCCGCGGCACACGCCTCGTCCAACGGACGGTTTCCACCACAACAGAAATCGATCCCCAATTTTTCGAACACCGGGATCGTCTGCGGCGTCTCAATCGCATACTCCCGGACGGTCTTGGTAGTCGTCAGAGTCATGAATTTCTCCTCGCAACCCGCAGGCTGCCTATGACCTCGACTCTAAGAGACGCGTCCGATAAGCGCGATGACTTTTGTCACGAGAAGCGACTCGCAGAAACTGCGGCGAAACTCGCTGCCGGCAGTGCAGAAGCCCTGAGACATTAAGGGGAAAAAGTCAGATTTTGAGTTGCGCAGCGCCTTCGGTGTGTGCGTGAGAACCCAGTGGTCACCTTTAGAAGCAGTGAGTCATAAGGAATACTGACTACTTCTTGGCGAACGTCCGAATATAGTTGACCAGGTTCCAGACGTCGTCGTCTTTGGCCCGGTCGCCCTCCGGAGGCATGTCCCCTTTGCCGTGGCGGATGATGTAAAACCACTCCCCATCGGTATGGGCTTTCTGCGCGTCGGCATTGGTGAAATCAGGGACATTCTTCATGTCCATATCATTTTTTCCATCGCCGCTATCGCCGTGACACATAGCGCAATCAATGGCATAGAGCTTCTTGGCCTTGGCCAGGCCTTCCGGAGTCGGCTTGACAGGATTGGCTTTCTGCGCGGCCTCAGGTGGAGGCGTCTTGTCGTCCGGCTTAGCGGGCGGGGCTTGCGCTCCAAGGATGTATGCGAACAGCAGCAAGGCAGGAACTGCCAACACCATCTTCAACCAGGAACGTTTCAACACGGCGACCTCCTCCTCTTCCGGGGGCACGCTTCTCATGCCGCAATCATTCTACGACTGGAAAAAGCTGCAGGGAAGTTCACTCGTCACGTACCCCAGTACGCGGAATCACGTTCGCTACTGTGCCCGACAATTACGTCCGTAACCCCTTTCGGCAGTAGGGATTACAGAAGTATTACAAAGCTTCGCCTGCTCTCCTGCTATTGTGCAATGCGGACTCTGTAAAAATCACTTTGGGGGTGAGCGTTTCATGAGCAGCATGCCAGCAAGCGAGGACCTGCGCGTGGGAGGACGATCCTTCTACGGCAGGAAAAACCGGCACGGAATGAACTGGACCACGTCCGTTGCCATGATTCTGTTTCATGTGGGTGCGCTCGCTGCCCTGTTCGTTTTTACGTGGAAGGCATTTCTCGTATCGATGTTCTTGTGGTGGGTCGCCGGTAGCCTGGGGATTGGCCTGAGCTATCACCGTCTGCTGACTCATCGCGGCTTCAAGTCTCCGAAGTGGATGGAATATTTTCTGACCTGGTGCGCGACTCTAGCGCTGCAAGGCGGCCCAATTTTCTGGGTGGCGACGCACCGCATTCACCATCAGTATTCCGACGAGGAAGGCGACCCCCACACGCCAAACGACGGCAAGTGGTGGGCGCACATGGGATGGATTCTGGTCGGCAAGTCGATGCATCACGACACGACCACGCTGGCGCGTTACGTTCCTGACCTAACCAAGGACCCGGTGCATGTCTGGCTGACGAAGTATCACTGGACGTCGAACGTGATTGTCGGCGCGATTCTGCTGGCGATGGGTGGGCTGCCATGGCTCCTGTGGGGAGTGTTCTTCCGCGTGGTACTGGGTTTGCATTCGACGTGGGCCGTGAACTCGATTACGCACATGTGGGGATCGCGACGGTTTGCGACGAAGGATTTGTCGACGAACAATTTTGTGGTTGCCCTGCTGACTTTCGGCGAGGGCTGGCACAACAATCACCATGCCCATCCGGTTTCTGCGCGGCATGGGATTGCATGGTACGAGATTGACACGAACTGGTATTGCCTCTGGGCGATGCAGAAGTTGGGCCTTGCACGGCACATTTATAAGATCTCGCTCGACAATCTGCCGCCGAAGCCGGCGCTGGTGCGGGACTTAAAAGCGGCCGAGTTGGTGGGAGCCGCAGCGGGGAACGACTAAGACCGCAGGACTTAGGCGCTAGGCCTTGGGTATTAGGAAAGGCTTTCGAGGCAGACCGTTGTGGCTGCTTCGAGAGCCTTTTTTGGTTTGAAATCTCGAGCATCGTGATTCGCTGCGTGGCGTGCCGGCATACCATTGCTCAGCTTGCTTGGGCTGCGCCTTCCAGATCGATAACCGGAAGTTTCTCTTTTCTGGCGAACGCGGTGATGGCGGCGCTTTCGGAATCGCGGATATCGAATAACATGTCAAGCCCGGTAATGCGCAAGGTTTCCGCGACCCTCGCGTGCAGAGCGGCCAGTTTGACCTCAGCATTACGGTTGTGGGCAGCCATATAGAGCGCGCCCAGCGCGCCGATTCCGCCGCTGTCAATCTGAGAGACCTCCGCCATCTGCAAGACGACTTCCTTGGCGGTGTCGAGTGCGTGGCGCGTGATGCGCGCAAACTCCTCTGTTTCCGGGCCGTATGTGAGACGCCCGCGACAACGCACAACGGTGACGGACTTCTGAGGGACGACTTCGAAGTCTAGATTCATGATGGTCCTGGGACGAGGTGGCGTGGTGGGAGACATGATGGTTGGGGCGGAGAGGGTTGTCAAGGCGAATTTCTAGGGCTGTTGTCGAAGCCGAGCGCCTACTGGTAAATCACGAGGACTCCGGAGCTGACCTTCTGGAGCGAGGACATGAGCAGGATCACGTTGAGGTAGAAGGCGTCGGTTCCTCCGTTGACGTGGGTTGGCGGTATCGGCTGAAGGGCTTGACATGTGTTCCACATGAAAGTAAGCTATCAACATGCCAAAGATGATTCAGTTGCGTAATGTGCCCGACGAGCTCCATCGCAGCTTGAAATCGCGAGCGGCCCTGGCGGGGATGGCGCTTTCCGATTATTTGCTCTCCGAAATCAAGGAGATCGCCGACCGGCCAACTCTTGCCGAATTGCGAGAACGTTTGCGCCAGCGCCAACCGGTTTCCGCGAAGATCGATACCGCTCGAGTTTTGCGCGAGGAACGAGCCTCGCGGTGATTGTCATCGATGCTTCCGCGGCGGTGGATTGGGTGCTGCAGACGACGGCAGGCCAGCGGATCGATCGACGAATCTTCTCAAGAAACGAATCCCTACACGCGCCGCATCTGATCGATGTTGAAGTAACGCATGTCGTGCGCCGTCTTTTGCGAGAGCGTAAGATTTCGGACCGTCGCGCAGACGAAGCAATTCAGGATTTTCTTGATGCCAGGATCCTTCGCTACCCTCACTCCATTTTCGTGCCATGGATGTGGCGACACCGCAGTAACTTCTCGGCGTACGATGGCGCGTACGTCGCCTTGACCGATAATCTTAGCGCTACGTTGCTCACCAGGGACAAGCGCCTCGCCTCGGCTGCGAGTTTTGTAAGAGTCGAGGTCTTTTGACCGCCCTGCTCGAAGATTGATGAGCTGACGATCTTTGACCTGCGCGCTCCCCGGCCTCCTGACATCCGCCCCCTGACACCTGCCTCCTGCTTCTTTACAATCTCTGTTGTGAGAATCTCCAGCCGGCGCAAAGCGATTGCATTTTTCCTCACGTTTGGCGTGTGCCTGGCGGCGGTGGCCTTTGCGGTAGGGTCGGGCTGGATCATTCTCAATTGGGAAGAAGGACTCAAGGTATTCCTCGGAATCATCTTCTTCGGCGCGATCGTCGCCGGACTTGTTCTGAACACAATCTTCCTTGTGCGCGAGATCCGGCGCAACGAGCAGCACGACAGCTTTATCAATGCCGTAACGCATGAGTTGAAGACGCCGATTGCTTCGATCCGGCTCTATCTGGAAACGCTGCAGCGTCGCGATGTGGAGGAAGCGCAGCGGCGGGAATTTTATCAGTCGATGCTGGTGGATACGGATCGTCTGATGACTACTGTCGAGCAGGTTCTGAAGGCAGGGGCGCTGGCGCAGAAGAAAAGTCCAGCGCATCGGCTGCCGGTCGATTTCGGCGCCGTGGTTGGGGAATGCGTGGCGCTGGCGCGGACGCGGCATCACCTTGGGCCGGCGAACCTAGCGTACGCTCCGGCGCCAGAAGGAGAACGAGCGGAGGTGTTGGGCGATCCGGATGAGTTGCATACGGCGGTGACGAATTTGCTGGACAACGCGGTAAAGTATTCGCCGGACGGCGTGCACATCGATGTGCAATTGAAAGTTTCCGACAAAGAAAGCGTGGTTCTGCGCGTCCGGGATCAGGGAGCGGGGATTGCGAAAAATGAATTGAAGCGCATATTCAAGCGTTTCTATCGCGTGCGGCAACGAGGAAGGGCGCGGGTGAAGGGAACGGGGCTGGGATTGTTCATTGTGCGCTCAATTGCTCGCAGTCATGGCGGACGCGTGTTTGCGCAGAGCGAAGGAGCCGGGAAGGGTACAACCGTGACGCTCGAACTTCCTCGGAGGGCCGTATGAGCCGCGTTCTGGTGGTGGAGGACGAACAACATCTGGCGCGCGGCCTGCGTTTCAACCTGCAGGCGGAGGGGCATGAGGTCGAGGTCAGCGGCGACGGGGAAGATGCGTTGCAGCGGCTGCTGGAAAACGGAGAGCACTTCGATGCGATGGTGCTGGACGTCATGCTTCCGGGAAAAAGCGGGTTTGATGTCGCGGCACAACTGCGCGAGCAAAAGAACTATGTTCCGATTCTGATGCTGACGGCGCGGGGGCGAGCGGAAGATGTGCTCCAAGGATTCGCCTCCGGCGCCGACGACTACCTGCCCAAGCCTTTCGAACTGGCGATTCTGATGGCGCGGCTGGATGGATTGCTACGCAGAAGTGCATGGGTGCGGCAGGCCGTTGCGATGGAGAAGGACGCGAAGTCAGATATGGCCGGGGATGAGGCGACGGCCAAGGATGGTCGTGAGACGAAGGATCTCTCGGAGAATGCAACTTCGGTCGCGGCCCGGGAAAGCGATACGTTTGATTTCGCCGGGAAGGCCATCGACTTCGGAGAACTCGAACTGCGCGCTTTGGGCAATACGATTCACCTGACGGTGATGGAGGCGGACCTGCTGCGCTATCTCGTGCGGAGCGGCGGGCGGGTAGTTTCGCGCAAGGCGCTGCTAGGGGATGTATGGGGACTCCATGAGGACACGGACACGCGCGCGATCGACAACTTTATTGTGCGGCTGCGACGGTATATCGAAGACGATCCGTCGCAGCCGCGGCATTTGCAGACCGTGCGCGGGGTGGGTTATCGGTTTGTGGCGGAGCCGGAGTAGTGCGGGTTCGCGTTATTCTTTCGGGAAATTGGGATCTGCTTTGACCTCTTCAATCTGCTTCGTGTGGCGCTCGGAGTGGGCCGAGATCAGCAGGATCCATTCGTAGGCATCGAGCGTTCCGAAGAAGGGATGCGGGCCAAAGTGGTTGCGGAAGTCGTCATTGCTGGTTTTGACATAGTCCATCGTCGCTTTGCGCTCGTCTTCAAATGTTTTTGCCAGGTCTTCGCGCGTGGCCCAGCGGCCGGTTGGCTTCAGGAATTCGGGCGCTTGCGCCTTATGGCTGCGGTCGGGGACCATCTGCAGAATCTGCTCGTCAGTGACTTTCACTTCCGCGCGTTTCTCGGGGGTGGCGGGCCCAGCCATGACCTTCGATTGCACCATACCAAGGATTGTGGACTCACTCACAGTAATGTGCTCAGCGACCTCGGCCACCGACCAGCGGTCAGGGGCGGGCTTGAATTTCCATTGCTTTTCCGAGAGGCCGGTAATGGATTTGAGAAAGGCGTCGTGCGTAGCTTGCAGGCTCTTAAGTGCGGCCTCGCGCTCGGCTGGTGTCAGAGTCGTGGCGGTTTGTGCCGAGGATGACAGGGTAAACGACAGGCAGAGAAGTACAGCCAGAAACATGGAGAGCTTGCGGTGCATTCGTTCCTCCGTGGGATTGTTTGGTGAGCCAACGGCATAAAAGATGATCGCGGCGCGATTTGGATTCTTTAGATTTTGACGACTGGCCCAGGTCGCGTCACGAGAACCATTCGCTTCGGTAGGCGACCCACCAGGAAATCAGGACAATAGGAATGGTCGCGAGCAAGGCCCACCAGATGGGGAGAACGACGTCGGCGACGAGGCCGAGCACGATGAAGACGACCCAGAAAACCTTGCGCTCCATGGAGGGATTGTAGCGTTACCGGCGTAGCCCAGACCAGACTCGAAAACGGGAGCAGAACCACAGCGGGAAGATCGTCGAAACATTGTGCTCACGAAAAAGGAGGACCCGCTTGGCGAGCCCTCCCAGTTAGCAGAACAGCTCTTCTCGAGCGCTTACGGGAGCGGAACGGGAGCGAAGTCCACGTTCTGAACCTGCGTGCTGCTTACTTTGACGCGACCGTCAGTCCACGTCACATAAGCGTTGCCGTTGAGCGCAGTGTTGTAGTCATAGTCACCCGCGTAGCACGATTGAACGTTAGGATCGGTTTGGGCGGGTTGGGGAATGACCTGGCTGCTGATGGTGATTTCTGAGCCGAAAGTCGCGCCGTTGTCGGCGGACTGGATGCCGACGACTTCGTAGTTGCAGCCCGCATCAGAAACGTTGACGCAGGTCGAAGTCGCGCCGCGGCGGTCATACCACGCAACCGTGACCTTTCCATTCTCGTCCGACGAAACAGAAGGCATCCACTGCACCTTGTTCTTTCCGCCCTTGTCGGTGTTGAGAATTGCGGGCGTCGACCAAGTGACGCCGTTGTCAGTGGAGCGGACGTAGTAGATGTCACCGTTGTCGCCGCTCTTTTTGCCTCGGCCAGCATACGCATAGTGCACCACGCCGCTCGGACCCACGGCCGGTTCGCCCCATCCCATATGCCGCCAGATCGGGTTGACCTTCTCAAAGTAGGAATTGGAGGGGCAGACACCGTCGCCGACAGGATTAAAGCGGGCTCCCAGGGTGGCAGAAGTCCAAGTCTTGCCGCCGTCCAGTGACTTGTACATCACGTTCTGGCGAGTCGACGAGCCTCCGTTGCCCTCGTCCATCGCGGCGACGAACACGGTGCTGTTGGCGCCCTCAAAGCGCGTCGCGCCGCGCGGTGAGCCCGTGATCTGAACGTCGCGAATGAAGCCGGGATTGACGACAACCGGTGCGGACCAAGTGGTGCCGTTATCGGAATAAACAACAGAGAGTGCCCCGCCGTTGACAAAGTCGTTCCAGGAAATGTACATGCGGCCGTACGTTCCGCTCGTGGGCTCGTTGTCGACCCACATAGACTCGCGGTCGTCGCCGCCGCCGTTGTGAGCGCAGGCGCCGACTTTCCACTTTTTGGGCTTTTTGGCGCTCCACAAGCCAATTCCCTGGCCACCGCATCCGGTAGCCAGATCGCCAGCGAACCACGTGTTCAACTTGGAATTGAAGACCACGATGGGATCGCCAAAATTCGTGCCGTGGCCGGTCGCGAACGGGGACGGGCTGATCTGGGTAAAGGTCGCGCCGCTATCCAGGGAGTAGGCAACGCCTGAGTAGTTTGAGCCATTGCCCGGGTTGTCATCGTTGAAGTTGATGACGATCGTCTTCCCGTTGTCCTTGGTGCTGGCCCAGACCATGTTTTCGCTCTTGGTGCAACTGGAGCCGCTGGTGCAGTTGCGGTTGCTCACCTGGATGTTCGGCGCTCCCGGCGCGACTTCGGATGTCTTCATCGGGTGTCCGGCGGGGATGATTCCGCACTCAATCAGCACCCGGCCAGCGCGCATGTTGTCCTGCATCAGGATTCCCTGGGCGCCAATTTGCGAACAGTCCACTCCTACCGATGTCATTTGAGCTCCGGCCGTCGCGGGCTGAAGCACGCACGCTGCCGCAAGCATCATCGGCAGCGCAAGAGACCAAAGCATTTTCCCGTTCATCCTCATTGTCATTTTCCGCCTTCCCTGTTCCCTGTGGAATCTTGCTGCTTTGTTGAATCCTCGGAACTGCCGCGCGGGCCTTCACTGCTGGCGCCGTTGGCGGTCCCAAAATAGCGCTCGTCCATCCAAATTCCTGCGTTCTTCTTGAGTTCGTCTAACCGTTCCTGCAATTTCTGATTTTGAAGCCGCAATTCTATTAACGAAGCAACCTCTTCCAGTGGGCGCTGTTCGCGCTTCACCAGTTGCATAAGAATGATGGAATTTGCTGTGTCCTGAACTTCCGTCCACTTACCGACTGCGGCGCTCCATGCAATCTTCTCCATGGCTGGAGGCAATTCGCCCTTGGGAAAAGGGGTAGGCTGCCCATCGATTAAACCGAGATCCGATTTCTTGAATGCATCGATCAAAGACGAGACATCGCCGCCAGTGGCCGAAGTCTTGAGGATGGCATCGGCCCGTTCGCGTGCCTCTTGTGGCGCTAGGCCACGTTGATTCTGGCTCTTCTCGCCCTTTTTCCAGAGGAAGAGCCGGCGAATGTGAACTTGTTCGTAATCGGCGAGGTGCGCCTTGTAGTACTGTTCGATGGTTTGCGGGGAGGGCTTTGCCTGCGCCATGAGAGCGGCAAACTCTGCGTCGGAAAGGATCTGCATGCGTCCGATTTCGAGTTTGCGCCGGATTTCAGGATCGGTGTCCAGGTGGTCCGCCACGGCCTTTTGCGAGAGCATGAGCACCGAGGCGTAGTCATCGCCAAGGCGTTTCTTCTCTTTCGCCACCGCGCGATCGGGGTCGGAGTCGCCTTCGACCTCCTCGATGCGCTTTTCGAATTCGGCTTCCGTGACCTCGGCGCTGCCGACCTTTAATACAACGCGGCTTCGGTCGTTCTTTGGGTTGTCTTTCTCAGAAGCTGCAGGAGAGCTGGTGGAAGTCTGCGAGCGAGCCGGTACTATACAAAGAAGAGCCGCGAAAAGGTAGACATTGATCCGAAAAACACTCACGCCTAAGGCTCCGATCTGACTGAAACTCGTAGCGGTGACACGGTTGCATGGGTTATGTCCGCCGGCTTGCTTCACGCTGGTATCGACCGATGTTGCGCGCGAACAAGCTCTTTCTAAGCTCGCCGGGACTGGAGAAAAGGGCTCTCAGAATCAATAGCGGACTACTACCGCCCACAGTACTGTGGCAAGACGGTAGACGAGTTCGGTGGGGCTTGTCAACGTGCAAATGTTTGCAGTGTCAAGCAGATCGGGGATTTTGGGGTTGATTCCATCCCTGCCCGATTAGGCTCCGGTTTTGAGTTCTCCCATTACGCTCTGGATGAGTTCTTTGGCATCGGTAAGGTTCTTTATGATCATCTGGACGTCCATGACGGGCTTGCCGGGCCAGCGCTGGCTCTGGCAATACACGCCGTGCTGGCCAACCAGGGCCATGGCGTCGGTGACGAGATCAAGAGTCAAAGCTAATCGGCCACGCGGAAGTCCGAAACGCGTTTCGAAATGATCCAGTTCTTTCTGTTTCTCCTGAAAAACACTCATCGGAAGATTCTAGCGGGGAACTGGGTATAATTCTGCTCACCACCACTTCACATCAACGTCTTCTAAATTAATGTTCGCTCGCAGCGTAGCGTGTGCGACCGAAGGCCAGCCAATGACTGGCGGAAGGAGCAGGAAAATGAAAAAAATTGTTCTGGTTGGATTGTGCCTTGCCATCTTAGCTTTGACGACCTTGAGCGCGGCGCAAGATAAGCCGCGGCTGAGCCCCGCCGCCAGCGCGAGCTGTAAGTTCGCGGACGGCAAAACGATCAAGATGGACTATTCGAGCCCGCGGATCTTTGATCCGAAGACCCATGCGGTGCGCAAGATTTTTGGCTCAGCCTCGGAGAAGGCGCTGGTGCCATTTGGTGAAGTCTGGCGCACTGGAGCGAACGAGGCGACCACGTTCGTTGTCGATACAGATGTGATAGTGGGCAATCTCACTGTGCCCAAGGGCAGCTATACGATCTTCACTATTCCGAAAGCCGACGCCTGGACTCTGATCCTCAGCAAGAAGACCGGGGAGTGGGGAACGGAATATGCGCAAGGCGACGATCTGGGTCGGACGACCATGACAGCGAATCAGACTGCCAACCGGACCGACAATTTTACGATCTCATTGGACGGGGCCGGGAAGAAGTGTTCTCTGCGCATGGAGTGGGAAAACACGCGGGCGACCGTTGACATCAACGAGAAATAGCTAGCTTTTGCCGCCCGGTCCGCGCCGGGCGGCGGTACAATTTTCATCGTAGCTCGTCGGAAATCGAGCGGGAGGCCCCTATGCCCGTGTACGACTACGTCTGCAACGATTGCCACAAACCCTTCGAACTGATTCTTACCCTGCAGGAGCACGACAAAGAGATCAAGTGCCCGAAGTGCGGGAGCAAGAACGTGGAGCAGGAAGCGACAGCCTTTTTTGCGGTTACGGGCAGAAAGAGCTGAGGAGTACTTCACGAACTGAGTGCTCTCGGCGGCGAGTAGAGACCCGAACCACAAAGGGCACGAAGGTTCACGAAGGACACTCGAGTCGCGCGACGCGACACCGCTATACTGAACTCATGCGGCCCATGGTGCGCTTTCTCTGGAATGCGACGCGAGGACATCGGATTGCGCCCTGGCGTAGTCCGTATTTGCTCTGGCGCATCGAGACTTATACGGGCGTCAAGATGACGCAGATCGGATTCCTGGAGTTCTGGGAATTTCTCTGGCACGAGCGCTCGAACCTGTGGCGCTTTTTGAAGTGGACGGGGGAGATGGATCAGTACGTACATCCGAAGGCTAAGAAGGCTTGATAACTGAGCTACATCGAGCATGGGTGAGCACAAAAGTTTCGAGAAAGACCTGAGCTGGTTCTACTTGCTTCTGTGCTTCATGGCTGGGATCGTGGTGGTATCAGTTTGTCTTTACTACTACCAGTTCTACTCCCGCGGTCTTATCGGAGCATACGGAATTGGGAAACTCTTGGGCTTCGGACTCCTGTTGGTAGTTGCTCCGGTATGGACATACTTTCGCAAGAGAAAACGCGGATCCCGATAATCTCCCAGACACTTCTGCGATGTGCTTGGAATGATAAGACCTGCCGGCCACATGCAAATCATTCATCTCAGCCCATCACTACATTCACTTCACTCCCCTTGCCCGCTCCCAGCAGCTGCGCCGCCGATCCCCGGTTCGTTGCGATTTCCAGGTAGCCCATGCTGCCGAGGATAGCGAACGCTTCGCCGGGGCCGCCATCGGCATAATGCGGACAGATTCGGGCGACTTGGCCCTTTCCAAGAGTGATCTTGAACGGCGGCGGAGTGTCTCCAAACAACGCGGGGAGATCGGTTCGCGTGACGTTGGTGACCAAGTTTCCGAAGCGATCCACTTTTAGCACCACACCGCGCAACGTTTTTTCGTCGATGGGCTTGGGGCGCGGAGCTGCGAATTTGACGTAGTCCCGAATTTCGACACCGAGTTTTTCTGGATCGACTCCCTTTGCCAAATATCCCGCCACCGGCGAAAAAATGTCGCGTCCGTGGAATGTCTTGCTCAGTTCCGGCAGGAAATAATGCTCGGCGGTGATGTGGCGGACGGAGAAGCGCTCCTCACGAGCGTAGATCAAAGAAAGTACACCATTGTCCGGGGCGACGAAATAATGCCGTTCGCCCGCAAGCACGATGGGCCGACGGGCGCTCCCAACGCCGGGATCCACGATGACCATGTGGACCGTGCCGTTCGGGAAATAGGAGTACGCCTGCGAGATGGTGAGCGCGCCATCCAGGATATCGAAGGGCTGGACGGTGTGGCTAATGTCGACGATGTTGGCGTTGGGCACGGTTTCCAGCAGCACGCCCTTCATGGCGCCAACAAAATGGTCGTTGATTCCGAAATCGGTGGTGAGGGTGATAATCGGGGGATGCGACAATCCGTTACCTCGGCGGCGCAGCGGCCAGAGTGATCAGGGACAACCGAAGTATCGGGCGCGACAGGAGAGGCAGTCAAGCCGTTTTGCGAGTGGTTCGAACACCAAGGTGTTAAGAAGGCATGCTGCCGTTAAGGTATTGGTCCTTCGACTGCGTTCGGCTCGCTCCGCTCACCTCACTCCGCTCAGGATGACAGTGATGAACTTGATCGGGTCATTGCGCTAGTCCACTTGAATGTCGCCCGATCCCGTGTGTACAGAAATCGCAGGTCCGCCGCCACGAACCTTGCCGACGACACTCTTGTGCGATTCCTGGACGCGCCCTTGAATCGTGGTCGTAACGGGATGCCCAACTGTCACCGATCCGGAGCTGGAAGAAATATCCACGTCGAATGCGGCGTCGTTCGGAACACGAAGCGTGACGTTGCCCGATCCGGTGCGAACCGACCACATGCCTTTCGGAGAGCCATCGGCATGGATGTCACCGGAGCCTGCCTCGGCGTGAAAACCGCCATTTACGCCTCTCACCGAAATGTTGCCGGAGCCCGTACGGATATCAACGTCGCCAGCAGCTGTCTCCTGGATCTCGATGTCACCGCTGCCGGCTTTGGCACGGGCAGGTCCCGCGAGTTCCTCGCCCCGGACGTTGCCCGAACCGGTGCGGAAATGAAAATCTCCGGTGAGGCGGGCGACTTTCAGATCGCCGGAGCCGCTTTCGAGATCGACATTGCCTTTGAGACCCTCGACGGTCTGATCGCCGCTGCCGGTATGCGCGCGAAGGGTCGTGCTCTCGGGGACTGTGATCTGGTAGTCGATGGAAATGTTGTTGACGTTGACGTAATCGATGCGAATGCTGTTTCCATTCTGACGGAGCGGTGGGTTGTTCTGGATTTCCTGCACCTGGCTTTTGCGATCACTACCGCCGAACCAAGACCACTCGCCGGTGTGAATGATGCCGTGAATGGAAACGGTGTTGGAACTGCCAGCGCGGATCGTGATGTCGCCGGAGCGGGTCAGTACTTCGAGATCGACCGGACCATTGACTTGGAAAGAGCGGTCAAATGTCCCGGCGACTGAGGCGAAACCGGCCAGGGAGGTGGCCATCACAAATACGAGCGCGCGTACCAGACGCCAATGTAACGTCAGATTCATGTCGGTGTACCTCCGTCGGGGACGAACTCCATAGTAGCAGCGACCGAACAGCTAAGAACTAAGAGCCAACAGCTTGATCTACTGCAACACAACCTGATCGCCTTCCTTCAAACCTTTCAGCAACTCGGTCTTGGCACCGTTCGAAATCCCAATGTTGACAGCCATCTTCTTCTTGCCTTCTTTGGCCTTAGGATCGGGAACTTCGACCGACGCATTCTTGTCTTTGTCGTAAATGATCGCGCCTTCGGGAATCTGCAAGACTCCCTTGTGCTCTTCGAGGATAATCTCGGCGTTCGCGGTCATCATGGCCTTGAGCACGCCTTCAGGGTTGTTGATGGAAACGCGGACCTCGAACGTGGTGACGTTATCTTTCTCAACACCCATCGGCGAGATCTTGGTGACCTTGCCGGTGAAGGTCTTGTCCTTGAATGATTCCACCTTGATGCGAGCCGGCTGGCCGAGGTAGACCTTGCCGATATCGCTCTCGTCGACTTTGCCTTTGACGTAGACTTCGCTGGTATCGCCGAGCGTCATAACGAGCGTAGCCGAAGAGCCCAGCACGAGAATGGAACTGACAGCGTCTCCCACTTCCACGTCGCGCGAAAGTACGATGCCGTCAATCGGCGATTCGATGGCTGTGTAGCCGAGTTGCTCTTCCAACTGCTTGAGATTGGCGCGGTCCTGAGCAACCTGCGCCTGAGACTGGCCGATCTTCGCTTCCAGGACCTGGAGCTGCGCTTTCGCCACATTCTGCTTGTTGAGCGACAGTTCGTAGTTCTTCTGCGCATCGTCGAGCGCCGAGGCGGAAACCACGCCTTCCTTGGCCATTCCCTGCGCGCGTTCGAAGGCACGCTTGAGCAGCGGAACGTCGGGACTCTCCGCGTCAACCTTTGCCCGTATCAGATCCGCGCGGGTTGCATTTGCACTGGCGGACGAGGCTTCGAGTTGAGCACGCGCCTGGTCAACCCGAGCCATGATTTCTTCTTTGTCGAGTTCAGCCAGGAGTTGGCCCTTCTTCACGTGGTCGCCATATTCCACGTAGAGCTTTTTTACGATTCCACTGGCCTTGGATTTGATTTCGACCTTGGTAATCGGCTCGACCTTGCCGGTTGCGACCACGCTCTTGGCGAGGTCTCCCTTTTCGACCTTCGCCAGCTTCGAGGGGTCAATCTTGGTACCGCCGCTGGTGGCGGCGATTACGCCTCCGACCACTACGAGCAGCACAACCGCCGCGATGACACCGTAAATAATTCTTCTGCGGCGCTTCTTTTTGCCGTTGCCGTTACCGTTCACGACTGCCTCCTGCTTTGGTTGGAACTCTAGAACTGGCATTCACCAGTTGTTACGAGAGAAGGGAAGGATTAGTTCCACCCAAGTTTTGCTGAAGTCGATCCCTTTAACTTAGACCGCCGAGTGCGGAAAAAGGTAGCGTGGACCGAGAAGCGACATTGGGTTGTGAACGAAGGCTCCCCAGCATCCACGGTGCGCTCAACATGAATGTTTAATCCTTTGGAATGTTAGAATTGCACTTCCATGGTTGCTCGAGCATTGCTGCGGGTGTTTGTCATCCTGCTGCTGGTCGCGGCTAACGCCTTCTTCGCCGCCGCCGAGTTTGCGCTGGTCAGCGTGCGCGAGACCCGCATCCTCCAATTGATCGAAGCCCAGCGAGTGGGAGCCCGCACCGTTCTGAAACTCCATCAGCAGCTGAGCCGGGTCGTGAACGGCGTGCAGCTGGGGATTACCATCTGCAGTCTCTCGCTGGGCTGGCTGGGTGAACCGGTGCTCGCCCATGTTTTGGAATCGTGGATTGGCGACATCCCTTACGCCGCCGTCTATGCTCACATGTTCGCCGTGGCCGTCGCGTTCGTCCTCATCACCAGCCTGCACGTGATTCTTGGTGAGCTGGTGCCCAAGTCACTCGCCTTGCAAAGGGCGGAACGGGTTGCACTTGCCGTGGCCGCGCCCATGGATGTCTTCCTCACGGTGACCGGGCCTTTGACGGTTTTCATGAGCCGCGTCGCCGGTTTCGTGCTGCGCGCTTTTGGAACGATGGACATCCGCCACGGTTCCGTGCATTCGCCGGACGAACTGCGGCTGATTATTAGCGCCGCGCGGGCTTCGGGCCAGTTGTCGTCCGCGCAGGAAGACTTGCTGCTGAATGCCCTGGAACTCGATAGCATCACCGCCAAGCAGGTCATGGTTCCGCGCACGCGCATCTTCTCGCTGCCCGCCGACCTCACGCTGGAGGAGGCCATTGCGAAAGTCGTGGACGAGCAGTTGTCGCGAATTCCTGTTTACGACCCGCAGCGCGGCCCGGAGCACATCGTAGGCATGCTCTACGCGAAGGATCTGATGCGATGGATGCGTCTGCGGATGGGCCCGGCAGCCGCAACCACGCAAGCAGCTCGGGTGCTGCAAATGAAGATCGGACAGATCATGCACGACGTGCTGGTTGTGCCGGAGACAAAGTCGCTGTTCGACCTGCTTGACGAATTCCAGCGGCGCAAACGCCACCTCGCAATTGTGGTTGACGAATTTGGTTCCACCGCAGGTGTGATTAGCGTGGAAGATGTTCTGGAACAGCTCGTCGGTGAACTGGAAGACGAATTTGACATTGCCACCGCGCAACCGAGTGTGGCTGACACGAACGCGCCGTTGTCGCTGGACGGCGCGGCCAACATTCGCGACCTCGAAAGCCAGTACGACCTGGTGCTGCCGCAGGATGAGGGGTTCGCGACCCTGGCTGGCTTTGTGCTTTCGCGCCTGCAGAAAGTGCCTGCTGGCGGCGAGTCCTTTGACTATCAGGGCAAACGGTATACGGTGGAGCGGATGGACGGCCACCGCGTGGCGAGCGTGCGCATTGAACCGGTGAAGGTCGAGACACCAGCGACGGTTCCGGAGTCGGCCCAGAAGGCCAGAAATCAGGCCTGATGCCGCGCTATCTTCTGACTCGCGTGCTCTACACACTGCCGGTGATCTGGCTGGTCGTCTCGACCGTTTTTCTGCTCATTCATTTTGTGCCCGGCGATCCGGTCCAGCAGATGCTGGGGGAAGGCGCGGCGGCCGGCGACCTGCAGGCTTTGCGGCATGCTTACGGGCTCGATGTGCCGCTGGGGCAGCGATATCTTAATTATTGGAAAGGCGTGCTGCACGGGGATCTGGGCAAGTCGCTGCGGTTTAACCAGCCCGTGAGCGGACTGATTGCGCAACGCTATCCGTTTACTTTGCAGCTCACCGTTGCGGCCTTGTTGGTAGCGGTTCTTCTAGCGATCCCGGCCGGCGTTCGCTCTGCGCGGAGCAGGAATCGGTGGGATGACCGGCTGCTAAGTGTGGTGAGTCTGTTTGGATTGTCGTTCCCGAATTTCGCGCTCGGGCCGATTCTGATCTTGCTGCTGGCGGTGAAACTCGGATGGTTGCCCGTGTCCGGCTCGGGAACGCCAGATCACCTTGTGCTGCCGGCAATCACGATGGGCGGCGCGCTGGCGGCCATTCTGACGCGCATGGTTCGCACTTCCATGCTTGAAGAATTGAGCCAGGACTACATTCGCACGGCGCGAGCCAAAGGCTTGCTGGAAGGCACCGTTGTCTATCGTCACGCGCTCCGCAACGCCATGATTCCGATTCTCACCGTGCTGGGCCTGCAATTTGGCGCATTGCTGGCGGGCGCGATTGTCACCGAAACGATCTTTTCCTGGCCGGGGATCGGGCGCCTGACGATTCAGGCAATTTCGAACCGCGATTACTATCTGGTGCAGGGATGCATTCTGGCGATTGGACTGACGTATGTGGCGGTGAATTTTCTGACCGATTTGTTGTATTCGGCGGTGAATCCGAGGATACGGGAGTAGAACCTGCGCCGCCACCGCTGGCTATAATCGGTGAACCATGCACTATTTTGTGGAAAGCGTCGGCTGGGTGGGAGCCGCGTTGATCCTTGCCGCCTACGCGCTTTTATCCATGGGCAAACTCGAGGGCCGTTCTCCGACTTACCAATGGATGAACGTCGTTGGGTCGTTCGGCTTCGTGGTGAACAGCGGCTGGAATGGCGCCTATCCTTCTGCCGCACTCAACGTGGTGTGGATGGGAATCGGGTTCTACGTGCTGCTGCGGCAGCGCCTCAACGACAAACCTTACGCAGCCTCGGAAGCGAAAAAGTAATCGTGTCTACGGCCTCCATCTCGCTCCCACGACTCGCGCGGCACAATCCGCTGGCGGCCGTCGGCGTGGTGTTGGTTGCGCTGTTTATGCTCTGTGCGCTCCTTGCCCCCCGGCTTGCTCCGCAGGATCCGGCGCGAATCGATCTTCCCAACCGGCTGGAGTTGCCGTCGTCGCATCATCTTTGCGGAACGGACGAACTGGGGCGTGACATATTGTCGCGTCTCATCTGGGGAGCGCGCATTTCCATGTTCGTCGGGAGCAGTGTTGTAGCGTGCTCACTGCTGCTGGGGCTCATCATCGGGTCGTTGGCCGGATACTACGGAGGGCGCATCGACCGCTTCGTCAACATTGTATTAATGAATGCCTTCCTCTCCTTCCCTGGAATTCTCATTGCGATTGCCTTTGTGGCTTTTCGGGGGCCAGGCATCTTCAACCTTGTTCTGGCGTTGTCTTTGGGCGGCTGGGTCGGGTATGCGCGGTTGGTCCGCGGGCAAGTTCTGGCTGTGCGCGAAAGAGAATTCGTGGAAGCGGCCCGCGCGCTTGGAGCGGGCGATCTGCGCATCATTCTCAGCCATGTACTGCCAAACATTATCCAGCCGGTAATCGTGCAGGCGGCGATCGGAATGGCGGGTGCCGTGTTGGCCGAGGCGACGATGAGTTTTCTCGGGCTGGGCGTGCCTCCACCCACTGCGAGCTGGGGCTCGATGCTGAATGACGCGCGCTCGCATCTGTTTGACACGCCGCATCTGGTGATCTTCCCGGCGCTTACCGTGATGTTGGCTGTGCTCGCCTTTAATTTCATCGGCGACGCGCTGCGAGATGTTTTGGATCCGCGCTCGCGGATCGAAGCAGGCCTGTAAGTATCTGTGATTCTTGCCTCTCCGCTAAAATTTACCTGCCGTTGACAACTTGCCGCCGTTTTCGCGGCATGATTCTGAATCGAGACGTTGGCCTGATGACGTTTTCTAAGCTGCCCCGTCTATCCCGATGAAACGGAAATTGGGGAACTTTTCCCAAGGCTGGCGCGTATGAATACACGTATGGAACTCCAATATCAAATCGAGCGCTTAGAGGACGTAGCCGTGGTGCGTTGCTCCGGACGGATGGTCCGCGGAGCCGCCTTGGATGAATTCCGACGCCGCCTGGAGAAGATGGAGCGGCTGCGCGTGATAGTGCTGGACCTGTCCGATGTTGGCCAAGTGGACGCCGGAGGTCTGGGTACGCTCTTGCTGGTTCGTCGCTCGGCAACGATGAACGGAGCGCGCCTGAAGCTCGTGGATCCGCCCACGTTTTTCCGCAAGCTTCTCGATGCTACGAGGCTGACCTCGGTTTTTGAAATCTCGTCGTTGAAAGACGCGCTTTGCATCCTCCGCTCAGCCGAGCCGCAACGGCGTTTTGCGATTGCCTGACGTTAGCAAGTTTCAGGGGCGCGATGTTTTATAATTCGCGCCCATGAGACTTGGGCTGGCGAGGCACTTGCCGAATCTGCGATCCGCTTCCCAACAATCGTTTTTCCGACACCCCTTCCGAACATTCCAAGTGATTTTTCCGGCGCTCGTGCATGGCGTGAGTGCGCCTCGATGACCAACCTCGCGCGCAAGCTCCGCGTCACTGACTATTTCTCGCTCGGTTGGGGAACGATGGTTGGTGTCGGCTGGCTGGTTGTCATGGATGACTGGCTGCTCCGCGGCGGTACGCTCGGGGGAATACTCGGTTTCGCCATCGGCGGCGTGTTGCTGCTGCCGATCGGCTACGTGTATTCGCGTTTTGTAATGGCAATGCCCGACGCCGCGGGCGAAGTGGCATACACAGCGGCGGTCTTCCCGAGGCCCGCAAGCTTTTTCGCCGGCTGGATGATGATGCTTGCGTACTTCATTGTCTGCCCGTGGGAAGCCGTAGCCATCGGCCGGCTGGCGGGATTCATTCTGCCCGGGCTGAACCGAATAGAACTGTACCGCATCGCCGGGAGGCCCGTGTACTTGCCACACCTGGCGATCGGTCTCTGCCTGACGGGCGTAATCACGCTGATCAACTACCGGGGAGTACGTCAAAGTGCAACGTTTCAGAACCTGACGACCTTCGGCACGCTTGCATTATTCGTTGTTTTTGTCGGAGTGGGTGCGACGCGGGGATCGATGGGAAACTTTCCACCGCTTTTTACCCATACGCCGTTCGTGTCGATTCTGCTGGTGATGCAAATCGTGCCTTATTTTATGAATGGCTTTGAATCAGTGACCAAAGCTGCAGAGGAGTCGAATCCGGAATTCCGGTCTCGCGGGTTCGCTCGCGTCATCTTTGCCGCGATCATTGTGGGATTCGTGTTTTACATGGTTGTGATTGCGGCAGTGGGGTTTGTCGCCCCGTGGCGGACATTGACGGGCGAGCCGTTCATGACCGCGGTTGCATTCGAGCACGCCGTGGGAGCGCATTGGATCGTGAGCGTGATTCTAAGCGCGGCGGTCCTGTCGCTCTTCAAAGTATTCAATGGAAATTTTGTTGCGGCGAGCCGCCTGATGTTTGCCATGGCGCGGCGAGGCTTGCTGGAAGAACGCCTCGCCAGAGTCCATCCGATGAATCACACTCCTTCGTCTGCGGTGCTGGCGGTGGGCATGGGTACGGGTCTCTGCATGTTCCTGGGCAGCGCAATTCTCGTCCCGATCTCCGAGGTCGGGTCGGTGGCATCGGCGATCGGTTGGTTATCGGTGTGTGCCGCATTCCTGCTGATCAAGGCCTCACTCATGCAAAGGTCCATCGCTTTGTTGGGTGCGCTCGTTGGCTTGGCGATGGCACTCATGAAATTTCTGCCCTTTGTACCGGGACATTTTTCCGGATGGGAATGGCTGGTCTTTGGACTATGGATTATGCTGGGAGCGCTGATCGGCCGACCATGGGAAACGAATCGTCCGAAGCCTGCAGCTCAAGGAGTCAATTCATGAAGCTAGTTCGCATTTTCTTGATCTTGCTGCTCTTATCTGCCGCCAGCTCAGTTTTCGCAGTCGATCGAGCCTTCGACATTGTCATCATCAACGGCCACATCATCGACGGCACCGGTTCTCCTTGGTATTCCGGCGACATCGGAATCCGCGACGGACGGATCGCAGCGATTGGGAATCTATCTGCCTCGGACCGCAAGAAAACGATTGACGCGAAAGGCAAAGTGGTGGCTCCGGGGTTTATCGATATGTTGGGCCAGTCGGAAATCACGATCCTCGTGGATCCGCGCCTGCCCTCGAAAATTTTCCAAGGGATCACGACGGAGGTCACAGGAGAAGGCGGCTCCGCGGCACCGATTAACAGCAGGATTGTGGAGGCGGACCGTCCCGGTTTCGCGCATTACAAAGTCGATGTCGACTGGCAGACCTTCCGGCAGTACTTTGCGCGGCTCGAGAAGCAGGGCATGGGCATCAATCTGGCCAGCTACGTTGGTGCGACGCAGGTTCGACGAATGGTCCTCGGCGATGCGGATGTGCAGCCAACAGCAGAACAACTCGAACAGATGAAGGCGCTGGTGCGGGACGCGATGCACGACGGCGCGATGGGCGTGTCGACGTCATTGATGTATGCGCCCGCGCCCTACGCTAAGACAAATGAGTTGATCGCGCTGGCGTCGGAGGCGTCGAAGTTTGGCGGCATCTATGCGACGCACATGCGCGACGAGAGCGACAGCGTGCTCGAGTCGATTGACGAAGCCGTGCGCATTGGCAGGGAAGCGCACATCCCGGTTGAGATTTGGCATTTTAAGGTGGCGGGCAAGAGGAATTGGGGGCGCATGCCGGAGTTGATTGCCCGCGTGAACAAGGCACGCGCCGAAGGTGTGGACGTGGAAGCCGATACGTACGCATATACGGCATGGTTTAACAGCATGTCGGCATTCATCCCCGCCTGGGCGCACGATGGAGGCGACGCCAAGCTCGTGGAGCGTCTGCAAGATCCTGCCACCCGCGCTCGCATTCGCAAGGACATGGAAACGCCCGCCCGCGATTGGGACAACGAGTGGCAGGAGATTCGCGGTCCAGAGGATGTGATGGTCAGCGTGGTGCAGAACCCCGAGCTGAAGAAGTATCAGGGCATGCGGCTGTCGGAAATCGCCAAGGCACGAAACAAAGACGCGATGGACACACTGTTTGACATTCTGGTCGAGGACAAAGCTTTCACCAGTTGTGCGGTATTCGGAATGTCCGAACCGGACGTTGCTCTGGCGGTTCAACAGCCGTGGATGTCGATCGACAACGACTCCTCCGGCACATCGCCGGAGGGCTTGCTTGGCGAAGAGCACCCACACCCTCGCGCCTATGGCACGTTTCCGCGCATCTTGCGCAAGTACGTGCGCGAGGAAAAGAAACTGACACTGGAGGACGCCATCCGGAAATTTTCTTCTTTGCCGGCGCAGCGTATGCACCTCTCCGACCGCGGTGTCTTGAGACAGGGAATGTGGGCCGATGTAGTGATCTTCGATCCGACGACAATCAGGGACGTCGCGACCTTTGATGCCCCCAACCGGTTGTCGGAGGGTATGGAATATGTGCTGGTGAACGGCGTACCCGTGATCGCCGATGGAAAGATGACCGGCGCGTTGCCAGGTAAAGTACTGCGCGGACAAGGCTACCAACCCTAATTGGGTTCCGAGTGCTCTTTCGCAGGCTTGCTTGCCGCTTCGACTCGCGGCTTGGCAAGTGTACCCGTTATGTTCCAGGACTTGCCATCGGCGCGCTTCAGCCAAAAGTCCAATCCATCCGCAGGGGATGTCGTTCCGCTTACCTCATAGAAACCATCGCGGGACTGGAGTCGTCCGCCCTCGAGTTTCCACGAATTCTTTGTCACGCTCAAGTTTCCGCCAAAGCGAAACACGGACAGCGGCACATGTGTCCTAGGAAGTTCAAAACGTGTGAAACTGCCATCCCGCATCACGAATTGCGCGCTGCCTTCGGCATTGGAAACCAGGTCCTGGAAGCTTTTCCCAGCGGATTGCAGATCGAAGCTGCCGCTCGCTTTCCCGGTGACCCACGCATTTTCCATGAGCGTTGCTACTTGAGAAAGTGAGATGTCTTGGAGATTTCCGACGCCATGGTAACGCGGCGGAGTTGTCGATGCGTCTACCGACCATTCCCCCGCATGACTCCCCTGCAGAACCTGCGCGTGAAAATCCTTGAGCCCGATCTTGCCTCGATCCAGCGTGACTTGGGTGCGACATTCCGTCGCCAGAAGTTTCTTGACGCTAAAGCGTGCAATCCGCAAATTGCCATGTGCTTTTAGCGCAAGGAGGTGCGAGGGGTCGTGGCGCTCGCTGGGCGAAAGGATGCGATACCAGGGCCGGCTCTTCGGCTGCGGAACCATCCAATCGACAAAATCGGTGGTCGAGAGCTGATCAGCGGAAAGATCAAACGCGTAATCGCAATTCGGCGCGCACTGGCGGGGTGCAGTGACCCAGCCCGTCCAATGGGTGCCGCCCGTGTTCGCAACAATCGCCTGGAAGGAAGCAGCAGCAGAGGTGAACGAGACCGCGGCCGAGGCAATTTCTACGGGGACATTCAAGCCACGTATCTCTGCGTGCACATTCCGTATTGACGCGGTGCCGACGGCCAGTGGCGCACTCAGCCCTTGCCAGGGACCAGTCACAGCCATGTCCAGCTTGACGGTTCCATTCGCGGTTAGAGGTCTGGCGGGTATGCCGAGAAGGTCTTCGAGACGCGCCAGATCCTTCAGCTCAGAGTCGCCACGCAGAAAGAAGCGGTAGCCTGCGGTTGAAACCCAGCCGCCAGCACTGAGCGGCGATCCATCGTTCACGCGAGCTGAGATTGGGCCGATGCGGAGATGTGCCTCCTCGGGCTCCGGTTCCGTAGTCTTGGTGGGCAGTCCTTTCCCCGCGCGCGCAGTCTGGCAGCAGTTCCAATCCAGCAGCGCCAAAGGAATGTCCGCGACGCTCACGGATTCCTTGGCGGCGGCCGAAGCGATGCTTACGTTCTTTGCGATACCAGTTCCACTGAACTGCGGAGGGCCCGCCGGAATTCGCCGCACCGCAAATTCTGCGTCGATGGTTCCTGTGGCTGTCAAATCCCGTGGCAAGCGTTGCTTTGCTTCGCGCAGGAGACCGGCCACAGATGCAACCGGTACCTTGTCAGCGATAAAGGTCAGATCATAGGAGGGAGTTCCCGGTGCAGCGGATGCCGAGCCTTTCAGCCGCAACGAGCCGGTCGCAACCGGGCTCACGCAATCCAAACCCGTCACGGCAAAGCTTGTCGCATCGTAATTTCCCTTGCACATTGTTGCCAGATGCAGACTCCTTCCGCTCAGGATGTCGTAGCGGCGGAAGCCGTCAATGGTGGCTCCCGTCTCAAGCGCGAGCGATTCCGGTGTTCCGGACAGGTTCGCGGCGATCTCGACAGCTCCCCGCCAACCTCGATCTCTGCCCGTGAAGAGTTTCGTGATCTGGCCAAGCTGCCCCTTTTGCCAGGCGACGGTTACTTGCATCGGTGTTTGGCGAAGATTGGGAGCGCGCTGCCACGTTGCGTTCACATCGACTCTTCCGGTGTCACTCAGACTTACATCGGTGCGCAGCGGGACTGCCTTCAGGCGCGCGCCCCAGGAGTTGTCGGATTCCTGCCACAGAGCCACGTCGGCGTCGCCCAGCGCGTACGCTTTTTTCTCCTGCACGATCTTGAAATTGATTCGCGCGCCGGTTGCTTCCAGATAAGGGAAGGGCCGACGTCCCGTGCCATTGGCGGGCTCCGTGGGGGAGGCAGCGATCTGGGAATTGCGCTCGATGAGTCGTGCCAAATTCCAGCGTCCGTAAACGTCCCTTACCAGGTTAATGCTGGGCTCGGTTGCGCTGAGCGTCGCGATATCGAGGCGTCCACGAAGGAGCGATCGGATGCGGATGGCCGCGAAAACATCCTGCGCGACAATCATGGGCTCGGCGCTGAAAGCGGGGTCGTCGTAAATAACCAGTCCATCTAAATCAAAGCCGGGTCGCGGAAGGAGGTGAATGTGAACATCGTTGAGCGCAACACGTCGCCCGAGCGCCGAGCCGATAGAATCGGCAACGCGGTTTCGGAATTGGTGAACGCCGGGCCGGAACAGAAAGAGAACCAGTAGGAGGATCGCCAGGGCGGCCATGCCGCGCTTGGAACGTAAGAAATTCACTGTACGATCCGCAGCGTGCGTTTCCACCGCGTTTCGTCAAAAAAGTGAATGATGATGTGAGCGAGAAAACCCAGGCGATCGCCCGGTTCGTGCATTTGATATTGGTCAGGCGGTGTCACGAACGACCAGTAGACAAACATGGGCCGGCCGATGATATTGGCGCGGGGCAGAAAGCCCCAATAGCGGCCGTCGTAGCTCACGTCGCGGTTGTCGCCCATGGCAAAGACGTGATTGGGAGGCACAACGATATCGTCCCCCTCGACGTGCGACTTGAATTCCGCCTGCCATTTCTCGTTGCGCACGCCGGCCGAATCGGTGGGCGGAAGGGCAGGAAAGTTGTCGCGATACGCGCATCGCGAACAATACGGGTCGGAGGGGTCGCCTTTGTGCTGGACATATGCGCTCTCGTCCAGTTTCTGCCCATTGCGATAAACAACACCGTCGCGCAGGTGAATGCGGTCGCCGGGAATTCCCATCACCCGCTTTACGACAAACAGGCCCTGCTCTTCGGGAGACAGAAATACCACGATGTCCCCGCGGCGAATCTCGCGATAGGGAAGCAGCGGCCCGAGCCAGCGGCTGGGTGGCGCGAACTGCACGCGATTGACGAAGACGTGGTCGCCAATCAGCAGCGTGTCTTCCATGGAGCTGGAAGGAATCTCGAACGCTTGTAGGACAAAGGTGATGATGAAAAGTCCGGTGACGAGCACGCCCGCGAGTGACGCCAGGAACTCAACGGTTGTTTCTTTCTGCTTTTCGTCTTTCTTCTCGGTGTTTTCGTTTTTGTTCTTCGCCACAGTATCCGCCCGAAAAAGTTTTGCTTCAGCGTATCAGTTTTAGGGTACGTTCCCAGCGTGTCTTGTCGAATATGTGGAAGACCATCTGCGCGGCTCGGGCGAGCTGGTTCGACCAACTCATGTTTTCCCCATATTCATCGGTTTCAAAAGACCAGTACGTAAACAGCGGCTGGCCGATCAGATTCTCTTGGGGGATAAATCCAAAATACCGGCAGTCATAGCTGTTGTCGCGGTTGTCGCCCATAGCGAAAATATGGTCCGGCGGGACGACTATGTCCTCGCCCTGTAGATGCTTCGGCATTTCCTGGCGCCAGCGCCGGTTTGGTACTCCCGCCATCAGCGACGGCGGCACCGAGGGAAAGTTGTCGCGGTACATGGTTGGATACGAGCCGTCGTTGCCCAGGATGTGTTGTGTGTAGGGTTCGTCGAGCTTCTCTCCGTTGCGATACACGATGCCATCGCGGAGATGAATGCGATCACCAGCGATACCAACCACGCGCTTGACCAGGATATGGCCTGGTTGTTCGGGAGACATAAACACAACAGGATCTCCGCGACGGGCCTCGTGGTAAGGCAACAGACGGCCCACCCAACGCGTTGCCGGTGCGAAGGACTCGCGGTTCACGAGCAGGTGATCTCCTACAAGAAGCGTTTTCTCCATCGATCCCGATGGAATTGCGAATGTTTGCGCGACGAACGTAAAGAAGAAAAACACGTTCACCAGCAAGCCAGCCAGCGACGCCAGAAATTCGACTGTCGTCTCCTTTTGCGGCTCCGTTTTCATGTCCCCTTTGTTTTCTGCGGTCGGCATTTCAGTATTTTTCCTCGGTATCAAGTCGCGACTCATCGCACGACCCTGAAAGTCCTTTTCCAACGAGTGCTCTGAAGTACGTGAGTCAGCGAATACGCGAGGTGATAAAGTCTATCACCCAGGCTCGGCGATCCGGTCAGATCGTTGTTCTGATTGGACGAGGACCAATAGATCAGAAGTGGCCGTCCGATAATGCTCTCGCGGGGCACGAAACCCCAATAGCGGCTGTCCTGGCTGTCGTCGCGGTTGTCGCCCATCACAAAATAATGGCCCTCGGGGATGATGAGTTGATGATCTTCGACCAGCTTCGGCATTTCCTTCCACCATTTTGCCGTCACGCTGAAGTCGGGAGCATCGGTGCGAGGGAAATCGTCGCGATAGGGATTGCGAACGTCGGAAATGAACTGCACAAACGGTTCTACCTGCACCTCGCCGTTGATGTAGACCCGCTTGTTGATGAGACGCAGGCGGTCGCCGGGCACGGCTACGACACGCTTCACGAAATCCTGCGACGGACGAACGGGGTAGTGGAAGACGACAATATCGCCGCGGCTGATCTTGCGGTACGGAAGCAGGCCGCCCCAGCGGCCGTTGTCCCCGAAGCAGAGCTTGTCCACGAGCAGGTAATCGCCGATCAACAGCGTCTGTTCCATGGATTCTGAAGGTATGGTGAATGCCTGCACAATGAAAGTGACGACGAAGACTGCGATGGCAACCGTGCCGGCAACGGACTGAATCGTCGCCGGCCAGTCGCCCGCCGAAATCTTCTCGCTCCATGACATGGTTAGCGGGGCCTCGCCTCTTTTCCGTTGCGTGTCGACGGGGCGGGCATCGTTGAGAGATGTTCCAGGAGTTGGCGTGCCGCTTCCTGCTCGGCTCGCTTTTTCGTCGCTCCCTCGGCACGTCCGACAAACTCCTCTGTGCCGGGTTCCGCAAGGCGGACTTCTACAGTAAAGGTCTTGCGATGCTCAGGCCCTTCTTCTTTGATGAGGACGTAAGAAGGTTGAGATTTCCCCGCGGCCTGTAGGGTCTCCTGCAGCGCAGATTTGAAATCCATGACCGGAATCGCGCTGGCTCCGAGATTCATGTGCGCCAGTTCCGGTTCAAGAATTGTGCGGACAATAAAATCGCGCGCTACTTGCCAGCCTCCATCGAGGTAGAGCGCCGCGAGGATGGCTTCGAGGGCATCGACCAGCAGGCTCGCCTTGCCGCGGCCGCCACTTTTTTCCTCTCCGCGGCCCAGGCGCATGAACTCTCCGATGTGCAGTTGCTCAGCCACGCGAATGAGATGACGCTGTCCAACCAGATGAGCGCGAAGCTTCGAGAGTTGGCCTTCGCGAAAACCAGGAAAGCGTTGGAACAGAGTTTCGGAGGTGACGAGGCCCAGGACAGCGTCTCCGAGAAACTCGAGCATCTCATTGTCGCCGCTGCCGGCTTGAGACTCGCGTGCCTGCGAGCTGTGGGTGAGCGCCTGCTCGATTAGGTCGCGGCGCTGGAAGGTATATCCCAGGCCCTCTTCCAGCGCCTTGATATCGCGAAACTTCATCAGGAGTTGAGTTGCGGCCCCTCTGGAGCTAGTTCTTTGAAGGAGGAGTTGTGCTTTGTGCCGGCGGCGCGCCCCCGGTCAGTTGCTGCAAGCGGTCGCGCTCGCGCCGCGCCGTTGTTCCGACGACTGTGCTGTCCTGAGTCAGTTCGACTGCTCGCGTGGCCACTTTCAGTGCCTCAGGGTACTTTTGCTGCTTGTCGAGCGCCAGGGCCAACCGGAGAACAACCACCGGATCCGGACTGCTGGGAAACGCGTCGATCGACTTCTGGAGATCGGTTTGCGCGCCCGCGAAATTGTCTTTCTTATACTCGATGGTACCGATGATGGAATAGGCGTTCGACCGCAGTAGAGCCTTGTAGGCATCGATCTTGTCTTGGGGGGTATTGGCGGGCACGCTGATGTCGGTATCGACGGTGGTGGTTGCCTTCTGCGCCATTTTCACAGCTTCGTCGAAACGTTGATCGCGGTCGAGATCGGAATCGCGAGTGCGCTCGGCAATAACCTCCGCTACGGTCGTTAGCGCCTCTGGATCGTCGCCGTCGATTGCGAGCAGCTTTCGGCCCATGGCTTCAGTCTTCTCGGCGTTGTTGGCGGCCTGGTACTGCCGCATCGCGTTCTTATAAAGCAGACCGCGCAATTCGCTGTCTGGGAACTTGGTTGCGAAGTCGTCCGTCGCCTTCTCGAAGCTGGCTGCATCGGTGCTGGCAGCGGCGGCCTTGTAGGCGTCAAATTCAGGTTGCGTTTTTGCCTGTGGCGGACGCTTGGCGGCCGGTTGTGCGGCAGTTCCTGCCGCCGGTGCGGCTTGGCCGGTAACGGGAGTCTGGGGCGCGGCTTGCCCCGTGTTCTGCGCCACGGCCCAGGTTGCAAGACTAAGAATTCCGAGAATGACTGCTGCTCGTTTCATGCTCTCTCCATTTGCCCAAGTTCAAACTTGTGGCGTCGGAATAAACTTTGTGCGCGACCCATAAATGTATCACTCTGCGCGCGCAAAGCGCTGATCCTTTGTGCTACTCCTCTTGCCTGCGCTGCACCGGAGGTTCGTAGGGCTGATCGAGGCCTTTTTGCGCCGCCAGTTTGATTTCCGGTAGCCCTGTGCCTGCGCCGTTCAACGCCGCGCGGTATTCTTCGATCGCTGCGAAGCGGTCTTCCTTGAGGTCGAAGATGCGTCCGAGATAGATGTGGGACCACCCGACAACCTTGGGATCACGCGCGGTTTGCAAAGCCTGGAGGAAGTAGCCCTTGGCCCCTTCCATATCCTTGTTTACGGTCGCGACCTGGGCCAGGATGAACAGAGCCCGTCCAGGATCGTCGGAGCGATCGTCGAGGGCTTGCTGGGCCAATTTCTGTGCGGTCTCGGGATCGCCTGCGGCGAGACGACGTTCGGCATTCAGCAGCAGATGCTCTCCATTGGAACGAGCGGCGTGCAGCAATTCCGGCGAGGCCACGGCTGCGAATTGAATCTCCGAAACGCGTCTCCGCTCTTTATTGATGTCGACGCCATCGAGCATGCCCGCATAGGCGCTCCGCAAGCCGGTCGGATCTTTCTCGAACTTGGCTAAAGCGTCGTAGAAATACCGAACCAGAACGTAACCAGACCGGTCCGCCTCGTCGAGGGTTTTGGTTCTTTCGGCTTCGGTCGTCTTCGCGGGGAGCGTGCGCAGTTCGACAGCGCGCACCAGGCATTCTGTCGCGAGCAGCGAGATATTGGTCTTGAAGGCGTCATCGAGCGGAGAGCCGCTAATGTCCGCGAGTAACGGTTCCAGGCGCTTGAAGGATCCGCCATTCTTCATCGCCAGCGGGTCAAGCAGGTAGTGCAGATAGGTATGGCGAATCTGCTGCAGCTTGAGCGCCGTGGCGCTGGTCGGCGCGAACACAACGTAGTAGTCGGCTGCGTAGTTGCGCGCATTGGTTTGTCCCGGGCCTGCCATGGCATCCAGATAGATGGTGAATTGCCGTCCCAGATATCCTGCCGAAGGCAGCTTCAGGTAGATTTCCGTGTCGAAGGTCATCTTCGCCAGCGGATCGTGATACACCTCCGTCAACGCCGTATATCGCGCACGATTGTGTTCCCAGATGTCGTGCAGGTGCGCCTTCTCGTAGAACGCCTTGATCATAGGAACGATCTCGGCGATCGCGGAAGCGTCCGGCGGGAGTTCCGCCTGCTTTACCTTCAGGTCGAAGGTCGGAGGTTCTTCGAGGTACAGCGCGAGCGAAACGTACTGCGAGAGGTCGCGCGCCGGATCGGAGCCCTGATGCCCGCGATAGAGCGCGCACATAGGCTGGATTTCGTCCTTGAGATTGGGGGTGCTGTCGACGACCTTGGTGACCTCGGCACGAATCTGCGCGCGAAGCGGATCGGAAGTGGCGAGATCCTGGTCGTAGCCGCACGTGTTGATAGCGGTGAGGACGGTGAAAAGCGTCTCGCTGGTTTCCAGAGACACCTGAGGAGGGTTCTCAGCGACGACACACGGGACCACCAGGAATGCCGTGCAAGCCGCTACAAACGCCAGTCGAGAGCACAAAACCAGGAGGTCCTCCAACAATCTAGATGCAGTGGAATGAGCTTGAAATAGTTTACGAACTCGGCCTCAGGCAGGTCAAACATGAGTTGCCAGTCGTCAGTCTTCGCGTACCTGTTGGAGGGCATTCGCAGCATTTCGGAATGCGGCTGCCAAAAGCCAGAGGCTCAATTTCGCAGGAACGACTCTCCCAGAACTGAAGTCGAGAAACCAGAAACTGACAACTGAGAGCCGACAAATGACGGCGGACGACTGACGACCGTTCTACCCCTTCACGCTAATCTTCGAGAACGAAATCACGGCCGTGCCCGCCGTTGGGACTCCCATCGAAAGCGCTGGGCGGAACGTCGTGAAGATCAGCAGGTTTTTCACCTGGGGCAGGATCGTTTCTGCGTCGTCAGAATCGGAGAGGAGACGAAAGTCCTGTACGCGGCCGTTGGCGTCGACATAGGCTTCGATCATGAGTGAGTCATCACCCATGCTGCCGAGCGTAGTGCCGAACGCGGAGTGCTCCAACTTGGGACCAATGTAGAGCATGAGCGGAACATCAGAGGTGCTGGCCTCCAACCGCGGCATGGCGAAGACACCGAGCAAGAAACCAAAGATCAGCACGGCGGCGATCACGCCGGCCGTTGCAGGAAACATGATGGCGTCCAGCGCATTGGTAAAGCGTACGAGCATGCCCTCGAAGCGGGAACGCTTTGCCTGCGCAGCCTCCCGCGAGATGGCCACGCGCAAACGCAGCGAGAGATCGGCGGGAGCCTTTGTTTTCCGCAGCGCCATCAGCATTTCCTGGGTGCGGCGCAGTTCGGAGTATTCGGTGGTGCAATCCGGACACGATTCCATGTGCTTGGTCAGCGCATACATTTCGGCCCCGCTGACCTGACCGTCCAGATAAAGCGAAAATAATTGCTTGTATTCGGCGCAGTTCATGGCCTCACCTCAGCCTCTCTGCCAGCAACTCTTTCTGGGTTCGTCTCAACTCGACTGGGGACATCGTGGGCGGCAGAGTCGTCCGGAGGCTCAAG
>Ga0335069_10001318_pt1 | contig 40219 bp, 37 predicted proteins | sample Lox_Sample_11_FD_206714 | JGI IMG/M metagenome (GOLD analysis project Ga0335069, IMG submission 206714) | Soil microbial communities from Loxahatchee National Wildlife Refuge, Florida, United States - Lox_Sample_1.1 | ecosystem: Environmental > Terrestrial > Soil > Wetlands | place: USA...
GAAAAAGAATTAATAGCGATGTCCGATGAAAATATCATGAATACCTACAAACGCTTCCCGGTTGTCCTGACAAAGGGTTCGGGCGCGAAGGTTTGGGATATCAACGGCAGGGAGTATCTTGATTTCGCGGCAGGCATCGCCGTTTGCAATCTCGGGCATTCCCATCCGCGGGTTATCGCGGCAGTCAGTGAACAACTGCAAAAATTAACTCATGTTTCCAATTTGTATTATACCGAACCGCAGACGAAACTGGCAAAACTGCTGGTGGACAACTCTTTCGCGGACAAGGTTTTTTTCTGCAACAGCGGCGCGGAGGCCAACGAAGCGGCTATCAAACTCGCGCGGAAATACGCCCATGAAAATATGGGACCGGATAAATTTGAACTGATCACCATGAAGGAATCTTTCCACGGCAGGACGATGGCCACGATTACGGCCACCGGGCAGGAAAAATTTCAATTCGGATTTACGCCTCTTTTGGAAGGTTTCACGTACGCGCCGTTCAATGACTTAAAGGCGTTGGAAAAGTCCATATCCGGCAAGACCTGCGGTATCATGCTGGAGGCGATCCAGTGTGAAGGCGGCATCAATATTCCCGATGCAAATTATCTGGCCGGGGTGCGGGATATTTGCGACCGGCACGGACTTTTACTGATCATTGATGAGGTTCAAACCGGCATGGGCCGGACGGGAAAACTTTTTGCCTACGAACATTCGGGAATCATACCCGATATTATAACTTTAGCCAAAGCTCTCGCGAACGGAATTCCCGCGGGCGCGATGCTGGCGACGGATAAAATCGCGGAAGCTTTTGTTCCGGGCAACCATGCTTCCACCTTCGGCGGCAATCCTTTAGCCATGGCCGCGGCGGGCGCTGTAATGGAAATTATGCTTAAGGAAGGCGTGCCGGAGAATTGCCGGAAAACCGGAGATTACTTTTTATCGCAATTAAGGAAATTGCAGCAAAAACACGCGATCATCAGGGATGTCAGGGGAAAGGGGCTGGTTCTCGCGGCCGAGCTTAATATCGAAGCGGGCGATATCATCAACCAGTGCATTGAGCGGGGATTGCTTATTATTTCCGCGGGCAGCAAAACGCTTCGTTTTGTGCCGCCGCTGATTATTAACAATCAGGATGTCGATTTCGCGATAAATGTGCTGGACGTTGTAATGGAGGGTAAATGAAAAAGGACCTATTAAACATTTACGATCTGGAACCGGATGATTTTGACACCATCTGGAAAAAGGCCGCGAAACTCAAGAAGGCTCTAAAAGCAGGAAAGCCTCATGCTTCCCTCAAAGGCAAAACGCTGGGAATGATTTTCGATAAATCGTCCACACGTACCAGAATATCCTTTGAAGTCGGCATGTATCAGTTAGGCGGGATCGCCCTGTTTTTAAATTCACGGGATACTCAGATAGGCCGCGGCGAATCTATTTCCGATTCGGCCCGGATGATGTCGCGTTATCTTAATGGAATTATGATCAGGACTTTTTCCCAGAAAAGCGTGGAAGATTTTGCCCAAAACGCGTCCATTCCGGTCATTAACGGTTTGACGGATCTTTTGCACCCCTGCCAGATATTGAGCGATCTGTTTACGATCAGGGAGAAAAAGGGGTCCTACGACAAGTTAAAGGTAGCCTATATCGGCGACGGCAATAATATTGCCAATTCATGGATCGAGGCTGCCGCCAGATTGCCGATCGGTTTGACGCTTGCCTGTCCGAAAGGTTATGATCCTGACGCGGAAATTATGGCCAGGTGTAAAAAAGGGGCCCGTGAAGGCATAACCCTTTATCGCGACCCGATGGAGGCCGCGCGAAACGCCGATGTTTTATACACGGATGTCTGGGTCAGTATGGGACAGGAATCGGAAGATCAGGAAAGAAAAAAAATATTTAAAAATTATCAGATCAACAAGAAACTTTTAAAAGAGGCGAAAAAAGACGCGATTGTCATGCATTGTCTGCCCGCTCACCGCGGGGAAGAGATTTCTGCCGACGTCATTGACGGTCCGCAGTCGGTGGTCATCGATCAGGCGGAAAACCGTCTGCATGTGCAAAAAGCGATTCTGGAAATATTATTGTAGGAGGAACAGACATTGGCAAAAGGAGCTAAAAAAGTTGTTTTGGCGTATTCAGGAGGACTGGATACATCGGTGATCGTGCGGTGGCTTATAGAAACTTATAAATGCGAAGTGATTTGCTTTGCCGCCGACGTGGGACAGAAAGAGGAATTGACCGGCCTGAAGGAAAAAGCGCTCAAGACAGGAGCCAGCAAAATATATATTGATGATTTAAGGGAAGAATTCGCGAGGGATTTCGTTTTTCCGGCGCTGCGCGCCAACGCGATTTACGAAGGCACGTATCTTTTGGGCACGTCCCTGGCGCGGCCTCTCATCGCGAAGCGGCAGATCGAGATCGCGAAAAAAGAAGGCGCGGACACCGTATCTCACGGCGCGACGGGCAAGGGCAACGATCAGGTCCGGTTCGAACTGACCTACTATGCCCTGAATCCCGACATTAAAATTATCGCGGTGTGGAAAGACGATAACTGGAAATTCAAATCGCGGGAAGATATGTTCGATTATGCCGAAAAACATAAAATTCCAGTGCCGCTTACGAAAGCCAAGCCCTACAGCTCGGACCGCAACCTTCTGCATATTTCCCATGAAGGAGGAATTCTGGAGGATCCATGGGCGGAGCCGCCGGAAGATATTTTTGTCCTGACGAAATCTCCCGAAGCAGCGCCGGATAAACCGACCTATCTGGAAATTGATTTTAAAAAGGGCAATCCCGTGGCCGTAAACGGCAAAAAAATGTCGCCGGCCAAACTTATGGATTACATGAATACCGTAGCGGGCGCAAACGGCATCGGCCGCGTGGATATGGTGGAGAACCGTTATGTCGGCATGAAGTCAAGAGGGGTCTATGAGACGCCCGGCGGCACGGTGCTCTGGGCCGCTCACCGCGCGGTGGAATCCATAACGATGGATCGCGAGGTCATGTTTATGAGGGATTCGCTGACGCCGAAATATTCGCAGCTCGCCTATAACGGTTTCTGGTACTCTCCTGAAATGAAAACCCTGCAGACGTATATCGACGCGACTCAGGAAAATGTCACCGGCACCGCGAGGATGAAGTTATATAAGGGGAATTGCGTGGTTGTCGGACGCAAATCGCCTTACTCCCTTTACAGCGAGGCCTTCGCGACTTTTGAAAAGGATCAGGTTTACAATCAGAAAGACGCGATAGGATTTATCAAGTTGAACGGATTGCGTTTGATCATCCAGAATTATTTAAAAAAATAAAAATTAACTTTGGCGGAGAATGCGCATGGCTATCGGTAAAAAACCCTGGAGCGGCAGATTTGGCAAACCCACAGCCGGGAGTGTGGAAAAATTCAGTTCTTCAATTCATTTTGATAAGAGACTTTATCTCTACGATATCGAAGGATCGATCGCCCACGCCACCATGCTTGCCGGGCAGAAGATCATATCCTCGAATGAATCGGCAAAGATTGTATCCGCCCTGAAAAATATTTTAAAAGATATTGAAAAGGGGAAATTCAAATTCAATCCGGCCGATGAAGATATCCATATGGCCATCGAGAGGGAACTGATCAGCCGTATCGGCGAAACGGGAGGAAAACTTCATTCTGCAAGAAGCCGCAACGATCAAATCGTTTTGGATGTCCGGCTTTTTCTGCGGGCGGAAATTAAAACAATCGCCGCGATGATGAATGCCCTGCAGAAGCAATTGATCAAACTTGCCAAAAGGGAGATCAAGACCATTATGCCCGGATACACGCATATGCAGAAGGCTCAGCCGGTATTGCTCTCTCATTATTTTCTGGCGTTTTGTGAAATGTTCGCGCGTGATATCCAGCGATTAAAAGAATGCGAAGCCAGGATTAATGTTTTGCCTTTGGGCGCCGCGGCCCTGGCCGGAACGAGTCTGCCGATCGACCGCAACAAGACGGCAAGAATTTTAAATTTCCCGGCAGTCAGTCAAAACAGCATGGATACGGTCGCGGACAGGGATTTTATCGCGGAATTTATTTTTTCGGCATCCCTTGTAATGATGCATCTGAGCCGCTTTTGCGAAGACATGATTTTGTGGTCATCCGATGAATTCGGTTTTATCGAAATTTCCGACGCCTATACGACCGGAAGCAGTATTATGCCGCAAAAGAAAAATCCCGATGTGGCGGAGTTGATCCGGGGAAAAACGGCCCGAGTCTATGGAGATCTTTTTACGATCATGACGCTTCTAAAAGGGTTGCCCATGGCTTATAACCGGGATCTTCAGGAAGACAAGGAGCCCCTGTTTGATGCCGTGGACACGCTCAAAGATTGCCTGGCAATCTTTACGGAAATGATCGATCACACAAAATTCAACGCCTGGAATATGTATGAGGCGGCGCAGGGAGGATTTTCCACGGCGACGGATATCGCGGAACATCTGGTGGGAATGGGCGTGCCGTTCCGCCGGGCGCACGAAATTGTGGGGAAAATCGTCGCGTACTGCCTGAAGAATGAAAAAGGGCTGGAAGAATTGACTTTAAGTGAATACCGGCAGTTTTATAAAGGTTTTACGGATGATATTCAAAAAATAATCAAACTGGAAAACGCGGTTAACGCGCGAAAACATACGGGCGGTACGGCTTCGGATGCCGTTTTGAAAAGGATCGGAGACCTTGAAAAAGTTTTTGGTAAAAAATAGTATCACTCCCCTGGTCTTTATGTTCATTATTTTTACGGGTTGTGGTATAAAAGGAAATCCGGTGATGTTTTCCCGTGTGACGGATCACGGGCAGATTGTGCAGAACCTGGAAGCGGTTTCGTCCGGCAATGCCGTTGTATTGAAATGGGATTACTACGATGTCGATTCAAATGTTACGAGTATCGCCATAGAAAAAAGCGAATTGGGCAGCCCCGGAAATGAATGCAGGGATTGTCCGAGAACATTCAAGCGTGTGGGCCAGGTGCCGGTAAAACCGTTAAAAACGTTTACAGATAACGGGCAGAAAAAAGAATACGTAAGCTTAAGCTTTACAGATAAAGAAGTTCAACAGGGAAAAACATACAATTACCGTTTGATGCTGTGTGACGATTCCGGTGTTTGTCTGGAGAGTTCCGCTGCGGAAATAAATTTTAAATGATAAATATCCGAGGAGGCCTTTTTTATGTTCAGAGGCGCGATGGTCGCTATTGTTACACCATTTAAGAATAATCAGGTTGATGAGAAAGCTTTGCGCGAACTCATAGAATTTCAAATCGAGGGGGGAACGGATGCCATTGTGCCGTGCGGCACGACGGGCGAAACGGCCACGCTTACCCACGAGGAACACGACCGGGTAATTGAAATTACCATTGACGCTGTCAATAAGAGAGTGCCGGTCATAGCGGGCACGGGATCAAACAATACCGCCGAGGCCTTAAGGCTGACCAGGCATGCAAGCGATGCCGGAGCGGATGGCGCTCTCATCGTCTGTCCGTATTATAACCGGCCGACGCAGGAGGGGCTTTATCAGCATTTTAAAGCCATCGCCCAGAGCGTTCCCATTCCCATAATACCCTATAATATACCCAGCCGCACCGGTGTGAATCTCATGCCCGATATGGTCGCGAAACTGGCGAAAATAAAAAACATCGTCGGAATCAAAGAGGCATCCGGCTCGATTAAGCAAATGAGCGATGTGATTAATCTGTGCGGCAGGGATTTTGCCGTTTTATCCGGTGACGATATATTCACTCTGCCGCTTATGGCCATGGGCGGCGCCGGTGTTATTTCCGTTATCTCCAATATCGCGCCGGCGGATATGGCGGGATTGGTGGATGCTTTTGACGCGGGTGACCTCGCGGGGGCGGTGGCTCTTCATCACAAAATGAGCGCTTTGATCGACGCGCTCTTTATCGAGGTGAATCCCGTTCCGGTTAAAGCGGCTCTGGCCCTGATGGGCAGGATAAGTTGCGAATATAGATTGCCGCTCTGTAAAATGTCCGAGGCTAATCTGGAGAAGCTCAAAAGTGTCATGGTGAATTACGGCTTGATTTAATGGGCAGCTTTAAAGGGCGCGGCATCAGATTGCGGGCTTTGAGCGTGATTAAAGTCAGAGCTTCTTTTTGAAGTTGGAATCTGACACTGAATATTTAAGGAGATAATTTTATGATTAAAGCCGTTGTTACCGGAGCCGCCGGAAAAATGGGCGGAAAAATTGTCAGCCTTATTTCCGCGACGGAAGATATCAGGGTTGTCGGAGCTGTTGAAGCAGCGAGGCATCCTATTATCGGACGCGACATCGGCCAGGGATTGGGATTGGGACATACGGGCGTCCTTGTCAAGGATAAATTATCCGATTGTATCGATCAGGCCGATGTTGTCATCGACTTCACCAATCATGAGGCCTCTCTTGATTATTTGAAAATAGCCAGCGAAAACAACCGCGCCATGGTCATCGGCACCACCGGCTTTATCGACGATGAAATGGAAGAAATAAAAGAATTGGCGCGAAACACACGCTGCGTGCTGGCTCCCAATATGAGCCTTGGCGTCAATGTGATGTTTAAAGTTCTTGAATATTGCGCGGGTATTCTCCAAGATGATTATGATGTCGAGATTATTGAAGCGCATCATCATTTAAAAAAAGACGCTCCCAGCGGAACGGCCATGCAGATGGCGAAAGTGATAGCCGAAAAACTTGGCCGCGATATGGATGAGACTCTCGTGTATACAAGGAAGGGTTTGATCGGCGAGAGGACCAAAAAAGAAATAGGGATACAAACGATACGCGCCGGTGATATCGTGGGCGATCATACGGTCATATTCGGCGGGGTCGGAGAAAGGCTGGAGTTTACGCACCGCGCCCACAACCGCGATAATCTAGCCAAAGGGGCGATTCGCGCGGCGCTATGGATTGTGAATCAGAAAAACGGACTGTACGATATGCAGGATGTTTTAGGCTTAAGGGATAAGCGTTAAAAAAGGTTTGAAATATTTGGACGGCATGATCTGTTATATCGGGATTGGCTCTAATTTGGGCGACTCTCTGAAAAACTGCAAATATGCCGTCGAAAAAATATCCCGGATAAAAGAAGTTGAGTTGACGGCGCAATCTTCTTGTTACAGAACCCAGCCCGTCGGAATGGAGAATCAGAATTATTTCACGAACGCGGTTGTAGAAATCAGAACATCTCTTTCGGCGAAAGACCTCCTGCGGGAGCTGCAAAACATCGAAAACGGCATGGGGCGCAAAAGGGATGTAAAAGGCGGCCCGAGGATTATCGATCTTGATCTGCTTTTTTACGGTCAGAACGTGATTGAGGAACATGATTTGATCGTGCCGCATCCGGAAATTCAGAAAAGGCGATTTGTTTTGGAGCCGCTTTGCGAAATTGCTTCATATTTTATTCATCCTTCCTTCGGAGTATCCGTCCGCGGATTGAAAGACCGGCTGGATGATGATAAAGTAGTTGAAATTATTCAAGAATAAGAAATTTATAACGGGATGACATCTTGCTTCGTTTTTTTGTATTTATAATTATAATTTATCTGCTATATAAGATTTTTTATGGTGTCCGGCGAGTAAAGACGGAAAGCAGTGAAAATCAACAATTTGAGTCTCAGCGGGCTTATGGGCCGGCTACGGGGCCGCAAGCCGGTGAGGACCTGGTTGAAGATCCGGTCTGCCATACTTATGTTCCTATAAGCCAGGCCTATAAAAAAGAAATATCAGGCAGGAGCTATTACTTTTGCTCTCAGGCGTGCGCTGAGAAATATTTATCAGAAAATAAATAATTAATTGCCCAAGGAGAATTTATGAAATTTTTTATCGATACGGCCAATATTGAAGAAATCAAAGAAGGACTGGCTCTGGGAATGGTAGACGGCGTTACCACCAATCCATCCCTGATTGCCAAGGAGAAAAAAGATTTTGACGCTGTCATCAAAGATATCCTGAGAATTGTAAAAGGCCCGGTAAGCCTCGAAGTGATAAGCGTTGACGCGAAAGGAATGTTCACCGAAGGCAGAAAACTGGCGCGCCTGGGGAAAAATGTCGTCATTAAAGTACCTATTTCCACGGAGGGGTTGAAGGCGACAAGAATGTTTGCCGATGCCGGCATTGACGTGAATCAGACTTTAATATTTTCTCCCCTGCAGGCGCTGATGGCGGCCAAAGCCGGCGCCCGGTATGTGAGCCCTTTTGTAGGCCGTCTTGACGATATCGCCGCCGACGGCATGGAAATAGTGGATCAGATCGTTACGATCTTCGAAAATTATTGTTATGAAACGGAAGTGATCGTCGCCAGTATCCGCCATCCCAGACATGTGCTGGACGCGGCTTTAATGGGCGCGGACATCGCGACCATTCCTTTTAAAGTTATCGCCCAGCTGGTTAAACATCCGCTGACGGATAAAGGGATAGAGACTTTTTTAAATGATTGGAAAAAAGTGCCCAAAAAATAATTTAAGCCGCGGGCGTTTTATGATCAGGCATTAAATCATGATTAAGAGACACGAAACCTTCAATTTGCCCAATACGATAACCTTGTTGAGAACCGGTGTCGTTCCGTTTCTTTTTATCCTGCTTTTATCGCCGGATAAATTCTGGAGCCTGATTTTAGCGATATTATTTGTCATCGCTTCGATTACCGATTTCTTTGACGGTTACTTTGCCAGAAAATACCAGATGATTACCACGATGGGCAAATTTCTCGATCCCATCGCCGATAAAATTATGGTGAATACGGCCATGATTCTGATGATCCCCATCGGCCGCATACCGGCATGGATTGTGGCTGTAACCATTATTCGCGATTTGATTGTCGATGTCATAAGAAGCATCGCCTCTTCCGAGGGGATTTGTATTCAGGCCAGCACCCTGGGGAAACAAAAGACGCTGGCTCAAATTATAGCCGTGACCGCGCTGATCATTCATTATTCTATTTTTGGCATTAACGCGCATGTTGTCGGGATGGTCATTTTATATATTGCTCTTGTGCTTACGGTTTTTTCCGGATTGGATTATTTTATAAAATTATACCGGAACATCGAAACTTAATATCCGCCGGATGATAATTTTTGTGTTTCAGAAAACCTTCCTGATATGTAACCGGAGGGGCCCCGGCCGGCCCTGAAAAAATTAATTAATTTTCAGGTCAAATATTATTATTTTTATTGACAAGAGACATCGATTTGTTATATTCAACGCCGTTTCCAATGAGCGGGCGTAACTCAGTGGTAGAGTGCTACCTTGCCAAGGTAGACGTCGACGGTTCAAATCCGTTCGCCCGCTCCATTTTATTTTTGGCGGCATAGCCAAGTGGCTAAGGCAGCGGTCTGCAAAACCGTTATTCCCCGGTTCAAGTCCGGGTGCCGCCTCCAATTAAATATTGAGGAGTTTACTTTTTAAAGAAGTAGCTCCTTTTTTATTTAAATAATAATGTGTTAGCGGTATAATCATTATTTTAAGATTCCTTTCTCCGGATATGTTTCCCGTTTATTTTATGGATGATTATACTCAATATTTATTGGTCGTTGACTAACGGTTCAAATTATGTTAAACTACTTTATTAATATGGAAAGGCAGGCGAATAATAAGATGTTCAAAGTAGGCGATTTGGCAGTGTACCCGGCGCATGGTGTCGGTGTCATTGAAGCCATTGAAAATAAAGAAGTTATGGGTAAAAAGCAGTCTTTTTATGTTATGAAAATCATGGGTAACGGCATGAAAATCATGATTCCCATGATGAGTGTTAAGGCAGTTGGATTGCGTGAAATAATCCTGGAAAAAGAAATACCCAAAGTATATGAAATTCTTCGTAATAAAGACGTTACGATAGACAAGCAAACCTGGAATAAACGCTACAGGGAATACCTCGAAAGAATTAAAACCGGCTCGGTATTTGAAATCGCCGGCGTTTTGCGTGATCTATTCATTTTGAAAAGCGATAAAAATCTTTCTTTCGGAGAAAGAAAAATGATGGATACTGCCAAAAATCTGCTGGTAAAAGAAATATCTGTAGCGACCAACGCGCAGGAATCCGAAGTTGAACACAATCTTCAGAAGATTTTCACGGTTCAATAATACTCAATATTTGTTTATTTGTAATTCCAACACCAGTTCTTTGAAAATTGAAAATGGGCAGATTACTTTTCCTTTTTTAAGGAAACCTTAAACACCACCTCCGTATTCTCATTATGGTTAGTGTAAAAAGCAAATTCGTAAAAAAAGTTAACGCAAATTCTATGAAAGGAGGTAAAAACGGTTGATTATCAGATTTATTTTAATTTTAGCATGTTCCATAAGCGGTTACGCTATTTCTTATTATACCGCCACTTCGGATTCTTATTTGATTCTTAAATCATTTGCCGGCTTTATTATTGGATTATTAATCGCATTAATAGTTATAAGAATCGAACAGGACATTCGTAAATTATCATTAAAGATAATTATCGGCGGCGTAGCGGGAATGCTAATCGGCTTAATGATTGCTTTGATCTTCGGCTTCGGGTTGGGCTTTGTCAGCAAGATCAGAGAGAATCAGCAGGTCGTTCCATGGATTTATTTATTTATCACGGGAATATTCAGTTACCTCGGCCTGGTCCTGGGATCGAAAAAAATCGAAGAATTTAATTTTCACGGCGGCGACTCCAAAGTTGTTCATGAAGGCCGTATTCTGGATACCAGTGTAATCATCGAAGGAAGAATTGCCGATATTTGCGACAGCGGCTTCATTGAGGGAAGCTTGATTGTTCCACGTTTTGTTTTGAATGAACTGCAACTTGTGGCGGATTCTTCCGATTCGATGAAACGGCTGCGGGGAAGGCGCGGGCTTGACGTCTTAAACCACCTGCAAAAAAGCTCGACGGTAAATATCGAAATCGTCGAGCAGGATTTTCCGAAAATTAAAGGAGTGGACGGAAAACTTGTGGCGCTCGCCAAGAAACTCAACGCCAAGCTCATGACCAACGATTATAATTTGAATAAGGTTGCCGAATTGCAGGGCGTCCGGGTGCTGAACATCAATGAGCTTGCCAATGCCATGAAACCGGTGGTGCTTCCCGGCGAGCAGATGACTGTCAAAATAGTTCGTGAAGGCAAGGAAGCGGGGCAGGGCGTCGCGTATCTGGATGACGGAACGATGATCATTGTAGATAACGCGCAAAAGTTGGTTAACATGAATGTTAAGGTAACGGTGACAAGCGTTTTGCAAACGACTGCCGGACGAATGATTTTTACGGAATTGAAAGAAGTGGCAGACAAGACCAATTAACATTTCTTAATTTTGCAGAAACAAAAATATAAATAGCTCGGGAAATAATTTCCCGGGCTATTTCTTTTTAAGACAAAAGATGCTATCAAATCTCCATTATTTCTATGAAGATTAACAAAGAAGAAAAAATGTAATAAAATATTGGCGGGCTGTTGATCAAATATCTTCTTGAGCGGCCATTGAAAGCGTTTTGATAAATAAATCTTGGCGAAGCGAAAGATCAGCAATGACAACTTTTTGAGCCGAAGGCGAGTTTTGTCATTGTCTGAAGCAAGCCTTAGATTTATTCAAAACGATTTCGGCAAGCGAAAAAGATATTTGAGCAGCAATCTGTTAATAATTTATTGGGTAATGAAGAAGGGAAAAGATAGATTGCCACGATTAGAAGTGATATAAAATAAAATAATATTTTTCGGGAGTGCTGGGAATAGAAATTAATTTATGAAGACGGTAGCCATCATTCCTGCCGGTGGGGCGGGAACAAGATTAAAATCTCACGTGGCCAAACAATTTCTGTTATTGGATGGTTTGCCCATCCTTGTCCACACGCTCAACGTATTTCAGGAATCAAAAGATATCGATGATATTATTGTAGCGTTGCCGCCGGATGAGTTGGTATCGATTAGGCAGGAGCTGATCGAGAAATACAATCTGACAAAAATAAAAATGACTGTTCCCGGCGGGAACCAAAGGCAGGATTCTGTCAGAAACTGTCTTGAGGCCATTGAGGGAGAGTGCGGCATGGTGGTTATCCATGACGCGGTGCGCCCGTTTGTAACGCAAGAATTAATCACTCAGGTCGTGGACGCGGCCAAAAAGTCAGGCGCGGCATCGGCCGGTGTAAAAGCAAAAGACACCATAAAAGAGACCACGGAAGATCATAATGTTTGGGCTACGCTGCCGCGGCATAATTTATGGCTGACGCAAACCCCCCAGGCGTTTAAATTTGAACTTTTGAAAGAGGCGTATAAGAATGCCTATGATGAAAATTTTTACGGCACGGACGATGCTTCTTTGATCGAGCGAATGGGAAAACAGGTCAAAATGGTGGAAGGCTTTTATGCCAATATTAAAATTACAACGAAGGAAGATATGATGATAGCGGATGCTCTAAAGAAAAAGGGAGATAAAATAATTACGCACACAGGTTTCGGATACGACAGCCACCGGTTTGCCGCGGACAGAAAGCTGATTTTAGGCGGAGTAGAAATTCCTTCCGAAAAAGGCCTGCTGGGGCATTCCGATGCCGACGCGCTGATTCACGCGATTTGCGACGCGCTTTTGGGAGCTTGCGGCGCGGGCGATATCGGGAGGCATTTTCCTGATAATGATCCCAAGTATAAAGACATCTCAAGCATGGTTCTTTTGGAGGCCGTAAAGAAAATCATCGACACAAAAGGATTTTCCATCAATAACATCGATGCCACCGTAGTGATGGAAAAGCCTAAACTAGCGCCTTATGCTTCGGAGATGGTCTCCAATATCGCAGGCGCGCTTGGCATTCCCAAAACAGCCGTTAACATCAAAGCCAAAACAAATGAAGGCATGGGTTTTGCCGGTAGGAATGAAGGGATAGCGGTATTTGCCACGGCTGCCGTGACAGAAGGGGAAAAATGATGGCTCCAAAGCCTAGAGTACGATTCGCGCCGTCTCCCACGGGGGAACTTCATGTGGGCAATGCCCGCACAGCGCTTTTTAACTGGATGTTTGCCCGTCATCACGAAGGGTCTCTTGTTTTACGCATTGAAGATACCGATGAGTCGCGCAGCGCCCTGTCTTTTCAGTTAAATTTATATGATGATTTAAAATGGCTGGGGCTTAATTGGGATGAAGGACCGCAAATATATAGTTCGGATCCCCTGCTGAATTCAAGCGGATATCGAGGCGGCAAGAAAGAAGCGACGCAGTCGTATAGTACAATACGTCGAGGAGCCGATGACGATGCCAACAAAGATAGCCGTTTGAAGGCAACAGGGGATTATGGGCCGTACAGGCAGAGCGAACGCCTTAATATCTATAAAGACCATCTGAAAAAACTCGTAGATGCCGATCTGGTGTATCCCTGCTACTGCACCGAGGAGGAGCTGGAAGAAGAACGCCAGAATTTAATCATGAGCAAGCGCATGCCGCGCTACATGGGCAAATGCAGAAATCTGACCCCCGAGCAGAGAAAACAGAAGGAAAACGAGGGAAGAATTCCTTCATTTCGCTTTAAGGTTCAGTCGCAAACCATTGAATTTGAAGATTTAATCCGTGGGGCAATAAAATTTGAATCGGAGGCCATGGGCGATTTTATCATAGTGCGTTCAAACGGCATGCCCGCCTATAATTTTGCAGTGGTCATCGACGATCACCTGATGAATATCACCCATGTCATTCGCGGCGAAGATCATCTTTCCAATACCGCTTTGCAGATCATGCTCTATAAGGCTTTCGGATTCGAGCCGCCGGTTTTCGCGCATCATTCATTAATTCTGGGCAAAGACCGCGCGAAGCTCAGCAAGCGGCACGGCTCTGTTTCCATCGGTCAGTTTCGTGAGCAGGGAATTTTACCGGAGGCGATGATTAATTATCTGGGGCTTCTGGGAAGTTCATTCACCGACAAAAGAGAAGTCATGTCCCGTGAAGAAATGATTGCCGATTTTACTTTGGAGCGCGCCTCCAAAAGCGGCGCGGTCTTCGATGAAGAGAAACTGCGCTGGCTAAACGCGATTTACATCCGAGGCTGCGAAACCGGAGATTTAATCAGGCGGCTTGAGCCGTTTTTAGAAAAGTCGGGCTTTAAAGGCGACATCATTAAATCGGAGTGGTTCCATAAAGTAATAGACCTTGTAAAGGATGAATTAATCACGCTCGCGGATATTGAAAGTCACATCAGCATTTTTTTTGATGACCGGTATAAACTCACCGATGAAGCCGAAGAAATCCTCAAAAAAGATACGGCGCGAAAGGTTGTAAAAGCTTTTACCGCATATCTGGATGAGAGTGATGCAGGGTCAGAGCATCTTTATGCCTACGCGATGAAACATGTTAAAGAAAAGACAGGCGCCAAAGGCAAGGAGCTTTTCATGCCCGTTCGCGCTGCTCTGACAGGCGTGGTGCACGGCCCGGAACTGGACAAGGTGTTCGCGATTCTGGGCAGGGATGCCGCCCTGAGAAGACTGAAGAATATAATTTAATTTACAGGCCTCAAATTTTGTTTTTGAAAATCGATCGGGTGAAAAGACTCGATCGTATGGGGGCGTTAGAGAATGCAGGATAAAACTGATATTTCAAGACCTGACCCCACTTTGTCTCATAATAAAGAATTTATCAAATTATGGCCTTTTGTCGGGCTGGTTCTATGTTTGATGATTCCATCCCTTCCTGATGTTCTGAAGTACCTCGGCCCTCCGGGGATTGTGGTTTATCTGTTGTTTGTTCCCTCTGCCGTGTTCTTTTATTTGCGGATATTTTTACCGGTCTTTGTAGCTGAAATTTCTGAGAAGCAGGCGTTAATGCTCACCCTTGTGTTTATGGCCGGCGTGGCAGCGGTTTTTTTTGTGGTTTTCCCCATAGCGAATGTCCATATACCCGGACGGGGAAGTGACAGCGCCGATGGCGTGAACCTCGCGGTTAAAGAGCTTATCAACTTACGGTATCCATACCTTGTAAGGGCGTATTTAGGAAGTCCCATAAGCGAACTGCCGGGGTCCTTACTGCTTGCGATGCCGTTTGTGATCATGGGGAACAGCGCGTACCAGAATATTTTCTGGATAATCGTGTTTTGCGTATTTCTGAAATCATACCTGGGGACGTGGCGACAGGTATTTCTCCTGATGATGCTGATTTTTGTTTTGTCCCCGGTCGTTGATCAGCAACTGGTTACCGGCGGGCCCAATTTATCCAATGAAATTTTTATCATGTTATCAACGTATCTGCTGGTATCACAGCTATCGGGGGCGAATCACTCAAAGATTGCCAAAACAGGTTCCGCTGTTTTTTTCGGCATCGCCATGTCTTCAAAGCTTAATTTTGTGCTGATCGGTCCGTTGCTGTTTTCATGTTTATTGCAAAACTCAAATCTGAAGGAGACAATTAAGTATCTGCTGATAAGCGCGGCGGTATGGGCGATAGTGACCCTGCCGTTCTATTTTTACGCACCCGTTTCATTCACACCCTTTCGTGCGCAGGCGGCTCACGCCTCATACAGCATATTGCCTTTTTCGGCAATCCTTTTGCCGCTGTCCGTGGGTTTGGTTTCTGTTGTCCTCGCGTTTAGAAGGATGGGACCTGATTGTGAGGAATTTTTCGCGTACAGCGCATTTGTGCAGGGGCTGTTGATTGTCACGACCGTCATATTGTCAAATATGGCAACAGGCGGGATAGATCTCAAAATTTTTAGATATGGCATTATGTTTATCTTTCTGGGAAGTGTTCCGTGCTGGCGCGTCCTGACAAGGGGAATGGTAAAAGAAATTCATAAAAAGTAATGAATCAAAATATTAAAAAATAGAAAAGGAGTTTCAAAATGAAAAAATTTACAATAATTATTTTTATTTTAGTTCTTGCGTTATCAGCATCACAAAGCCTTGCGGAAGGATCAAAAAACGCCAAAGTCATTAAAACCCGGGTGGGACATGAGTTCACCATTACTCAGGAAGCTAACGGGACAACAGGTTATCAATGGCTTTTGGCCAGGCCGCTGGATAGAAGCGCTCTTAAGTTAATAAACTCGGAATATATATCGGGTAAAAACAAACCAAACAGGGTCGGCGCGCCCGGAAAACAGGTGTGGCATTTCAAAGCGCTCAAAGCGGGTCAGACGAATATTTATTTTAAATATGTGCGCGAATGGGAGAAAAATAAGCCGCTGCAAAATGAGGAATCCTATCTGGTCGACATAAAACAGTAAAATGGCCTGTTGCCCAAATATCCCTTTTCGCCGCCGAAAGCATTTTGGATAAATCCAGGGCTTGCTTCAGGCTTGCATCGCTCGCCTTCGGCTCAAAGTTGTCATCGCTCATCTTTTAGAGCACTTGGCGCTTCGCCCGGATTTATTTGGAAACAGATCGTTTTGATTCTTCAGTAGGGCATTCTTCTTATTTGTTTAATCCGCTTTTGTGACAAAGTTTTCGATCAGGTCAGCGACCATGCCCGCGCCCGTGCTGTTGAGGTGCAGATGATCCGTAAGGAGCACAAAGCCGTTGGTTCGCGAGATATCATCATAACTCTGACGCAGAAGAAAATGCCGGGCAATCGCGATGTACATGAGCAGTTTGTCATCGCGAAAAGCATAGAGGGGATGGGGGTTCCTGGCGCGCAGAAAGGCGGTCATGTTTTCGTGGAGCGGGAGATAGGTGAGTCGCTCCGATAAGGCAACGTCCCGGATTACCCGGCTGTAAGCCTCCGATGCGGCAAATGCCGGATGATCAAACCTCTCGCCTATCGGCGGAAGCGAAATGAGGGCGATCTTTGCGTGCGTCCGGCAGGAGAGCTCCCTGCAAATTTCCAGCAGATTCTCCCTGTACCACTTAAGCGTCGGGGGTTGCGGCAGCTTCATCTGCCTGATGTACCGCCTCGAACTGTAAGGGCTAAGCGAAGCGACGGCATCGTTGCTCCCGATCAGGATGGTGATATAATCGGGTCTGCAGGCCACTATCGCGTCAAGACGCTTCGTCACATTGTACGCCAGTTGACTGTTTATCCCGGCATTGATAACCACGATGCCCCGGTTGGAAAGCCGCGAGGAGAGCATATCCACATAGCTGACACTCACAGTGCCATGGGTGAGGCTGTCGCCTATGCAAACGAGAACTTTTTTCTTCGCGTCGTGCCCCTGTTGCACAAATGCGATGGGATCGTTTACGGGCAGGGTCTGAGCCTTCTTTTCGATCAGTTTATAGATGCCGATAAAAGCGGCGCCGAAGATGCAGATACAGACAACCAGAGAAACGATAATTTTTCGCGCCATAGAAATCTCCTTAGCTTTGCAAATATGACAGTATTAAAACATGCATTCCTTACGCGGTTCACTTATACCAAACCGTCGCGCGGGGAGACGCACCGGCCGGATGCTTCAAGAATACGTTTCTGAATGTCAGCGGGTGTGACATCCAAAAGCGGTCGGTTCGACCATGAATCCCAGCGGCAGCGCATAACCGTTTGCCATTCTACGTCAGCGCAAATGGAGTCAAGTAGCTCATAGAGCCGCGTTTTATGCCGTTCGATTTTATCCAATGTACGGCGCCTGATCTCCAGGGCGTCAACAGGGCAGTGACGCATTTGCATCACACCTTCGGCGACGGCTTCAGGATTATCGGCGACGACAAGCGCGTAGTCGGAATGGAAAAATTCGTCCCGTCCGCCCAGACTTTGTGTGGAGACAACAGGAAGTCCCGAAAGCAGATATTGCATACTCGCGTACATCGCTCCCTCTTCGGCTGACAGACACAGGCCCACGCGGCACTGATTGATCGCGGTATTTATTTCCGGCAAGCTCATCGGCCGGTAGCTGGTTTTAAGCGGATCGTTAAACCAGTATGCCTGCGGCAGAATATCCATGATCGAACGGGAGTAGGGCTCATCGTGCAGGCTGGGATAGCGCGCCGTGATCAGCGCGAGACTGTTAATACGGGTGGACAGATTGTGCCTTTTGAAATCGCTGATTCGGGAATCGTACACGGCGTCGAATCGTTTTTTCGATTCCGGCAAAGGCCTGAAAATCTCCGGGCTGACGAAGCTGTTGCTGCTCACAAATGCAGTTTCCAGTCCGGCTGCGGCAAGCATGCGATTCTCATTTTCAGTGTTGGTTAAAAAGATCATCCGGTGAAGGGGGTTTCGCCGCAGATGCCGTTTATGCCAGAGAGCCAGCGCTTTAATCCGGAGGTGAGTTTCGTGAGACCAGGACAAGCTAATGAGCAGATAAACGGTTTTATGTTTGAACTGCCTCAGAACCGGAAACAGAGCAAGCGGCTGCTCGCGGATGACCCAGTCCTTAACGTAGATGACGAGCGGATCGGATGAAAACATCACGCAATCGCCTCCGCGCAAACTCTCATCGAAGAGTCCCGAAGGCGCAGCATTTGCTATCCATGTTTTGAAATATCTTTTTAATTTTAAAATCACAATGGCAGACCCTTCCGCCGGCATCTTTGATAAGGATGTACTTTAAGCGACCGGAAGTATAAGTAAACTTTGTTTGCATGTCAATATAGGGTATTGCAGATGAAGAATTTTCTCATGGACAGACAATACAGATAAATATTGCTTATCTCCTGTTTTCAGGCGTTGCCTGTTTGAGGTGATCGCCGGTAATATTCTTTCCAATATTTAATAATATGAATTATCGAAGCAAAACTAAAAAAAGGCAGCAGCCAGATAATGCGGCTTCCGTATCGATTGTGGGGGCCGGATAATGTGCCCGTGACAAAAGAACTAAGGACATACGCGATAACGATCGAAGTCAGTAAAAGAACAGGCATATATTGTTCATGCTTCAGAAAAATGTAAAACATCGCAGCCGCAATCAGGAGACATAAACAAATGATATTTCGTTGAAGACGATTAAATGTATTCAAAGATAGCCGATTGAGGCTTTGCCTTGATATCTCGTAGGCATGGAAATCGGAGGGGTAATATGTCCTGATATCATTGGTAGGATATGGGTCGTTTATGTAGGAACAAATTCCATACCAGTTGTTAAACATGTGCAACTGAAGAATGGTATTTTTGAGGGAACTCTTGATGATAGAAAAAGGATGGCTGAGGATGGTATTCTTAACAATGTCTTTTCCTTCCTGGCGATATCCGTTGATCCACCCGACCTTACGGAAGGGGCTGTCCTGAGGCCAAAGAAATTTGTCAGAATCGTTGGGAAGTTGGTCGATGTAGGCACAAATTTTATATTTTTTTTCAGGACACGACTCCTTAAGATAATTTACCGCCTCACCGTCAGACACGAACCTGGCCAGAAGAAAAGCATAGCCGCCGGGAGAAAAGGTAAAAGTATCATGGACCCGGTAGTTGTTGACGATGATGAGCGTAAAAGCCAGCAGTACCGCATTAGACGCATAAAGTAACTGCGGCGCCGGAAAACGGCCGTTATTTTTGAAAATCGCCCGGAAAAACCAGATTACCCCGATCATGCCCGCGGCAAGAGGTATATTCGACAGATGAACAGTGGCAGAGAGCACTGTCAAAAGAAAGAGGTAAATTCTCTCCCAAAATTCAAGGTTATCCCGGCAGAATATTAAAAGATAAAGGGAGAGTATCATTATGCCGGTAAAAATATCCGGCATGATGAAACCTGTAAACCATGGCAGGCTTGTGAGCAGACACAGAAGCGCTATCATTGCCAGGTAGGCGATAATCGATGTTACCCGGAAAACAACCCGCAGGGCAAGACGAAGAAGATGCGCGACGATTAAAGACTGGAGAAGCGCCACCGGCCAAAGGGATAGGAACCATGATGAAGGAAAGATGAAAATATTATAAAAGAAGCTGCGGATTAGATTATCTCTCAAACCAAGATAAGTACTCGTATCCGGATAAACCAGGGGATATCCATTATAAAAGGCTGCCCCTGATAAAAAAAGTGAGGCGATCATAAGCGCGCTCAACGTTTTTAAATTCCGCCGTGATCTATCAGACATCTGATGTCTCATCTTCCTGATTTTACCGTTGCCGATAACCGCTCGGTAGTTTAAGTAAACATTATTTACATGTCAATACAGAGTGAAACCGATAATTGTACAATCATTATTTCTGTACTATTTTATCAACCACATATTGCGCGATGTCCTGATACGCGATGACATTGGGATGTTTATCATATTGACTGAGCAAATATCGCGATGGATTCCCCGGATAATCCGGCAGTATTTGACTGACCAAATGAACAGGGATGCCTTTATTTTTAAGCGCGTCTATAAAAAAATTATTGAACCTGTCGGTTTTATCATCCCAGTAAATGACGTGAAATTCCATCTTCGGATATTGCTCTTTTAAGAGTTTTTGTGATTGGCCGATTATCTCGATAAACAGTTTCAGATCTTTTTTGTTGATCCGGCCCAGTTTATAGATGAGGTATTTTTTATAGGTAAATGATTTTGCCAGTTGCGCCCTTGCTTTATTTTGAAACCAGTTGCCGTCATCGAAATGGCCGTAATATTTTATAGAACCATCCGGAAGAAGAATATATCTGGGACCGTGTTTATTCCACCAGGAATATCCGGCCGACCGCGTAACCTGGAATAACGCGGCCTGATAAATAACGATCCGCGGTTCGCAATTTATAATATCTTTTACCATTCCATGTTCAATAGCGGAAAGCATCTGATGAGCGCCATATCCATGAAAACCGAAGTTATATACAGGGTATTTTGACAATTTCTGGACGGTATAGGGCAACGTTTCGAAATCATTTACACCCTCTCCGAAAGTGAATGAATCTCCAAAAAAAAGGACACATTGATCTTGATGAAGCGGTTTGGATGAAGTCGAATCGCGCAGCCCCAAATCATTTATGGTATACGTAACATTGTAAAGTAATCGTTTACCTAGATATTCCCGTGAGCTTACTGTTTTATTTTTATGGGGAGCGTAGCCGAGTATATCATCGGGAGCGGAATAATCCTGCGTATATTCACCTTCAAATCTTGGATTATTTTCCGGATTATTAAGAGAATAAAAGGAATAGACCTCTAAAACCCCAAGAAAAAAAGCAATAAAAGCGAGATTGAACCATATGCTCTTTTGCGCCATTTTTTTAGTGTTGAAAGTGAGATAAAGGAAGGAAATCGTCCAGCATAAATAAATCCAAATAAACGGATAGGGAAGATATTTAAGAGATATGATTGAAAAAAGAATGCCTGTGATAAATAATATTATAATCATGTAACGATCCCATCATTGATGTCAGTCCGAGGTTTATCATATCGAACGGGTTTATTTTCCGGCATGAACAAAAAAATCCCTCAACGTTTGAAAACGCCTTTCTATATGACGCGAAAGCCGCCCGGCTGTGCGATCCGTCATACGGCGGAAATTGTTCATTATTCCGAAGTCGTAGCCATCAACATCGCTGCAGGCCATCAGGCATCCGGGACATTTCCTTTCGATGGCCGATACGGCAGCCTTTCTGTGAACGTCTCCATGCCAGATAGAAGACAGATTCATTTCATTTACGTTGCCCATATTTCTCAATACGGCAAAACAGGGATGAGTATTGCCGGCAATATCTACAACCAGAGTCTTTAAGGGAACCCGGCATCCCCGGGGAGGAATGGGATTTACTCCGCGGGCAAGGTAAGAGGCGACATGTTTCATCATGCTTCCCGTATAAATAATCACCCGCTTTTGTTTCGCGTATTTCAAAAGATATTTTAATTTCTTTGAAATCATCTTCTCTTCACGCGGGCTGAAGTCAAACAAAGTCTCATCGCAACCGGGCTCCAAAAAATTCCGGTTGAAAGGCTGCAATGATAAAGTTTCTATTTTCAGATCGGCAGCCAGATCGATAATTTTGTCCAGATGATTAATGGTCGGACGCATAATAATGGAGGCAATGCCCCTTGCTAAATTCCTGTGCCCCAGTTCGCGAAGGGACGAAACAGCCTGTTTGAATACGCCGGGACCGCGCAGTTCGTCATGAACGGCTTCAGGACCATCCAGGGATACTGTTATGACAAGGCTCCTGATTTTTGCGAGCCGGTCGAGCAATTCAGGACGATTCAGCAAAAGGCCGTTGGAGACGATATTAATATTGCGGAATCCGATCCTGTCCGCGTACTCGAGAATTTCCGGCATATCATCGCGCATGAAGAGCTCCGTGCCCCAGGGATCAAAGCGCCGGGCGCCCAGTTCGTAGGCTTCATCAAGCAGGGACAAAACCTTCTCGCAGGGAAAATCTTTGTCCCCGCGTTTCCAAAACCGGCACATTTTACAGTGAAGATTGCATCGGGATGTAAGCTCAATGGCGATCGCATCGGGAGAGCTTCCCGATAAAAGATCGCGTCTGCTGTTGCTTACAGGCAATAACATGCTGAATCTCCGGCTAAAGCATGAAAGATGATAAGAAATTACCCTCCGGACCGGCGGCGGTCCAGCGCCGCTTTCAGCGCGTGAATGTAACCTGAGCGCTGATCGCGCAGGGTAATTCCCATGTTGGATGTGTGAATGCGCCGCTTCATCAGAACATCCGGCAGCATGATGCTCTTGAGGTTTAATTCGGTGGCCCTGGCATACCAGTCTATAAATTCGCCAACGCGTAATTCCTTTTTAAATAAGCCTACGCGTAAAAAAGCCTCTTTTTTAATGAGCATTGCGCCGGCATGATGACCGGGCATTATTTCAACAGGAATGCGGGTCCGTTCTTTCTGGGTCTGGGGCAATTCCGGCGTATAAAATTGCCGGATATGACCAAAAACCATGTCCAGATGGGGATTCTCTTCAAAAGCCTCCCATTGCCGTTTCATCTTTTCCGGCATCCACAGGTCGTCCGCGTCGAGAAAGGCGAAATAATCTCCTTTAGCCATGGCGATGCCCTGATTGCGGGCCACGCCTGCGCCTGAGTTTTCCTGATAATGATACCGCACCAAAGAGCCGAAACGCTTTGCGATCTTTGCCGTGCTGTCGGTGGACCCGTCATCTACAATAATTAACTCCATTGGAGAATAGGATTGGGCCAGAATACTTTCGATGGCTTCCGAAAGATATTTCTCCGTATTAAAAACGGGTATAATTACGCTAACCAGTGGTTTCAATGTTTACCTTCTCCTGCATTCTTCTTCGTTCGAGAGATTTTTTAAAAACTTTCATAACATTTAACTCCAGCATATTTCTGCCTTCCGTCATGTTGCCCCCGTGCCTTCGAACAAACAACGTAGTTTCTTCCAGCCGTTTTATGTTCAAATTCAATTCACCGGCGCGGAGGAACCAGTCCGCGTCCTCGCCGAAGCGGAGCATGGCATCAAAGAGACCCACCTTCTCGAAGGCCGATTTGCGGTATATGGCCGCCCCGATATAATGGGGGAAAGATTCCAGCGGATTGCCGGTATAGTCATAGCGATTGCTTGTTTTATTAAACTCCATCAGCTGGGCGTATCCGCGTATAACATCCATACCCGGGTTTTTGAGCATTTCATCAACCATAATATTCAGGTTATTCTCAGGCCACAGATCGTCGGCATCCAGAAAAGTGATAAATTCTCCGGATGCGTCCCGGATGCCTTTGTTCCGGGCGGCGGCAGGCCCGCTGTTTTGCTGGGTAAAGTAGCGGACATCAGCGGGAATTTGCCCGATTATTTCTTCAGTCCTGTCCGTGGAACCATCATTGATGATGATGATTTCCAGCGCCGGATATTTTTGTGACAGCACATTTTCAACGGCTTCCCGGATAAATTGCTCGCCGTTGAAAACCGGAATAATCACGCTGACCAAAGGCCGCTCTTCGATCCGGCAGACGCTCCAGGGTTCAACGGCTTTCGCGGGAGGATTAGCATCCAGATCCGCTAATAAATTGGAGATGGCTTTCGGGATTTTGGTGAAATCATGTCCGGCCTCAAGAATGTAATGCGGCAGCGATGATGCCAGACGGCTGATATAGTCGTGAGTATGAAGACCGACGTAAGGCAATTGCGACATGGTTGTAAACGACATGGCCCGTTGAATATCCCACCGTGACACTGATTTCGCGCGTGAATCAGATCCATCGACAACCTGAGGCGTAAGGATGGCCCTAAGCGGCATCTCCAAGACAATTTTTTTATCCGGATCGGGATTCAGAAAAATAACCGCTTTTTCCTGATCCAGTTTTTCCGTATTATTAATTAATCTGGCCAGAGCCGGAAAGTTCGCCACATGATCGGCATTGAGCTTCGCTGTGCTGTAAAGGCTCATAACGCAAGGCCTTGGTTCCAGTCTGGCAATCACATAGTCATCAGCCAGATAAAAAAGGCCGGCCTCAAGACAAGACAGGGCCGTCGTTGATTTGCCCACGCCGCCCTTGCCGGTGATCAACACCGCTCCACGTTCAGTGCCGACAGCGGCCGCGTGTAGAAGCTGGCATCCGTTTTTCTCCATCCACCAGTGAAAGAGGGTCCTAAGCGGCGACGCATGCACCCAGTAAGGCAGAGTTTTGGCTGTCTGCACCCAGAAAATCCCCGTATTTTTTTCAAGATCCATGAGATTGACGGAACATTCCACCCAGTGAAAAGCCGCTTTTGTGCGGCGGCTGTTGAAACCCCAGATATCGCCCCGGTCGGTAAAGCAATCTTTTGTGCAGGGCGGCGGAATCATCTCCACACGCGTGGAGTCGCTGTCCCATATACAGATCGTAAGATCGGGGAGGGGATCGCCGGTCAAACGAAGATGCTCCAGCGCGGGAATCAGAAAGGGAACAAGTTCATTCCCCGCGAATTTCAAACAAACGGTCGTATTGCCGATCCTGTAATAATAATTGATTTCACCCGCGGCGTCTTTTGCCTGAATAAATTTATCGTAGCTCTTACGGAAAAATACCTGTTGTTCGATTTCACTTTTTTGCGGTTTGTACATAAATCAAAGATCCTTTTTCTTTAAAACAAAATATATGAAGACATCACCGCTGGCGCACGTAAAAAGGCCTGGAAAGAAACATATCCGCGGTGATTCGTATCCCTTTGAATAAAAGATCACCCCCGTTACGGGCATTCAGTCTCCACTGCAGGGATTTGGAAAACGTTAAAGCGGAGATGATGCCTCTGCCGGCGTTGAGTCTTCGAAACCGGCAAAGATGACAGCAGAACGCGGCATAGGGACTGGTGTTTTCATTCTCCCTGCTGTCGGTCATAAAACGGTATTCAACTTTTTCCAGATAGGACACAGGGATGTTTATGACCGCCTTCATCACAGCGGGAGGAATTAACGGCTGAAACCGCTCCTGTAAATATTGCAGACCTGTTTTTAATCGCAGGCCCAGGTGGTGCTTGCGGGCCATGCCGATTAACCGCTGCCAGTCGATTGTAAATTCCGCCGAGTTTATCAGGGTTACCGCGTCGGCGATCCAGCGTATCGGCGGAACCGGATTCCAGACCACGCCGTGAATGATCACATGAAGCAGCATATCCGTGGGATTGGGCGCCAAGGCGTCCACCCCCGCAAGCGCAACCGGCAGGGCGCCATCCCAGAAATCTTTTTCATAAATATCGCGGCAACCGTTAAATGGCCGCCAGTGAAGATCGAATTCCCTGCCACGGGGGTTCGTCAACGCCATGGCATGGCCGTAACTTATATCAAGATCAGTCAGGGGCATAGAAGGTATCCATCCTGCCTTTTGCAATAATTCGGTTGCCGGACGTATCTGTTTTAACGGTATGAGGACATCGATGTCGGCCATAGGCCGGGCGCCATTGTTTTTGTAGTAAAGCAGTGACAGGGCAGCCCCTTTAAGCAGCATAATCTTAATGCCCGCATCCCGCAGACGCGAGATCACTGGGGCCATCTCATGAAACAGTGTTTGATTTTTACTCCAGGCTTGTCGGTATATTCCTTTCAGTTTTCCCATGACGGGATCATCAACGCCTTGTTGATGCAGGTTGATATAAAGCAGAGGCAGAAGACGGTATGAACCCGGATCTAAGGATTCTTCCCAGTCGCCGGATGCGCGCCACTTCCTGAAGGATTCAAGAGACTCCTCACCTGAGTGCAGGGCCGCTTTAAGAAGCAATTCCTGATTCGATGTCGCCATGTTAAAAAATCCGGGATTGATCATAGTCATAAGGGATGAGGGATAGACTCTTCCCGATTATTCTGAAGGTTTGAGGGAGGGCCATCCGGTGGCATCCACTTCATGGATCGGATCCAAAAGAAGCAAATCCTTCATATCAGTATATTTACTCAAGACAGGAGCATTAAAAACCGCCTTAATTTCTCTTACGGCAATCTGCTCCTTCCAGTTTTGCGGTATGGGCGAAGCGGCCGATTGGTCATCTACGGCAATAACCAACCCTTCTTCCTCAAGCTGCGAGATAAAAGCGTTCACCGCGTTTTCTTCCTCCGCCTTGGAGCATTCATAATTCGCGCGTATCAGCGGCAGAATTTCACTCACGGGAGCGCCTTTTTCGATATAGTTCCAAATATCGGCTGCCGCATCCACGACACTGTAATAATTACCGGAATCCAGATTCAGAATCACAGTCTCACCATCAATGTTTTCATGCACAATAGCCGGTTCGTTAATTTTTAACCGGTCTCCACCATTTCCCCTCATTATTACACCTCTATCTCATTATTTTCCATCAAGCGTAAGCCGTTTTTATTTAAAATCAACATGAAATCATGATTTTCCGTGACCAGCCATCATCCATGGCGGTCTCCCAACATGGAAATATAGGAAAGTTCCGCTTGTATGTCAATTATTTTTATCCACGGACTAAGACAGGGGCAGGTGATAACGGAGAATGGTTGTTTTTTATGTTACCGGCGCCCGCAGAGATCGCTGTTTACATATAGCGATGGCGTAGAAAATAGCATTGATAAAGATGACAAGACCGCCGAGGATATATTGCGTTGCGGGTGTCAGATTCTCCGGGTAGATAATCAAGAGCAGATACCGGGTGATAAAATCGCCGCTGTATGAACCGCCTCCGGCAAGATCGCGGAAATGATTTTCAAGCGGTGTCAGGGGACAAATCCAGGCAAAAAATTCTACGGCGGCTCCCCATAAAGCCGCGGGTATTTGTAGAAAAGACATCCGCGGCCAGCGGATAACCAGCAGTCCGCCCAGGATCACAAAAGCGATAAACAGAAAATGCGCCAATACAATTAAGTCGGCTAATACGGTGTACACATCCGTCCCAAAAACCTAAAGAGGAATGTTGTTGTGTTTCTTCTTAAGCCTTGTTTCCTTCTTGTCTTTCAGCGCTTCCAAAAGGGCAATGATTTTTTTCCGGGTGTCGCGCGGAGCGATGACTTCATCGATGATGCCCATTGACGCCGCGAAATATGGATTGTTGAACTTGTCTTCATAAGCGGCGGCAAGCTCAGCTCTTTTAGCCGCGGGATCGGCGGCGGCGGATATTTCGCTGCGATAGATAATGTTGCAGGCTCCTTCCGCGCCCATGACAGCTATTTCGGCGGTCGGCCAGGCCATTACACAATCAGCGCCCAGGTGCTTGCTGCTCATGCCGATATACGCCCCGCCGTAGGCTTTGCGGGTGATCACGGTTATTTTCGGCACGGTCGCTTCGGAATAAGCGTGGAGAAGTTTCGCGCCGTGACGAATGATACCCGCCCATTCCTGATTCGTGCCCGGCATATAACCGGGGACATCTGTGAAAGTCAGAAGCGGAATATTAAAAGCGTCGCAAAAGCGGATAAAGCGGGAGGCTTTATCCGACGCGTTTACATCCAGGACGCCCGCGGCAAATCGGGGATTATTGGCAATGACGCCCACCGGTTTTCCCATGATACGGATAAAAGCGATAATGATATTCTGCGCCCATAGTTCCGAGAGCTCAAACATTTCGTTTTGATCGGCCACGGATTTAATGACCTTTTTCATATCGTAAGCCCGGTTGCCTTTATCGGGAACCACTGCGTCCAGTTCCGCGCAAATTCTGTCCGCGGCATCCGCGCAATCCAGAGAGGGCAGGGCGCCATGGCAGCTATCCGGCAGGTAGGATAACAGCTTTTTGATTTTTTCCAGGCAGTCGGCATCGTTTTGGGTAACGGCGTGACAAACACCGCTTTTTGTCGCGTGCGCCACGGCTCCGCCCAGATCGTCATGCGAAACTTCTTCCCCGATAACGGCTTTGACGACATCCGGCCCGGTGATATACATATAACTGCTGTTTTTAACCATGAAAACCCAGTCGGCAAGAGCCGGTGAGTATACGGCGCCTCCGGCGGTGGGCCCCATAATGGCGGCAATCTGCGGGATATAACCGGAAGCGATGGTGTTGCGGTAGAAAATCCCTCCATAGCCCTCAAGCGAATGAACGCCTTCCTGAATGCGCGCTCCGCCCGAATCGTTGAGGGCGACAAAAGGCTTTTGCGCGGAAATCGCCATATCCATCACTTTCCAAATTTTCTTCGCGTGCATTTCTCCAAGGCTGCCGCCGGAACTGGTAAAATCCTGAGCCGCGGCAAAGACAACGCGCCCGTTGACTTTGCCGAATCCCGTCACAACGCCGTCCGCGGGTATTTCTTTTTTATCCATCCCAAAAAGGGCGGAGCGATGCTCAACAAAGAGTTGAACCTCCTGAAAAGTGTCTTTATCAAAAAATAAATCCAGCCGCTCACGGGCGGTTAGTTTATTTAATTCGTGCTGTTTTTTGATCTGTTTTTCTCCACCCATCGATTTCAGAGCCAGACTTTTTTTCTCAAAGCCGTTGATCTTTCCCTGTGTTGTCGCTTTTTGTAAATCGTCACTCATAAATATTCTCCATTTGAGACTTTTGAATAAATGCTAATTTTAGTCAAACTCGTCCTAAGACTTTCATAACTGATGATTCGGGGGCATACTAGCGTTTTTAATAAAAACTGGCAAGCGGATATTATTAAACCGATATGAAACAGAATATAAAATCTCTTCACAGGCCTGTATGGGTCAGGGTTGCCAGGATTTATTTCAACGCTTTAGTTGTGCAATGCGCCTTTTCATCCGAAGCGATATCGCCTTCCACACTATCTGCGGCCATCTTCGCGCGGGATTCAGTCGAAATCTGGCAAGCCAGTGGAGTTTCCTCGAAAACGGCCTCAGCCGGGTTTGTTGCCAGCGTTGTCTATCTCCGGGCGTAATTTTGGAAAAAATATCCGCAGCGTAAAAGCCAAGCACATTGGCCCGCGTCCAGTCGCTTCGTTCAAAAAATCTTTCCCCCGTCTCATGATATAACGCGGATCCCGGGTAACGCGACAGCGGATGCAGGCTGAAAGCATCCGGCCGGTTGCGCTTTAACCAGTCAAGCTTCTCCTCCAAATCCGTTAACGACTCTCCCTTTGTTTGGGTCAGGAAATTCGCGTGCACCGTTATTCCCGCGTCATGACAGAGCCTGATAGCGCTCTCATTGATAGTGGCCTTGGTGCCCTTTCGCAGAGTATCCAGATCATCCTGCCGCGCGGCTTCCACTCCGATTTCAATCTGAATACAGCCCGCCCGCCGCATCAGCCTGAGCAGGGCTGCATCCATTCTGTCCGACCTTGCCTGCACCGCCCATAAAAATCGCCTGTGGAGTCCCGTCTCGATTAAACGGCGGCAGAGCTGTTCAACCCGGGCCGGTTCAATCAGAAAATCATTGTCATGAAAATAGATGCCTTCGACCCGCGGGTACTGCCCAAGCGTTCTTGCTAACATCTGCGTGATATATTCGGCGCTGTGAAAACGCACTCCGCTTCCGTAAATCATCGACTCGGTACAAAAGGAACAACGATATTTGCAACCCCTTGATCCCAGCATTGACAAAGTGGAGATATGAAATCCACGAATGACATGCGAAGTGCGGCGTGTATAAAAAGAGGTGTCAAATAATGAATAGTCGGGAAAGGGAAGCGAATCAAGATCATCTAAACGGCCCAAAGATGGCTGATCAGTGCGCCGATTTTCTTTGTCCGCGCCGTTTTCGGTACCTTGACGCCAGAGGAATCCGCTAATATCAACAGGCTTTGTCCCCTCCGCAAGCGCAAGCAGGGATTCTTCGCTTTCACCTAATCCCACACCGTCAAGCTCCGGGATCTTCTCCAGAGTGATCCGCGGCAGGGCTGTGGCGTGATGTCCGCCCGCAAGCATAAGACCGGAAAAAACGCCGCGAAGAATTTTCGCGCAATAAACCGTGTCGTAGATCATCGGCGAAACAGTGGCCAGGCCCACGACATCCGGCTCAAAAGTCTTTGCCTCTTTGAGCATTGCCTCGTCAACCTTCGCCGTATCCAGCCCGAACCGGGCCATGGAGGCATAGCGGTCAAAAACATGAACAGCATGTCCATGCTGTTTCAGCAGCGCGCCGATGGAGGCAAATCCCAGCGGAAGCCAGTGAGGTCCCATAAAGGTCTTTGGTTCCGCGCCGGGTGTAATAAACAAAAACCGCATAGGAGTTGCCATCCTTTTTGCGATCAGCCTTCCAGCATGACCGTATACTCTCTTGCCAGCAGGAGCGGGTCCTCCCGGTATATCCGCCCGTAAACGGAAATCCACGCGTGTCCCTTAAGCGCGTCATTATCTTTTCCCACGCCTACAAATAATCTGCACTCCACGCCATGCATCCTGCACCAGCGATACAACACCAAAGAGCGGCGCAGACATGTGCGCGGATTCCGCATTAGCCGAACCATCCCGAAACCGCAGACCCGCCAAAGCTTGTCCAGCTTTAAAATCAGGTCCTCCCGTGAAAGCAAAGAAGATCCTTCATAACTTGTTTCACGAATTCCCGCTAAAATCACGGGCAGGGGTTTTAAGTGAATCATGATCTCGTAATAAATAAGCCTTGATAACGCGCCGATTATCAGCGGCGCATCTTGCGGCAATTCATATCCCTTATGCTTCCACAATTTTGTATCCCCGCAAGTTAAAATTTCCGGCATCAAGTTGACGGGCGTGCCGCAATTGACGCATTTCAAACGGTTCTTCAGTGAATCCCTCAAGGCAATTGAATTTCTTCTTCAGCGCGTACAATCTCCGGTACGCTTCCACGTCAACCGCCAGAGGATTTTCACCCCACAACACGATGCCGGCTTTTTCCACCCGACCTTTTGACGGCCCGCCGCAGATGAAAGCCTGCCGTCCGTCAATAACCGTCAAATCCGGCTGCAGGGCGAAGGCCAGCTCCGCGACTTTCTCCTGCAAATATTCCCGATGCAATTCCCGGCGTTCAAGCGGATGCATATATCCCACACCAAGCTTCATCCCAAAACTAAAATCCGCCAGAACATGCGTCTTTAAGTTAGCCAGATGAATAATGCGGTCGACATCGAACACCATTTTCGGAACCACGGCGGAAGGCAGATACTTGCCGCCTGTATGAACACGTATCCATGGTTCGTTGTCAAAACAAACTAACTTTGCCACTCCGGTTACCGCTTTGGCAATGCCCGTATGAGAAGCCGCTTTTCGCGTGGGCAGGGCTCCGATGGAAGAACAATCGCCGACTAGCAGGTTTTGGTATCCTTTATCTTTGAAAGCGCAAAGCAACGCCGTCAAAAACTCCGGATCCGTTGATGCCGGATATGCGTCTGCTGTGTTGAGATTAATTTTGACGAGAATTTGTTCGTTTCTATCCCACGCGGGCACAATGGATTGGCATAATTTATTCAGGTTCGCGGGCGTATTTTCGCTTAAACTTTTAAATATCAGACCATCGTTTAAACGCCTGCCGACGATACGAGCCTTTGCCTGTCCATCAAACGCGATCCGGCGAAGGACTGAAGGACGGGTTAAATAGCGAAAAAAACGTCGGAACAAATAATTTCCTCCCCGGCGGGATAGTCATGCGTGCTTTGGAATACGCGCGATTTAAGTACCCGCGAATTCTCCCGGTTTGACTTTGCGGCATCCCCGAACTGAAAGGGGTTAAACCGTAACACGAATCAGCGGCTGCACTATAAAAAAGTTCGATTTATGTGTCAATGTTATTCTTCCGTCATCAAATAATTGTTTGACGGAAACGGTTCTTTATTATAAAGAAGAAATAATAATATTCCATGAAATGAGGGGGGAATGGACATGAAACAAGACTATGAAAAACCTGAACTTATAATCTATGAAGATCTAACGGAAACAACAGCCGGAACAACAGTCAGCAACCCCAAGTAAAAAAATTAATAAGACGCGTACTATTGAGCTTAAATTATTCAAGCAATTAAAGGAAGAACAGACATGAAACAAGACTATGAAAAACCTGAACTTGTAGTTTATGAAGATCTGACGGAAACAACCGCCGGAATGCCGGTCAGTCAAACCGGATAGAACATTGATTAATCGAAACTATTTTTATTCATGCTCAATGTATATTTATTAAATCAATATATTGAGAATACGGTTAATCATCTATTTAAAGCGCTTGGGCCAATTCTTCAATCTTTGCCGCGAAATCATTCATGTCCGTTCCGAATTTAACCAGCCTGCATTCGATATTTTCGAGCATCTCCGTGATAAATCCGAACTTGGCCGCCCTGAATTGAGGGCTCGCGCCGGTTATTGTAACAGGAAAGAGGCCTCCCGCGAGCCTCGTCGGGCTTACAGCTTTTACCTCTGTTTCGGGAAGGCCGGTTTGTTCCAGCATGCACAAGACCTTAAGCGGCGCAAGGCTCTGCCATGCCGTTTCTTTTGAGCCGCCCAGCTTGAGGTAGTGTTCTTCGGCAATGACATCATATTCGCGGCACGAACCGGGCGATGCAAAAAAATTCGATATGACGTCATCCTTCACTTTAATAATATCCGAAATCGATCCCGCGGCGTATCCCTTGTCTTTAAAAATGAATAACTTTTCATCCGTTAGTATCGGCATACCTTTGCGCATGAGGGCAAAAGCCGCCGTGGATTTGCCCGCGCCGGAATTGCCCGTGAAGGCGATCCCTTTGCCAAAAACCTGAGCGCAGGAGGCATGCATGGAGAAAATGCCTTTTGACGTTAACAATTTGTCCAGAGGGTGCTCGACAAACAGATATTTCTGGTATGTGGGAAGCATGGCATCGCCGCATATCAGTGATAAAGCGCTGCCTTTTTCAAAGTCGATCATGATGCGTCCGGCGCCGGCATAGTCTATCCAGTGCATGCACCCTTTGGCGTAAGTCGCGTAATCATAGTTCTGATTGACCATCATGATGCCGCTTCTGATTTTATATTCCATTTCAGGCAATGGAATGATCCGCTCAATATCTTCCATAACCGCTCCCGCGACTTCCAGGGTAAGTTCAGGAGCGTCTGATCCCGTAAACAGCGGCATGGCGTACCATGAGCGCAAATCCGAAAGGCACGGAGCCCAGTCACCGAATATTCTCAATGGCTTGTCAAACGCATTAAAAGTGTGCGAATAAGTCTTCATGATTTTGTCAGTCAATAGTTACGAGGTTATTTTCTTGGAGTGTTTTTATCAAATCTTCGAGATCTTTCAGCAGTCTTTCCTTTTCGACGTTAAAATCGCCAAGCAGTAATTCGGCAATATCCGGCAGGGATCTTACGCCGTCTATTTTTTCCCAGAAGACGCAACCGACTTTATTCAGGCCGAAATACTTTCCGTTTATGGGGTTGAGCAGGATGGTCTCTCCTTTCACATCTTTCCATATAATGTCCGGATTTTTTTTGAGAACTCTTTCCATGGTATCTATCTCCTTCCATAAATATTTTCGCGAAAAAATAAATGCCTTTTATACGAAGATCACGCCCGGCTTACGCTTAACAGCTGTCTGCCGATAATGTAAAGATTATAAAAAGGCTTCAGCCATTTCGGCACTCGCGTGTCTGATCCGTGCCAGAGAATCACTCCCTGCGAATCAAACAAAAAGCTGGACATCAAACGCAGGCGGCCGGAAAGTGTCGCGGGAGAAAGCGGCATACAGATATACGAGGCAAGCCGCGATCTCTCCTCCCGCATCAGGCAATTTTTATAAACACGATATTCACCGGGCAGCATAGAGCTTTTGGGCAGAAATCTTCGCCATACTTCTGAACCTGTCCATGAATTACCCATGTAATCGGCGATGAGCCGCAGACAAACGCCCAGCAATTTGCGGCAGTCCGGTGATGATGCCGCCCCGTAGATAAATTCCCAGTCAAGATCATTGCCGAACCGCCTGATGAATAGGCCCAGTTCAATAAACCATCTTAATCCGGTGTATTGATGATGGATGGCAAAATGCAATGCCAGATGAATAAACTGCATCTCAATCGACAATCTTTTTGCCGGTACGCTTCCGATCATGACGGTGCCGGAATTTTCCCACCAGGGAAAACTATCGAGCGCGAGATAATCATTCATGGGATAGCGCGCCCGCAATCTCCAGTGCAGATCAATATTGACCGTCAGGGCGCCGGTCTTCTTCATGAAGTGCGCCTCGCCGGTGAGATCCGTTAAATCGGTAAAATCTTCGGGGGTGCCCTGGAATGAAGGAATGATATAATTTGAATAGCCGCAAGCCATCAGAAATTCAAGCGTCTTGAGCCGGTCATCAGGATGGATGAGCAAGTCTATGTCAGACATGGTCCGGGCCGACGTGTCGCCGTAAATATCCTGCATATAGGACATGCCTTTAAGAATGATATTGTCCACACCCGCGGCAGACAGTCCCTTCAGAAGCGCCGCGCATTGGGATTCATAAAAGACGTTATGAGCGGCAACACGGCGGGCTGATTTTCTCAGAGTTTCAATAACCGTCGCCGGTATTTCCCCATGAGCATCCATTTGAGAAAAAAGAGAATAAAAATATCCGGCCATGCCTGTCTTTTGAATAGCCTCAACCATTGCCGGCCACTCGGCGTCATGCAGGTCAGACATATTTACAAAAGGCCGTTCGTCTGAATTTAACGCGGCAATGATCGACAATATTTTTTTGTTTTGTTCTGGTCTATTCATTTTAATTACTCCACTGAGATCATGGACTGATTTTACGGGTCCAATGATAAGGCACGCTGATACCGGGGAGTATAGGAGAAGTGTTTTTACATGTCAATAGAAGGTTGAACAAAGCATTCCTTTGTTGAGAATTCGAAGACGAATTTAATAAAATAATCTGCTATCCGGGATTTTTATATTTGTTCTCTTTCAATATTTTTGATAATTAAATGACAAATGTTTTACGTTGATCAGAACAAGGCATCCTCAGATGAATGATGATGCCCCATTGCTTTTTGGACAAAATTATGTCAAAGAGCAAAAAGGGGTGGTCTTTTTATCAGGCTGATATCAGGTGTTACAGATTCATGTTGCACTAATTAAATATTATAAAAAAGTCATGGCAGTTATTGTGAAATGTTCAACTTCCTAAAACATTCCATCATACGGGGGGCAGCCCCGTGAAGGATAAATCGCTTCGGGTATTAATCATTGATGATTCGGAAGATGATGTATTGTTCATAATCCGCGAACTTAAAAAAGGCGGATACCATCCTTTGCATGAGCGGGTAGAGACCGCCGCGTCATTAAAAAAATCACTCAAAGAAAAACAATGGGACGTCATCCTTTGCGATTACAAAATGCCGGATTTCGACGCTCCTTCGGCCATTGCCTTAATCCATAAAACAAAGATCGACATTCCTGTCATTATTGTATCCGGAGCCATCGGTGAAGAAACAGCCGTAGAGTGCATGCGTCTGGGCGCGCGCGATTATCTTATGAAGAATAATTTATACCGTCTTTGCCCGGCCATAGCCAGAGAATTGATTGAAGCGAAAAATAGAAAAAAACAAAAAAAGAAAGAAAAGGATGAACGCGATAAAATCGGGGAAGCGTTAAGAAAAAGCGAACTGGCGTTTCGCAGTCTGTTTGAAGCAAGCCCCGTTGGAATTTTCAAGGTGGCGGACCGGAAATTCCTGGAGGTAAATCCCGCGCTTTGCAGGACGACAGGCTTTTCTCCTGAAGAGCTTGTCGGGCAATCCGTGCGTATCTGTTACCGTGATGATGAAGAATATGAACGGGCGGACCATATTCTTTACGGTCAGGCCATGCGAAACGGCAAGAAATTTGTGGAAGTACATCTCAAACACAAGAACGGAACGGAATTTGACGGGGTGTTATATCTGAACCTGATTGATCCGCGCGACCATGACGCGGGATATGAAGGCATCATGATCGATATCACCTCGCTAAGGAGAATGGAGAAAAAACTGCTGGAAAATGATGAGCGTTTGCGCGGCATCACCCGGAATATGCCGGGATTTATTTTTCAGTTTTACGCCAAAGACGACGGCGAATACGGATTAAGCTACGTCAACGGGCAAAAGATGGAAAATATGGGAATAACGGCAAACATGGATGCCGTGTTCCCGGAATTACTATCCCGTATCCATGAAGAAGACCAGGAAAGGTTTCTAACCTCTATTAAGATGGCGGTAGACACCGGAACCTGCTGGAATTTTGAAGGCCGGTTCAATATTGCACCGGGCGAGATGATCTGGTTTCAGGGACTTTCCACGCCGACGCGCAAGGAAGACCGGCTGGTCTTTGACGGAATTATGCTGGATATAACGAAACTCAAGCGGGCGGACGGAAAATTGCTGGAGAATGAAGAGCGCTTACTAGGCGTTACCAAAAATTTACCGGGAGTTATTTTTCAGTTCGACGCGAAAGATGACGGCCAATACGGATTGGGATACGTCAATGGACGTCAGCTGGAATTGTTGGGAATAAAGGCAGACCTGGATGTGCTGTACCCGACGTTTATTTCTCTTATTCATGAAGAAGACAGGGACAGAGTTCTTGCCTCCATCGATACAGCGGTGGATAAAAAAACTTTATGGAATATTGAATTCCGGGTCGCATTGCAGTCGGGAGAGAAGTTCTGGCTGCAGGGAATGGCCACACCGGAGCAGCACAAAGGTAAACTGGTCTTTACGGGTATTTTACTGGATATTACCGAGCGCAAACAGGCGGAAGAAAAATTTCATAAAATATTCATGACAACGCCGGACTGTATCGCCATTACACGCATGAAGGATGGGCTCATCCTTGATCTGAACCTGGGATTTGATGAGATGACAGGATGGAAGGGAGAACATACGATAGGGTTAACCTCTTATGAAATCAATTTCTGGAATAATACAGCCGAGAGGGATTTCATGGTCAATGAATTGATGTCCGGCAGGGATATCCTGCATCGTGAATTTGAATTCCGCCGAAAAGACGGCTCTATTCGCGACGGTATCTATTCCGCCCGAACCATAAACATCGATGGCGAAGCCTGCATTATTTTTATTCTGCAGGACGTAACCGAGCGCAAGAAGGTCGAAGAAAGTCTGTTCAAATCCGAGAAAAAATTTTCCTCAATTTTTCATCTCAATCCCAATCCCATGGCCATCACCGGCATCGTCACGGGGGAATTTATTGATATTAACCAGGCCTTTACCCGCTGGAGCGGTTATTCGCGCGAAGCAATCATAGGCATCTCGGTGCGGGATATAAATGTATGGGCCAATCCGGATGACCGTGAAAAAACAATAGGGGCGTTAACAGAGGCGGGCGAAGTCAACGGTAAAGAGGTCGTTCTGAGGCATAAAAATGGCGATCTCCGCAATGTACTTTTATCCTGCCGGTTTATTGAAATCGAGGGGGAACGTTATCTCCTGACGCTTATCCATGACATCACGGAACGAAAAGAGGCTGAAGAAAAATACCGCAGCATTTTTGAAAACGCGCAGGAAGGCATCTTCCGGTCAACGCCTGAAGGAAGATTTATCATGGCCAATCAGTCCATGGCGCGAATAAACGGGTATGATTCTCCCGAAGATTTCATCGCCGGCATAACCGATATTACCGGTCAGCTCTATGTTGATCCTTCTGACCGCGCGAGGATTATAGAGATGATGGAGCGGCAAGGTCTGGCCAGGAACAATGAAATCCGGTTTTACAGGAAGGACGGCAGTATTATCTGGGTTTCCATGACCATTATGCCGGTTCGCGGTGAAAATGGGCGGATTCAGTATTTTGAAGGCATTCTTGAAGATATCACGGACCGCAAAAGGGCGGATGAAGAAATCAGGCGGACGGAGGAACAGATGCGCGCCTTTGCCGCGCGACTGCAGACGGTGCGCGAGGAGGAGCGCACGCATATTGCCCGCGAGATTCATGATGAACTGGGAGGAGCGCTGACCGGCATGAAAATTGATTTGTCCCTGATGACAAAAGCGGTCGGAGAAGTAAAAGAGGAATTATTGAAGTATTTTCTGCTCAATCAGATGCACAAGGCGATGAAGCATATTGATAATACCATACGAACCGTGCGAAAAATTGCCACGGAACTGAGACCCGGCATTCTGGACGATCTGGGTATTCTCGCGGCGCTGGAATGGCAGCTTAATGAATTTCAGAAAAATACAGGCATCCGCTGCAAATGGATTTCATCCCTTGAAAATATCGACCTCGACGGACAGGAGACCACGGCGCTGTTTCGCATCTTTCAGGAAACGCTGACGAATGTCGCCCGTCATGCCGACGCGACCGAGATTCGCGTGCGGCTCTCCAAAGATGCCCAAACCTGTCTTCTGGACGTGGAGGACAACGGTAGAGGAATAACAAAGAATAATATTGATGATAAAAGGTCCCTCGGGCTGCTGGGCATGCGGGAACGCGCCATGGCATTCGGGGGGCGTATCGATGTAAATGGCTGGCCGGGAAGAGGAACAAAAGTAACCGTCGAGATTCCGATTAAATGAAACCAAAAGAAGAGGGCACTAGAAGGGGAAAAAGCCCAATGATCAGAGTAATTATCATTGATGACCATCCTGTCGTTCGGCGCGGTTTGAAACAGATCATCGAAGAAGAACAGGACATGCGGGTGGTCAATCAGGCGGGAAATGCCCACGATGCTATTTTCGTCATCAGTCAGACCGCCTGTGACGCGGTTATCCTGGATATAACGCTGCCGGGGATAAGCGGGATAGAGGTGCTCAATCAACTAAGGCAGGAACGTCCGGATCTGCCGGTGCTGATCATGAGCATGCATGAGGAAGAACAGTACGCTCTGCGCGTGATCAAGGCCGGGGCTTCCGGCTACCTGATGAAAGACAGCATTCCTGAGGAGCTGATAAAAGCAATACGGAAGATAGCCGCGGGCGGGAAGTACATCAGCTCCTCTTTTTCGGAAACGCTGATATCGCTGCAGGAATCGCAGGGAAAGCTTCTTCACGAAAATCTCTCCGACCGTGAATTTCAGATCATGTGCATGATCGTTCGCGGGAAGGCGCTCAAGGACATCGGAGAGGAATTGTGCATCAGCGGCAAGACGGTGAGCACCTACCGCGCGCGAATCCTCGAGAAAATGAAAATGAAATCCAATGCCGAGATCGTCAGCTACGCCCTGAAGCATGAACTGATCAGGTAAAAAAGTCAGATAATCCCTACAGATAGCCGGAAAATTCCCACCAAACAATCAGAATTCCATGATATAAAAATCAGTATTCCCTGACAGAAAAATCAGTATTCCCTGACAGACAAACATTTCGTCATACGATACAATATACAACATTAAATAATCATAAGAATTTTAGGGGATTGTGCCGTCAAGAACAGACCTTATTCCATATTGACGGGCTTTAACTTTACCTTTCGACTACGACAGTAATGCGCCGGATGCCCGCTGGCGAATGCCGGGAAGCCTGTCAATGATTTTATCCCGGAGGTTATCTATCGTTCATTGACTGGCGGCACGATCCCCGACAAGTTCAATAAATAATTTCATAACCGGAAACGGACGCCTGAGAAGCTATAATTCCAAAGCGGATTGTTATTGATCTCCGGAAATACGCATTGAAAGAATAATTATGCTGGACGTGTTTATATTGTCATTGCACGACAGCAGCTCAATACAACGGCATAATAAAAAGTCAAGACAGGAGGAACAAGCATGAACAATAAAACAAACAGGCAAGAGGGGAGGCAAAACCATGAACAACGCGACTGCGGTTAATAAAAATCAGTCCGTGAGGGTTGATCCCCGTGCCGGTAAATTTCTGACCTTTTTCCTTTCCGATGAGGAATATGGCGTGGAAATACTCAAGGTTCAGGAAATCATAGGCCGGATGCCGATCACACAGGTTCCGCTGACATCGAGATACATCCGGGGAGTCATCAATCTGCGGGGCAAAATTCATCCCATTATGGATCTCAATGTTAAGTTCGGTATGAATCAGACCAAGTTTACCGACGAAACCTGCATCATCGTTATCAAAACATCCAGTTTAATGATGGGGATTCTGGTGGACAAGGTCTCCGAGGTCGTCAATGTGTCTTCCGATGATATTGAAGACACCCCGTCTTTCGGGTCGGACGTAAATACCG
>Ga0335069_10001319_pt1 | contig 40209 bp, 70 predicted proteins | sample Lox_Sample_11_FD_206714 | JGI IMG/M metagenome (GOLD analysis project Ga0335069, IMG submission 206714) | Soil microbial communities from Loxahatchee National Wildlife Refuge, Florida, United States - Lox_Sample_1.1 | ecosystem: Environmental > Terrestrial > Soil > Wetlands | place: USA...
GCAAAGCTGCCCGAGCGGCGGCCAAGCCGGAAGTGATGAGACTCGTCCGCAAATATGGCCGCGCCACCGTTGCCAACATTCTCAACGGCGTGCGCGAGAAGGAAAGGACGGCGAAGAAAATCGCAGATCTCAGGCGCGAGATGGCTGAACTTGAGAAGCGCGCATGACGCAGGCGGCCGACGGGAGGACGGGATGAGCACGGGACGTTCGGACATCATCGATATCGCCGCAGAGATCAAGGGCGAAACCGATAAAGCGTGGCGCCTCTATGACGGCAGCCGCACGGAATGGGTGCCAAAGTCGCAGGTTGAAAAGAACGATGACGGCACGTTCGCGATGCCGGAATGGCTCGCCAAAGATAAGGGATTTATCTGATGACCCCGCCCGACAAGCCGCTGGCCGCGCTGCCCCCACGCGACGTTTATCTGAACGTGGATATGGCCCACGAGCATATTCAACTCAGCATCGATTGCAACGGCATCGGTTACAGACTTGCCGGCCCGAAATATGACGGCACGAGCAAGCGGCTGTTGCGGCACAAGCTCGACAGGCGTGATGTTGAAGAAATTCGCCGATATCTCAGACAGGTGCGCCCATGACCGCGCTGCCCCCGCCGGAGGAGATCGAACGGCTGGCGGATAGATTAAGTGAGGCGCATCCTGGGCCACCGCGAGAAGGCTGCTCCGTCTGTGACGCCGTACCCGTCCTCCGCACCCTCGCAGCCCTGCAGCGTGCGGACGTAGGCGGGGAATCGGCCGAAGAGTTCGCTAGGCGCCTGCGCGAAACGACGTGGGCATATCGAGCCATTCGCGAATTTGTCATGTCCGACGAGGACGCGGTGGCTGCAGTCGCGCTCCGCGGAGCAGCGGCCAGCCTGCGCTGCGCGGCGCTGGAGGCCAGACGTGAACCGGAGACGATAGCCGAATTGCAGGCCGCAATCGGTCATCTGCAAAGCAAACTCGCGCACAAAGTTCTCGGCAATCAAACCATCGGCGTCACAATTCCACAGGCACAGCCATGAACACCCCCACGCCCTCATCCGCCGCCGGGACGCTCTATGCACGGTTGAAGTCTGCATCCGCCGCCTTACTGCTGGATTGGGCAGAGAAGGAAAGTCCTATTGAATACTACGTCGGTCTCTTGGATGAAGCGGCGGATGCCCTCGCCCGCGCCGCGCAGCCCCCCGCGTCTGCCGACACGGCAGAGATGCGGAGGCTGGCGGATGGGCTGGATACGATGCCTGATCCGGTTGAAATACTGAAAGCCGCAGATGGCCTCCGCACCGCCGCCGACGCCCTGGACGCGGCCGATTGTCAATTATGTTCATACAAGGGCATGGTCCGTGATCATGACGGATGGGAATCTCGCGCTATCGCAGCCGAAACAGCCCTGGACGCGGCGCGGGAGGAGATCATCAAGCTGACCGAGCGATGCGAAGCCTACCAGGGCCAGGTTAAGAACGGCGCCATCGAGATCGAGGCGCTACGGGAGGAGATCAGGCGGCTCGAAGCGGACAACAGGGCTGTAGTGCGGCTCGCCGTCAAGACCAAGATCGGAGAGAAACCATGAGCACAGATCGCGCAATGAAGAGAGCCCACAACCGCGTCCAGCGTGCAGTCAAGCGCGGCCTTATTAAGCGTCCCGACGCCTGTGAACTCTGTGGGAAAGTGCCGGAGAAAACTGCCGCTGGGCGCTCAGGAATTCAAGGGCATCACCACAAGGGATACCAATTTCCGCTAGATGTTCAGTGGGTCTGTGGCACTTGTCATTCACGCGAGGACAAATTGCGCCATGGGGAAGGTCGTCCTGGGGCGAAGTTTACTGAGCAGCAAATTCGCGAGATTCGCCTGCTTCATAAAAAGGGCTGGGGGTATAGGCGACTGGCGCGACACTTTTCAAGGTCGCTCAATACAATGCGAGATATCACAAGAGGAAAGGCATGGGCTCATGTCCGAATTTGACCCCACCCCGGCGGCGGACTTCGAGGCGGCTGATCGCGAGACGCAGGCGTGGTCAGAGGCCGGTCCCTTGGTCCGGCAGGAAATCGGCGAGGCTACGCTCAATGTCGGCCGTTGCTACCAGCAGCTCCGCCAGCACCCGGCGGACAAGCCAGCGGCGGACGATGCACAAGAGCATGCGGCGTTGTTGGTCATGGAAATTGTGCGTGCCGTTCGTAACGGCAAAGATGCACAACAGAGTGCCTTGGATTTAACGATTCGGCGGGATGCTACGCTACTCGCCGCCGAGCGTGCCGCACGCGAGCGGCTGGAGAAGGCGCTGCGGGGATTATTGGAATTAACGGAAGCTCGTGAAGGGGTCGGGCTAAGGCCAAATGCGGCAGGACAGCAGCGCATCGATGCAGCAAAAGCCGCCCTCTCCCCCACCGGGCAAGCCGCCAGCACGAAGGAGGGGGAATAGATGGACCTAGAATGGGATTGCGACCTCACAGTGGACGGTCGCTGTTCTGACCCGAAGTGCAGACGCGGCGGCTACTGCCAAGCAGCATTTTGCTGTCCGCCCTTACGGGACCATCCCCCAGCCGAGCGCGGCAGCGAGGAGCAGAAATGACACCGCGAGAAGCCCTAATCGTCTGGTTCAAGAATAGCGAGAAGAATGCCGACAATTTCCTCGGCTGGCTTTGGCACGCCGGATTCAGGGTCGTTCCGTTGGGCGATGAGCCGGATGAAGCCGAGGTTGAGGCCGCTGCTCAATGGCTCATGAGCGACGACTCCGCCTATGCGGCCGACCCGGAATTTGCTAAGCGCGCCGCTCGGCATATGACGGCCGCAGCGAGGCGGGCACTGGAGATATTGACTCGGCCCAAAGCCAGCACGGAGGAGGGGGAATAGATGGTCTGTGTATCCTGTACTGCCCTGTTAATATGGATTGTCTTTACGATTGCCGGTGCATTGATTGGGGCCGCCTTAGTCCCAGCCGGGCGCGGCAGCGAGGAGCAGGACTGATGGGATGGCTAAAGCGCGAGTTTGAGGCCGCCGACCGTGCGCTCAAACGGCTTCCGAAATGGCAGCAGAAACATTTGCGCTACATCATGTGCGGGAACGAGTGCCGGCACTGCGACGGCTTCGGGCGCGCCAGGCTATACGAGCCGAGCATGGTTGCGTCGAATCCCTGGATTAGCGTGGCATGTTCCTGCGGCTGCCATCGACGCGGCGTCATGTGTGAGGAGAAGGGCTGATGGGCAAGAGTGCGAGAGAGGTGATTGCCGATCAGTTGGCTATATCCGTTCCCAATCCCGGTAGATATGCTGGGGATAACCCAGTCGCGGCCGAAATCCTGGCATCCCTTGCCGCCGCCGGCTTCAACCCCCCGTCTCTCGCCGCGACACATGCGGTGGTGCCAAGGGAGCCGACGCAGCGCATGTGTCTGGCTGGTTACTATGCAGCGACCGTTCGCGAGGAGGCCGTTCCCATTATCTACCGCGCCATGCTAGCCGCCCAGGCGCCGCGCGAGCCGGAGGATGCCAATGGGTGATGTTGGCGACGACTTCAACGCATGGCGGGATCACAAACGGGAGCAGCGGCGTCTGCATGGCGTACCGTGCCCAGAATGTCGGCGCCTACAGCCGAAGCGCGATGCGACGATTCTATTGCCGGGCCAGCGATGCAAGGTAGACGGATACCGGGACCGGCGCCCCTCACCCATCCACCCGCCCGCCGCCCCGCTTGGCACGGCGCATGACGAATAGGAGATGAAGATGGAAACGCCGCGCCTTCGATGGTTTGAAGCCTACGCGCGTTGCTCGTGCGGTAAGCCTGCCGCCGGTATCCTGCGCGGCGTCGGCAATGAGTCCTATGGTCCGCACTGCAACCGATGCGCTGAACGTCGGCTGCGCGCATCAGAATTAGTCCGCAAACGGGAGGCGACCCTAATCCCAGCCGTCCCTGCGCATGAACAGCGCATAGACCCCGAACAGGTTCAGATGCCCGGCGATCAGCAGCCACGCGAGTAGGGAGTTAGACATGACGCCAAAGATCGTGACGAATTGCATTTTCCCTCCGATACCGCCGCGCAATTTCGACTGGTGCGCCTATCGGGAAGGCCGCGAGGAAGGCGGCCCCTACGGCTATGGCAAGACCGAAGCCGAAGCCATCGCCGATCTGCTCATCATGGAAGCCGATGGCGTTGTAGACGAAGGTTAACCCCACGCCCATCTCACCGCCCCCGCCGCCCCGATCAGCGCGAGAGCCGCACCCGAGCCCCAGACACGAAGGAGGATGTCAGACATGCTTGACCTTCTCGAATTGCTGGCGATGGGCATCATCACTTCGGCCGTCCTCGTCGCGATGATTGTCGTGTTCCTGATGATGATCGGCGTCATCGCGTGGCCGAAAGAATGGGACCCGGACTAGTTCCACAGCGCCCACGCCAGCCACGGAATCCCCACCCACGCCGCGATCATGAACAGGGCCGGCTGCCAGTCCCAGGGGAGGCAGTAGTCGATGGGGTCGAGGTCGAGTTTGGCTAGGAATGCGCGGCGGAGCATGGTAGAGTCCTTGGGCTGCGAGTGGCGTGTCTGTTCCTGCGTTGGTAGCGGAGAAGCGCCAAGAGAATCGGGGCGACGACAGTCAGAACCGTGCAACTGCCGGAAGTAACGACCCGGCCCGCAGCGACTCCCTGATGAGCACCACGAGCACCGCCCCCTCATCCCGGCACTTATTCGACAGCGCGCATCCACTGCTCGCACAGCAGCTCCCGCAGCACGTTGATCTGATTCCGCCGTATCACTGTCGGCCGCTCCGCCTCCAGCTCGGCGATGCGCTTGAGGATGCGGGCGCGGAGCTGGCGGAGGGTCATTGTTGCGACGGCCATCGGCCGGTGCAGATGCGGATCGCGGCCCCGATTGCCACGCAGGCCCACAAGGCAACGTTCAGCGCGATGAGAGCGGCGGTCATGCGGGCGGATGCAGCCGCAAGTCCTCCAGCCGCTTGGCCTCGGTGTTGATGGCCACCATGAGGTCGTCGATCATCTTGAGCTGATCGGGCGTGAAGTGGCCGCGCTGGGCGACGCCGGCCGTGATCGAGGCGATCAGCCCTTCGACGCCAGGCAGAATGCTCGGCAGGGCGCTCAGGAGCGAGAGGATGAGTGCGAGGGGCATCTAAACACCTTTCTTGGGAAGAGCGTTGACGATGGCCTGGAACGCTCCGATGGCCGCCGTGGCGTCGCTAGCGGCCTGCTGGACGGCGCTCGTCGGCGCGTTCGGGTCGTTCGCGGCGGCATGGTAGGCTTCGACCTTTGCAAAGGCCGCCTCGCGGATCGGCGCACCCTTGGCGATGACGGCCGTATCCGAACACAGCGGCTTGGCCGCCATGCCGTTCGGCGTCGTGCAGTCCGGCAGGTTCAGATAGCCGACCCAGGCGGTCAGGACCGCGGTAAACGCCGTCTCGACATCGGCCGCCTTGTCGGGCGGAGTGACGCCGGCACAGGCTGTCAGAAGTAGGAAGGCCGGGAGAATCAGGAAATGTTTCATGTCACGTCACCGACTTGATGGGTTGCGAGGTCAGGAACCGCAGGATGATGTTGCCGATCGTGGCCACCGTCGTCTGCACCTTCGGATCGGCCGCCACGCCCACGGCATTGGCGATGTCGGCCGACGACTGCGTGAGGACGAGCGCGATGCCCATCAGCACGTTGAACCAGAGAACCTTGCTGGTAAGGGCGGATTTGCCCATGCGAGCCTCCTATGGAAATGGCGATTCGAGGAACAAAGCGCCCTCAAGCATCCGGCGCCGTAGCAGGCCGGCGGATTCAACAATCGCGCCGGCCGCATCGTGGTACTGGTCGAAGTCGGTAAAGCATCGCGCCGCGGCTGTGCGGCGCCGAGCGTTGACCGCAGTGAGCAGATTGGTCGGCGTCCCATCCTTGCGGACCAGCGCGCCCGTTTTAACGCCTCCTAGGCCGGGCCCGACGTTGTAGGTGAGAATAATTAGGGCATCGGCCTGGCACGCAGCCAGGGGCACGGAAACGGCCTTGGCAACGGCAGCGGCAGCGGACGCGGTATCCTGCCTCGCCCATTCATCGATCTGCGCGTCGGTCGCGGTATCGCCTGCCTTCACGCCAGCCGTGTGGCCGAGGCCGATTGTCCAGATCCCGCCCGAGTCCTGGTAGGCCGCGCGGTGGCGGCCCTCCAGGGTTTCGAGCAAAGACAAGCCGCGCGGGGAGAGGATCACGAACTCGGCGCGGCGGGAACCTGATCGGCCGCCATGCGCGCTTCCAGCTTCGCCCTCTCGGCGTTGAGCGTGTCGGCGAGCTGCTGGAGATCGGCCGGGTTGATCGTGCCGGCCCCGATCAGGGCAGTCAGGCGGGCCGAGATATCATCAAGCATCGTGATCGCCTGTTCGACATCGGTGTCGAGGTCGGCAACGGCCTTTTGCAGATTCACGAGTTCGCCAGCCATGTTGTGGTTCTCCTGTCGTAAGTGGTTAATTTCCCAAAGCAGCCCATCGGCCTTCTTGTCGATGGCTCGCAGCCAATTGATCAATTGATCACGGAACACGGGTGTATCATACTTTCATGACGTTTTCAGCGGTCGGCTGCCGAGTGCGCCCCGAATCTCGCCGAGCTGTTCCGCGACCTCGCCCAGCCGGTCGAAAATCTTCTCGCGGAACACGTCGCGCTCGCTACGGTCGTCTGCCATCATCCGCATGATCCCGGAGGCGAATTCGTGACGGTCGTCCTTCGCCTCCTTGCGCAGCGCGTCAACGGTGTCCTGGATGTCCTTCACCATCTCATCGATCCGCTCGTGAAGGCGCCGGTCGCCGTTGCTGGCGTAGCTGACGATCTTCCATAACACCCCGCCGATCGCCGCGGTTCCCGAGATGACGCCACCGATCACCCATCTTTGCCATTCGTCGTCCATCCATCACCGGACAACACCCGGCATCGGCTGGTGCAACCTGTGACCAATCCTTTGTACGGAGCCATATCCGACGAATTCCATGGCGCCCACGCTGGGCGGATTAAAGAACGATCTTCCGATGAAATCTGTCGCAACAAGGGGGTTCGCTGTTCCAGAACGAATCGCGGCTGAACCCTTCATGATTTGGAAGGCGTTGCCCGCTGGATTAAGAAATCTGGGGTCGCCAAATTTTGCGGTTCCCTCCTGTGCGGTCTGCCACGCGGGAAAAGTTGAGTAGTTCGCGCCCTGGTAGCTCCAGGAGTTGGCAGCCAAGGATTGGGTGGACCAATACAGATTGGTCGTAAACGTCGCCGTTTGTGATGCAGCCACATTGATAAAGAGCGCGCTCGCCACATCGGCATAGAAGAGGTTGTTCTGCACCGTGAAGGCGGACGTGTTCACCGCATCGTCGCCGACGTTGATGAAACAACCAATGCCAGATGCATTGTTGATATAGACGGTATTGTTGACAAACGAGCCGCCAGTGGAACCCTTAACATAGAGGGCACCCCGATCCCCGTAGTTTGACCGGCAGATATTTGAATAGGCCGTTCCTCCGCTCATCCGCTGCCACAGGATGCAGGGATTCATCTGCGTCACGAGATTTCGATAGACGCTCGCGTTTGCCTGATAGTTGACCTGTATCCCGTGCGGCGTGTTTGAACCGCTGGAATTTCCAGTGATCGTGTTCTGGTAAATCTGTGCGTTTTCGCACAGGTTGTCCGAGGCTCCAGATGTAGAATTGCCGATCTGAATCCCATACCCGGCGCTTCCCTGATGGTTGATCGTATTGCGCCGAATGATCGTCCCGTTGCAGTCCAAAGAATTCAGAGCGCGCGTCTTGATGCCGACGACTTCCAACGCTCCCGCATCTTGGATCACGGTGAAATTGCAATCCTGAACGATAGCGTTGGAGATCGACTGTAGATGCACCATCCACAGGTCGGCCGATGCTCCGCCGGTTCCGGTGTGAGCCGTCCCGGTAATTCCAGTAATGCTGGCAGTGGCGGAGGTGCGCCCGGCTACAGTCCGCAGATTGAGCCCAAAATTGACGGCATTGGAAGAGGGTGTGTAGGAAGAAAATACTAATCCATTTACAGCGATATCAACAAACGTCGCAGAAGAATAATCCACGACCGCGCATGCGGATGCTGTGGGCGTGGCAGACACGGTGCAGTTGACGATCCGCAGAGCATGCGCCGTCGCGTTGGGATCGCGCCAACCAAAGGCGAGAAAGTCCTTGAATCTAATGCCCGTTAGTGTAACCGTTGGCTTTGACGCTGGGTTGGAGGTGGTAAAGCACCGCTCCTGAGTGTTGGCGCAATCTATGTCTATGTTGATCATAGACACTGGCAATGTGGAATTGACATTGACGGTGAAGACCGTCGATCCAGCGCCGACTCCCGAGGCGGTGAATTTTGCTCCGAGTGCGGTCTCCGAAATGATGGCGACCGCTTTGGTCAGCGTATGGGATGTACCGCCCGAAGCGCCATCGCTCGATAGGTATGTACCATCATTGAAGTAAATCGTATCGCCGTTGGCGGCCGAGGCATTCGCTTTCCCGAAGGTCAGAAACGCCGTCGCCTTGGTCAGCCCGTCATTGCTGTCGTTGCCGACGACGAAGCCGTTGCTGGCGACATTGGAGACGTAGTAGATTGTCATATCTGGCCATCCTCACTGGCACCCCGTCCTACGGCAACGGACATGATGTGGCCGATCACGACAGGTCTTGGCCGAAAACGTAGATGTCGGCGGTAGCAGCAGACCCCTGTCCGATCGTCAGGGCGAAAATCAGCGGCACCGTGAGCAGCAGCGTCGAGCCGGCAGCGGCGATTGTCGGATTGAGCACGACCGTTGCTCCGGTCAACGCTGAATACACCTGCGCCGCCGCGACGACGATAGTCCCCGTCTTCCCCGCGCCCGTATAGAAACCGCCGGCGGCCAACGTTAAAGACACCGATGCGTTCGTGACGACGATGGATGTCAGCGCGTACTTGCTGGCGCCAAGTAGAGGGAACGTCTGATCGGTCGTGACGTTGAAGTTCGCGCCGATCAGCTTGGCAAGAAGCCGTTGCTGATTCGGCGGCGCGAGTGGGAAGGTGATCGGCATCAGAGCGCCATTTTACAGACGAACGTCTGGCCGTTGGTGCCGCCGAAGATGTTGACCGCGCTCGACGGCACGACACTGTTCTCGAAGATGACGGAACCGCCGGCCGCCGGGGCAGTCGCGCCGGCAAGCTGGATACCAGCCGTCGCGCTCGGAAGGAAGGCGCCGGCGCCGCCGATGCCGGAACCTTGTTCCAGCCAGGGATTGAACAGGTAGACGTAGGGCGCCACGAGATACCCGGCGCCGCCGTCGCTGATGGTAAACGCGCCGATGCCGCTGCCCGACAGCACACAGGTAGCCTTGGCGACGCGGAAGCCGGCCGACGCGGAACCCTGAATATCATTCGTGAGATCGCCCGCGATGACGCCGCCCATCAGGATCACCTGCGGCGCTATCGTGTAGCCGAGCCCGACGTTCGCCGCCGAAATACTCGTTACCTTGCCGCCGGAGATGGTCGCCGTGGCGGTCGCCGGCCCGATGCCTACCGTGAGCAGTGCCGTGCTGGTGTTCTGAATCAGGAGATAGGAGCGGCCTTTCTGTGCCGGCAGCAGTGTCTGCGCGGTTCCTCCCGACGTGATCGAGCCGTCGAATGTCAGCAGATCGGCTTGGTCGTTCTGTCGCCTGACGCCTGGGAGAAACATTATGAAGTCCTCCGTGTCGTGGCGCCCCGCTCAAGCCAGACCATTGGCAGCACCGCGAGTATGCAATAGATCGCCAGCACCGCCAGCGTCATCGGGTTCGGGTTCATCATCGCCATCGTCGCCATCGCCACCGCTCCCATCAGGATCATCAACAGGAGGAGGCGCACGCTCAGGATCAGGGCGATCGTTCGGAGGGTTGTGTAGATCGCGGCGGGGGTCGGCGAAGGCGGCGCCGAAACCGTCGGTTGCTGGATGATCGCCGAGACTGCCGGCGAGGCCGGCTCCTCTGTGACCAGTTCGAGTCTCGGCCGGTCTTGTTCGATGATCGGTTCCAGTGTCGAGCCTTTGGACGAAGCCTGCGATGCCACCTTCTGTCTCCTCATCGAACAGGTCCAGCTTGTTCTTCACGCCGAGGTAGCGCACGACCTCCCGAAAGATCGCCTGGCGCTCCTTCAACTCCACACTATCCCCTTTTGCCGCTTTCAGCAATTCGGCGGCTTCCTTGTCGAGCTGGTCGACCAGCGGGTCTTTCTTCTTCCTCATCGGAATGGCTTCCTGCCGTAGATTCGGCTGTTGTCGTACATGAAGGTTCGGTGCGGGACCGCCGTCGTCACCATCCGGCCCTTTGCGGCCTTCTTGCTGCTCATGAAGCCGCCGTGATGGGGTGGATTGAACAGGTCGGTCGAGAACTCGATCCAGCTCCGAAGCGCCGTTGTGGTCGTCTCATCGGCAGGCAGATCGCCGGCCGCGCCGGGGTTCGAGTTGAAACTAATCACGCCGTTGTTGGCCGATGACGAGAGCGAGCGATAGCCGACCTCGATGACCAGCACGTCGCCGGCGAGCGCCTGGACCAACGTCAATGGCAATGTCGTTCCGGACGATCCTCTCGGGAACCCTCGGTTGGTCAGAGTCGACACCGCGAATTCGTGCGACAGGGCGCTGTTGTCGGGGCCAAAGAGCACGCCGCGCTGGGTCAGGCCGTCGCCGGAGAACACGCGAATCACGACCTGCGGGCAATAGTCGTTGCTTGCGCTCACTTCGTTGGCGCGGATTTGCCCCGTGACGGTGCCCATGATGCGCTGGGCGGGTAGCGGCGCCGAAATGTACTGCGCGATCAGGCGGTTCTTGTTGGCAGCGCCTGGCCCGACAGGCGAGAGGGTAGTCGTGCCGCCAGATGGCACGGTGACGGCGGACGCGCGCTGCGCCGATGTCGTCACATCCCAGGCGGACGAGAACGCCGGCGTGAGCGCGGTAGACGGGGTGCCGAGGTAGAACCGCGTCACTGTGGCCGCGGGCCGCGCCCGATCCCGGTTGGCAGACCCTGTTGGGGCGCCGGCATGCCGCCCGGTTGATCGGATGCCATGCTGTTGAGGAAGCTGCGCGACAGCAGTTTGAGTGCCTGACCGGCGTACATGGCGGACGGCCCGCCCTTCTCGAAGCCGGCCGACAGGAGGCGGATCGTCGTGGGCCGGTCGGCGAGCCAGCCGAAGAATGACCGCTTGATGTAAGCCAAGTCGGCGCGGATGCCGAAGGGCACATGCGCCTTGATCTGCGCCGCGGCCAGCGAGCCGCCGAAATCCTGGCCGCCCTCGGCGGTGTCCCAGGGGAACAGGAACCGCGCCTCCTTGGCGACGTTCTTCAGGTCGTCCAGCAGGCCATCGGGGAATAGCAGCTCCTGCTGCTTCGGCGTGAACTTCGACAGCGCGTCGTCGATGCCAGACCCGCCGATCGTGCGCGTGCGCGACGGCAACTCCACCATCGCCTTCGATAGCAGCGACTTCAGCGCGTACTGGCGCACCTGTGCGACGGCATCCGGCCCGAGCTGGTTGAGCGCCGCTTCGAGCTTGGCCTCATTCCCCGGCTGGACGATGAACCGCATGGCGCGGTCGATCTGCGGCGGGCCGCCCTTCGTGAGCGCAGCCAGATAGTTCTTCGACATGAAGTCGTCGAGCGCCTTCGTCTGTTCCAGGGCGTTCCTGATCGCGTTCGCGGGATCGCCGGATGCCAGGGCTTCGACCGAAATCTTGCCGTCGATGGCAGCCAACTGCTTGGCGTACTCGGTAACGCGGCCGGTGAATCCCTTGCCGAACACGGGGTCATAGACCAGCGATGGCAGGTTGCCGCGCTTGGTCAACTCGTTGAGGAGCGCGTCGCCCGTGATCTCCTTGGCGCCCGTTTCGCCGGTCGTGCGCGCCGCGTCTTTCAACAGACTTTGCGTGAACGCCGCAGCCACGTCGCGCTTCGTCTGCGGTGGCAGGATCGACAGAATCGTCTCGGCGCCCTTCTCCTTCCCCGGCTGCGCGATCAGGTCGGCGACCAAGCGCGGATCGAGGGGCGTGCCGGCGCGGGCCTGCTTGACGATGGACTGCATGGCGGCGTCTTTGTATTTCGCGATGCCATCGGCGTACATGGCGTCGGCCTTGCGCAGCAGGGCGACAGCGCGCTCCGACGGAATCTCGAAGCCGGCCTTCTTCAGCTCGTTGAGGATGGCGCGCGTCTCGGGCGGATTCGCGAACATCGACTTGTCGAACGAATGATCGGCCGCGCTGGCGGCCTCGCCCATCAGGTGGTTGTCGATGTCGGGCGTGATCCCGCCGTCGGCCAATTCGCGCAGGCGCGTGCGATACCGCTGCATCTGCTTGATCGATATAGCGTTCGGGAGTTCGGTGATCTCCTTGAAGATCGTCGGCAACCGTTCCGGCGGCAGCGACTTCACGATAGGCGCGATGGCGCGCTTCACCAGATAGGTCGGAATCACGGGCGCCCCGCCGGTCATGGCGTCGATCTGGTCGTAGACCGCGTTCATCCGCTGCCCGAATTGGCGGCGCGAAGTCACGATGTCATTGGCGACCGTGCTGCCGAGGTCGTCGGGCGCCGTCTTCGCCAGGGCCTTTACCAGCTTGTCGGTCTTCCCGATCTCCGCTTGCGCGTCGGCCATGGCGGCGTTGGCGTTGCCTTCGAGCCGGCCGTGGTATTGCGACACGTCATGCACGACGGCTTTCCCGGCCGACGTCGAGCTGATCGCCGCGCTCGTGTCGTCCAACTCGCTCATCATGCTGTTGATGGCGGTCTCGTCCAGGCCCTCGGACTTCAGCATCTGCTTGATTTCGTTCTGGATGTACTGGACGTTTCGCGCCTCCTGCGGGTTGCCGCGCAGCAGGTTGCGGAGCATCTGGTCATACTGGAACACCTTCGACTTCGGCGCCGCCGAGGCGATCGGTGGGCGCGCACCCTTGGCGAGCAGCGAGCGTGTCATCGCCTGACCTTGCGGCGTGGCGCCGCCGACGAACCTGCGAATCGCCGGTGCTATCGCCCCAGCGCCGGTCCCGATCAGTTCCCCGCCGGCTTGGAATGCCGCGTTCTCGACGCCCACCTTTGCCAAGGTGCCGGCTTCCTGCCCGGCCGTCTTCTTCCGCGCACCGATGGCCTGCTTGTAGAGTTCGTCAACCGCCTTGCCGAAGGCCGCGCCCGCGCCGGCCCCGACCACGGAGCCACCCGGCCCCATCTCCGATCCCGCCAAGCCGCCGCCGATAGCACCCACTGTCACCGGCGCGGTCCCGAGCATGTCGGCGCCCACCGTGTTGAGCGAATAGGCGGCATTCACGGAGAGCTTCTTGTCGCCGACTTTCACCCACCACCGGCCGCCCTTGTCCTGGCCGTAGTTGCCTTTGCCGTAGAGGTATTCGAGCACCGCCGCCTGTTCGTCGGGATTGTCGGCCTTCGCAAAAACCGACTGGTGCATGAACGGGATGCCCGTGTTGTAGTCGACATCGGGCGCATAGCCGAGCTTTTCCGCAACCTCCGACGTGATCCGCTGAATCGGCTTCCCGTGTGCCGCGAAGCCGGTCGATTCCGGCGTCATCGGCAGGTTTTCAGTCTTGTACGGTTTATCCGGATCGAACTTCGGCGCTTCCTTCGCCGCCGCATTGACGGGCGTGAACGGCTTCGCTGGATCGAAGGCGGGCGCGGCGGCTGTGTCGGCCATTACTCTGACCCTTCAGGGCCGATAGGCACCATCGTTCCGTTCTCGTTTCGATAGCGCCATCCGTTCTGGATGACTTCGATGCCGGGCGTCAGCAGGTTCGACGAATCGGTGACGACATCGGACGCCGCCGAGCTGATCGCGCCGACTTGGCTGTCGATCAACCCCTTCACCTGCTCCAGCGCCGTCAACGTCGTGGTCTGGTCATCGAGCGCCCCGAGGCCGGGAACCAGCGTTTCGAGTTGTTCCAGCGCCTGCCCCGTAAAGTAGTGCGCGCCGAGGAACGGCTTGTTCAACCGCGTCTGAAGCGTCTCGATCTTCGATTTCAGTTCGGCCGCACCCTTCTGCTGTTGCGACGGGATCACCTGTCCGACCGTGCTGCCATAGAGGCGCGTGCCAAGGCCGACGGCGCCGACATACTCGGGGTGTTCGGTGACAATCTTCTCGATCTCGGCGATCTGGTCCGACAGGCTCTGCAGTTCGCTCGCCTTCGCCTTCACGGTGTCGGCTGTCTTGCCCTGCAGCAGTCCGAGCTTTTCTTTTCCGAGGTCTTCCTGCACCTTGGCGTGCAGTTCGGTCGCCGCGCGATGCTCCTTCAGCGCCTCCAACTGGTCCTGCCGCAGTTGCATCATATCGCGGTGGTTCTGCGCGGCCTCGCCCATGCGGGCGCGGGCATCAAGGATTTGAGCGATAGCACCAAGGTTGCCAGCCTTCGCGTTCTGCAGCGCCACCTCGTCGTGGAACTCGGACGAAGCCGCCGTGATCTCCGCCAGCGCCGCGTTCACATCGTCACGGTGCGCGTCGATGGCCGCGCGGTAGCGGTCGACCTCGATCTGGTTCTGCTTCAGGGCCACGTCGAGATTGTCGCGCCACTGGTCCTCTGCCCGCTTGGCCGCCTCGGCATTCCCTTGGGCGTACCCCTGCATGGCTGCCGCAGCCGCAGTGATCGCCGCCGTCATCGGGCGGCGGGTCAGCAGGCTTCCAAAGATCGCCATGATCGCGGCAGGCTGCGCGAATGCCTGCATGATGTCGACGTTGTTCGTCCGAGGCCGGGCCGGGATGTCGATGGCCGGCGGCATCTGCGGCTTCGGCTGGTTGAGCGCCGTGGTCAGGCCCTGGCGTGCCGTCTCGATATTCGCCAGCGCCTTATCCGTCGCCGACGTGTCGGTTGTCAGCCTCATCATCTGCGACAGGATCGAGTCGATGCCGGGCGCACCGCCGCCGGTCAGCGCGGGTGGCGGCGCCTTTGGCTGGTCAGGGACTTGGGTGTCTTCACGAGGCATTTCAAAGTCCTAGGTCAAGTTTCACGGCGGCGAGACGAACCGATCTCCCACCAGATAAATCGCCCTGTCAGCGACCATGGCAGCAAGCGCAGCATCAGTTTCAGATGGCGTATACATGCCCAAGCTCGACGGCTTCCCCATGATCATCCGCACTCTCGCGCGACACACGGGCCGTCCTCGATTGCGCCGAAGCATACGCATGATTCGACGGCGTAGCTTCATCATCCGACGCTCTTGAGGCCGCCGGCGACGCCGCCCTGTTGCGCCAGACTGGCGAGTGCCGTAGTCAACTCCTGATCCTGACCGAGACTGAGCTGCGCGATGGCTTCATACAGCTTCGCCGAAAGGCCCGCCGCGTCGAGTCCCTGGCTGGTCAGGGTGCTGGCGATCTGGAACGTCTGCGCCGCCGCCCGCTCCTGCGCCGCGGCGATGTCCTGGGCTTCCATCGTCGAGCCCGAGGTGCCCATGGCCGCGTGGCTCGACCGGATGGTGGCGATGCTATCATTGAGCGCCTGGGTAACGAGGCCCTGGGCGCCCGGCGGCAGGTGGCCGGTCTGCACATCGGAAATCTCGCTGCTCAGGGCGCCGATGTCGCCGGCCAGCCCCTTGAGCTGCTTGGTCCCCGGCAACGCCTGGTTCCCGGTCAGCGCCGCCAGCCCGACGCCGCCGATCCCGGCCAGCATCTGCGGGTTCTTCTTGATGAAATCCAGGATGCCGCTGGTCGAGGGGTCGGTCAGCGCCGTACTGCCGGTGGTGCCCGTGTCGGCCGCTGCCCCGCCAATGGCGTCCGCGTGCCCGCCAGCCGGCCCAATAGCGCCCGCGACGCCTGCGGCGCTAGTTCCGGCCGTCCCGCCGCCAGTCGTGCCCACGGGCGTTCCTGCGGGCGCTGCGGTGCCTCCGAAACCGAGGTCGGGACCGAGCACTTCGCCGAGTCCGAAGCCGCCCAATCCGCCGAGGGCGGCATTCTCGACGATGCCGAGCGGGCTGGCGCCCGAGATCACGCCCCCGCCCACGCCGCCGAGGAGTCCGCCGATGCCGGCACCCTCGCCGGCCGTCAGGCCGATCTCAGGCCCGAGTAAATCACCGCCTACCGCGCCCGCCAGCGGCAGGCCGATTTGCGCAATCATCGATTTCTTGCACATCAACCGACTCCCATACCCGGCGTCCCGTGCGCGCCACTCGGATCGGACTGACTTGGCCCGCCAACCCCAAGGGTGCCGCCGCCTCCGCCACCGCCTCCTGGCGATCCGAAGAATCCATGCGGCCCGGCGAGCACCGCGTTGATGTCGTTGATGCGCTGCGTCGCGCGCTCCTGCACGGCCGGTCCCGAGAACGGCCCGCCGAGTTGCGCGTTCGCGCCATGCTGTTCGGCGTAATGCTGCATCTGCGCCTGTATAGCCGCAATTTGCTGGGGTGTAGTCGCCTGCGACAACTGCTCCACCAAATCCGCCGGAAACGCCCCCCAGCCGCTGAAATCCTTGAGACTTATCGGACCCGGCAGCCCGAGCGACGAGGCGATGGCCGAGAGGATCGGCGATGCATAGCCGGGCAGGCCGGTCTGCGACAGGATGGCGCCCTCGGCCAGACCGAGCGGAGCCAGGGGCGACGCGATCGAGAGGCCCGTCATGATCGAGCGGGCGATGTTCGCCAGCGTCGGGTCCGCGAATCCTGCGCTTGCCATGCCGCCCAACCTTTCGCCGAGGCTGCCCTGGTGGCCGCCCATCGCTCCGCCACCGACCGGACCATCCGTGCCACCGCCGAGGATGTCGGTGATCGAAGTGCCCTGGCCCGGCACGTTCGATGTCGTCAGCGGCGCCGTCAGGGAGCGCGGGGCGTTGGTCAGCGTGCCGCCGCCCGTCATGCCGTCGCCGGACGCGCCGAGGAGACCGCCGCCCGCGCCGGCGCCGAGGAAATGCGAGAGGAGGTCGTCGAGGGCCATCAGTGCCAGGGCGCCAGAGGAAGCCGGTACGACCGGCCGATCTCGTCAGCGCCGACCAGCCTGGCCAGCGTGGAGAGATCGGCGCCGGTCGATGAGGCGAAGAATAGAGCCCTGGCGCCGCGCTGTCGTCCCCAATCTCGGAACGCCGCGATCAGCCGCAGAGCGGTGCGACTCTGACGATGCTCCGGGGCCACCCACAGGTACTCGGCGATGGCTTCGATGTAGTTCGGTTCGTCGGCGTTCGGCACGCAGGCGCCGAGGATGGCGCCGATGATCGGATCGCCTTCGATGAAGCAGACGAAGTTCGGCAGCCGCATCATCGCCCTCAGCCATGCGGTACGGGTCTCGGCGGAGAAGGGCAGGGGCGCGGGTTTGGCCTCGGCCGCGATAAGGGAGCCGATGGCGACAAGGGCGGGAACGTCGGTGTATTCGGCGATTCGCATGTCACAACTTCAAGACCGCGTTGACGGCGTAGTGCTCAAGCCAGTGCAGTTGCGCCCACGCCGCCCGCTGCTTTTGATCGGAGAAATCGACGGTCTCAAGATCGACCGATTGCACGCCCGTGATCTCGGTCATGTCGCTGTGCGCCTGCTGATGGTCGGCCAACCATTTTCTAGGGTCTTTTAAGTACACTGGCTCTATTTGATACTCCGGCAGATTGATGGCCGTGAGCGCCTGGATGCGGTCGCGAATCTTCTCGTGCTCGACGCGATGGTGCAGCGCCCAGAGCTGCATGTCCTGGGGCGACTTCGGTGCCCGGAGGAGATCGGCAAGGGCCATCATTCGCCCGTGCGGTTGCCGCCGAAGTCGTTCGGGCCGCCGCGTACTGTCGGCGCGTGGCGCGACTTCTCGCCGGATGGTCCGGTCGGCCGCTGGCCCTCGGCGCGGGCCGAACCGTTGGCCGTCTGAAACACCGACACCTCGCCGTCTTTCGGATCGGGCGTCGGGAACTGGCGCGGGTATTTTCCGTAGGGCATCGGTCTCTCCTAGTCGATCTGCGTGAGCGTGAGACGGAAATTCCAGTCCGCCGTGGTGATCGCCGCGACGGCGCCGCCGCCCTTGGGAACGACCGCCGTGGCGGCGTTGGCGGTCGCGGCGCCGTAGTTCGTGTTATCGACAAAGACCGACACGCCGCCGCCCGAGTTCGTCGTCACCGCGTCGAAATCCACGATGTCGCCGGGACTATACCCCTGATTGGCGATGGTGTTAACGAGCCTGATCCGCATGTCGCCGGGCACGACATCCAGGCTGTGCGGCAGCGGGCCGGTGACGGTCGAGATCGTCGTCACGAAATCGGCGCCGGTGAAGCTGCGCTTGCCCTTCCATGACCAGATGGCCGGAGCACCGCCGTCGCAGACGAGCGTGCCGCCGTCGCTGGCCGACGGCAGGTGGATCGTCGTCAACTGCACGCCACCGGACAGGATTTTGTCGGTGCCGTTGGCGGTGATGGCGACGACGCCGGTATTGATGTTGAGAATCTGGACGTTGAAGCCGTTGCCGGCGGCGACACCGCTCGGGAGGCTGAAGATGTGCGCGGCGGCGCTGTTCATGCGCAGTTCGGCGCCGCGGTCGGCAGGCAGAATCGTATAGTCGCCCGTCTTCGTCGAGACGAACGCGGCGTATCCCGTCACGGCCTGCACGACGGGCGCCACGATCTCGAAGCCGCCGGTGCCGCCGTTGAGCGCCTGGTTGAAGGCGATGATGTAGAAGACGCCGGCCACGATGTCGCCCGCGTTCGCCTGCGTCGTTCCGTTCGCCAGATAGACGCTGAGCGGGCCGAGGCCGCTATAGGCGGCGGTGACGGCGCCGGTCGAGGTGTTGAGCGCGACGAAGCTGAATAGCTGATAGTTGTTGTAGGCGCTGATGACCGGCGTGCCGGCGAGCGGCGTCAGCGCGATGGCGTTCGTCCCGGTCGCCGTGTTCGGGATGACCGAGAGAACGGCGATGGCGTTGAAATTGTCGTCGAGCCATGAGCCCGGAACCTGCGAGCCGCCGACGACCGTTCCGAAGATATGCGGGAGCGCCATGTCAGATTCCTAGCGTTGCGTGGTTCTTATAGCCGATCGCCGTCGCGACGATGGTAAAATCCTCGCTCGTCGAGTTGATGGTCTCGCCGATCAAGAGGCCATACTGCTCCGCGGCCTGCCCGGTGATGGCGGCGCCCGTGGCGCCCCAGGTGAACGTCTGCGACAGGTTGTTGATCCAGGTGAACACCTGCCCGCCGTTGTTGATCCAGGAGAACGTCGAGTTGGCGTTGACCTGGATCGTGTTCGGCGTCGTCTGCGTGTCCAGCGTCACCGTGAGGGCAACGCCGAGGCCGCTGTTGTCCTCAAGCTGGGTATAGAACGCCAGCACCTGCTTGTAGACGATGAAGCCGTCGCCCGACCACAGCTTGGACTGCGCGATCTTCGGCAATACGAGGTTCGGCGTGTTGAACAGCGGGAACAGCGTCGCCCCATCGGTGCCCCAGGCCAGCGGCTGCGACTGCTGCATCTCCGTCGCGATGAAGGTCAGCGACTTGGTTTGCGAACCGACAAACCAGGTCTGCCCGTCGAAGCAGACCATGGCATTGCGAGTCAGGCCGGTGAAGGGATCAAGGATCGGAATGAGGCAGCAGTAGCATTTGATCTCGTAGAGCGTCGCGATGCAGGCGGACGGCTCCGCGATGTCGGTGGCGTGCCGGTTCGGCACGGCCAGGAATATGCCGTCCAGCTTCTCGCTGATCTTCTCGGCCGTGCCGCCGAACAGGCCATAGATGCCCGTCTCGTTGGCGAACATGAGCGAGCGGCCAAACGCTTGCACGGTATCGCGCCAGGGCGTGCCGTTCTCGGGGTCGGTGTTGGCGTTGTTGAACGAAGTCGTCACCGGCGAGCCCGCCGTCTGCACGTTGCTGATGACCTGGATCGAGGAATCGCCGAACGGATAGAGATAGCCGTTCGCCTGCTTGATCGCCGGGAAATGCACCTTGAGGAAATTGTCGGTCGATTGCACCGTGCCGCCGCCGGCCGAGGTTGCGAAGATGTCGAACAGGCCTGGGGCCGAGAAGGTGATGGTGTCGTTGTTGGTGATCCACACCCGCGACTGGAACGTCTCGATGGCCGTGCCGACGAGTCCGATGGGCATCGGGTTGATGACGGCCTCGGCCAGCCGCAGGTTGTCGCCCGCGGCAGCCTTGATGATGACCGTGGGCGCCGTCAGGTAGCCGTCGCCGCCGTTCGTCACCGTGAACCCGGTCACGGAGCCGCCGCCGACCGTGGCCGTGGCCGTGGCCCCGGCACCGCTGCCCCCGACGATGATCACCGTGGGCGGCAGCGTGTAGCCGGTGCCGCCGGCCGCGTCGAGCACGATGGACGTGACCACCTTGCCCGTCAGGACGGCGTGGCCGCGCGCCGTGTTATCGAAAGGCTGGCCGCCGTCGAGGATGATGTTGATGAAGTCGCCAGCAGGAACGCCGCTGCCGGGATTGGTGATCGTCACGCCGGTCACGGCGCCATTCGAGACGGTAGCCGTCGCCGCAAATCCTGTGACGGCGACGCCGCCCCCACGCGTGGCGCTGACGGTCGGAGCGCCGGTGTAGCCGGTGCCGGATTTCGTGATCGTGACGATGGGCGAAACCGTGCCGGGGCCGAACAGCAGCGTGCCGTTCCAGACCCAATAGCCGAGCTGCGAGACGATCAGCAGGTATTGCGCGCCCCACTGGCTGCAGCCGGGCCGCTCGTTGCCGGCGACCCAGAACGTGCCGGCGACCGCGGAGATCGGCGTCACCGCGCCGTCGCTGATGCGGACCTGATCGGCCGTGCCGTCGTTCAAAAAGACGGCGTGATAGAAGGTCGCGCCGATGTTGAACGGGAAGAACGAGATGATCGTGCGCCCGCCTGACGGCGTGTAGAGATCGGCGCCGTTGTCCGGCGTGGTCCGCAGGTTGCCGGCGCCGATGCGCAGGAAGTTCTCCTGCCACGACAGTTCCTGGTCGTCGATGGCCGAGCGGGCATCCTTGGTGTTGAGACCCTTGGTCTGCGACAGCGAGAACGTCTTGAATTCCGCCGGCAGGCCGGGGAACTGCTTGCTCTCCTTTGGCGGGGCTGGGGGCATTTCACCAATACCAGCTCGGGACCATCGTGCGCTGTGAATTCGCGCGGCTCACGCGCAGCTTATCCTTATAGAATTCATCCATCTGCACGGCGTCTTGCGTGCGCTGCGAATAGAGCAGCGCCAGATGCGCGGCGCGATAGGGCACCGCCTCGGTCCAGGGGTCGGGGATCGCTTCGACTGTGGCGTCGCTCGTCAGGTCGATGGGGACGCAGGTGCAGTCCCAATCCATGCCGAGCTGCTGCGACGGGACCGGCCAGACATAGACCGACCCGCTCTGCCCCTGCCCGTATTGCGAGAACACCGACGGGAAATTCGAGATGTTGATCGAGTAGGCGCGCAAGAGGGCGTTGAATTTCGTCCACGGCATGTATTGCAGCGCGGGCTTGAGCGCGCCCCAATAGACGGCGATCTGGCGCACGGCCAGGATCGAGGCGACGCCAGGCGTCTGCTGGACGAACGTGTTGAAGGCCGAGAACGGATAGACCTCCTGGTTCGGCGTCGTCTGCACGGCGGCTGTCAGCGTGGCGGCTGCCGCGGCCCCCGTGCCGTCGCCCGAGATCGTGACCAGTGGGCTCACCGTGTAGCCGCTGCCGGCCACGAGCACGTTGACGGCGGTGACGGCGCCGGCAAGGACGGTGACGGTCGCGGTTGCCTGGACGCCGCTGGTCAGGTTCGGGGCGGTGATGGCGGCGGTGGCCGCGGTATAGCCGCTGCCGGGGTTCGTGACGGCATAGGAGAGGATGCCGGAACTCGACGGCGGCAGGATGCGGATGCACTCGGAATCGGCGGCGACCCGCTGGCGAGCCTGGTTGATCCAGTTGGTGATGTTCGGCAGCGTGTAGAACGCGCCGATCTGGTCGTGCAGGAGTAGCTGGGTCTTCTGGATGTAGCTGTTGAGCAAGGCAGCCTCCGCCCGCCTGCGAGCGGAGGCGGGCCTCCTCTATCAGCTATCCATCGGCATCAGCACGAACGAGTCGTCGGTGCCGCCGACGATGGCGGTCGCCTGCGCGATGGTGGTCGGCAGCGAGTTGCCGGCCGGGATCACGCCCATGGTGCCGCCGGAAACCTGCAGGCCGAGGCCGGCATCGACGACGACCAGGCCGGTGGTCTGGATGGCGCCGCCGGCGGTCGACGGCCCCGTCAGAAGCGGCATACGCGGCTGGGTGATGCCCTTCTCGATCGCCGGGTTGGTATAGATCGGCGTCGCCGTGGTGATTGCCGGATTCGAGCCGAACAGCATGTACTGCTGCGCGTTGCCGTAGGCGGCACCGCCAGCCGTCACCGTGATCGACGTGACCGTGTAGTTCATGACTGCGGTCGCCGCGATGGTCGAGGCCGGCGAGAATGTGAATGTCGGCGTCGCCGTCAGCGGGTTGCCCGGATCGACGACGACCAGGGCCGTGACGGTGCCGGAGCCCGTCAGGGTCGCCGTCGCCGTCAGGATCGGGTTGATCGGGTTCGTCGGCAGCACGCCGCCAAGCGCGACGTTCGCCGGATTGTTCGGGTCTTTCGGATCGCTGACGAAGGTAAACGTCGGCGGGCTCGCGTAGCCGGCGCCCTGGTTCGTGACCGTGATCGAGGTCAGGGCACCCGCCGAGATCACCGCCTTCGCCGTGCAGGGGATGCCCCCTGGCGGCGGGGGAGAGACGATGACCGCCGGCGGGTAGGTGTAGTTGGCGCCCTTGAAGGTCGGCAGCGTGACCGAGGTGTTGACGGCGCCGCCGACGATGACGCGCCAGGTCGAGCCGCCGGCCGACGGCGTGGCCGTGACCGTGCCGCCGATGCCGTTGGTGAGGCCGGTGCCCGCGTTGGTGATGACGGCGCCGACGACGCAGCCCGTCAGGTTGGCGATGCGGACGTTGGCCCCGTCCGACACGATGATGGTCGAGTCGTCCGGCGTCTGCTGCGCGCAGGTGCGCCACAGCAGCGTGATCGGATCGAAGAACTGGACGAAGGCGTAGGGACCGCCGTCGACCACCCACTTGCCGGGCGGCACGATGAAGGCCGTGCCCGCCGGGAGCGGGATCGCGTTCGACCCGCCCGTGTAGCTGAGGCCCTTGACGCTGAGAGGAATACCGAGGCCGCCGAGCATGTGTTCGTCTCCTTAGAACGTGGCGCCGCCGGTGATGCCGGTGACTTGAAGGCCGCTGACTGGTTTGGCGCAGATCACGTCGTAGGCCACGATGACCACGCCGACGTTGGCGATCTGCATGTTGGGGATGGCGCTGTAGAATCCCGAGAAGGCGAACGGCGCGTCCTCGGACATATAGAGCGCCAGATAGCGCGTGTTGATGAAGAAGGCGGTGCCGGTCGGGCAGAAGGGATCGCCGAAGATGAAGGTGTCGCCGATCGAGAGGCCGCGGAAACCCGCGTTGACCACATCGTCGCGGCCCCAGGTCTCGCCCGGCCGGCTGTTGTACTGCTCGGCCGTGATGAACTCCGCCATCAGCGTCGCCCAATCCGGCAGCGACATGATGATGAGGTCCGGCGTCTCGCCGCCCGCACCGAGCGACACCAGCGTCAGGTACTTGGCGATCGAGGCGCGCGTCAGGATGGCGCCGGCCGAACTCTTGAACTGCGCCTTCCAGGCCGTCGTGGCGTTGCGGTTGACGCCGCCATAGGTCACGACGTTGGTGCCGTCGTCATAGGCGTTGACCAGCGAATCGGCCTGCAGCGGCGATGCCGTGTTGTTGGTGTAGAGGGCGCCCGCCATGTTCTGCAGCGCCACGGTCTTCGCGTCGGTCAGCCGCGCCTTGCACAGATTGATCACCGTCTCGCTGGACTGGATGATCGCTTCCATGCCGATGAAGGGGATCGGGATGACGCCGAGGTAGAGGTTGAACTGCGCGTTCTGCACCGCCGGGATGACCGCCGGCTGCGGGAACCCGCCGTCGTAGCCGGCCCACGACCATTGCACGAACGGGTTGCCCTGGATCGGGACCGTGATCTGATTGAGGCCGCCGCGCGCCCGCTGGGCGTTGCGCAGCAGGAAGGAGAGCACCGGGTTCGCCTTGTAAATCTGGACGAACAGATTCGGCACGAAGGCACGGCGCACCACGCTCTGCAGCTCATTGAAAATTCCGCCACTAGACGGGACGATGCCTGTTCCGGCGATGGGCAATGGCATAGGAATCTACTCCTTAAGAGGTCAGAACGTCCTGACCGGCTGTGTCTTCGCCCGTTCCTCGTTCAGAATCTTCGGAATCTGGCGGTCGAGCCAGGCGTCGGGGTCTTTGATGAGCGAGTTGATGTCGTCCTGCTCGGCCTTGTCGTCGGACGCGAACATGTCCCAGCGGTTGCTGGCGAATCCGGTCGGCGCGATGGGCTTCGGGGTGTCGTGCGCGATCATCGCGGCGGCGGCGCGCGGGGAGAGGACATAGCCGTCCTTCTCGTTCGTCTCCTTGATGAGCTTGCGCATCTTCTCGACGCCTTCGGAGGTGAACGAGAACTCCTCCGCGGCGGCCTTCATCTCGCGGTCGAAGCGGGACTCCAGCTTCTCGTTGCCGAGGCCCTCCTTCAGTTCCTTCAGCTCCTTGCGCAGAGCTTCGAGGCTTTCGACGTGCGGCGCCGCGGCGTCGATCTCGGGGATCGAGAACTTCGGATTGAATTTCTTCAGCAGCTTCTTGAATTCCATCCCGTGCGTGGGATCGCGGTAGAGCGAATCGTGAAGCTGCTGCAGCGCCTGATAGGTCGCCGCCGTGTTCTTGTCGATGACGATGCCGTCGTCTTCGGTGCGGGGCATGGCGGTCAGCCCTTGTTCTCGACGTGGCGGAGGCCCATGCCCTCATCCTGCTTGCCGGGCGTGGTCGACTTGCGCGAGGCGATCTCGGCGTGATCGAGGTCGACGCGCTTGACCTGGGGGTCGCTGTCGCGAATCTGGTCGTAGGCGGGTGCGGGGAACTTGCCGGCCATCGCTATCTCCTATCCGGCCCCTGGGCCTGCAGCGCCCGGTGCCTGCGGTGTCGCGCCTTGCTGGCGCAGGAAAGCCTGCATCGGCGCCGACTGCTGGGCCGACTGCATGAGCTGCTTCAGTTGCACCTCGTCGCCACCCGGTGCCGCTTCGGCGGCCGGGGCGATCTTCGAGAGCTTGGTGATGGTGTCGAGGAACGCCTTGTGCAGATCGCTGCCGACCGGCGCCATCTGCAGGGCCTTCTGCGCCAATTCGACGACCTGGCGGGCGATGGCGGTCGCCTGCGCGGCGTTGCCGGGCTGCGCGGTGCGCATACCCATCGGCGACGCGCCCATCGGCGGTTTGCCGGTGATCGATGGCGGGAGAACGGCCAAGTTCTGGTTCGGAAAGCCGCTGGGGGTAGCTATGCGCCGGGGTGGAAGACAGGGAGTCTAGACCAACAAGGAGGTCCGTGCGCCGCAGGGGGGCGGCGCGACCCCGGCGCATAGGTACTACCGGCGCTTGCCGCGACGATGACGACGACGAGCCATTTTGGCACCTCACATGAGGCGGGAGAGCGAGCTACAAGCCGGACACTCCCCGCGTGCGCTGAAGGTCAGCGCCCCTTGCCGCCCTTGGAAAGCAGCTCAGGATGTTGTCTTACCAACTCGGCCTGCGCTTCTTCCCGCTGTTGAGCGGCGGCCATCAACCTATCCTTATGTTGCACGCTCGTCAATCCGATCAAATCCGCCGCCGAAATCGCCCCCCGCTGATTGAGCGCGAAGGCGAGCCGCGCCGACTCTTCGGAGAACGCCGGCGAGCCGCTGTGGCTGTCGACGGAGACGTGCGTATCCTCGGGCAATTGCGACAGCACGAACGTCTTCGATTGCGCCCCGCCGAACATCGCGGCGATGCCGCCTTTCTTTTCCGGCGGCAGCTCGAAGGCGGTGGCGTCGTGCGCCTGGATCATCTTGAGCTGGAGGTCGCCCAAGTCTTCGAGCTGGCGCTCCACCAGCAGCGCGCGGTCGCGCACCTGCGGGCTCGACGTGCGGACCAGCGTTTCGGCGTGGGCCTGGGCGCGCACACCCTGCTCGCCGTGGCCGGTCAGCGTCGGCGTCATGCCGCCGATGTCGTCGAACATCGCAAAGAGATCGTGCAGCTCCTGGAACGCACCCTCCGGCAGCTTCGGGGCGAGGTCTTCGATCTTGGCGCCCGGCGTCGGCTCGACCAGCCAGCCGCCCGGCTTGCGCGCCGACAACTTCATCTCGTCGGTGATGCCCTGGAACCCGATCAGGCCCTTGGGGGCGTCTTCCTGCAGCCGCCACACGTCCTCGATGCCCTGCAGGCGCTGGTTGATGGCGTCCTGGATCGGCCACAGGTTGGCGAACTCGCTGCGCCCCCAGATGTTGCCGTACATCGGATTGGCGCAGACCCGCACGAAGGGATGCGTGCCTTCGATGCCGCATAGGTTGATGTGCTGGTCCTCGCCGCACAGCACCACCTTGTCGCCGAGCAACTGGATCGTCGTGTAGTCCTGCTTGTCGTCGTCGATGACCCAAAGTTCGTCGAGGCGGATCAGGGACTGGACGACGTGCGGGGAGATGTCGATGTTGCCGCCGCTCATCCACTGGACGATGCCGCCGGCCTGATTCGCCGGGGTGGTCGTCGCCACCGGGTTGACGCCGCCGATGATGACTTGCTTGAACATATCGTCGCGCGCCGGATCGTCGGCCGACTTCTTCGCGTCCGCCTTGACCCGCTTCATGATCTTCTCGGCGTTCGATTTCCCGTAGAGCATGCGGCGGACCATGCTCGGCGTCAGATAGGTCGAGTGAAAAAACGCCTCCTGCGCGTTGAGGTCGGCGATGTCCTCGCGCAGCACGCCCATCATCTCGGGCTGCACGACCCAAGGGTCGACGCCGTTGTGGCCCCAATTCAGCTTGACGAAGGTGGCGCCCTTGACGAGCGCCCAATCGAGGGCCTCGCCGAACGCGAGGTCGGCGGCGCGGCGATGGAAGTCGCGCGACAGGCTCGACGACGCGATCGACAATTCCTGCTTCCACTTTTCGGACTGCGACTTGTCGACCTCGACGGAGAACTGCACGTCGACCGGGCTGTAGAGATAGGACGACAGCCGCTGGATATGGGGGAACATCCGATTATATCTAGCCGGAATCCCCGTGTCCGAGCCGAGCAAGTACCAGGAGCGCCACGTCGCGCCGGCCGCCATCCGCATGGTCCGCGACGCCTCGCACTCGTCGATAATTTCCCGACTCCACTCGGCTATATGGCGGTCGGGGACTCTCACTTGGCACCCAGTTTGCGGCCGTTGTGGTCGATGGCGACGATCTTCGAGCCGCTGTCGCGCAGGCCGCGGGTGACGCGGGTGATGGCGTCGGCAGAGGCGGTCCCCGTCGCCGCGGTGGCCTGGCGGGCGGCGTCCATCCAACCTTGGCCGGGCGCCAGGCCGGGGAACCGCTGCGGCGCCTGGAACGTGCCCGCCTGTTTCCAGGCGTTGTCCATGATCTGCTGTTCCTTGGTCAGCTTCGGCGCCGACATTTCGCCGGGGTCGGTCTTCGTGCGGAGGTCCGTGAGGCCGTAGTCCTTCTCGGCTACCTCCTGGGCCAGCTTGGCGGCGATGGCCTGCGGGGAGCCGCCCTTGGCGATCCTGACGGGCTTCGAGAGGTCGAGGTTGTTGGCGTTCTCCTGCGGCGCTTGGCACACCGGGCAGTCAGGAAGATCGCCGCCGTCGTAGTCGCGCAGGCGGAATTTGTTCTGGCACTCTCGGCAGCGGACGATGAGGACGGGCGAGTTCACGGCTCGCACCTTAGCCGATTAGAAGCGCCGGTTGAAGCGGTCGTTATAGGCGCGGTCGCGGCGGCTGGCGGCGGCGTCCTCGAAGTTCTTCCTGATGATGCCGCCGACGAAGGTATCGGAGGGCGCATCCGGCTGCCGTTCCAGCTTGGCCTCCTCCTCGCTGACGCGGGCGTAGGTCAGGCCGGCGTGCATCATCGGGGTCCGCACCCACTCGACCCATGCCTTGTGGGCGAAGGCGGCGGCGAACACGCGGTCGTCCTTGCGCTTGCCATAGGCCGCGATGTCGCCGCCCTCCTGGCGGATCGTTTCCATCTGGCGCAGCAGCGGGCCGCTGTTGATGCGGATGTTGCGGAGCATGTAGGTATCGCGCAGCTCGTTCATCACCTGCAGCTTGTTGTTGGCATCGGTCTTCCAGTTGTAGATGAACCCCGAGCCCATCGAATCGGGCCGGTGGTAGAGATACCAGCGCGCGCAGGTGAGCGCGTCGACAAAATCCTTCGGCGCCGTCGGGATGCCCTTCTGGTTGGCCTGCGCCATCATCTGCGCCTTGAGGTTGCGCAGGCCGTTCATGACGACGGCACCGGGACCGTTGATCTCCATGTTGATCATGCAATCGCGGTAGTTCCCGGCGAGGTGCCCGAGCACCCAGATCACCTGGTAGGTCTCCGGGTCGGGGGTGTCGTACTCGGCCACCTGCACCAGCTTGTCGGCGTAGCAGCGCCAGACGCTGATGCAGTGCGAGTCGCCCCAATCGGTGCGCCCGTAGGCCGGGTCGACGCCGATGACGTAGCGGCCGTGCGGGACCGGGCGGTGCCAGAGGCGCAGTTCGGCCTGCGGCGCGTACTTCACGGGGTCGAGTTTCATCACGTCGAGTTCGGTCTGCGTGAATTGGTCGCCGAGGAGGTAGCGGTAGCCCTCGAACTTTGGCGCCTTCGGATCGAGCACCCGCTTCAAATCCGCCGTCAGCACCTTGGCCGGGAAGAAGGCGTTGCCGGTCTCGACGAACGCCTCCAGCTCGTGCCACGGGAATTCCTGCTCCATCGAGCCTTCGCCGACCGAGCGGGTGGCCGTCTGCCAGCGATACCAGCAGAGTTGCTCGGCGGTCACGGTCCAGCCGTACTTCTCTTGGACGATGGCGGCCTTGTCCTTCTCCTCCAGCGTGGCGTCGTCCTGCATGAACTTGTCGAAGCGGGGATCGCGGCGCTCGATGCGGTAGGTCTCGTTCGCCCACCAGCCGATGAAGAAGGCTTTCTGGGTTTCCGGGTCGCCCTGCGCGTTGTTCCACATCTCCCAGAAGTGATTGATGCCGTTGGCGGTCGACTCGAAGATGTAGAGCCGGTTCGGGTGCGTCTGCGCCAGGGCCGCCATCAGCGAATCGATGTTCGTCTCGTCGCCCCACTTGGCGACCTCGGTGCAGTGGAGGAAATTGAGGCCGCGCGAGGTGCCGAGGTTCTTCGAGCCGCGGGCGCCGGCGACGAGGTACTGGAGCACGCTGCCGTTCTCCAGGGCGAGGAGCGCGCGGTTGTGCTTCTTGATGCCAACCTTGTAGTGGCGCGGCAGTCCTTCGAGGTATCGCTCGATCGTGTTGCGGAAGACCTCCTTGTTGTCCTCGGTGTCCGTGATCAAGGCGCCCTGCATACCCGGATGGACGAACAGCCAGAACAGGTCGAGCGCCAGGGAGATGGTAGACATGCCCAATTGCCGGGCCTTCAGGTTGATGAAGAAGCGGACATCGGCGTCGAGCCCTTGCGCGATGTTCTCCAGGAACAGCCGCTGCGAATCATAGGGCTTCAGCTTGGCGATGCCGGTCTCTTTCGAGTCGATGGTCAGGTGGCTGATGAACTCGCCGAACATCGGCAGCCACTGCTTGGTGCCGGACGGCTTGATCGTCGACTTGCGCGCCATCAGGCGTTGCCGAGCAGGACGTTGTGGCCGGTCGATTCGTCGATCAGGGCGACCAGTTCGATCACCTGGTCGGCATCGCCCTTGTTGCAGTCGATGGCACCTTCCTCGCCGTACATGAACAGGCTGCGGTTGCAATCGCAGCCGTAGTTCCAGTCGGTCCACATATAGATCGGCGAGGCGTAGCTATCGAGCCACGTCCAGGCGTGATCAACCGTCCGGCCGTTCCGCTTGTCGCGCAGGCGGGCGATGAACCGCTTTTCCATCAGACGAGGTTCCAGCCGAGATGGATGAGATAGCCGATCGCCACGATGGCCGCCATGTTGAGCAGCAGGCCGATGACGGCCTCGATCATGTGCGCCGCGCCGCGTCGGGGAGCTTGAGCTTTTCGCGTGCCGCCGGCGATAAAACACCCTTATCGCCATAGTTGACTAGCGAAAGGGAACCGGCTTGATCGGCTGTTTGAAGATCGCCGTCGCGCGTCACCCACTTGAGGAACGTCTCCGCCTGATCCGTCACCGACCCGCTACGCGACGTGCAGGCCAGACGCAGGCATTCCAGGCGCAGCGTCAGCTCATCCATGATTTCTCCAATTCGGAAAGCAGGCGGGACTTCGATTCGGTGAAGGACTCGCGCTGCCAACGAGTACGGCCGAGCAGAGCCGACAGCACTGTGTTCTCTTGCGCGAGATTGTTCATCAGCACCGGAACCATTGCACGGCGCATGATACTGAGGACTTCATCAGTATCCCACGGAGGCGAAGCCTGAAACTCCGGCGCCCGCCGACAAAGGGGCCAGCGTAAGTGCGAGAGCAGCGCCCGGATCATGCCGATGGCACTCCGAAGGTGTTGACCTCGCCGGTCCGCACATAGCAGACGGCGTGATGCGCGGCACAGTAGGACGAATCCTGCCGCACGCGCGGCTCGCCGCAGAACCGCCAGTCCGGCCCGCGGTGGTCGCCGATGATGAACTGGCAGCCGCGCCCACCGACCGGCCGGTGCGTCGGGTCTACCGCGACCTTGCACGGCAGCGGAGCGGCCTTCCGGTTGCCCGAGCCCTTGCCGTACTTGAAGCCGTTGCGATGCAGCACGCCCATCACGGCGTTCCGCATGTGCGGGCCGCCGACCGCATCGATGATCTCGAAGGGGCGCTTCAACTGACGCGCCAAGTCGAGGATGCGATTTTTCAGTTCCGGTGTCATGCGCCTGATGTATCACGAGTGAGACAACGGCGCAAGCGGGATCAGGCGACCAGCGAGAGGTAGCGCAGGATGGGAAGGAAGGCACGGCGGTAGATGTTCTGCCGGTCGGTCGAGGTCAGCGAGGAGCCCCAATGGCCGAGCGCCACGGGGTTGTCGCTGAAGACGCCGTTGCGGGCGCAGACCTGCATGGCGGCCGTCGGCAAGGCGGAGGACGCGGTGGCGGCGGTGCCGAGCTGGCTGCCGTTGAGGTCCATCTGCACGGCGTTGCTGGCCGAGCGGTTGGCGAGGAAGTACCCCTTCTTCGTGGTGTTCGCCGTGGTCGAGGAACTCGCCTGGTTGAGCCGGCAGACGAGGCTGGCGCCGTTCGACGGCACGATGAACGTGCCGTTGGCGCCGTCGAAATCGCCGATCGGCGAGCTGCCGTTGTCGCTGGCATTGAGCAGCATGACGGCGACATGGGCGCTGTTGAGCGTCATGTGTCCGGCAGCCGTGGACGGGATGAAGCCGCTGTCTGCGGCGCCGGCACAACCGCGCCAGGACCACCCGAAACCCCCCGCACGTTCTTGCGCGGCGCCTTGAACGTCACCACCCGCAACGGCGCGTTCTTCAACCGCGGGATGATCCCAGGAACCGTCGGCATGCTGACCTCTCAAACGAGATCGCAGCAGGCTACACGAGCCAGATACGATGACAAGCGGGAACTCAAACCGCCCATCCGTACCTGTCCCAATCTATCGGCCCCTCCTCCGGCGGCGCTCTCCGATCCCGCACCTGCGCCTCGATCGCCTTCTTCATCATTAGCAACTTGGCCGGTTCACCCACGACCGACAGATACTCCTCGACCGTCAGCGCACCCTTCCGGCTATTGCACTCCGCGCAGGCCAGGCACTTATTCCACAACTCGCCAGAACCTCCCCGGCACAACGGCGTCCGGTGATCGATCGTCGCGATGTTATTCCGGCCGTAATTGTTCCGTCCCGGTTTGATCAGCCGACAATTGCAGTAAAAACATAGCCAACCCTGCCGACGCCCCAGCGTGCGGACGTGCGACGGACTTTGCGAACCCATGACCGATCTCCTTTCGGGATCGACCATAGCAAGAGCGGTCAGGCCAGTGAATTTTTTTCTGTGGCGGGGGAATGGGTGGCGGACACTGAAAACGCGCCGCCTGTGGCCGACGCGATCGCGCGCCGCGCCGCTTCGTCGGTCGGCAGGCCGACGTCGAGACCGGCCGCGTAGGCAGCGCACCAGGCGAGCGCCACGCCGAGTCGCCGGTTGTCGTTGTCATGCAAGGAATGCATTCCTGACTAAACTCGCCAGACTCGCATAATGTGTATTATGGAAAATTCAGCGTGCCTGGCGGTCGAGGTACTCGCGCGCCGCATAGTTGAGCCTGACGACAGTTCGCGCGGCATGCTGTTCATTCAACGCATAGACAGCGCGCCAGACGAACAGCGCCGTTGATTCATCGACAGCTCGGCCGCATCCGCAACCGCACAACCCGCGCGGCAATAGCGCAGCAACCTTGTCGATGATGACGGAGAACGGACGACCGCGACGACGCGGCTGATGATCACGAGAGAAACGGGGCGCCAGACGCTCGCCAAAGTTCTTGATCGAACCTCTTCCTGGGCCTTGCGTCCGTTGTTCGGCGATGTGCATGGCCGTGAAAATAGCCGGTCGCTTGCCGGTTCTCAAGTGCGGTGTCTGTAACAATATGTGATTTGATCTTGTATCTGACCAGATACATATTCGGATGGTCAACAGATGGAGGGCTCGTTATGAAGATCAATCCGCTTGGCGCCAACAAGACCGTTCTCACGCTTGCCGATGGGACGGAGGTGCTTTTCAGCTACGGCACGCCGGTTGCCGCTTTCGTGCCTGGACAGGGCTGGTTGCGCACGGAGCGCCGCTGGTCTGTCACCACATCGAAGCACATCACCCAATGGCTGCCGGGCAAGGCTGAGGAGCGCCCGCAAGCGTTCTTCGATAACCTTGTCGCGTCGGCAGCTTGACGGCAGGGGAGCGGCGCACATGACTAGCGCAGTCCGGCGGGCAATCCTCAACTACCGCGAGCTATTTGCGATCCAACAGCGCATGCCAGTCGAAGAAATGCACAAAATGGCGGACGCGCTCCGATATGCCAAAGCGGCGGCGCTCGTTGAGATCGAAGCGGCCAAGGTGCAACCATGACCGGCGCGAGGGAGAGCAGCATGACGACTTGGAACGACACGATTTCCGCGCTTGATATCACGATGACGGTGGAGCGCGCGGATCGCAATCCGAACATGGCCGACAGTGACAACATGGATCACTGGAAATGCCGATTCCGCACCTCGGACGGCCGACGGATGACGGTCACGTTTAGCATGGGATCGGGACACAACGGCAAGCGGCCGACAGCGGTAGAGGTGCTCGATTGCCTCGCGTCGGATGCCGCCGGTATCGAGAATACCGGCGACTTTGACGACTGGTGCGCCGACTATGGATACGACACGGATAGTCGCAAAGCCGAGCGCATTTACCGGGCCTGTCAGCGCGAGGCCGGCAAGTTGCGGCAGTTCCTCGGCCACCTGTACCAGCCGGCCCTGTTTGAAACCGAACGTTTGTAGGAGGACGCCAGCATGACGACGACGCACATGCCGGATCATCCGATCCCGACCGCGCAAGCCGCCGAACTAGCCCGCCTGCGCGCAGTGAACGCGGAGTTGCTGGCGGGGCTCAAGAGAATCGCATTCGAGCCGCTCGGGGATGCGGAAGCCACACATGCGCAGGCTTTGGAAATGGCGACCGACATAGCCCGCGCCGCGATCGCCCGCGCGGAGGGGCGGTCATGAACTGGCATAATCACGCCGCCAATCCGGTCGCCCTGCTGATCCTGCCATGGGAGCATGGCGTCACCATCGCCAAGCGCGACCGTGATGGCTCGATCCACGGTTGCCGCGACGTCAGCCACGGCGAACATTTCGCCAGCATCGTGGCAGCCTGGAAAGCCGATGCCACAAAGAACGGCTTGCCGGTCGAGGATCACACCTGACACCCAGCGCCGCGCCTCCTGCGCTGGCTGTCGGTACAGGTCTAGAAAGTTAGATTCCCTTGTAGGGCTGGTAACCAGGTAACCGCGGTAACTGGTCTTGGTATGGTTACCTCCGGTTACCAGCGGTTACCCCGGTTACCGATTTGAGCTAGACCGTTCTAATCACGTAGTATTTTCCGTTCGCGAGGCGGCTTATCTCGCCGCTCTTGGCCATCTTCGCAAGCAATACTTTAACATTGGCATATTTCCCACTGATCGCGCTCGCTATTTCGGTCGGCGTCATCGTTTCGCCGCTGTCGTAGAGCAATTTTATTATCTGCCGGCGCTCCTCCGACTTGCGGAAATCGGTAGCCGGCCCAAGCAGCGTCACACACCCCGTGTCGCGGTCGAATTGCAACGCCACCTCCCTCTCCGCCACGTCCCGCCCGCGCACATGCAGCGTCCCGTTCGGATCGTTCGCTGCCCGTTCCAATACCAGCGTAGTGTCACAGGCGCCGGTTAACCCCATCGTCCCGCTGATCCGCATCACCGGATCGTCAGCACCCGTCTTGTTGGTGTGGTGAACCAGCAGCATGGCTAGGTTGTGATCCTTGGCGAGCTGGTGAAATGGCGCCATGTGCGCGTAATCCTGATCGTAAATCCCCTTCCGCTGGTCCTGAATCCCCTTGATCTTGGCGAGCACATCGACAATGACGAGCCGCGGATTTTCGCGCGACTGTATCCAACCGTCGATGTCCCCAATCCCTCCGTCGTCGACCGAGCGCCAGGTCGTGGCGACCTCCAGCAACTCCGGTATCCGGCCGCCCTGCCGGATCGCCAGCGACCGCTCCTTGATCCGCCGCTCGCTATCTTCCAGCGCCAGGTAAAGCACCGCTCCAGGCTCACAGCCGACGTTCCCAAGGGCCACTGAGCCCGCCGCCACTGCAATGGCCCAATCCAGCACGATGAAGCTCTTGCCCCGGCTTTTAGGCCCTCCGAGGATCGTCAGGCCCTCCGGCACGAATCCCGGCACCGCCCAGCGGATCGCCGGATGCTCCGTGACCACGATCTCCGTGAGCTTGCGCACCGGCAACGGCTCCGTCCGGTAGCCGTTCGCCTTGAATACCGCAGCAGCTTTTCGGTAGTTGGCCTCGAATGTGCCGCTGTTGGACTTGACAGCAAACGGCGGACGACCCCCCGGCTTGTCCCCGAATGCCACGATTCAGCGTCCCTTGACGGCTAACCGCTCGATCGCGGCTAGCAGCCAATCGTAAATCTCATTCTCGGAAGGGCCGTCCGGGAGGTAATAATCGCTTTCGTAAAGCAGACCGAGCATCGCATAGGTGAGCTGCGTCGCTAGTTCAGCACGCGCTTTCCTATCTAACCGGCAAAGGCCGATCATAGCCTACGCAGCCTCGGCGCTATCCCTCGCCTGTTCCAAATCCTGCCGCCATGCCGCCCGCTGCGCCACGATCTGCGGATGACACCCCTTCACGAACTCCCCGCAAAACCAGTCGTAGTCGGTTACTGGATAAGTGTCCGAAATGTGTACGGCGACCGGCTCCTGGCCCATCGCCCGCCACGGCGCATGACGGCGGCACATGCCCCATCGGCGCGGCTCGCCGTCCTGAAGATCGAAATAGAATGAACATCCGGCACAAGCCGCAATGTCCGAATCGGCAAGCCGCTCAACCGCGTTGAGGGTTTGCAAATGACGTAATGCGAGCATCGGGGTCATGGCAGTCTCCTCAAGTTCCCGCTGTCGATGCCGGCCTTGAGGAAACCGGCACCGACGAGGCGGGGGTTGTCCCTAAGCTGGCGCCAGGGAAGCCGGTAGCTAGCCGGCGTGACAACCAGCAAAGCCTATATCAGATCACCGTGTCAATCGTCATGTGACAGATTCGCGCCGCGCCTGCTCGCCGATGATCTCCTCGATCGCCGCTACCGGCCGCTGCGACAACCGCGCCAGCTCCTCGACCGTCCGATGCCCGAGCAGCCATGCGCCGTAAATCCGCTCACGGCTCCGGTGCTCCATGCACAGATCGCAACCGCAGCTCTGCCCGTGATCCTTCCGCCCCATGCTCCGCCTCTCTGATCGCCCGCTTGTCCCGCGCCACGCTCGATACGCTGCACCCGAGCCGCCACGCCATCACCTTGTCCGGCACGCCGTCCGCCAGCATCTGCCGCACCTTCGTCCGGCGCACGGAGGTCTGCATCATGGCAGCTTGCCCCGCAGCGCCTCCAGCGACCGCAGCACATCGCGCATCGCCTTAATCTGAAAATCGGCGAATACTTGCGTCATCTTCTTCTCAGATACCCATCGGGGATAAACCCGCTCGCGCTGCTTGATCTCGCGCTGAACGCACGCAATTTGAGCGTTGAGCGGAGTGACGCCGCCGGAAAACAAATCATTCATGCCGCGTCCTCCAATCCCTTCTTCCGCCTGATTGCCGCCTCCTGCGTCACCGTCAGCTTCTTCCGCCGCTTCGGCTTCGGCTCCTCGTAATTGGCCATGAACTCGCGCACGCGGGCGATCGTGCGGCGCTTCGGCTCCTCTTTCCTGTCCATACGGTAAACGAAGTTCGGCGTGCCGGCCGCTAGGCGCCCGAACGTGCTGCGCGCCATGTTGGTCGACAGCAGGAAATTCCAGATTTCGGCGCGGAAGGTTTCGAGGTCGTCGTCGAGATCGTCAAGCGGCATGACGCGGACCATAAAACTTTTTTCTGTTCCTGGCAAGATACAGCTTGTATCACTTCATGAACAGGCGTATATCTTCCTCGCCGACGCCGCTGCGGCAGGCCAGCGGCCCAACCGAAGAAGCGTTTCGTTAACTCACACGCAATACACTCGGGGCGGCGGTGGATCGTCGCCCCGATTTCCCAGGAGAGAACATGACAGAGAAATCGAACGGCGAGATCAAGATCGAGAAGGGAGTGCCGATCCCGACGCGCCGGTCCAATTCGCGCTATCCTTGGCGTGAAATGCAGATCGGCGACAGTTTTGTTGTCGCCAGTTCAGCTCAAGCTGTCCATTCGTCCGCCAGCTATGCTCACATTAAGATCACGACCCGCGCAGTTGACGGCGGCATTCGCGTCTGGCGGGTCGCCTGATGACCAGCGGATATCTCCTGCAGACCCCGAGATCATACGAGGAAGCCATGGGCGAACTCAGCCTTTCCCGCCTCGCGACGCGCCAGCAGCGCATGGCGATGGAGCGCGACAACCTGATGGCCCACGCCGAGGCGAAACTCGCCGTCGTGGCGCATGTCCGGCAGGCCGCGCTGGCGCTGAAGCTGGCGCTGGAGAACGGCCACGCCTACCCGCGCGGACAGGAACGCGAGTGGCGACGGCTGCGCCAGTCCTACATGGACAAGATCGATTTCGAGGACCAACTCAACATCGTCGATGAGATCCTGCAGCAACTGGACGCGGACAAGCGGATCGTCGAGAGGGAGATGGAATGAGTGGCGCACCTCTCCCGTGGGATTGGGTCGCCGTGAGCGCGAATGGCGCGGGCAGCTGCCATCTCTACATCGTCGACGCCAACGGTCGGAAGATCGCAGCTGTATGGGGCAAGTGGCCGGAGAAGCAGGCGACCGCCGAGCTGATCGTCGCGAGCGCCAATGCACATTTCGAGAAGGCCGCGCCATGACCCCTCATCGCTCCTGGGGCATCCCGCCGCGTCCGGTCGACACTCCCGATGCTTACGATGTGCCGGGCGTCGAGCGGTGGTCGTGGCGGCGCTCGGTCGTGTTCATGGCCGCCGCATCGCTCGGCGGATGGGCGGCGTTCATCGGGCTGCTGTTCTGGGCGGGAGTGCTGACATGGTAGTCGACCCAGCATCGGCGGAGGCCGCGCTCAATTTCTGCGAATGTGCCGCATCACCGTGGCCGCACATTCACGTCAACGATTTCGTGGCGTCGACGCTGGCAGATCTCGACGTGATCCGGCGACGCGACAGGTGGCGCGAGTTGCCGCCCGATCTGGCGCGCGACCAATTGCTCAAGGAGATGTTCGGTGATTGACGCACCCGGCGTCTACGACCTCGACGCGGCGACCTATTTTGCCGACCCTTGTCCGACGCCCTCACTGTCGGCGTCGATCGCCGCCGTGCTGATCTCCAAAACTCCCATGCACGCGGCCTTCCTTCACAAAAGGCTGAATCCGGATTTTGAAGAATCGGACGACTCGAAATTCGACTTCGGCAACGCCATGCACGCGGCTCTTCTCGGCGGCGCCCGGCTGGCCGTCATCCCGTTCGACAGCTACCGCTCCAAAGCCGCTCAGGAGGCCCGTGACGGGGCATGGGCCCGCCGGAGCGTTCCGGTGCTCCCCGAGCAGCTAGAGCGCGTCCAGGCCGCTTGCAGGGCCGTCTGGCGGCATCTCAGCGAGCATCGGGAGTGCAGCGAGGCTTTGAGCAAGGGTCGGCCGGAACAAACCCTGATCGCCCGAGAGGGCCGAGTGTGGATTCGGGTGAAGCTGGACTGGTTGCCGGAGCTGACGGTCCCCGGCAAGAAACGGCTGGCCTTCTACGATCTCAAGACCACGACCGACGCGAATCCCGACGTTTGGACGCGCCGCCTGTTCGAGATCGGCGCCGATGTGCAAAGTGCGCTGTACCGGCGCGTCATCCGGACCGTCCTCGGCATCGAGAATCCGATATTCCGGTTCGTCGTCGCCGAGGCCAAGCCGCCGCATGGTGTCTCGGTCGTCGAACTCGACCCGGCCGCCGTCGATCTCGCCGACCGGAAGGTCGAGACGGCCATCCGCATCTGGGACCGCTGCCTGGAGGCCGGCAAGTGGCCCGGCTACCCGCCCGTCGTGCATCACGTCGCGGCGCCGGCCTGGCAGCAGCAGAAGTTCGAGGATCGCGTCTTGCGCAAGCAGACGCTGGAAGAATTGGGCGTGGAGTATTTCGGGCTATGACCGTCACGTTTCGCCCCGCTGCCGATGTAGAGGGCGTCCGTTACGCGCTTGTGGCGCTCGCCGGACCTTCCGGCGGCGGCAAGACGAAGAGCGCCCTGCGGCTCGCCACGGGACTCGCGAACGGCAACGGAAAGATCGCAGCGATCGACAGCGAAGCCCGCCGGATGCTGCACTACAAGGATCAATTCAAGTTCGATTACGCGGAGTTCGGACCGCCGTTCACGCCCGAACGTATGATCGAGCACCTGAGCATTGCGGCAAAGCACGCGGGCGATAACGGAGTTGTCATCGTCGATAGCATGTCGCACGAATATGCCGGTGACGGCGGCCTGCAGGACATCCACGACGAGCTTCTGGAAAAGCTCGCCAAGGGCAACCCGGCACGGATGGAAGCCCTATCAGCGCCCGCCTGGCGCGATGCGAAGATGCGTCACCGCCGGATGATGAGCCGGCTTCTCCAGTGCAAGGCGCATTTCATTTTCTGCCTGCGTGCGGACGACAAGATCAAGTTCGTGAAGCGCACGGTAAAACGCGACGACGGCAGCAGCTACGAGAAAACGGAGATCGTCCCGATCGGCTGGCAGCCGAGTTGCGAGAAAGGATTCATGTTTGAAATGGCTTGCTCGTTCATGCTCTCCGATACGGCCAAGCACTTGCCCACGCCGATCAAGTTGCCTGACGAGTTCGCGCCCATGTTTCCGCTCGATCGCCCGATCAGCGAAGAAAGCGGCATCGCGCTCGCGAAGTGGGCGCGAGGATCGGCCGCCGGAGTCCCCAGCCCTGCACCCGCCGAACGACAGGCCCACTCGGCCGAGGCATCGCATGGCACTCCGGCCGCCGAGGAAGATGCGCAGTCGATCTACGACGAGATCGTATCGTTCGCCGCAGCCGAGACCGACCCTGACCGGCTGGCCGAGGCATGGTCGACCGATGTCAACGTGCCGATGCTCAAGACGGCGAGCGCGGCGCTGTACCAGAAGGCGCATGGGATAGTAAATCGGCGGATCAAAGAACTGAGGACGGCATGACCGAGAAGCGGGACGAGGCGGTGGAGGCGGCGTGTATCGCAATGCAATCGACGGACATCGCGGTGCCTTGGGATAGCGACGATCGCTGGACAAACCATGAGCGCAGAGAGGCCCGTGAGTCCATGCGCCGTGCCCTTGAGGCCGCGAAGCCTTATCTCATCGCGACCTGGTGCTTGGCGAAGGCGGATGCGGCAGAGGAGGAGTCAAATCTATTCCCGAACGGCAGTCCGGCGTTTTGGAAGCGATTGAACTTTGCAGACGGCCTGCGCATCGCAGCAGCCGAGCTGACGCAGGCGGCCGACAATACAGAAAGGAAAATCAGATCATGACTCCACTTGAAAAGCGCAAAGCTGCCCGAGCGGCGGCCAAGCCGGAAGTGATGAGACTCGTCCGCAAATATGGCCGCGCCACCGTTGCCAACATTCTCAACGGCGTGCGCGAGAAGGAAAGGACGGCGAAGAAAATCGCAGA
>Ga0335069_10001320_pt1 | contig 40183 bp, 32 predicted proteins | sample Lox_Sample_11_FD_206714 | JGI IMG/M metagenome (GOLD analysis project Ga0335069, IMG submission 206714) | Soil microbial communities from Loxahatchee National Wildlife Refuge, Florida, United States - Lox_Sample_1.1 | ecosystem: Environmental > Terrestrial > Soil > Wetlands | place: USA...
CAGCAGTTCAGCGAGCCGCGCTACCGCCAGCAGTTCGAGCCGTTCCAGCCGGACCTGTCCGTGGTGGACCTGTTGTTCGCGATGGGTCCCGCCGCAGCCGAACTGCTCAGCGCGCGGCGGCGGTTCGCCCGGGTGCTTCCCGCAGCCCCGCAGGCCAGCGGCGGAGCGCTGGCCGCCCGCGACGGCGATCAGGCCCAGCCCGCCTGACGGCCTGGGTCACAGCATGTCGACGTTGGGTCCCTCGATGCGGCCGCGCGTGTCGAGGACGAGACGGGCGTCACGGGAGATTCGGTCCAGGTCGTAGGCGGAGTGATCCTGCAGCAGGATCACCAGATCGGCGTGCGCTACCTCCTCGTCGAGGTCGGCCGCCCGGCGGACCGGCTCTCCGTTGAGCCACCACTCGTCTACGTAGGGATCGTGATAGGTCAGCACCGCGCCGCGGGAGCGGAGCTTGCGTGCCACCAGCCGGACCGGGGATTCACGCTGATCGGCCACGTCCCGCTTGTAGGTGACGCCGAGCAGCAGCACGCGCGCGCCGTTCAGCGGCTTGGCGTTGCTGTTGAGCAGCTCGGCCGCCCGGTCGACGGTGTACACCGGCATCCGGCTGTTGATCTCCTGGGCGAGCTCGACGAACCGGAACGGGTAGCCGAGCATCCGGACCTTGTAGGACAGGTAGTTCGGGTCGATCGGTATGCAGTGGCCCCCCACGCCGGGCCCGGGGTGGAAGGCATGGAAGCCGAATGGCTTGGTGGCCGCGCACCGGATGGCGTCCCGCAGGTCCACGCCGAGTTCGTGGCAGAAGATCGCCATCTCGTTGACCAGCGCGATGTTCACGTGGCGGTAGGTGTTCTCCAGGAGCTTGGTCATCTCCGCCTCGCGCGCGGACCTGGCCCGGACCACCTGGTCACAGAGCTGGCTGTAGAAGCGCTCCGCCGCGTCGGCGCAGGACGACGTCTGCCCGCCGACGACCTTGGGGGTGTTGCGGATGCAGTAATGCGGGTTACCGGGATCGATCCGCTCGGGTGAGAAGGCCAGCGAGAAGTCGACCCCCGCGGTCAGCCCGGAAATCTTCTCCAGCAGTGGCCGCACCACCTCGTCAGTCGTGCCGGGATAGGTGGTCGACTCGAGCACGACGAGCATGCCCGGCCGCAGCATCCGGCCGGTCGTCTCGACCGCTCCGCGGACCGCGGACAGGTCGGGCGAGCTGTCGGCGGACAACGGCGTGGGCACGCAGATGACCACGGTATCGGGGTCTCCCGCCTCTTCCTCCCGGGAGGTCGCGCGGAACCCTTTCCGCAGCATATCGGCGACATCGGAGGCCGGCACGTCGCCCACGTGCGAGCGGCCCTCGTTCAGCCCGGCCACCACCTCGGTGTTGAGGTCGTAACCGACGACCGTCAGCCCGGAGAACGCCGCCTCGCGAGCCAGCGGCAGCCCTACGTATCCGAGGCCGATCACCAGCAGATCGGTCGAGGGAAGCATGGCCTGTTCGTCGTCAGGCCAGGCACCGGCCTCGGCCGGCTGTCCGGCAGGCGTGACGGCGACCGAGGTAAGGCCAGACCGGCGCCCGGCCGCGTGATCATGTCCGAGAACGTTCACTGATACCCCCTGAGATTTCCAGCCGGAAAACGGCGACGGCGCATCATCGGCCGATCCCGGATGACGGAATCGCCGTTGGTCCCTGCTATGTGCACCGCCCGGTGCCGCCGGTCACGCCTTCGTGACGTGACCGGCGGCGTCATCAGCCTGCTGATGGTTTAGGTAGGCGACTTGGCGTACAGTCCGGGCCACTCCGGCAGCGGGAAGCTATGACGTTCCGCGAGCTTGCCCTTGCCGGGGATGTACAGCTTCAGGTGCGAGTGCACGTGCCCCCGGGCCTGGCTTACCGAGGCGGAAGATCCGGCGACGGCCCGGCTGGCCGCCATGCCCGGGGCCGCCCCTGAACCGCCCGAGGCGGGAAGGACGAAGCTGTAGTTGGCCGTGGTCAGGCTGCCGTTGGCGATCAGGGCCAGCCCGAAGCTGACGCCGTTGGCCCCGGCAGGCACCGCGGGCGTGGTGAAGGTGGCCTGCGTCCACGTCGAGGCGGCGGCGAACCACGGGCTCGACGTCCAGTAGAACCAGCTGCCGTTGGCCGTCCGGTAGTACAGGGCGAACTGGCTGACCGCCGTGGACTGGTACATGACGCTCACGGTGTAGCTGTTGCCGGGGACCACGGTCGGCGAGCAGGCGCCCAGGTCCAGGGTGGGCAGCAGCTTGGCGTCACCGGAACTGTAGCCGGTTATCGTGACGGTCTGTGACTGCGCCCCGGCCGGCGATCCCGGCGGGACGTTGGTACCGGTCGACCAGGCCACCGTGTTCGTGCCCCAGCCGCCGGGCTGATAGCACGTGGGGAAGCCCGTATTGGGGTTGGTACCTACCATGGACGGGTTCACCAGGGCGTTCACGCCCGCCGCGGCTGGCGCGGGCGGGTTGACGTACGTCCCCGGCTGGAACGTGCCGCCGATCACCTGCTGGACGGTCTTCACCGTCACGCCGTTGGAGGCCTGGCCGGCGAGCCAGGTCGCGAACGCGTTGAAGATGGCCGGCGTGGTCGACAGATCCGCCGGACAGGTCGAAGCCCCGATGTTGCTGCAGATGTGATGGTAGGTCAGGATGAGCCAGCCGCCGTTGTGGGACTGAGCGTTGGTCACCTCTGCCTTCATCTGGGCCAGCGTCCAGGTCGAGTCGACCTCGATCGGGGCGCGCAGGTAATACGGGTCCGGCGGCGGTGTCGTCTCGGCATAGACGCAGCCGGGGCACTGGTTCTCGGGGTCGCGCACGTCGCCGAGACCCCGGGCGCTGTTGTAGCCGCAGGCCTTCGCCAGCGTCTCGTTCGTGTCGGCGTCCGCGAACGGGTAGGCGAAGTCGGTCGGCTGGAAGCCCCAGTTGATCAGGTTGACCCGGTCGTTGCAGATCTCCCGCTGCTGCTCGCCGGCGGCGAGCGTGGGCAGGTCCGGGTGCTGGATCGTGTGCCCGGCGATCTCATTGCCGTCCGCGGCGATCTGCTGCACGTTGGCCAGCGTCAGGTAGCCGGGCTGATTGACCCATCCGGACACCGTGTAAAAGGTGCCGTGCAGGCCCAGTGATTTCATCGTCTGTTCAGCTGGCAGCTGATCAGCGTTGGAGTCATCGAACGTAAGCGATACCGTCACCGGCTTGGTCGCTGCCTTGGCCTTTGCCAAGAGCCCGGTAATCAGCCCTGCGGTAAGCAGGATCACGGCAATAACCGCTATCCCTAGCCACAGGCCGCGTTTGCGTGGTCTCCAGTTGGTTACCGACGCGACATATCCATGCATAGGCCCTCACCCCCCTTATGGAACGAGATATCAAGGCCGACGCTTTCATGGGTGGCGGCGAGCTTCCAAGGCCCTGGGCCGACATAGAGCGCTCAGGTGTCTAAGCGCCAGCGGAGCTAGGAAATAGGGCGCTTAGGTTTCTAAGCGCCCGCCAATGCGACTAACGTGAGACCCGGCCCCGGCCGATGCGGCGGCCCATCAGGGCGGTCATGCCCCGGCCTGCCAGATGCTGGCTGCGGACACGCGGTGAGGCAGGCTCTGCCGCAGCGCGGTCCAGATGCTCGTGTCCTCGATGCCGAACAGCCAGACGTAAACGCCGCCGATCCCGGCGCTTTGCGCCGCCTCGAACTTCGCCTTCGTGCTCGGCCCGTTCTCGAACCAGACAACGTGCCGGCGGCCGGATGAGTCGGTGTAGCCGAACCACGGTGACTGGCTAGCGCCATCGAAATGCGGCTGGACACCGTACTGCTTCGACAGCCGGAAGGCTTGCAGCCAGCTCACCGGCGTGCCGTGCCCGTCGACCCAGTCGTAGCCGTAGAGCGGGACGCCCAGAATGATCTTGTTTGCGGGTATCTGGGTCTTGGCGTAGCGGAGCACGGCACGGATCCAGCCGATGGGCGCGACCGGCCCGGGCTCGGAGTTGGCCCAGTGATACTCATAGCCCATCAGCCGCACCTGGTCGGCCACCTGGCCGATCGCCCGGTAGTCCTGCGCGACATTGCGCTGGTCATAGCCGCGGTTGTCCGCCTTCGCGAACAGGTCGACGGACAGTACCTTGCCCCTGGCGTGCAGTGCGCTGGCCAGCTCAGTAATGAAGGCAGTGAAGGCGCTCCGGTCACTGGCGCGCAGGTCCTCATAGTCGATGTCGATCCCCGCGTAGTGCTCCCGCTCCACCAGGGCCACGATCGCCGCCACATGCTGTGCCCTCAACCTGGGGATATGCAAGATGTCGGTGATGACGGGCTGGTACACCCAGGTGCCCCGGACGACGTTCGCGAGCGTGGGGACCAGCGGGATCCGCGCCGCCCGCAGGCGCGCGAGTTGCGCCTCGACCGTGGCGGCTTGCTCGGGGGGATACTGCGGCACGATCTGGCCGCTGCCGTCCAGCCCGTATATCCATGGCGACATCTCGCTGAACGTCGTGCGGTTCGAAAGCACCGACGTCGTCCCGTAGTCGATGTTCCAGTAGGGCACGGTGGCCACGACGAGGCTCTGGCTGGGTGGGCTCAGATAGACCAGTCCCCAGAACAAGGCGCTGACCAGCGCGACGACCAGCACGATGGTGTACCGCAGCGGGCCAGGACGTCGTCGCTTCCGGGTGCCCTGGCGCGCGACCGCCTCCTGGCTCTCCGAGTCGCCTGCCTCTTGCCCCTCGGCTTCGCTACGGGTCCAGGAGGTCGTCACGTGACAGCTTCCCTGCGCGTGCGGCGTACCGCCTGGTCTCCACTTACCGATCGTACGACGCCGTCGGGGGCCCGGCAGGTGAACGTGCGCCAGCCGCGAAGCTGACCGGACCTGCCGCAACCCTGCCCGGTCATCTGTTTCGCGGCCCGGAAGGTCAAATGACCGTCACCTCTCTCGCGGTCCGGGAGATCAAATAAGCGTTGTCGCTAGGGAACTCTGGCTACCGATCCTTTCACATCCGGCTGCCCTCAGGATAAGACAGCGCTACCACATAGGTCGCATGATCATCGCTAAGCATGGACGAGGAGAACATATGGCCATGTTTACCCGCAGGCGGGCTTGGATTATCCCCAGGTATGCCTCTGATCTGACGGTCGCTGAGGCCGCTCCCTTACGCCGGCCCTGCGCCAAGGGTATCATTATCACGGCCCCCTATCCCGGCCAGATTTGCCTCTTGTGTAACTTCGGGCACGGGCCGGGCGGAGCCAGGGGGTAAGGAGACAGAATGCCTCGAAGGCAATCCGTGATGATTTCTGTACTCAGTGCGTCGCTGCTGTTCCAGGTCGCCTGTTCAGCAACCGCCGGGAACAGCCATCCGGGAGCCCCGCGAGTCACCGAGACCCGGCCGTCGGGCGGGGCCGGGCCGGCAGACGCCGACGCCCGCGGGCCCGGGACGGCCGCCGAACTGCGCGGGAGGCATTATCCGCTGCACACGGGGATCGTGGCGACCACCTTCTGGGTCGGGGAGGTCTTCGATCCCCGCTCCCCCGACGGCAGCCAGGTGATCTCCACCTATGATGCTCACTGGATGCAGCACTACGGCGGCTGTGACGGGGTGGTCACCCGAGGCCGATGCGAGACGCAGCGGCGGACCGCGGCAAACGGCTTCTTCCCCACCCGGATGACTCCGCGGGAGAATCCCTTCTACCTGGATCTGCCCTTCGACGACGTCAACAACGCGGCTGCCTTCTCCCAGCGGGCCCGGCTCGTGCCGTGGGCCAACGACCGCGGTTACGCCGGGCACGCTCGCGACCCGGCGTTCAGCTACATGAAGAACCACTGGGTGATGCTGATGCGGGACGGGAGAACCTGCTATGGCCAGATCGAGGACGCCGGCCCCGGAGCCTATGACGACTACCGGTACGTCTTCGGCGCCGGCGACCCCCGTCCCGCCAGCAGGCTCTACAACAGGGCAGGCTTGGACGTCTCGCCGGCGCTGACCGGCTGCCTGGGGTTCAGCGAGCTCAACGGCGATGACGACCGGGTGGACTGGCGGTTCGTGGACACGGTCGACGTGCCGCCCGGCCCGTGGACGAGGCTGGTGACCACCCGGGGCGTCTCGGAGTGAGTCCCGGAGGGAAAGGACCGGGCTGCGGCTCCGCAGCGGGTCGCGTGAGCAGCTCAGCGGCTTAGCCGGCCGGGCTGTGAACATCGGCGCCTGCCGGGCTGTGAACATCGGCCTCGAGCCTGAGCCTGGCGTCGTCGTGGCCGGCTTCGGCGGCCCTGGTGTACCAGGCACGGGCTTCCTCCGGTTCCGGCGGATCCAGCAGGCCCGCGAGCAGCCGCGCGAGGCAATATTGCGCCTCGGTGTGCCCGGCCTCGGCCGCCCTGGTCCACCACATCCGCGCCTCGCCCAGCTCCGGCGGATCCAGCAGGCCCGCGAGCAGCACCCCGAGGTTGTTCTGCGCCTCGGTGTGCCCGGCCTCGGCCGCCCTGGTCCACCACATCCGCGCCTCGCCCAGCTCCGGCGGATCCAGCTCGGTCGTGAGCAGGACCCCGAGGTTGTTCTGCGCCGCCGTGTCGCCGGCTTCCGCGGCCCTGGTCCACCACATCCGGACCTCGGCCAGCTCCGGCGTGCCCGGTTCGGTCGTGAGCAGTACCCTCAGGTGGTCCTGCGCCGGATCGGCGTCTGCCGTGTCATCGTCGTCCGCGGCCCTGGTCCACCAGGTGCGGACCTCGGCCAGCTCCGGCGGGTCCAGCGTGATGGCGGAGAGCCGTCCGAGGCGGACCCGGGCCACGACGCCCCCGGCCTGCACCACCTTGGCGGGCTCGCCGCGGACCCCGGCGGGCTCGCCGCCGGCCCCGGCCGGCTCCAGCTGGGGCAGCCGCTCCGGCTCGGGCAGCCGACCGGGCCCGGCTGACGGCTCCGGCTCAGGCGGCCGCTCCGGGAGCTGCCCGGCACGGCGGACGGCCGCGCCGCCGGCGGGATCGCGCCGGGCCGGGCTCGCCCACCGGCCGGTCGACTTCTCCTGCCAGGCGCGCGGCAGCGTATAGAGGGCGATCGCCGCGTCAATCATCCGCATGAATATCAGGAAGGGCGCATAGATGAGGTACCGGGGCCGTCTCTCGACGGCGGCCACGATCACGGTCAGCAGCAGGTCGGGCAGCAGGACGCCGAGGCCGATGGCCCGCAGGCTGACGTGACTCGTGACGGTGGCATGGACCCCCGACGCTGCGTGCCAGTGAAGCACCTGGGGGAAAACGTCCGGCACGGCGAGGATGATGACGACCACTGGCAGCACCAGGAACGCCAGGCTGGCCGTCAGCAGCTCAAGGAGGAGCACGCAGAGCATCGCCGAGAGGAGGTCCAGGCGCAGCCGATGACGGCGCACCGTCTGCCATAGCCCGAGAGCCCAGCGTTTCGTTTGCTTGATGTAGTCGTGGACGGTCGCCGGGTCCTGGGTGACCGCCCTGGCGGCGACCGTGAAGCCCACCCGGCCCAGGTGCTTCCGGTAGACCTCGAACGTCATGTTGAAGTCTTCGATGACCAGGCCGACCGGGTTGATCGTGATGTCCGGGAGCACGGCCGTGCGGTACATGCTGGCGAAGCCGGGCACGATATGGGTGGCGTTGGTCCGCCGCCAGGTCTGGCCGTACTTCAGCAGCCGCTGCGTCAGCGCGTAAATCCGGCTCCGGTGCGCCGTCACCAGCCGGCCCAGGAACGACAGGCCGGGAACGTGCCAGTTACTGTGGGCGCACCCGGCCACCGCGACGATGTCCGGGTCGTCGAACAAGGGCAGCCCGGCACGGAAATAGTCGGGATCGAGCCGGGTATCGGCGTCGAGCAGGAGCACGACACTGAACCGCTCGACCAGCCCGAAAACGCGGATCCCCTCCTCCAGGGCACCTGCCTTGCCCACGTTCACGGCGGTCTCGATGACGTTGACGCCATGCTGGCGGGCCAGTGCGACCGTCTTGTCGGTGGACGCGTCGGACACGACGTGCACGTTCCGCGGCGGCACCAGAGCGGTGATGGCCGTGAGGGAGTCGTCGATGACGACCTCCTCGTTGTGGGCAGCCATGAGAACCGCCAGGTCGGCGACCGTGAGCATCCTGCCGCCCCCGGGGGCAAGGGCCGGGCCAGTCAGACCGCCGTTCCCGGCCGCCTGAATGGCCCGGTCAGCCCGGAGGATCCGGTGAGCCAGCGAGCCGGCGTTCCGCGGCAGGCGCCGGAGCCTGTCCAGCGCGCCGTCGACGATCCGGAGGAATCCGATCGTCCCCCACAGGGTGAAGTTGATGCCGAAGACAAGCACGAACATCAGCCAGGCCGGGATCACCAACCGCCTCCCCGCAAGCCCCGTCCGAAAGTCTCCGGCATCTCCTCCTCGCGACTCACCTGAACATGACGGACACCGGGGAGACGTCGGCGAGCTGGTGGTCGGCGACGTCCCGGATGACGTCCTCCAGCGACCGGCTGGGCCGGAACCCGATCTGCTGCCGGGCCCGGGTGCAGTCAGGCACGCGGCGCTGCATGTCCTCGTATCCCGCTCCGTAGGCGGCTTCATAGGGCACGTAGGTGATGATGCTCGACGAGCCGGTGACGGCCAGGACCCGCTCGGCCAGCTGCCTGATCGACACCTGTTCGGCGCCGCCGAGGTTGAAGACCTGGCCGTATGCCGTCCGGTCTGCCATCAGCGCCTGAAGGGCGGGCACCACGTCGTGGACGTGGCAGAAACAGCGCACCTGATTGCCGGTCCCGAACACGGTGAGCGGCTCGCCAGCGAGCGCCTGCCCGACGAACCGCGGGATCACCATGCCGTAACGGCCGGTCTGCCCCGGGCCTACCGTGTTGAACAGCCGGACGATGACTGTCTGCAGGTCGTGTTCGGTCGCGTAGAGGTAGGCGAGGGTCTCGTCGATCGCCTTGGCCTCCGCATACGACCAGCGGTTCTTCAGCGGCGAGCCGATGTGGCGGTCGTCGTCCTCGCGCAGCCCGACCTTGGTGTTCTTGCCGTAGACCTCGCTGGTCGACGTGATGAGGACGCGAGCGCCATGCCGGAGCGCGCTGTCGACGACGTTCTCCGTCCCGTGCAGGTTGGTACGCAGGCTCTCCAGCGTCTTGTCGAGAATCGTGAAGGTCCCCACGGCCGCGGCGAGGTGATAGACGGTGTGAGCCCGGCTCACGAGCTCATCCACCAGCGGCGCGTCAAGAATCGAGCCCTTGACGAAGTCAAGCGACGGATGGCCCAGAACCGGGGCGAGATTCTCCTCGCTGCCCGTGCTCAGGTCATCGAGAACGATGACATCCTCGCCGCTGCCGAGCAGGCTCCCGGTCAGGTGGGAGCCGATGAAACCGGCGCCGCCGGTGACGAGCGTGGTCATTATCTTTGCCTCCAGGGTAGGCGGACCTGTTCTGCGACGAGCAGTGATGAGCTACGAAGGCCGGCCCGGTTTCCGCGTTCATCAGCGGCCTGGCCAGCGATGCCGCTCCAGTGAGCGGGCGCGGCCGGCCCGCGACCCCGCGCGGCAGGAGCATGGACAGGCGGCGAGGCGCCATCATGCGGAAAATCGGTTGCGGCACGTACTGCAGCCGAGGCCGCCGCGCCCGTGGAGAAATACACCCAGCACCCCCCTCCGCTGCCTTCCGCAGCGCGGGCATGCCGGGTAGCGCTAATCGTAAAAACACGCCGGCTTCCCGGCGCGCGGTCGGTTTCCTGGTGCACTAACAGAATCACCGACCTGAATATGGCAACTCCCCGAGGCCCATGCCATGAAGGCAAGCGAAATTGATCTCTTGCTTGCTTTTCTCAGTAATTCCGAATCAACGGCGTACCGTACTCTAAGGATAATCAGGCAGTTTATTTTCCTCCTTAGCCGAGACTTTAAGCCGTTATTCACGCTACATGTCGGCAGCGGGCGGCCAAAAGGCTCCGCGGGGAGATGGGGCGCTCAGGTGTCTAAGCGCTGGCGGAACAGCTCGACCGCGGCGGTGCGGTCCGGAACACGCAGCTTGCGCACGATGGCGGCGATGTGGGCCCGCACGGCGCTGGGGGTGATCACCAGGCCGGATGCGATCTCGGCCGTCGAGCATCCCTGGGCGAGCAATTCGAGTACCTCCCACTCGCGGCTCGTCAGGTGCTCGACAGACCCGTGGTCGAGCGGCTGCCGCCAGCGCGGCTCACGTGCGCGGAACCGCTTGAGCAGCCGCGCGACCAGCGTAGGCGGCATGGCCGCCTCGCCCGAGCAGACGCCGTCCAGGGCATCGGGCAGCCGGGTGAGGTTCATCGTCTTGAGCAGGTAGCCCTCGGCTCCCGCCCGGAGCGCGGCGAAGAGGTCGGTGTCCTCGCTGGACACGGTGAGCATCACGATCTTGGTTCGCGGGAGCCTGGCCGCGATCTCCCAGGCCGCGGACAGTCCGCCGCCGGGCATCCGCACGTCTAGCAGGCACAAATCGGGCCGCTCGCGAACCGCCGCCTGTACGGCGGCCGGGGCGTCCGCGGTGTCCGCACAGACCTCGAAGCGCTCGTCGGCATCAAGGGCCTGACGTACATCGGCCCTGGTCGGGGCGTGGTCATCGGCGATCAAGACGCGGAAAAGGCTTCGTTCGGTGCTCATAGTGTTGCCTCCACCTGGCTGCCGGTCCCCGGCTCGGAGCTGATATGCAGTTCGCCGCCGACGGACCTAGCCCGGTCACGCATCGACGTAAGCCCGAAGCCGCCGCCGCAGGCGGCGGTATCGAAGCCCTGGCCTGAGTCGCGCACCCGCATGCGCACGCGGTCGCCATCGCGCCGCAGGATCAGGCTCACCTTCCGGGAGCCGCTGTGCCGGGCCGCGTTGGTGAGTGCCTCGCAGGCGATCCCCACGAGCGCGTCCGCTCGCGCGGGCGCCATGCCGATGTCCGGGGCGAGATCGAGATCCAGGTCGAGGCCGAATCGCTCCGCCACCTCGCCGGCCGCCTCGGTAAGAGCGTCCGCGACCGCCCCCCGGTCGCGAGCCGCGACGCGGTCGACGGCCTGCCTGGAGGCGTACCGCGCCCGCTCGACGGAGACCTGCAGCCGGCGCAGCGTCTTCTCGTCAGCCGCTCCCCGCAGGCCGGACAGGTTGCGAGTCAGGTACGCCAGCTCCTGGGAGAGCCCGTCATGCAGGTCACGCGCGATCCGCCGCCGCTCTTCGGCCACGATCATCGAAGCCAGCGTGTGCCAGTAATACCGGATCTCGCGCAGCGAGCCGATGAGGAGGGCCACGTAGAAGCAGAACCGGAAGATGTCGCCCAGCGTGACCTGCGGCGAGTGGATCATCGGGTAGGGGGCGTAGGCCAGGTGGGAGGCCGCGGCGAAGATCGCGGCGATCGCCAGCCAGCCGGAGAACTCGTCACCGAGCCGCTCGGAGCGCCTCAGGAACCCGATCGCGGCCAGGGCGGCGAGTACCGCCGCCACGACCTGCGCGCCGGCCAGCACAGGATAGCCATGCAGGCCGTAGCCGACGTGACGGCCGGGTGACGGCGGCGTGATGGCCTGCGGCAGGAGGGAGCCGAACGCGCGAGGCAGGACGGCGGTCAGCAGCACGACGCCGAGCACGCCCAGCGCGGTGAGCCATAGCGCCCGCCTGAGTCGTCGCAGGGGCACGCGAGGGACGAACGCGGCGACAGCAAACAGCAAGCCGCCGACCGTCCGGCCGATGATCGCCGACCAGATGGTGGCATTGGTGGCGGCCGAGCCCGTGAGCAGCGGCAGCATCACGAAGATCGTGCTGGAGAGCGTGATGACCGCCAGGGCGGCGACTAGCACTAGCTCATTGAGGCCGGAACTACGCTGCAGCCGCCCGAAGACAAGGAAGCCTGTAAGCAACGTGGCAAGCGAAGCGGCAGTTTCAAGCGCTACCTGCTGAGCCGGCAGCCCGTATACGAGACCGACATGTGGGACCAGCATTAGAACGGCAGTTGTCACTGCCACTGCCGTCCCCAGCACCGCTAGGCGCCCGACCCCCACTCTGCCCTATCGTAAATGCCCACATACGACCACACAACATCTGGACAACTAACAATCTCCGCCAGGACCGCATCAACTAAGAATCTCCATCGGGACTCCATCCACTGCGCAACCCATCTTCACGCAATCTTCATGAATCTTCCCGTGCGCCGAGCATGGCTAATTCGACGGGCCGGGAAGACCCGGACCGGGCCGTCAAGTCCCCCGGCGCCCCGCCCCGGGACGACGTGTCAGAGCATGGGGAGGTAACGCCCTAGTTCGTATTCGGTTACCTGGCGACGGTACTCCTGCCACTCCTCCCGCTTGTTGCGCAGGAAGAAGTCGAAGACGTGCTCCCCGAGCGTCTCGGCGACGAGCTCGCTGTCCTGCATGACCCTGATGGCCTGGTCCAGATCCTGAGGCAGCGGCCGGATGCCGAGCGCGCGGCGCTCCGCCGAGGTGAGCGCCCATACGTCGTCCTCGGCTCCGGGCGGCAGCTCGTAGTCGCCCTCGATGCCCTTGAGCCCGGCGGCCAGGATCACCGCCAACGCCAGGTACGGGTTGCAGGCAGCGTCCACCGACCGGAACTCGACCCGGGTCGAGTTGCCCTTGTGCGGCTTGTACATCGGCACCCGGACCAGGGCCGAACGGTTGTTGTGCCCCCAGCACACATAGGCCGGGGCCTCGCCGCCCGCCCCTGCGGTCCGCTCGGCGGCGCCCCACAGCCGCTTGTAGGAGTTCACCCACTGGTTGCAGACGGCGGTGATCTCCGGCGCATGCTGCAGCAGCCCGGCGATGAACGCCCGGGCCGTCTTGGACAGCTGGAATTCCGCACCGGCTTCGTAGAACGCGTTCTTGTCGCCCTCGAACAGCGACACGTGCGTGTGCATGCCCGAGCCGGGGTGATCGGTGAACGGCTTCGGCATGAACGTCGCGTAGACGCCCTGCTCGATGGCGACCTCCTTCATCACCAGCCGGAACGACATGATGTTGTCGGCGGTGGTCAGCGCGTCGGCGTAGCGCAGGTCGATCTCCTGCTGCCCGGGCGCGCCCTCGTGATGGCTGTACTCCACCGAGATGCCCATGGATTCCAGCATCGTGATCGCCGTGCGGCGGAAATCATGGGCGATGCTGTGCGGCGTGTGATCGTAATACCCGCCGGTGTCGATCGGCTCGGGCTTACCGCCGGGAGCGGGACGCTCCCGCAGCAGGAAGAACTCGATCTCGGGGTGCGCGTAGAAGGTGAACCCGAGCTCGGAGGCGCGGGCGAGGTTGCGCTTGAGCACCCAGCGCGGGTCGGCGTACGACGGCGATCCGTCGGGCAGCAGGATGTCACAGAACATCCGGGCGACCCCGGGGTACTCACCGCGCCACGGCAGCAGCTGGAACGTGGACGGGTCCGGCCGGGCGATCATGTCCGCCTCGTAGACCCGCGCGAACCCCTCGATGGCCGAACCGTCGAAGCCGATGCCGTCGGCGAACGCGCCCTCGAGCTCGGCGGGCGCGACAGCGACCGACTTCAGCGCGCCGAGGACGTCGGTGAACCATAGCCGGACGAACCGGATATCGCGCTCCTCGAGCGTGCGCAGCACGAATTCTTCCTGCCTATCCACGGTAATCACCTTAGACGTTCCCCATCGCAAGACCAGCCTCCGGCGGCTCCTGCTGCGCCGGCCGGGTGCGCGTATGAGTGAGTGTGCCCGGCCAGTGTTTCCGCATGGTTACGGCGGGCCCACGGTGACGGCCGGAACGGCAGGGGAACTGCCCCGCGGTCACGCTATGGGAGGTTTGCGGGCCAGGGCCGTGTAGGTGGGGAGGTTCGCGGGGCCGGATATGGCGGTGCCGGGCGCCCACTGGCCTAGCGCGGTGATGCCGGGAGGCACCAGCTCCAGGCCGCCGAAGAACCTGGTGACCTCCGCTTCGGACCGCAGCGTGATCGGGGTGGCGGAGCGGGCGTTGTAGCTTTTCGCCGCCTCCTCCTGCGGCTCGGGCCTGATGTCGCTGGAGGCGTGCGAGATGGCCAGGTAGCTGCCGGAGGGAAGGGCGTCCAGGTAGTACCTGGTCAGCGCGTACGGGGCATCGATGTCCGGGATGAAGTGCAGGAGGCCCAGCATCATGACGGCCACGGGTTCGGTGAGGTCGAGCGTTCCGGCTGCCTCGGCCAGAATCCGGTCCGGGTCGCGGGCGTCGGCGTCGGCGTAGGCGCAGCGCCCGCGCGGGGAACTGGTCAGCAGGGCCCTGGCGTGCTGCAAGACGACGGGATCGTTGTCGACGTAGACCACCCGTGACTCGGGCGCGGCGCGCTGCGCCACCTCATGAGTGTTGTTCACGGTGGGCAGGCCGGTGCCGATGTCGAGGAACTGCCGGATGCCCGCGTCAGCCGCCAGGTAGTGCACGACGGCGGCGAGGAACATCCGGACGCTGCGGGCAACCTGGGCGATCGCCGGCATGACGGCGAGCACTTCCTGGGCGGCGAGCCGGTCGGCGGCGAAATTGTCCTTGCCGCCCAGCCAGTAGTCATAGATCCGCGCCGGATGCGCCACGCTGGTATCGAAGGCGACGCCGCTCGGCTTCGGCATGTCCTCCGTAGCAGCCTCCGCCCTGTCCGTCCCTGTGCCCGAAAATATCCTACGCAGCGCGGCGCCGGCCCGGCGGGGCTGGCACATCGCGGGAGGCGGGAACCCAGCCCGTTCGGACTGAGTAATCACCGAGCACCGGGCACCCGGGGTCAGCCGCGTACGGCCTGGTGTCTTACGCAAAGTTCGCGTTAGGCAAGAACCCGCTGAGGTTGCTGCCGGTGCGACTGCACCGGCCGCTCGCGCAGGCCCAGAAGGCCTGCACTCGCAACCGGTTTTGCATAACGCTCCTAGGCTGGAGGCGTGACAATGCTGAGGATCGCGCTGGCCCAGGTCAATGCCACGGTCGGTGACCTGGACGGAAACGCCGGGCTGATCGTGGAGTGGACGCGCCGGGCGGCGGCGCGCGGGGCCAGGGTCGCGGTGTTCCCGGAGATGATGCTGACCGGGTACCCGGTGGAGGATCTCGCGCTGCGGGCCTCGTTCGTGGAGGCGTCCATCCGGACGCTGCACGCGGTGGCGGCGCGCCTGGGGGCCGAGGGGCTCGGCGGGATCGCGGTCGTGACCGGCTACCTGGACCGGCGCGCCGACCTGGCGCCGCGCACCGGGCTGCCGGACGCGGCGGCGCTGCTGCACGGCAGGCGCGTCGTGATCACCTCGGCCAAGCACCACCTGCCGAACTACGGGGTGTTCGACGAATTCCGCTACTTCGTGCCCGGCAACACGCTGCCGGTGTTCCGGGTGCCTGCAAGTGACGGGGAGAGCGTGGAGGTCGCCATCGCGATCTGCGAGGACCTGTGGCAGGACGGGGGGCCGGTGGCGGCCTGCCGGCGTTCGGGCGCGGGCCTGCTGGTGGTGCCGAATGCGTCGCCCTACGAGCGGGGCAAGGACGACGTGCGGCTCGACCTGTGCGTCCGGCGGGCGCGTGAGGCCGGGGCCGCGCTGGCCTACGCCAACATGATCGGCGGGCAGGACGAGCTGGTCTTCGACGGGGACTCGATCCTGGTCGCGGCCGACGGCGCGCTGCTGGCCCGCGGGCCGCAGTTCGAGGAGGCGCTCGTCGTGGCCGACCTGGACCTGCCGGCCGCGGCACCGGATCAGGCGCCCAGCGAGCAGCCGGTAGACGCGGAAGACGGGACGACGATCACGATCAAGCGGGTGACGCTGCCGGCGTCGCAGCCTCCGGCAGTCCAGCTTCCGGCAGTCCAGCTTCCGGCAGTCCAGCTTCCGGCAGTCCAGCTTCCGGCGGGGCCGGGCGAACTCGAGGGGCCGCTGTGGCCGCGGCTGTCCGACCCGGCCGAGGTCTACGGCGCGCTGGTGACCGGGGTCCGGGATTACGTGCGCAAGAACGGGTTCCGTTCGGTGATCGTGGCGCTGTCCGGCGGGATCGACTCGGCGCTGACCGCCACGATCGCCGCCGACGCGATCGGGCCGTCCAGCGTTCACGTGGTGCTGATGCCGAGCCGGTATTCCTCCGGGCATTCGGTCAGCGACGCGGAGGACCTGGTCCGGCGGCAGGGCCTGCACGCGGTGATGATCCCCATCAAGTCGATGGTCGACGCGTTCAGCGAGGAGCTCGCCCCGGCCGGGTTCCCGGAGACGGGGCTGCCCGCGGAGAACCTGCAGGCCCGGGTGCGCGGGGTGGTGCTGATGGGGCTGTCCAACGCGGCCGGGCACCTGGTGCTGACCACCGGCAACAAGAGCGAGCTCGCGACCGGCTACTCGACGCTGTACGGGGACTCCGCGGGCGGGTTCGGGCCGATCAAGGACGTGCCCAAGACGCTGGTCTGGGAGCTATCCCGGTGGCGTAACGCTGAGGCGGCCCGGCTGGGAGCCACTCCCCCGATCCCGGAGAACTCGATCGCCAAGCCACCGAGCGCCGAACTCGCCCCCGGGCAGATGGACACCGACTCGCTGCCGCCCTATGAGGTGCTCGACGCGATCCTGGACGACTACGTCGAGAAGGACATGGGGACCGCCGAGCTGATCGCGGCCGGGCATGACCCGGCGCTGGTCGAGCGGGTGGTGCGGCTGGTGGACACGGCCGAGTACAAGCGGCGGCAGTACCCGCCGGGCCCGAAGATCAGCCAGAAGAACTTCGGCCGGGACCGGCGCCTGCCCATCACCAACCGCTGGCGGGAGCCGCGGCCCTCATAGGCGCCGAGAGCGCGGCCCTTTCATGATCGTGAAGGATCTGGTACCGCAAGCCGTACCAGATCCTTCGTGATCATATTCGATGAACAGCGGCGGCGCGCTAACGGACGGCCAGGCCGAGCAGCAGCTCGTCGACGATGCGGGCCGCGAAGTCGCCGTTCAGCTCGCCGTCGCCGGCCTTCTCCTTGGCCAGGACGGTGCCGGTCAGCGCGAGCCGCGCGATCTCGACGTCGATGCCGGCCCGCAGCTCGCCGGCGGCGATGCCCCGCCGGATGACCGCGCGCAGGGCCTCGTGCCTGGGCTCGACCACCGTCTCCTTGTACCGCGCCATCAGCCGCGGGTACTTCTCGCCCTCGCCCAGCAGCAGCGCATAGCGCCGCGCCTTCCGGGGGTCGGCTTTGTCCGCGCACATCACCGTGAGCATCGCCACTAGGTCCTCGCGAACCGAAACGCCCCGGAGATCGGGGATCGGTGACTTCATCGAGCCGAGCGCGGCGAGCAGCAGCTCTTCCTTGTTCGCCCAGCGACGGTAGATGGTCGCCTTGCCGACCCCGGCGCGGGCGGCGACGGCCTCGACGCAGACGCCCTCGAAGCCCTGCTCGCCGAACAGGTCGAGGGTGGCCTCGATGATCGCCTGCTCGGCCTGCTCGCTGCGCGGGCGGCCGGGCCGGCGGCAGGCGGCCGGCCCGCTTTCCGCGTCAGTGCCGGGACCCTTGAACTCCTGATCCAGGATCACGGGCTGCATGGGGTGGTCACCCCTCTCGCTCTGAGCTTTCGAGCATGTCCTTCTCCAGTATGGCAAGCTCGGCCTCGTAGGCACGGTCCTCGCCGGGCAGCGCCGGGTCCGCGGCCGGCTGGGGCCGGCCGGGCATCCAGCGCAGCACCACGAACCCGCCGGCCAGCGCGAGCAGCGCCGCGACCAGCGTGGTGATGTGCATGGAGTGCACGAACGCGTTGTTCGCGGGCTCGAGCAGCGACCGCCCGGCCGCGCCGAGCTGCTGCGCCACCGCCTGGGTGGCGGTGATCGAGGAGGACGCCGCGCCCCGGGCCGCAGCCGGCAGGCCGGCCAGCGACGGGCTGAGCGCGTTCCGGTAGAACCCGGCCAGGATCGAGCCGAGGACCGCGACGCTGAGCGCGACCGCCACCTGACGTGAGGTGTTGGTCAGCGCGGAACCCGCGCCGGCCCGCTCGCGGGGCAGCACGTCCATGACGGCGGCGGTGGCGGCCGGCATCACCACGCCGATCGCCGCGCCCTGGATGGCGAACATCAGGCCGAGCAGCCAGATCGGCGTGGCCGTGCCGAGCGTGGCGTAGCAGGCGATGACGGCGGCCATGACGAACATGCCGACCGTGCTCGGCGCCTTGGCGCCATACCGCCGGACCAGGCCCGCGCTGCGCGGTGACGCCAGCAGCTGCCCGACCGCGAACGGCACGGTCAGCAGGCCCGCGGCCAGCGGGCTGTAGCCGCGGACGTTCTGCAGGTAGAAGCTGGTGAAGAAGAACACGCCGCCCATCCCGAAGAACACCAGCGCGATGGCGCCCACCGAAGCGGAAAGCCGCCGGTCACGGAACAGCCGCACGTCCAGCGAGGGGTGCTGGATCCGCGCCTCGTACCACGCGAAGGCGGCGAGGACGGCCAGGCCGCCCGCGATCGGGCCGAGCACGTCCAGGCGCAGCCAGGAGGAGGTGTCGCCGCCCTGGACGATGCCGTACACCAGCAGCACCAGGCCGACGATGGACAGCAGCACGCCCGCGTAGTCGATGCCGCCGGCGCCGCGGTTGCGGGATTCCGGCACCAGGATCGCGGCGGCGACGGCCCCGATAATGGTCACCGGCACGTTGATCAGGAAGACCGAACCCCACCAGAAGTGGTCGAGCAGCACGCCGCCGAGCACCGGGCCGGTGGCGACGCCGATGCCGACCGCCATGGCCCACAGGCCGATCGCGCGGGGGCGTTCGGCCGGCTCGAAGACGTTGGAGATGATGGACAGCGTCTGCGGCATGACCGCGGCGCCGCCCAGGCCCATCGCGGCCCGCGCGAGGATGAGCTGCTCGGGGGACTGTGCGTAAGCCGAGAGCAGCGACGCGAGGCCGAACAGCGCGAGCCCGATCATGAGCATGCGCTTGCGGCCGATCTTGTCGCCGACGACGCCGAACGTGAAGAGCAGGCCGGCGAACACCAGCGTGTAGGAGTTGATGGCCCATTCGAGCTGACTCTGACTCGCGCCGAGGCCCCCGCGAGGCTCGGCGATGGTCTTCAGCGCCACGTTAAGGACCGTGTTGTCGATGACGATGGCGAGTAGCCCGACGATCAGCACGCTGAGGATGACCCAGCGGCGGCGGTAAATCGCCTGCGTATCCATGTGTTCCTTTCCGGATCACTTGAATCACCTGAAGCTTGCCGGCGGAACCGGGAAGGTGCTGGCGCTGCGGCGTGTTGCCGTGGTCAGGAGCTTCCGGGCGCCGCTATCACCGATACGAAACGGTCTCGTATCGGAATCTATTTCCGGACTCGCGGTGTGATCCACGTCACATCTGGCGTCAGCCCGTAGCTCCGCGCCGGTCCCGCTCCAGTACCGCTTGAGATGGAGCCGAACGGGCCGGGTGCGTGCCGTCCTCCGGCGTCAGGGGGTGACGTCGGCGAGGCGGAGCACCCGGGTTTCCGGGTCGATGACCAGGGTCAGGGTGATGGTGGCATGCTCGCCCGCCAGCTCGGCCGCGACCGAGGCGGTGCCGTCGCCCGCCTTGACGGCGCCGGCCTGGCAGGGGCCGGCCCAGACGGCGGCCATCCGCAGGCGGCGGGCCAGCAGGCCGGTGTCCATGCCGTCGGCGACCGGGATGGACGACGGCCAGTCGCGGCCGTCGCCGTTCAGCCAGTCGACCACGGCGTCCAGCATGCGGCGCAGCGCCGAGCCCGCAGCAGGCGGCACGGCCAGCGTGAGCGACTGCACCCGGGGCGGACGTTCCGGGTTGAGCTGGATCTGCGCCTGGACCACGCCGCGCTCGCCCGCCAGCCACCAGCGGCACTGCGCCGGGGTGTCGAAGTCGGGCTGCCGCCCGGGATCGTCGCCGAATGCCCCGATCCGCTCGCGAATCAGGGCGATCTGGCGCCGCCGCTCCTCGAACGGGGCGTCCAGCGCCACGTTGGGCGAGAACAGCCGCTGCGCCGCCGTGTCATCCCAGGTCTGGAGCAGCTCGCTGACCGCGTCCTTGGCGGCCAGCGTCTCCGGCCAGGGGCCCGGCGCGCCGAGTGCCACCCCGGGCCCGTGGGCGGACGGCTCGCCCTGCCGCACCGCGGCCTCGAGCAGCCGGGCGGCCAGCGGCGCCATCGCCGCGTAGGTGCTGTTGCCCAGCGCGATCACGCCCGTTCCCGACGCCGGGTGCCAGGCCATGTTGCTGCCGAATCCCGGGTAGCCGCCGCTGTGGCTGACGATCCGCCCCAGGGCGGGGTGCTCGTCCACGAACAACCCGAAGCCGTAGGTGGCCGGGGCCGACGACGCCCCGTCTCCGGGAAGGCCGGGGGCGATGGCCCAGCCAGTCAGGACCTGCGGCAGCTGCATCTCCCGCCGGGTGGCGCGGCGCACCGGATGCGCGCCGGCGGCCCCGGCGTCGCCCGGCGGGAACGCGGCCGCGAAGCCGGCCACCCACCGGGTGAGGTCGCGCACGCAGCTGAAGACCCCGCCCATCGGGGCGAACGCGCCCGCTGGGTCGAACGCCACCTCGGACCAGCTCCCGCGGGCCTCCTCGTCCCCCTTCACCCGCCGGTAGCCGCGGGCGAGGCCGCCGGGTCCTTCCGGCTGCTGACCGGGAACCTCGAATTCCTCCGCCTCGAAGCCGGTGCGCGTCATGCCGAGCGGGGTCAGCAGGTAATGGCGGATGTAGTCGGGGTAGGCCGTGCCGGTGACGGCGGTGATGACCCGGCCCAGGATCGCGTAACCGAGGTTGGAGTACTCGAACCGGGTGCCGGGCGCCCAGTTGAACTTCACGCCCTTGGCCAGGAACTGCGCGAACTCCTCCAGCGGCAGCCCCTGCTGCCGGTCGCCCCACGGGTCGTCGGTCGGGAATCCCGCGGTCATGGTCAGCAGGTGCCGGATCGAGATCCGCGCCGAGTCCGGGCTCACCGGCGGCCAGCCCGCCAGTTCGGGAACGTAGGCCTCGGCCACGTCATCGAGCTTCAGCGCGCCGTCGTCGCGCAGGGCCAGGATGGCGGACGCGGTGAAGCTCTTGGTCATCGAGGCGATGCGGAAGACCGTGCCGGCGTCCGGCGGCGGTCCGCCGAGGTGCCGCTCGCCGAGCCCGGCCGCGTGTACGAGCTCGCCGCCGATCACGATCCCGTACGCCAGGCCGGGCTGCCCGCCGCGCTGGTGATAGCCCGCCGCCAGGGTGTCCACGTCCGCGAAATCGACCATCGCCCCAGTCTTGCAGAAGCGGTTCCGCTGAGCGGTCGGCTATACCGCTGAACCCTCATGACATGCCATCATGAGTGTGTCCGGGTACGCCGCTGGGGCGACACGAGACACGGAGGTTGACAAGAATGTCACAGCACCCTGCTGTAACCATGGCCGCGACAGGACCGCGGACCACTCCGGAACCGCTTTACGGCGGAACGAGCACCGGGCGCCGCGTTACCGTACGCGACATCGCCGCCGCGAAGGCCCGCGCCGAGAAGTGGCCCATGCTCACCGCCTACGACGCGCTCACCGCCGGGATCTTCGACCGGGCCGGGATCCCGGTGCTGCTGGTCGGCGACTCGGCCTCGATGGTGGTCTACGGGCATGAGACCACGATCCCGGTCACCGTGGAGGACCTGATCCCGCTGACCGCCGCCGTGGTCCGCGCCACCAGCCGGGCGCTGGTCGTGGCCGACCTGCCGTTCGGCTCCTATCAGGCCTCTCCCGGCGCGGCGCTGGCCGCCGCGACCCGGTTCCTGAAGGAGACCGGCGCGCAGGCGGTCAAGCTCGAGGGCGGCCAGCGGGTCGCGCACCAGGTCGAGGAGCTGGTCGCGGCCGGCATCCCGGTGATGGCCCACCTCGGCCTGACTCCGCAGTCGGTGAACGCGTTCGGCGGCTACCGGGTGCAGGGACGCGGCGAGGACGGCGAGCACCTGCTGCACGACGCCAAGGTCCTGCAGGCGTCCGGCGCGTTCGCGGTGGTGCTCGAGTGCGTGCCCGCGGCGCTGGCGACCCGGGTAACCGAGGCGCTGACCATCCCCACCATCGGCATCGGCGCCGGCCCGGACTGCGACGCCCAGGTGCTGGTCTGGCAGGACATGGCCGGCCTGTCGCCGCGGGTGGCGAAGTTCGTCAAGAAGTACGCCGACCTGGCCACCGTCCTGTCCGACGCGGCCACCGCCTTCGCCGAGGACGTCACCAGCGGCGCCTTCCCCGACGAGGAGCACTCGTACCGGTAACCCCCCCCCGTCCGCATCGCCGCCCGTCCCGGGGACGGTTCCAGCGGCATGCGCGGGGCCTGGTGCCGGGGTTCCGGTGCCCGGGTCCGGTGCCGGACGGATGCCTCACTGGCCTCGTCAATCCCATCAGCACGTCTTCTCGCACACCAGTACGATTAACTTAGATTTTAACGGGGTGAATTCGGGCTTGTGGGTGGATTGGGTGTACTATCATGCACAAAAGCCACCCCCGAAGCCCCAATCCACCACGATCTTTCTCCGGTCGAACGCATCACAATGCACTTGAGTATCACAGAAAACAGCGACATCACGCGTAAAGGCGATCACTGTGGCAGCCACAGCGGTTAACACGTCGGGTCAGTCGCTTCTGATAGTCACGTGGCTCCCAGTGAGTCGACCTGGTCATTCCCGCGACACGTCCGTTGATATCCGCGCCCGAGCGGGGATGTGCTGCGAGACTGGGGCGGGACAGCACGACAGCGCGACACGCCGTGTCACTACATCGCGACGTAAGTGACTACGCACACAAATTCGAGATAATCGACTCGATCAAGTGATCCTAGATCAAGTGGCTGAGCGCCGAAGTGGAGTAGGAAGTTGATCAAGACATCCAAGCCCGGACGTGACGGTACCGTCCGCGTCACCTTCGCACTGCCCGCCGACGAGCCCGATGGGGCCGTCTCCGTGGTCGGCAGCTTCAACGACTGGAACCCCTACACCCATCCGCTGCGGCGGCGCGCGAACCGGACACGGAGCGCGGCGGTAACCGTCAAGTCCGGCAGCACGCTGCACTTCCGCTACCTCGCCGAGGGCGGGGTCTGGTTCGACGACGAGACCGTGCCCGCCAATGGCGGCCCGGACGCCGTGATCACGGTCTGATCTAGCGACCGCCATTCCCCGGGGGACGGGACTCGGCCAGGTGTGTCCTGATGATCGAGTCGAAGTCCGGATCCGGGGTGAGGCCCAGTCGGCCTGCCCGGTCAGCGCGGACCCGGGCGGGCCAGCTGGCCACCATCCGGGCTATCTCCGGATCGGGGACCCAGTCGATCAGCGCGCTGACCTCCGGTCCGGCGACCCGGGCCAGCGCGGCAGCCATGTCCGCGACGCTGATGGTGAGCGCGGGCAAGTTAACCGCGCTACGGCCGCCCCAGGCCTGGTCGCTGGCCGCGGCAGCGCACCGCAGCCCGGCGATGGCCTTGGCCGGCGAGGCCAGCGCGACCTCGGTGGCCGGGTCGACCGGGCAGGTCGCGCGCTGGCCGGCCAGCGGCTCCCTGATGATGCCCGACATGAAGCCGGATGCCGCGGCGTTCGGCTTCCCGGGGCGCACGCTGATGCTCACCAGGCGCAGGGCCCGGCCGCGCAGGAACCCCTTCCTGGCGTAGTCGGCCAGGAGCTGCTCGCCGATGACCTTCTGCGCGCCGTAGCTGGTCTGCGGGTTGGGCAGGGTCTGGTCGTCGACGACCTCGGGGAGCGGGTGGTCGGGGGAGCCCCCGAAGACGGCCAGCGAGCTGGAGAACACCACGACCGGTCTCGTCCCCTGCGCGCGGCAGGCCGCCAGCAGCGCCTCGGTGGCCCGCAGGTTCGCCCGGATGCCCAGGTCGAAGTCGGTCTCGCACTCACCGCTGACCGCCGCGGCCAGGTGGAAGATCACCTCGGCGCCAGCCAGCGGGCCCGGCCCGGGCGACCGCGGGTCGAGCAGCTCCCCGAGGTCGCCGCGGATCGACGTCACCCGCTCATCGGCGGCCAGGTCCGGGGGGACCGGGGCCTGGTCGATGAGCGTCACCCGGGACAGCGGGCGGGCTCCGCCGCCCGCCACGTCCAGCGAGCCCGCCGCCAGCAGCTCCCTGGCCAGCCGCGAGCCCAGGAACCCGGCTCCCCCGGTAATCACCACGTTCACCACGGCGCCTCCCTAGCCACCGTGATCTTACGTGCTCTTGGCGATGGTCTCCTCGATGGCGGCCTGCACCTCGGCCGGGCGCTCCATGTGCGGCATGTGCCCGGCGCCGTCGACCACGCGGCGCTCCGCGCCTGCCACCGACTCGGCCTGCGCCGCGGGGATGATCCGGTCCTCGCGGCCCCAGACCACCGTGACCGGCACCGCCCCGCCGATCGCCGCAAGCGACGCGGCCGAGTCCGCCCGCTGCACGTCGCCGTCCAGCAGCGTGCCCGTTACCAGGGCGTGCAGCGCGTCGTCCACGCCGTCCAGGCGCTTGTAGGCGAGCAGGTCGTCGACCACCTGGCGGGTGACCAGGCTCTCGTCGGCGAAGAGCTGGCCGACCACCGGCTTGAGCTCACGCCGCGTCTGGGCGTCGGCGAAACCGCGCAGGTAGCCGAGGTTGATCTCGGGGCCGAACCCGGCCGGCGCGATCAGCGTGAGCGAGGCGATCCGCCCCGGGTCGGCGGCCGCGACCGCGAGGGCGGCGGTGGCGCCCATGGAGTGGCCGACCAGATGGGCCCGCCCGGCACCCAGGGCGTCGAGCACCCCGGTCACCGCGTCGGCCAGGACGCCGATAAAGCCGTCCCCGACGTCCTTGGCCGAGGTGCCGTGCCCGGGCAGGTCGAGTGCGTACACGCGGTACTTCGCGGCCAGCGGCTCTTGCAGGAACAGCCAGGAGTTCCGGTCGCCGCCGTAGCCGTGCACGAGCAGGATCACCTCGCCGTCCGTTCCCGCTCCCGCGTAGCTGATCTTCCGCCCGCCGACGTCGGCGGTCTGGAGCTCGGGGGCGCCGCCGGCGTCGTCGGGGACGCCGGCGTCGATCACCGCGCGCGCCTGGAGCACGGCGGCGTCGAGCTCCTCGTCGGTCACCTCAGCCGGGGCGATCAGCGCGATCGTCCCGCTGACCGGTACGTCCTCGCCGACCCGGGCGATGATGCGGCGCACCGTCCCGGCGGCGGCGGCCTCCAGGGTTCCGTTGATCTTCTCCGTCTCGATGTCCGCCAGGTCGTCGCCGACGCTGACCTCATCTCCCTCCTCGACGACCCAGGCGGTGATCTTGCCGAGCTGCATTGACAGGCCCCACTTGGGCATCGCCACGGGGACGATCCGGTCGTCGGTCACGGCGTCCACCCGGTCACCGTCTTGACCGCATTCACCACCCGCTGCGCGTCGGGGATGTACAGGTCCTCGAGCGCATTGGAGAACGGCACCGGGGTGTGCGGCGCGGTGACCATCTCGATGGGAGCCCGCAGCGCGCCGAACGCCTTGCGCGCGACGAGCGCCGATATGTCGGTGGCGATGTTGCACCGGGGGTGCGACTCGTCGACCACGACCAGGCGGCCGGTGCCCTCGACGCTCTCCAGCACGGTGTCCTCGTCCAGCGGGCTGGTGGTGCGCAGGTCGATGACCTCGCACTCAGTACCCTGGGCGGCGAGCTGGCCGGCGGCATCCAGGGAGGTGTGCACCATCCGGCCCACGGTCACGATCGTGACGTCGCCGCCCTCGCGGACCACGCTGGCCTCGCCGAACGGCAGCGCGTAGCTCTCCTCGGGCACCGGCCCCGACATGTCGTAGAGCGCCTTGTGCTCGAAGAACATCACGGGGTCGTTGTCCCTGATGGCCTGGATCATCAGGCCCTTGGCGTCGTAGGGAGTGGCCGGGAGGACGACCTTCAGGCCCGGGATGTGGGTGAACAGCGGGTACAGGCACTGGGAGTGCTGGGCCGCCGCCCGCAACCCGGCCCCGTACATGGTGCGGATCACCACGGGGGTGATCGCCTTGCCGCCGAACATGTACCGGAACTTCGCGGCCTGGTTGTAGATCTGGTCGAAGCAGACGCCCATGAAGTCGACGAACATGAGCTCGGCCACCGGCCGCATCCCGGCCGTGGCCGCGCCGATGGCGGCGCCGGTAAAGACCCTTGGTCACGCCGAGGACGCCGCCCCACGCGTCCATCTCGCCGGGCGATCCCTCGCCGCCGGCGTTGTCCTCGCCCATCACGATGACGCTCTCGTCGCGCTCCATCTCCTGGGCCAGCGCCTCGTTGATTGCCTCGCGGTAGGTGATATTCCGTGCCATGGCCAGCCTCCTGTCAGTAGCGCACGTAGACGTCGGTGAGCAGGTCTGCCTCGGTGGGCAGCGGGGCGGCCTTCGCGTCGTGGACCGCCTTGTCGACCAGCGCCGCGACCTCGGCGTCGACCGCGTCGAGGTCGGCGCGGCTCAGTTCGCCGGTCTCGGTCACCCGGTCCGCGAAGCGCTTGAGGCAGTCGAGTTCGGCCCGGGCATGCTCGACCTCGCCTGCCCGGTAGGTCTGCTGGTCACCCTCGAAGTGGCCGAAGTAGCGGGTGAACTTCATCTCGACGAGCGTGGGGCCGCCGCCTTCCCGGGCGCGGGCGATTGCCTCGCTGGCCGCCTCGTGCGCCGCGAAGAAGTCGAAGCCGTCGACGATGACGCCCGGCATGCCGAATCCGGCCGCGCGGTCGGCGATGTTGTCGCTGGCCACCGACCAGGTGCTGGACGTGGTCTCGGCGTAGCCGTTGTTCTCGGCCACGAAGATGGCCGGCAGGTTCCACACCGAGGCCAGGTTCATCGACTCCAGCGTGGTGCCCTGGTTGCTGCCGCCGTCGCCGAAGAACGCCACGCTCACCCCGCCGGTGCCCTTGAGCTTGGCGGCCAGCGCCGTCCCGCAGATCAGCGGCGGGCCGCCGCCGACGATGCCGTTGGCACCGAGCATGCCCTTGGACAGGTCGGCGATGTGCATGGAGCCGCCCTTGCCGTGGCAGCTGCCGGTCTTGCGGCCGTAGATCTCGGCCATCATCTCGGCTACGTCGACGCCCCGCGCGATGCAATGGCCGTGTCCGCGGTGGGTGCTGGCGATGGTGTCCCGGTCGTCAAGGTTGCTGCAGACGCCGACCGCCGAGGCCTCCTCGCCCGCGTACAGGTGGACGAATCCCGGGATCTCGCCGGTGGCGAACTCCGCGTGCACGCGTTCCTCGAACTCGCGGATGGTCCGCATCATCCGGTACACGTCAAGCAGGCGCTCTCGGGTCAGAGCATTCCGCTCCACCGTGTCGGTCATGTGTTCCTCCCTAGACGTCGGTGTCGACAGAACCAAGATCAGCGGCGGTACGTCTGAGCAGGCCGAGGCGGGCGCTGGCGGCCAGGACCGCGGGCACGTCCACGCACCGGGGCCCGTCGGCCCGAAGCCGGACGGCCGGCTCGTCGCCCGGCCCGAAGGTGAGCTCGCGTTCGCCGTCCACGGCGATGACGCCGGCCCGCGCGTCGACGCGATGAGCCGAGCCGGGGCGCATCGGCTCGATGTCGCGCACCCCGACCGGCACGACCAGGCCCGGCGCGATCGGGGCGAGTACCTGGCGGGGCGCGGCGGCGGCCAGGCGCGCGGTGACCCCGTGCGGTTCGTCGCGCCCGACCGGGGACAGCTGGCCCAGGACGCTGGACAGGCCGATCGCGTCCGGTTCGGCGAAGGCGCAGAACAGCTGGGTCACGGTGGCCGGATCCCAGACCGCCCGGGCCCCGACGTGCCGCTCGGTGGACACCGCCACGTCCACCAGCGCGGTCTCGGTCCGGTCCCCCGCCCGCACCTCGAGCAGCTTGGCCCGGGCGGTCGCGCGCTCGGCCGGGACCGCGCCGGTGGCGACCAGGCCCGCGGCCAGGCCGGCGATGGTCGCCTCGCGGACCGCGGGGAACACGTTGTTGGTACCCGTCGACAGGGCCAGCAGCGGCACGTCGCCGGCGGCGGACGAGGCCACCCGGGCGGTGCCGTCGCCGCCGAGGCAGACGATCACCCGGGCGCCCGCGGTCACCATGCGGCGGACGGCGTCCACGGTGTCCTGCGCGGTCTGCCGGATCGGCTGGCCGTCGAGGAACTCGACCTCCGGCCACCGGCCGTCATGGCCGCGCGGGCCGGTGGCGCGGTGCCGTTCGAGGGCCCGGAACACCGACGCGGAGATGCCGCCGAGGTCGGTGCTGAGCAGCGCGCGGTGCACGCCGACCGCGCCGAGCGCGGTGAGCATGCGCTGGATCATGTTGGCCTTCTCGGCCGTCGGGAACACCGAGGCCTGAGTGACCAGGCGGCGGATGTCGCGACCGGAGAGCGGGTTGGCCACCATTCCGACGATCGCGTCACCCAAAGCGCCCACCTCCTCGCCCCACTGTGCGCGCCCATCGGCCAAAAGGAAATACCAAAAGGAGACAGCGGTACGCTGGTACGGGCGCAGGAGGGCGCCGCCGGGTCCGCGGGAAGGACTGAGTCCACCTCCGCTGGCGCGAGCTTCTCCAGCCGGACAGCCAAGGCCGTCTCTTAGCCAGTCCGGAACGCGGGCCCCGGCTCTGAGGGAGACGTGCGATGTCCCAGCTTTCTGATCGCCCCGATCTGGCTCAGCTTCCCCTCGCCGCCGACGCGGAGGAGCTGATCACGGGCCAGTACGCCGACCGGCCGCGGCTGCGGCCTATCCTGGACGCGGTGCTGGCCGTGCTGCCGACGCTCGGCCCGGTGACCGTGCAGGCCCGCAAGACCATCGTCTCCCTGGTCTCCCCGCGCCGGACCTTCGCGGTCGTGCAGGCGACCACCAGGAACCGGGTGGACCTGGGCCTGCGGCTGGAGAACGCCGCGCCGGGCGGCCGCCTGCAGCCCGCCAGGAACATGGGCGGCGGCGGCGCCACGGTCCGGATCGCGCTGACCGGACCCGATGATGTCGACGACGAGGTCCGTGACTGGATGCGGCGTGCCTACGAGGAGAACACGGCGCCGCCCGCGCCCCGCCGCCCGGCCCGGCGGCCGGGAGCCGTGGCCGGGACGATGACCGTGGTGATCGAGGGCTCCGAGCTGCCCGGCCGCACCTGCCGGCCGGAGCCGGGCGGACGGGGCCACGAGAACGTCCACGTCGCGCTGGGCGGCCGCGGCACGGACCGGCCCGCGCTGGCCATCCCGGGCAAGCCCGGGCGGGCCATCGAGCCGGTGCCCGGGGACGCGCCCGCGGCCCGCTGGGAGGTGCCGGTCACGGTCAGGCGGGACGACGACGGCTTCGACTTCGCCGGGCCGTTCATCGGCGGCGTCCGCGATGACCGTTCCCTGGGGCTGGCCTGGGGCGACGTGCCGGGCGACGGGACGCTGCGCCTGTTCCGCGGGGCCAAGCTCCGCCTCGTCGACGTCGATCCGGACCTCATCGAGCAGGCCCTGCGGCCGGGCCATAAGCTCGTCGCCCGGATCCGGCTGACCGACGCCAGGGGGAACCCGATCTGCGCCCGGGTGCCGCCGTCGCACCTCACCTGGTCCGTCGCCGCGGACGGACCAGGCTGAGGCACGGAGCAGGCTAGGGCGCCCTGTCCCTACCGGTGCCTATGGCACCAGGACCGGCTGGATGACCACCGGGCCGAGGGTCGGGTCTAGCTCGGTGGCCTGGGAGACCCCCGCCGGGGTGATCACGTCCATGGCCTTCGGCACCGTGCCCGGGTCGACCGAGCAGATCGGCGCGGTCCCGCCGGGCGCGCACACCCCGAACTGGAACGGCTGCGGGGTCGCGGCGAAGCTGCGCGCCTGGTCGGAGCTGAACCCGTCCTGGCCGGTCAGCACCACGCTGAAGCCCCAGCCGGAGGCCGGCGTGCCGAACTGCGCCTCGGGCAGGGCGATCGTGATCGTCTTGTCGGCCTGCACGGCCAGCGCGGACGCGGTGCCCACGCTGTTACCGGCCGCGTCCACCCACACCGGCGAGGCGAAGCCCTGCACCTCGACCCGCTGGCTCCAGGCTCCGGCCGACGCGATCGTGTAGTTGCGGGAGGCGAACGCCGCCGCGGTGGAGGTGGCCGAGTCACCCGGCACGTGCACGTACACGTCGAGCAGTTGCGCCCCGTCGAGCACCCCGAACGTGGGGACCAGGGTGCGCAGGGTGACCCGAAGGTAGGCGAAAGTGCCGTCGCTCAGCACCTGGAACCGCGTCAGGTCGAACGACCCGGCCACGAAGCTGGAGTCGGTCGGGTACTGGTAGGTGCCCGGCCCGTTGTCGTCACCGGTGGGGTCAGTCACGTCGAGCACCGAGCTGCCGCCGCCCTCGTTGGTGACGGTGACCTGGGCGTAGCCGGTGCTCCGGCCGCCCGACGCGGTCGCCGTCACCGTGATCGCGTTGCTGCCGAAACTGACCGGCACCGTCACCGAGAAGGATCCGTCGCCCGCCGCGGTGGTACTGGTCACCGAGGCAGGCGCCCCGGTGGTGGTGTCGGCCGACGCGACCGTCACCGCCGCTCCCGGCGCGGTGGTCCCGGTCACCGTGGTCGAGGAGGTGGCCAGCGTGCTGCCCTGGGCCGGCGCGGTGATCGTCACCGGCAGCGAGCCGGGCGGCCCGTTGGTGACGTAGCGCGCGGTGGTGATGGCCGGGGTGTCCACGTTGCGGCCGGCGCCCAGGGACGCGATCAGCCGCAGTTCCTGCGCCTGGGCCCAGGTCAGCGGGGACGCGGATCCGGTCGCCTTGCCGTCGGTGAACCCGATGGACGCGGTGGCCGGGTCGCTGCCGTAAGGCGAGGCCGCCAGGTCCGGGTCTTCCCAGGCCTGCTCGGGCACCAGCCCGACGCCGGAGGAGAAGTTGATCATCGCCTGGAGCAGGGATTCCGCGCCGCTGGCCGACCCCGCGGCGAGATCGGACTCGGCGCGCTCGCCGGACAGGTTCGGCCACAGGTGCCCGGTGCCGGTGTCGGTCGGCGGCCACGGCGCTCCGGAGGTCGCGCACGTGGACTGGCTCGGCTGGTAGCAGTCGCCGTACCCGTCCGCGCTCCCCTTGGCGGCGTCGTTGCCGTACCGGTAGTAGCCGGTCCCGCTCGGCGTGGACACCGAGATCTGCTTGTCGAGCACGGCCAGCGAGGCCTTGACGTCGGGGTCGGTCACCGGCAGCTCGCCCAGCCGGACCAGCTCCTGGAAGCCGCCGTCCACCACGGCGCGCTGGTCCAGGGTGGGGCCGCCGTTGCCGAGGCTGTAGCTGATCGCCGCGTTCGGGTCGCCGGTCTTGGACAGCCGGATGAAGTAGCGCGGGGCGTAGGGGCCGGTGGTGGTCACCGTCCAGGACTTGATCTGGCGCTGGAAGTCATCGGCGGTGGCCTGGTACAGGTCGGCCCGTTCGGTGTCGCCGTGGCTCGCGGCGATGGCCGAGGCGGCGGTCAGCCCGGCGATCTCCGCCGCGATCGTGGACGGGGAGTAGCCGGTCTGCTCTTCCCAGCGTTCCACGCCATCGGAGGGACCGTTGGCCACCAGGAAGTCCGCGGCGGCCCGGATATGGTCCTTCCACAGCGCGGAGTCGCCGCCCAGCCCGGCCAGGTAGGCCATCAGGATCGGGTAGGCGGCCTCGTCCAGCTGGGTGCCGCCGGTGTCCGGGGCGGCTTTGCCGTTCAGCAGCGAGTTGCGCGGCATCGCGCCGGACGGGAGCTGCTGGCGGTCGAACAGGAACAGCGTGGCCGCCCGGGCGGTGGCGACGTCACCGTCGGCCAGCAGCCCGGTGAAGGCCTCGTACAGGTCCCGGGCGAACACCTCGCGGTAGGAGCCGAAATACGACGGCTCGCCGTTGGCGAGCACCCCGGCCGGCACCGACTGACCCCACGGGCTGGCCAGGGACGCGACGATCGCGCCCGGGTAGGTCTTGTCCTCGCTCGCCTTCAGCACGTTGGCCGAGAGGTAGTAGTGCAGGACGAGACTGGCCGCCTGGCCCGCTGACAGCCCGGGGAAGTGGGTGGGCGGCGGGCGCAGCCCGGCGTCGTAGGCCACCCAGCCGTGCAGGTAACTCGCCGCGGTCAGCGCGAACGGATGGCTCAGCGAGCCCTCGGCGACGGACACCGACTGCGCCTGGGTCCGGCCGAAGCCTAGCGCGAGCGTCACCTCCTGGCCCTTGCCCGGGGTCACGTCCTCGGTGGCCACGACGTGCCCGTCCGGCGCCGAGGTGTAGGACGTCAGGGCATGGGCGGAGTCCAGCTGGGCGAGTCCGTCGCTGGGGGTGCCCGCGTAGCCGACGCTGGCCGCCCGCGCGGACGTGCCGGCCAGGGCCATGTAGGTCGGCACCGCGTAATCCCGGTTGACGGCGTTGGTGACCGTGTTCGTGCTGAAGACCACCGCGACCGGGGAGCCGGCGGAGGTGTCCACCACACCGGAGTTGGCGCCCGCGTTGGCGCTCCCGCCGCCGCCGTTGCCGTTGACGTGGGCGTCGAGCCGGGCGTACAGGTGCAGGCCGGACAGGTTCGTGCTCGACCCGCGCAGCGCCTGGAGCTTGGTGTGCATCAGCACGGTGTCGCTCGCCGGGTCGGTGATGTAGGTGGTGACCAGCTGGTAGCCGTGGTCGGCGTCGGTGGAGGTCACGGTGCAGGCCATGCCGGTGGGATCGGCGGTGACCGTGTAGGTCATGTCGCGGGCCTGCAGGTCGGTGAACGTGGCTCCGTCGGTGACGACGTACTGCAGCGTGCTCACGTCGGTGTTGTCGATCGTGGGCTCGTAGACGTCGGAGAGCACTCCGCCGGCCACGGTGTACCAGACCTTGGATCCCTGGGCCGCCGCCGTGCCCACGCAGTCCTTCCGGGCCAGGTCGAAATAGGAGGGCGCGCCGGGCGCGCCGGGCGCCGTCGCGGCCGTCCCCCCGGCCACGGGAGCCGCGGTCGCCGCGGGAGTGGCGACCGCCAGCCCGGCCGTGAGGGCCGCCCCCGCGACCAATGTGATGAAACCGCGTCCGCGTAGCATGGCCAAGCCTCCATCGTTGCTGCGGCGGGAAGGGCCACGCCGACGGCCAGAGCCCGTAGCGGGAGACTTGGCACGGCTTTGCCGGCGAGAAGCCTTTGCCGAGCCTCTCGCCACTCGCTCACGCGCGTCAAGTAACAATCTGGCCACACCGGGCGACCGGGGGCGTTTCAGCTGCCGGGAGGCTCCGGGGCGGTGCTCACGCGCGCCGGCCGGCGCCTCAGCCACATGTACAGCAGCGCCAGCGGCAGCACCAGGCCGCCGATCCCGTAGAGGATGAACATGGCGGGGCCGTCGATGTGCCTGACCAGCCAGCCGAAATTCTGGCCGAAGAAGCCGGTGACGAAGGTGAGCGGCAGGAAGATCGTGGCCAGGATCGTGAGCTGTTCCATGGTGGAGTTCTGCTGGAGGCTGAGCTTCGTCTGCTCGACCGAGATCACCGCCATGTTGGCCTCGAGCGTCGTGCCGAGCAGGTCGCGCTGGCCGGCGACCTCCTCTTCGACCAGGATCAGGTGGTCCCGGACGTCGCGCAGATAGGGCCGCAGCTTCTTGGGGGCGGCCCGCTCGACCGAGCCAGTCACCCCGAGCAGCGGATGGACGGCGCGGTAGAAGTCCATGGCCTCTCGGCGCAGCGAGTAGATGCGTTCGGTCGGCGCGACGGCGCCGGAGAACACGGTGGCCTCGATCTGGTCGATGTCGTTATCGAGCCCGGCGACCACGGGTGCGTACCGGTCCACCACGTGATCCAGGATCGCCCAGAGCGCGGAAACGCTGCCTGTGGCCAGCAACTCCGGCCGCTGCTCCAGCCGCTGCCTGGCCTCGTGCAGCTCGCTCGCCACGCCACGCCGCACGGCGATCACGAAGTTCGGCGAGAGGAAGACGCTGATCTGGCCGAACTCGACTTCCTCGGCGGCATCGTCGTAACGCGCCGTGCGCAGGATGACCAGCTGCACGTCCTGGTCGTAGCGCTCGATCTTCGGCCGCACGTGCAGGTTCTGCGCGTCCTCGATCGCCAGCTCGTGCAGGCCGAACGTATCCCGGACCTGAGCCAGCTCCTTTTCGTCCGGCTCGAACAATCCCAGCCAGACGAAGCCGCCTTGCCCGCACCGGGCCGCCGCCTCCTGCACTGAGACCGTGCCCTCGTCGCACCTGCGACCGTCCTGGTAGTGGGCACAATCCACGATCATCTCGGGGAACCTCCTTGTTGGCCGCCCGGGCGGATATCCGCCATCCAGCATGACCGAATCGCGCCAGGTGACCACGGGCGGGTCCGGGCGCCCGGGGCAGCCCGGCCGGCAGGCTCGAAAACGCGGCCGGATCCGCGGGTCCGCGTTGCGGGCCAACCGGGATTACGGCAGCGTTGTCGTAGCTGCCGAGCGATCCCGGAGATAGTCATGCCGTCGAAACCGCTGGAGCCTGGCGATCCCCTGAGGCTGGGCCGTTTCGAGCTGCTCGGACGTCTCGGCGAGGGCGGCCAGGGGATCGTCTACCTGGGCCGCCTGGTCGACCCGTCGGCGCAGCGTGCCCCGGCCTTCCCGGCCGCGCCCGCCGCCCCGGAAGCCTTCGCCGACTCGGTCCCGGGCACCGGCCCGCTGCCGGCGCTGGCTCAGCCCACGCCCGCAAGCCGAGAACGAACTGCCTGCCCAGGGTGTAGCCGGCCAGGCCCGCGACGGCTACCGGGCCGGACTGCGACAGCCCGGCGAGCACGCCCAGGGTAACCAGGCTGGCGTAGGCGGACCGGATGATCCCCGGCACCTTGGCGGCTGACCAGGGTGGCTGGTGGCGGCGGAATGGGGAACGCGGTCCGTTCGGGATAAAAAGGTCTTGAAGGTGGTGTGCCCGGGCGCCCGGTAAATGCGCTAGATATCGGTGATGCGCAGGCCGGCATGGGCCTTGTAACGGCGGTTGACGGAGACCAGGTTCGCGGTCAGGGCCTCGATCTGGCCTGCGTTGCGCAGGCGCCCCGCGTAGACGCCGCGCACGCCGGGGATCCGCGCGGCCAGGGCCTGCACCAGGTCGGTGGCGTAGCGGTCGTCGCCCAGCACCAGGACGTCCTGGTCCAGGCTGTCCACCTCCGGATCGAGCAGCAGGACCGCCGACACGTGGTGGAAGGCCGCCACCACCCGGCTGCCGGGCAGCAGCGCCGCGGCCTGCTGGGCCGCGCTGCCCTCGGGAACCGGCAGCGGGAAGGCGCCGCGGGCATCGAAGCCGAGCGGGTTCACGCAGTCCACCACGATCTTGCCGGCCAGCTCGGACGCCAGGCTGGTCAGCAGCTCGGCGTGGCCCTCCCACGGCACCGCGGCGATCACCAGGGCCGCCTCCCGGGCGGCGTCCCGGTTGGCCAGGCCGCGCACGCCATGGCCGATCTCCCGGGCGACGGCGTGGGCCCGGTCGTGGTTGCGGGACCCGATGATCACCGAGTGCCCGGCCAGCGCGAACCGGCGGGCCAGGCCGCGTCCCTGTTCCCCGGTGCCGCCGAGGATGGCGATGACCAGCCCGTCGAGGGAGGGGATCTCGTGCTCCGTCATGGATTGCATCCTGCCAGATGGCGGTGCTGGCCCGGGGGGACGACCCCCCCGGAGCCCCCCGATTCCCGCTGCGGTTCTCGCCGTAGTATCGCGCGGCCGGAGGGGGCAAGCCCCCTCGCGGGCCGCGCGATTGCAACTGTCCGTACGTATATAGCTGCGCGGAGGGGTGTCCGCGATGCACCATAGATGTGTGGACGCGAACCAGGTGACCACTCTCCGTGCGCTCCTAGCCCCGACCGGCTGGCTCGAGCGCAGTCGCGCGTTCGCGCTGGGGCTGCGCAAGGCCACCCGCTCGCCAGGCGGGCTCCTGGTGGTCGGCACGCCCGACGAGGAACCCTGGCACCTGACCGCCCACCTGGACGAGGAAAGCCGGCTGTCCGGGATTCCCGAGCTGATGCCCACGCTGGTCCGCTGGCAGGTCCCCAAGGGCGCGCCGTCGCACCTGCGGGTCGGGCTGGAACGGCTGGAAGCCGCGCGGCGCGGTGAGACGCTGTTCGTGGTGTCGCCGTCGACCGCGCCGGTCCCGCTGCTCGAGCGCGTCAGCGACGCGCGGCGGACCGGAGCCACGATCTTCGCGCTCGACCAGGGCGATCCTGAGCTCGACGGGCTGGCCCACGAGTCGATGGCGATCCGGCCGGGCGTCGACGCGGTGTCGTTCGGCGGGGCCCAGCACCTGATCAGCTCGTCGGTCGGCGAGATCGGCGCGGCGGAACGCCTCGAGCGCGGGGAGTTCGGCGTGGCCAGCGCCGATGCCCGGGTCTTCCAGCCGGAGACACCTGGCGGCCAGCGTTACCGGCCGGGCGTGCGGGGCCTGCGGGACCGGGTGGCGCGCCTGCTGGACGCGGTGAGCGGGCCGACTGGCTTAGGCGTCCAGGGTGAGCACCATCGTGGGGCGCTCGATGATGTGATCTGGACGCAGCGGGCGCACGGCCGTGCCGATGGCGAAGAACTCGGTGGTGTGCGAGCCCCAGGTGTGGCTGTGCTGGCGGAGCTGGACGCCGACGATGCCCTCCGCGTGCAGCGCCTCGGCCTCGGCCTGCATCCGGCTCATGGCCAGCTCGCGAGCGTCGTACAGGGCCTGGGTGAACTGCTCGATCTCCACGTTCTTGCCGATGTTGCCGATCTTGCTGCCGAACTTCTGGTGCGCGACGTGGTACACGCACGAGCCCATGACCATGCCGAGCGGCGCGTAGCCGGCCCGGATCAGCGTCCAGAAATCCTGGCCGGACAGGTCCGAGGTGAACGGCTGGTTCTTGTTGTTGCGCCAGTTGTCGACCCCGCCGCCGCCGGCGCCGTCCTCGGCCTTGACCGCCGTGCCGACCGCGATGAACTCGGCGATGTCCGAGCCGAACTCCTTCATCTCCACGTCCAGCCGGACGCCGACGATGCCGTCGGCGCGCAGCGCGTCAGCCTCGGCCTCCATCCGGCTCATGGCCAGTTCCCGCGCGTGGTACATGGCCTGGGAGAGCACGTCGAGCTCCTGGTTGCTGCCCCAGCGGCCGATCTGCAGGCCGACGTGGTAGATGGAGCTGCCGAGGACCAGGCCGAGCGGCCGGAAGCCGACCTCGCGGACCAGCAGGAACTCGTTGACCGACAGGTCGGAGGTGAAGATCGATCCGGGCCGGCCGGGCTGCAGCTCGGCCAGGCGGCGCATGGCATCGTGCGGAACGCCCGCGGCATCCAGTTCGGTCGCTATGTTCGCCTGGTCGGTCATGGTCTCTCCTGTCAGAAGCGGATCCTGGCGGCGGTCAGATACGGATCCTGGCGGCCTGGCGGCGCTGCGGGTCCAGCGACATGATGGCCAGCGTGGGGCCGCTGTGCCGGTGCTCGTGAAGGGTGAACCTGGCGATCGCGGTGCCGATGGTGGTGGCCTCGACGATGTGGTCGCGGCGGCCCTCCTGCACCGGGCACTCGCGTTCCCGCACGCGCATCTCCATGGCGGCGATCACCACGCCCTCGCCGCCGAGCCGCGTGACGTCGCGCTCCAGCTGCATGCGCGCGTCGTGCCGGGCGTCGTTGACGAGCTCGGTGTAGCCGGTGACCTCCGCGTTTCCCGAACCCCAGCGGGTCTGGCCGACGGTCAGCCAGTCGTCGTGCCTGGACCCGATCGAGATGCCGAGCGCGAGCCCGGCGGGCACCCAGCCCTTCATGATCAGCTTGGCGAAGTCCTGCCCGGACAGGTCGGAGGTGAACGGCCTCCGGGGCTGGCCGGCCCGGGCCGGCCAGCTGGATACCGGCCCGACGCCGGGCGCGCGGACGGCCGTGCCGATCGCCTTGAACTCCAGGCCGCCGGCCGGGAACGGGCCGATGGTCAGCCGGACGCCGACCACCCCGTGCCCGTCCAGTTCCTCGCACTCGGCCGTCATCCGGTCCAGGGCCTTGTGCCGGGCGTCGTACATCGCCTGGACCAGCGGCCCGAACGAGCCGGTGCCCCCGCGGCCCGACACCTGCGTGGTGGTCCGGGCCGGGATGTAGCCCCAGGAGCCCCAGGCGCCCGGGCAGTTGTAGCCGCCGGTGTACCCGATGTTGTAGACGCAGGCGCCGAGCACCTGGCCGACCGCCTCGAAGCCGACGCTGCGGATCGCGGCGAATTCATCGGACGTCAGCGCAGAACCCCACGTGCCACTGCGCCGGATCTCCGCCATCCGGGCCTCGGCCACGGCCGGCAGTTCATCGCTCACGTGCCTAGCGTAATAGCGCGGGCGCGGTGATCAGTCTTTCGCGTCCCACTCCTTGTTCCGCTCCTGCACCGTTTCCAGCGCGCGGGCGGCCGCTTCCCGGGTCGGATACGGCCCGAGCCGGTCCTTGCCCGGGGTGGGACCGTCGTCGTCCTCGACGGTGTGGTACTTGAGGCTGTACCACCACCGCTTTCCCTGTTCACTTTCCATGGACATAGACTCGCAAAGCATGGCGACAGTGCTGCATCCGGGCCGGCTTTCACCCATCCGCCAGGTCCCCGCGGAGATCACGCGGCCGGAGTACGTGGGGAAAAGGCGCCCCAAGACCGGGGAACCGGACGTCAAGACGCCGGAGATCATCGCCCGGATGCGGGTGGCGGGCAAGCTGGCTGGCCGGGCACTGGCCGAAGTGGGCGCACACGTAGCCCCCGGCGTCACGACCGACTACCTGGATCAGGTAGGCCACGACTTCCTCGTCAGACACGGCGCGTATCCCAGCACGCTCGGATACCGCAGTTACCCGAAGTCACTGTGCACCTCGCTGAACGAGGTGATCTGCCATGGCATCCCCGACGACACGGTGATCAACGACGGGGACATCGTCAACATCGACATCACCGCGTTTATCGGGGGCGTGCACGGCGACACCAACGCCACGTTCTGCGCCGGCGAGGTGGACGAGGAATCACGGCTGCTGGTCGAGCGCACCCACGAGGCGATGATGCGCGGCATCCGCGCGGTGGCGCCGGGCCGCCCGCTGAACGCCGTCGGCCGGGTGATCGAGTCGTACGCACGGCGGTTCGGCTACGGGGTGGTGCGGGACTTCACCGGCCACGGGATCGGCCGGACGTTCCATTCCGGGCTGATCGTGCCGCACTACGACGACCCGCACAACAACGTGATCATGGAACCGGGGATGACGTTCACCATCGAGCCGATGCTCACCCTCGGCACCATCGACTACGACATCTGGCCGGACGGCTGGACGGCGGTGACCAAGGACCGCAAGCGCACCGCGCAGTTCGAGCACACCATCCTGGTCACCGAGGACGGCCACGAGATCCTGACGCTCCCGTAGCCGTCCCCGGCGTTCACCGTCCCGTACGCTCCCTGGCTCAGGCGTCGCGCCTGCGGAACAGGATCCCGCCCACCACGAGCAGGATCGCCGTGTAGACGGCGAACACGGCGAACTGGCTCCACGGGGAGAACAGGTGCGGATTCTGCCCCGCGACTGTGGCGGTGATGGCCGTGCCCGCCGCGTCCGGCAGCCACCGCGCCAGGTCGTCGTACCAGTTGTGCGGCAGCAGGTGCGCCAGGATCGGGATCACGAACAGCAGCCCGATGATCGAGGTGATGGTGGCCGCGGTGTGCCGGAAGATCGCCCCGGCCGCGAACGCGAACAGGCCGACCAGGGTGACGTACAGCGCGCTGCCGACCACCGCGCGCAGCACGCCCGGCTGCGACAGGGTGGCGCTCGCGTGCGTGCTGGCCAGCAGCGACTGGCCCAGGAAGAACGAGATGAAGGCCGCCGCCAGCGTGACCACCAGGGCGACGACGGCGAAGACCGCCGCCTTGGCGATGTACATGGTGGCGCGCCTGGGCATCGCGGTCAGCGAGGTCCTGATCATGCCGGTGGAGTACTCGGCGGTGAGCACTATGGCGCCGAGCACCACGATGACGAGCTGCCCCAGGTAGAACAGCCCGGCCACGCTGACCTGGGTGGCGTCGAAAGTGGCCCGGTCGGCCGGCGAGGCCTGCGACCAGTTGGCCGCGGTGCCCGCGCAGATCGCCGCGCCGATCCCGATGCTGACCGCCAGCAGCACCAGCAGCGTCCAGTACGTCGAGCGGACCGAACGGATCTTGGTGAGCTCCGAGCGCAGCGTGCCGCCGAGACCCGCCCGGCCGGACGGCTCGGGCAGGACCTTCGGAGTGGAATGCTGAATCGTCGCGGCCATGTCAGATCCCTCCCTGCCCGTGCGCGGCGAGTTGCTCCGGCGCTGGCGCCTGCTCCGCGGCGGGCGGCTGACCCCCGTGGCTCTCGGCGCGGTATTCGACGCTGTCCGCGGTCAGCTCCATGAAGGCCGCCTCGAGCGAGGCCCGGACCACGGTCAGCTCGTGCAGCCGCACGCCATGCTCGAACGCGAGGTCGCCGACCTGGGCCGCGTTCAGCCCGGACACGACCAGCGCGCCGTCGGCGCCGGTGACCGCGCTGCCGCCGGCCCCGGTCACCGCATTGACCAGCTGGTCAGGCTG